>Ga0187847_10003839_pt1 | contig 11266 bp, 7 predicted proteins | sample June2016WEW_4_10_FD_132458 | JGI IMG/M metagenome (GOLD analysis project Ga0187847, IMG submission 132458) | Peatland microbial communities from SPRUCE experiment site at the Marcell Experimental Forest, Minnesota, USA - June2016WEW_4_10 | ecosystem: Environmental > Terrestrial > Soil > Wetlands...
ATCGGAACGATTTGACCGTTACTGATAAGAGCGAATTGATTCGCATCATTCGTGCGAGTAAATGAAACTAGCCGGTCCGGTGTATTGCGATTTGATATTGCATTCGGTCTTTGGGCGATTGAGGAGTGCGCAGTGCAGAATGCAACGAGCCCAAAGCAACAACTTACATACTGCAGATGATTGGAAATGCTTCGAATCCATGACGTGATCGTGTGCAAACTGGTGTTGTTGAGTGGTCCTTCCCGAGTGAACTTCACGATTGCTAGAGCTCCTTACAGTACCTAATGACTCTAGCAGCAATGTGAAATGTGTAGCGGCCAAAATGGGCAACTTTTTATTCGCAGCAACCATACCTTAGTCGGTTGACACTGCCATTTTCGCAAGCCTACGATTCGTTCGATATAGCTGACGTAAGTGGACAGTGTCCTAATTGCGTCGAGCAGGAATTTGTGCGGGCTGCATCTCTGGGGAGATATCGATTGAATCGCGTGATTGTGCTATATGTCGCTCTTTCCTTCGTGCCTCTCGGGGCTGCCGCTCAGATTCAAGACGCCAGGATTCCACGACTGGCACAGGACGGTGAGGGCACGCAACTTCTGGTTGATGGATCCCCGTTCATCATTCTTGGAGCGCAGTCTGAAAACACAAGTGCTTCAAATCTCGAGGATGTTGAAGTTGTCTACCGCGACCTCGATGCAGTGCACGCAAATTCTGCCACGATTCCGATTTCCTGGAGTCTTTTGGAGCCGGAGCCGGGGAAGTTCGACTTTCATCTTGTAGACGGAATTATCGAAGGGGCACGTCGCCACCATCTCAAGCTCATCCTTCTCTGGTTTGGCACATCGAAAAACGGCCTAATGGGCTTTACGCCGGACTGGATAAAGACCGACCGGACTACTTACTTTCGAGTCCACGATGCAAGAGGCGACGAGCAGTACGCCATTTCACCACTCAGCACAGCAGCGCTCAAGGCCGATCAACGGGCATTCTCCGCCCTGATGAGCCATATTCGCGAATTCGATCAGCGTGACCACACAGTCATCATGATGCAAATTGAGAACGAAGACTGCCTGTATCCCGAAGACCGCGACTACTCTGCTGCCGCTAACCGCACCTTCGCCGGGCAACCGCCATCCGAGCTGATGAGTTATCTCGTGAAGCATCGCGAAGGCCTGACGCCTGCATTGCAGAGCGCATGGAAGCTGACCGGCTACCGGACAACAGGAAATTGGACCGATATCTTTGGAGATATGGCGCCGGAGGTGTTCAGTGCCTGGACTATCTCGAGTTACATCGACGGAGTAGCCGAAGCCGGGAAGGCGCAGTACGCCATTCCTTATTACATCAATGTGCCCCTCATTAACACCGGGCAAGTCAGAGCAGGAGATTGGCCCAGTGGAACCGCTAACTCTCAGGTCTTTGACATTTGGAAAGCCACTGCAAAGCACATCGATATCATTGCGCCGGATATATATCGAATTGACTTTCCGGAGCAGGCCGCCTTCTATAACAGGCCTGACAATGTCCTTTTCGTGGCCGAAGTTGGCATTGCTCCGTACTACGCGCCCTATGTCTTTACCACCCTGGCTGGCATGAACGGAATCGGCTATACACCGTTCGGCATCGACCATGGATACGAATACGACAGCGTACTTAATGCAGGGCAAACGGCTTTGGAGGAGAACTTTCGGGTTCTACGGCCTCTGCTGCCCATAATCGCCCGCAACCGTTATCGCGGCACACTTTTCCCGATTGTTCTTGACATGTACCGGCATGAATCCCTGGCAATCCCTCTCGGTGATTCGCTCACCGCTGTGGTGCATTTTGATGAGAAATTCGTGGCCGATACAGAGGCTCATCGTGGAGGCGGAATCATCATCAAGCTTGCAGCCGACAGATTCATAATTGCCGGTGAAGGCTTTCACGTCAATTTCGCGGAGTTAAAAGGATTACCGCGCGATGCCGAGTGTCTTTCCGTTGAGGAGGGCACTTTTGATGGGGAGAACTGGATTACCAAACGCGTTATTACAGGAGATCGGGGAAATGTCTCGCTTCGCCTTCATCAACCCAGCATTCTTCAAGTGCATCTTGACAGAACATTGAACTGACCATTCCGGCTCCTGCGTTCTGAGATTTAGAAGATGGCTGCAAGCGTTTGCCAAAGTCAATGTGAAATGTGACTCAACAACGATTCAAACAGTACCGAAAACCAGAAAAAAACGATTTCGGAAGTTCAGTTAACTAGGAGGACAGCGATGCAACTCGGAAAGCAAAAGTCTTTGGTGTTCAAGTACGCCGTCAAGTCGATGTTGGCGGTCACCATGCTCTTCGCCATTCTGGCGTTGAGTCCCACGGCCATGGCCCAGGTTTTGTATGGGTCGATCACTGGAACGGTAACCGACGCTACTGGCGCCGTGGAACCCAACGCACATGTTACGGCATTGGAAGTATCCAAGGGCGTTTCCAAAGATGCGATTTCGGATGCCTACGGCATCTATCGCATTACAGATCTGATACCGGGCACCTATCAGGTCGCTGTCGCGGCGCCGAACTTCGCCACGCAGACCACGGGCGGTCTGGTAGTCGACAGCAACTCGATTGTGCGCCTCGATGCCAAGCTTTCTCCGCACGCGGCCACTGAGAGCGTGACCGTAACCGCGGCGCCGCCCGAACTGCAGACCGACCGGGCTGATATCCATTCGGACTTGAGCGCTGTAGAGGTGCAATCTCTGCCGTCCGTCTCATCGGAGGGCAAGAGCTTCCAACAACTGCTGCGCATCATTCCCGGCGCGAATTTGCCTGCCGAGAACAACTCCGCTGCTTCCAATCCCAGCCGCGCCATGACCAGCAACGTCAACGGTCAATCCTCACAGGGCAACAGCACTCGCATCGACGGCGTGTTGGATCTCGATCCCTGGCTACCCAATAACATTGCTTACGTGCCGCCGACTGCCGCTGTCGATACCGTGAACATTGCCACGAACTCCTTCGATGCGGAGCAGGGCATGGTCAACGGTGCGATGGTGAACGTAATCATCAAGTCGGGATCGAACCAGTTCCATGGCGAAGCTCACGAATTTCATACCGACGACGGCATGAAGAACAAGACCTATTTCAACGCCCCCGGCTACAAAAAGGCATTGAATGTCTTCAATCAGTTTGGCGGCTCTGTCGGCGGCCCGATCTTCAAGAATAAGCTGTTCTTCTTTGGCGATTGGGAAGAGAACAGGCAGGTGCAGTCGCCCAGCGGCGGCAACCCGCAGACCGTCCCCACAGGCCCACTGATGTACTCCACTGCCGCGGCAGCCGGGTACTTCAATTTTGCTGGCCTGATGGGTAACGATAAAGTAACAGGCAATCCGATCCACATTTACGATCCTCTGACGGGCAATGCGGACGGCACCGGCCGATCGATTTTTACTTGCAACGGAGTCCAGGACGCGATTTGTGTCTCAAGGCTTGATTCCGCGTCAAAGATACTGGCAGCCATGCTTCCAGCACCGTCGCCCGGTTTGACAACAGTTTCAACGAACAACTATTTGGATCTCCAGAAGGGGTTTTTTAATCGCGACGATTACGACGCGAAGATCAATTACGTGCCCAGCGACAAGACGACTTATTTCGGTCACTACAGCATGACGCGCGCCACAATCTTCGATCCTCCGGCGCTGGATAACCCAAATGGAAACATCGGCGGCGCCGCAACGAACGGCGGGCAGCAGGGCTACTCCTACCCGCACATTTATGTGATAGGCCTGGGGCTGACACACGCGTTTACACCCAACCTGCTGCTGGATGCCAACGGCGGCTACACGCGCCAGAACATCACCGCGGAAAACATCGACATCACGCAATTCGGGGATTACGGGCTGGATACGCTGAAGATTCCTGGAACCAACGATGCCGGATTACCCGCACCGAATCAACTGTATTGGGGCATTCCCGAGTTTGAATTCGGCACTGGCTACTCCTCATTCGGCAACACCGCGGGCTCGAATCCATTTCAGTTCCGCGACAATCAGCTCTCGGGGAGCGCGAACCTGACCTGGGTGAAGGGTCATCATTCTCTCCGCTTTGGAGTAGAAGACGATCATACAGGCCTGAACCACTTCCAGCCCCAGGGCAGCGGCTGCGAAACGGCGCGCGGCTGCTTCGATTTCACCGGAGTTGCGACTGAGGCGGTCACGCTCTCAGGCGGCAAATACTCGAACTTCAATTCTCTGCCTACAGGCCAGTACAATGATTATGCCGACTTCCTGCTGGGTCTCCCGGAACAAACCGGCAAGACGATCATAACGTCAGATCCAATCGCGCTCCGCTGGAGCCAGTATGCGTTCTATGCGCGCGATCAGTATCAGGTATTGCCAAGTCTCAGCCTGGACCTTGGCATCCGGTACGAATACTATCCGACGCCCTATAGCGATCACGGCTATGGAGTGCGCGAACTCGACCTCAACAACATGAATGTGTACATCGGCGGGCATGGTACTGTGCCGGTGAACGATAATATCAATGCCGGACACGGAGAGTTTCTTCCGCGCGTCGGCGTTGCGTGGCGTCCAGACTCGAAGACAGTTATCCGCTCCGGCTTCGGTTTGGGCGGGGACTCCAACAACTGGCGGTTCATGCGCAACGACTATCCGGCCAACATTAGCACCGCCTGGTCGGGAGTAGGGAACGGCGCGGCCACTCCGGCTTGTGCTGCCACTACGTGCCCAGCCAGCTCTTTCACACCCGCCGCCAGTCTCACCGGCGCGAACAACACCGGGCCCTTTCCCGGGATCAATCTCCCCACAGGCCTGGTGCTGGCAACAGTCCCCAATATCTCCACGGGGGTCGTTCCCCTACCCGCCGGCATCTCAACGACAAATGTTCCGCTGAACTTCCGGCGTGGATACATCATCGGCTACAACCTTGCGGTAGAACGTGAGTTTGCGGGCTTCGTGGCGGATCTCAGTTATGTGGGCGAGCAGGGCATACGCCCGTTGACAGAGGTTTATTCCAACTGGTCGCCTATCGGCTCGAACACATCTACGGACCGTGTTTTGAATGCGCAATTCGGCGTCAACTGGCCGGACGAGAATGAAATTGTCCCTACCGGTAGAAGCCATTACGATTCGATGCAAGCCAAGTTGACGCGAAATTTTGGCCATGCTTCTACCGTTGGTGTGGTCGAAACCTGGGCGAAGGTTATCGACTTTACCGACAATGAGGAAATCGGTGGCGATATCAGTTGGAACGAACCATCACTCTTCTCGAAGAATTATGGACTCGCTTCCTACAATCGCAAGAGCAACTTCGAGGGCTATTGGGTCTACAAACTGCCGTTTGGAACAGGCGAGAAGTGGGCCACGAACGGAATCGCCAACTGGCTTGCCGGTGGCTGGCAGTTTAGCGGCGTTATCAGTATCCTGACGGGAACTCCGTTTTCTGTGGTCGATTCCGGGGATACCGCAAACCTGAGCGCAGCCGACCAGATAGCTGTGCCGAACCAGATTGCGCCAGTGACCTACTCCAAGGGCAGGCCGGACGAGAGTCCAGGCAATTGCGCCGTTGGAACAGCATCCTGCTCATGGTTCAGCACGGCTTCGTTTCAGCGTGTAGGCGGTGGATTACCAGCGTCCCAACTACTGGGCAATGTTGGCCGTGACCAGTTCATCGGACCGGGCTACTTCGATCTCGACGGCAGCCTGAAACGCGACATCAAGATCCAGGAACGGCTTACCTTCGAAATCGAAGGCGATGCGTTCGGCCTTACCAACACACCTCACTTTGGCAATCCGACTGCGGATTTAAACTCATCGAATTTCGGAAAGGTCACTTCAGAGATAACTACCGCCAATGCTTCGCTGGGTGGCAGCGGCGGCGAGCGGGAATTCTTTGTCGAGGGGAAGTTCATCTTCTAGGCAAAGAACACATGCACAACAAACCTCTGGCGCGCCGTTTCTATCATGGAACTGCGCGCCAGACTCTTTAGAATGGGGGGGCCCAATGAACATTCAAAGTATCGTCAGCGCTACCCTGTGCTTCTCCAAACTCAATTCATCCGTCCGCACCGGAATTAAGATCACTGCGCTTGCCTTAACCGTATGCCTATGCGCTTCCAGCGTATGGGCCCAAGCTGTCATCTCAAATGCCGACACTTCACCGAACGGCTCGCAGAAGTATGTGCTCATGGTCGGTGGAGTGCAGTGGTTGCCGAACGCGATTCAGATGCGCTTCGACAAGCTGCGGTACTACAGCGCCTATCTGTGGGATTATGCCCAGTGCAATGCGCTTGCCGCCCAGGCAGCTTCAGACGGATTCAATACCATCATCGTTTCGACTATGTTGTACGAAGTCGGGCCCACCGAAGGGACTTTCGATTGGACAGTCAAAGAAAGCGTTTCCAGCAGTTACCAAGATAACTCAAAAGCAACGTGGGCTTGAACTGTTAGTTGTGGGAGAGCTTGCATGGGGGAACCTGGAACAGGCTCCTGAATCAATCAACCTGAGGATGAAAAGAGGATAGAATGAGAGCATTACACATCAGATTTGGACTAGCAACCCTGTTGCTTGCCTTTGCCTTCACCGCCCTGCCGGCGTTTGCCGCCGGAACCGTCAACAATAACGCTTGGTGGAAAGACACCGCGGGCAATTACATCATCGCCCAGGGTGGGAACATCTCCAAGTTCGGCAGCACCTACTACTGGTATGGTGTTCAATATAGCGGATCAGAATCGTATATCACAGCCAACAACGGCGAAACCCCCTCTAACGTATTTCAATCGGTCAACGTTTACTCCTCCACTGATCTTGTCAACTGGACGGGATACAACCCTGTGGTTACCACGTCAACATCCGGTTTTGGCAGCGTGACTTGGGTCGGTCGCCTGAGCACGGTGCTCTACAACTCTTCCACCAAGTTATATGTCATGTGGATTGTGTATAACGGAGAGGATGGCGATGGAGAGATCTGTTTAACGTCCAGTTCACCAACAGGCCCCTTTACCGTGAACCATGTTCAGGACGGCATTAGCGGTGTTTATGACAGCATCAACGGAGATTCGACCATCTTTGTCGATGTGGATCACGGCTCGACTCCGTATTTCATCTGTTCTGACGCCCACGGCCGCGAACATGCCTATATCTCAACACTCAGCTCGAACTACGAGAGCATCAACGCCGCCACGCTGATCTCCGAGTGGCCCCAGGGGCAGGAAGCGAACAATATGTTTGAGCGGAGCGGCGTTTACTACTACAACATGTCCCAAACGCACGGGTTTGGTTACTCCGCCGCGTATGTGGTGTGGTCCACCACCCCCACGGATCCCAGCGACTACACCAAGGATGCCGAATTTAATGGAACCTGGACCGACAGTACGTATTGGTCCCAGGTCGGTAACGTTCAGGAGCTCAAAGGCTCTTCGGAGACGAGCTATTTCATGATGAGCGACCGTTGGGCTAACTTTGACGACGATTATTGGAATGCTGGACATGGGTTGGGCTACTACGTGTGGAGTCCGTTGACGTTCAGTGGCGATACGCCGACGTTTAATAATGTCAGCACGCTTACCGTCGATTCCGCCACTGGCGTATTGACCTGGTAATTAACCCATGGTGAGCCTCGACAGATTGCAAGACCGTATTCCAGGCAAACTATGATGGGCCATTGAAGGGATGGGTCTCATTTCTTCAATGGCCCTTTTAACCGACGAACCAAAATTCTTGCGAGCATGAAGACCGATACCAAAATGAGCATGAAGGCCGTTTTTATGACTTTGTCAGCCGTTCTGTTGCTGGCCGCTTCGCCGGCCCGTGCCGGTGAGAAGCTGCTGCCTCCACGCCCGGTCACCCCCCGCGAAACCAGTGTGCTGTTGCTGCCGCCGCTGGACGCGACGAATGATGCCAAGGAAACGCTGCCTATCCGTGCGACGACGATCCGGCACAAGGAGCAATATGAATTCATCGCCCGGCAGTTCAAAATGCTGGGCGAGGCGATGGCCGCCAAGGCGGCCAATGGCGCACCCCAAATCAAGCTTGCCGATCTATCCGCGCGTACCGCGGGGAATATGGATTTGCTGGCCAAACGGGCCGGTGCGGACTGGGTGGTTAGTATCGTCGTTGAGGAATCAAAAGGGGATTCTAACGGCGGACGCGGCGCATTCACGGTTCGCACCCGCGTGCTTCTCCAAGTGTGGGATGCACGGCGTCATGGATGGCTGGCCAACGGTCTCTATAACGGTGAAGACCACAGTAGCAGCTCGCCTATTTTTGAGTTCAAGAATTCTCTCGATGAGGCAGTCAAATATTCCTTGGGAAGTATTCTGGACGCCTATCCGCAAGTGGTTTCTCTCATTGGAGAGCGCGACATGAGGAATTATTTGTATGGCCAAAAAAAACCATTTGTGGGCGACCCGAAGACGCCATTTTCAGGATTGTCAGGGTTGAATATCAACCCATGACATCCATCCGCTCGTGAAATCCTTGATCAAGGTGGGTGGCCTGCCCTTGATCCCCAAAAAAGTGAGGGTGTGCCTCGCCAAAGTGTGCCAAGACTGCCGAAGCGGGAGGTAGGAATGTAGACCGAATGCAGCAGCCTTGCTGCATGGAAGATGGAGGCAGACCCTCCGAGGGCGGGTTACAGGAAGAGCCCTCAAACCGCCCGGCGCTGCGTTGGGATAAGCTCCCAGGTGGTAAACGGACCGGGAAACGGCGAGGGTACAGAAACGAAAACGTTGCCGGTGTAGCAATAGAAAACTGTCTCAACGATGGGGAGTGGCTCGGCGACGACAAGCTGGATAGTACTTTGTCGAAGTAAATGCCGACCATCGGTAGGCACGTGAACTGTTAGTTCTCCGAGATGGCCGGAGCAAGTCGCGATACGTTTTGCGATACGTCGAAAGAGAGGATCACCGGCGCTTGCAAAGACTTAGATTGCCATCGGGGTCTTGTAAGTTGTTGATTTGCTTAATGTAGAAACCTTGACACGGAAGAGGTCGTTCGGCAGGTTGCCCCCGATATTGCTCCTATGCCGATCAAGTCCGCAAAGCGCACCCCGATCCTTCGTCGATCTGCGGATTCGTCTGCTCCATTTCTGCTCCATTTGATTCCTGTAGATCAGCCCCTTCGAAAACCCCGTATTCTCTATCGCCAGAACGAGATCGGGTGAACGCCATGTTCTTTGTCTTCAATTGATCGCCACATTCCCAAGCTGAATGTCGCCGGTTCGATCCCGGTCTCCCGCTCCATATAAAGCAACCGCTCAAGAATACGGCCCAAAGTGTCCTGAGAATCCGATCAGGCCGGTTCGATCCTGACCCTCACATTAGATCCAAGCCATGCGTCTCTCTGCGACCAGTGAAGCGTCCACTCTAGCTCGCTGCTACCGGCTGTGGGCGCAATGTCTGCGCTGTGTCCTGCGCAGCCCAAGGCGCGGCTAGCCGTGGCGTGCTTCGTCTGCCAGCCGTTGTCCGTCCACACCACCTCAAAATCCTCGCTGTCGAGGATGCGGAGGGTTTTGCCGGCACCGAGACTCTGGATAGGCCGGAGGCGGGTGTGGATTTCGAGATCGTGCCGCACGCGCTTGCGTCCCTCCGGTTCCGAGTAGCGCTCGTAAACGGGATCGACGCGGTCGAATACCTTGCCGTCGAGCGCCGAGCGGAGCAGCTTGAGGTACTCGGCGTGCGCCCACACCAGCGGCATGGCCGAACCCGCGGGCCGGCCGAAAAGCTGGCTGCGCTCCGGCCGGTCGGGCTCGTCCCACACTTGCTCCGGCACCATCTGGCCGCAGCAGGCGCAGCCCTCATAGGTCGCGATCAGAGGCGCGATGTCGTGCCCCGCAGCCAGCTCGAAATGTGCACGCTCGCCGGTCAAGAGCGGCCAAACGCGGCCCTGTCCCCATCCCTTGAACGGGCCGCCATCAGGCCGGTCGCCATAACCATCCCAGTTATAGCGCAGCCAGCCGGGCCCCTGCGGAAGATCGCGCTTGATCACCGCGTCCACCACCTTGAGCGAGTCCACCATGAGTGGATCGTCCGCACGCCGCACGCCGTAGCGCACCAACTCCAGAAATCCCGCGTCAATAATCTCTCGCGCCTCAAACTCGTAGCGCGTGCCCGGGGGCCGGTTCGCCAGCCGAATCAGTTCGCTCCCGCAGCCCTCGTGTGCGTAGGTCTCGGCGCACTCCGGCGGGCGGATGCGCATGTAGTGGCGCTTCACCTCTGGATGCAGCACGCCGTCGTTGGTCACCGTCCAGTCTTCAAGGTGACCTTCAATCCAGTCAGCGAACTCTTCAAGAAACGTGGCCAGCTCGTGCGACTCATGGGCGCGCATGATCTCCGCCGCACAGATCAGCCCCACAATCACAGAGGCCAATGTGGAAGGTGAATAGCCAGCGGCCTCTTCCCATCTCTCCTGTTGCGTAATCGGCGCCTGTTGCACCAGACAGCCTGCGGCACGATCCACAAAAGGAAAGATATCCATCTCTGCGAGGCCCTGAGCTTTCCAAAGCCGCCAGGCAAGGATCAGTGGAAACGCCACCTCGTCGAGTTGCTTGCCGCGCCAGTAGGGTGTTCCGTCGATCCAAAAGTTCTGCGAAAAGCCACCATCGGGTTGTTGGGTGCAGGCCAGGTACACCAGCGCACGCCGCGCTGTATCGGTACGGCCGCAGGCCAGCAACGCCGTGGCCGTCTGCACCATGTCGCGCGTCCACACCAGATGGTAGCCGCCCATATCGTCGTCGCCGTGTGCCTGCCCCCAGGGAATCGACGCCGAAGCCACAAATGCGCCGGAGAACGTTTTGTCTTCGTGCGCCAATAGCACGTTGTGGCTGGCCCGCATCAGCTTGCCGCCATCGCGAGCATGCACCGCAAGCCACTCGGGATTCGCCGCCCTCTGCCACTGCTCGATGAAGCGTTTGCGCAAATCCTCGAAGGGGGTGGTCAATGCGTTCATTGTTGCCTGCGCCGCAGCGTGATGTCCTTCTCCAATCCCGATGGCCAGGGTGAAATCGAGATGGGCGCTTTCCCCCTTCGGGTCGGCGTTCATGATCCCTTGAAGATTAATCTCGCCCACCACGGCGATATTGCCTCCCGTAGCCGAGCCAAACTCCCAATCCATTTGGAAGTTATCCATGATGTCGTGCCAGCCGTCGCTGATGCCTACAAAGCCGCAGCCAACGCGCGCGAACCCGCCGCTCGCGCCCATCGCCAGCGACCACTCGTTCTTCCACGCCAGCAGCGCCTTGTGGCCGGCAATGTCCACCGCGCGCGCCGAGTTACCTGCG
>Ga0187847_10003845_pt1 | contig 11259 bp, 8 predicted proteins | sample June2016WEW_4_10_FD_132458 | JGI IMG/M metagenome (GOLD analysis project Ga0187847, IMG submission 132458) | Peatland microbial communities from SPRUCE experiment site at the Marcell Experimental Forest, Minnesota, USA - June2016WEW_4_10 | ecosystem: Environmental > Terrestrial > Soil > Wetlands...
CGGCGTCTCCATGTTGAAGTGCGGTTTGCGCGGCTCTCGCCTCGCGAGCCACCTCGATGCTGTTGCCCCAGCCCATCCCGGTTTCGTTGTTCGTGGAGGGCGACGCCTGCTTTTTCGTAGCTGTGGGAGCAGAGGAAGAAGAACCTTGCCCGTTCACGTCAAAGGTTTGAGCGGCGCAGGCAGCTGCAATAGTCAGCACCACAGTCAGCATTACAAGCCGAACCGACCCATGGAATGCCGATTGCACGGTCCCTCCTCAATCTCTGGCTGATACTTCGACGGGCGGGGCAGCACGCGCTGCCGTTGCGTCGTCGTTCAGATGCCATTAGCTCGCGCTGTGGTTGCGTACTTTTGCGCGCCGCGCCCGACCAACGCTTCAGAAAACTGCCAACCTTTAAGAGCCTTTCCGAATCCAACGTTGCGGTTCAATGAGCGATCACCAGGACATACTTGCTTTCCCGCCCAACACTGGCATTTGGCAACGGCCGATTCCCGTGGCTGCGATTATCTTGCTGGCCCTGGCGATTCACGGGCCTTTGCTGGTAATGCAGTTGCCAGCGACTACGTCTTATGACGCAAACCTGCATATCTTTTTTGCGTCCCACTATGCGCAACACTGGTTCGATCCGTGGAATGAAAAATGGTTTGGCGGTTTCTCTCAAACCACCTACCCTCCCCTCGTTCACCAGTGGATCGCTCTGCTCTCTTACCTCGTTGGCCTGACCGAAGCTTTCATGCTGGTGCAGTTGACTGCTGTCGTCTTGCTCGCGGTGGGCACATACCGGTTTGCGCAGCTTTGGGTGGATGACCGTGCTGCCAGTTATGCCGGAGTGCTGGCCGTGTTTGCCGGCAGCATCGCATTTCTGGTTTATTCGGCGGGGCAATTACCCACGACGATGTCGGCGTCTTTGTATTTTCTGGCTTTGCCTTATTTCTATTCGTGGTGCTTATCGGCAAGTTGGCGATCTTTGCTGAAGGGGCTGGCTCTCACGCTGGCTGCCGCATCGGCCCATCACGTCACGCTGATATTCGGCTCAGTGCTCTTTGCCGTGCCAGTCTTGTGGCTGGCTTGGTACGACGGTCGAAAGAGGGAACAACCGAGCGCCGCGATGATCGCGCGCGGTTTTGTTTTCGCCGCGATTGCGGCAGTAGGGGTTGGAGTCGTCCTGTTGCCTTACTGGATTGCAATTGTCCGGCATCCCATCGAGCAAATGCCGATTCCGCACGCCAGTCGTTCGAACTACCTGATGAACTGGACGTACGGAATGAACTACTTCATCGTGCCGTATGGCGCGTTGATTCTGGCGTTGCCCTTTATCGTGGTGAAGGGAGCATCGAATCCGCGTTTAAGAGTGCTGCTGCTTGCGTTCTGGATCACGTTTCTGATTGCCCTCGGCGGCACCACGCCGATCCCGCATTGGATCTTCGGGCGAGCCTTCGAGATTCTCACCTACGAACGCTTCACGCTGTGGGCCACGGTCCTGGCACTCCCGATTGTGGGGTTGTTAGTGGAGCAACTGATCGACCGCTTTCCACGCTTGGGCTCGATCGGCGTGAGTACCGCTGCGGTTGCGAGCCTGGCGCTTGCGCTCGGTTGGTTGACCTGGAGCCCCTTTCGAACCTTGAGCTCGCTCAATGTAGATCCAGTGGTCTCGTTCCTGAATCGCGACGGCCACGACCAGTATCGCTATATCACGCTGGGCTTCGGCAACGCTCTTTCCAAGGTCTCGACCTACGCCAACGCCGATAGCATCGATGGCGAATACAACTCTGCCCGCCTGTTGCCGGAGATGACTCGTTACGGCGCGGCGCAATTGACGAGCGCAAAATATTTCGGCGTCGCCGGCATGGATTCCCTGCGCGCGATGCTGCAACATGCCAACCACTATGGCTTGAAATTTATTTTTGTGCACGATCCTTTCTATGAGCCTCTGCTCGTCTTCGGCGGCTGGCGTCAGATTGAGAGCTACGACTCTGGATCGATCACGGTGTGGTCCAAGGATGACGCGCCCCCAGCACGCGCGATTCCGTCGGACGCGGTGCCGGCGCCTTGGGAAGGATTGATGTGGGGCCTACTGCCCATCGGCAGCAGCGTCCTCGCAATTTTGTTTCTCTTCTTGCTGTTCGAGCCACGTCGCGTGCAAGAAGAGGTCACGGTTCCCAGGGAAGCGCCTGAAGGCCTTTATGCCAATGGGGTGCGTTCATGAAATGGGGATTGGTAGCTGTGATCGCGATTGTCACCGTTCTCCTGATTACTTACGCCTGGATGCAATCGGGAGGTTTGAAGCAGCATGCGATGTTGTCAGGCGACACTCCCGAAGCGGCCATGCAGGCTCTTATGAGTCAACTTCAGGCGCACAACTACCAGCAAGCGTATGCTTCGCTCGATCCGAGCAGCAATACGGATCTGGCATCGCTAGTTCGCGAAATGGATGGAAGCGATGGCAGCTTGCGCACCTACTCGTCGCTTCAGAATGCCGAGATTGCGCCGTTGCACGAAGACGCAGACCAGGCAGCGATGCGCGTTCGGATGAATTGGTCGAGCGCGCTGGGATCGCGGGTTGATGTGCGGGATTTTCAGGTGCGACGCCATGGCTCCGTGTGGCGTGTGGTATGGCCGAAGCCTGCGTTTTCTAGAGTGCCTCCGCAGGTGGTATCTGTGAACTACTTGCGTTGGGAAGTCATCGGGCGCAACACATCGCAGAACTGGGGCGCACAGGATGTGGACTCGCCGAAAGTGCACATCACGTCCATGAATGCTATTTCACGCGCAGGTCACGTGGTGATTCTCGGAGAAGTCGAGAATGAAGACACGGTTCCCGCGTATCTCAACGTGAATGCGACTCTGCTAAAGGCGGACGGCTCTCCCATTGAGGAGGAAGGCAGCTTCGACCTCATTTCGCACGTACTGCTTCCGAAGCAGGTTTCGCCGTATCGTATCGACTTTCCCGGGGTTCGCATGGATGCGGTCAAGAGCGTGCGCATGGATGCGCGCTCGCTCCTGGTTCCGGCGAGTGCTGATCCGGTGATTGCGGTCAGCGAACAGACCGTCGGCAAAGACAATCTGAATCGAAATGTCTTGCAGGGCCAACTGGTCAACCAGAGCGGACGGCCGGTGAATATCGCGCAGGTTCTCGCTACCTACTACGACAATTCCGGGAAAGTAATCTGGGTCGCGGATAGTTACGTGGATCAGGCGCTCATGCCGCAAGTGCCGGTGCCATTTGCCGTCGACATTCCGGATGACGTCGCGGGACGGCTGAAGAATTATCGCGTTATCGTCAATCACTATTCGCGATCGAGCAGCTAGCATGAAGTCCACTGCCCATCGTCGTCTCACACTACGCAACCCCCTTTTGTTGTTGTGCGTCGTGCTATTCGTCTTGTCGGTCTGGGGACACGCTGCTGAACTGCGCGTTCCTGTCAGCGTCGAAGCGGGGCAAGGCTTCTCGATTCCGGTCGAGAGTTCGGCGCAAGCCATTTTTTATCTCTTGGGGCCTGACCATGTTGTAAAACGCACCCTGAACTCCGGGAGCGAGGTGCAGATTCAGTCGAGCGATGTGCAGAGCGCGGGACGCTACCAGGTAATCCTGTGCGACTCCTCGTGCAGTTCTGCGACGTTCGAGGTGAAGGCTGCGCAACCGGAGCGTCTGAGCTTTTTTCTGCATCCGTCGCGCGTGCCCGTGTCGTTCCCCGATTCGATTGATGCCGTGGCGTTCGTGTTTGACCGGTACTTCAATCTGGTATTGGCACCAGCTACCGTGGATTTCCGGGTCACTCCGGCCACCGGCGCCGGCTTCTCGCGGCCAAACCCCACGCGCTACGGAGTGGCCTGGCTGCGCATGGGCTCAACTCCACACGAGGGGCCGGTTCAGGTGACTGCGGTTTTGGGCAACGTGGAAGAAGCGCGGGTGATCCAACAGGTCGCGGCGGAGGCCTGCGGATTGCGCATGAAAGCCTTCGCAAACGGCAATGTCGTGACGCTTGAGACCGATCCGGTGCGCGATTGCAGTGGCAATGCGCTTCCCGATGGCACCGTGGTTTCATTTACCAAAGTTGATAAGGCGGGCAGAGCAACGGTGGACACACCCATTAGAAAAGGCGTGGCCCGGACGGAGCTAAGCATCCACGGACCGGCACAGATCAGCGTAGCGTGCGGCGTCATGGTGGGCAATGAAATCGCCCTCAACGGGAAACTATGAAGAACTGGGCCGACGCGATGCTGACGCTTAAGGGAATTTTGCCTCACTTCGTTAGAGCTGCGAGCTTCGTGATGGTTGCGGGTGCTCTTGCGATCTGCCAATCCGTGGCTCAGACTCCACTCCCCGAAGTTCACCTCGATGCTCAGGGACTTAGCCCGCGTCCTATAGAAGAACTCACGGGAACCACGATTGCGCGGCATTACGCGCAGGCGTGGGGCGATTTGGAGGCGGCCCTGGAATCCGACCAAGGCGGAGGACTCGGCGATCAGTTTGTCGGCTTCGCAAAAGATCGCCTTGCGCGGAGAATCGGCGAACAAAGGCAAGCGGGGATGCGCGTTCGCATCGTGGATCACGGCCACCATCTTAAAGCTGTGTTCTATTCGACGGATGGAACTGCGATGCAGCTTTTCGATCAAGCCCAGTTGGAGATCCAGACCTTTGACGGAAATAAGTTGATTGACACTCAGAATGGGCGTCACGAGTATATGGTTCTGATGACTCCCGGCGCAGATCGCTGGTACGTTCGCGATCTTGAGGAAGTATCTGACAAACCATTCTGAAGCCTCGCTGCCAACGCCCATCTCTAGCCAACTTTTAGCAGCGGCCTCTCATCGTAACCAGAGCAGGAAATCGCGGATGAAACTTCACTTGTATGCCCTTGGGGCGTGTGTCGTAATTCTGAGTTGTATTCCGATCGCGTGCACGCATGCGAAGCAGCGGAATCTCACGCTCAAGGATATCCCAGAAACGCCGGGCAATCCCAAGGTCCTGGCGGACTACCAGCCATGGTTTGGTGATCCGAACCATATCGATGTCGGCTATAGCACGCAGGATCCTAACGTGCTGCGCAAGCAAATTGAGAGTGCCCGCAACATGTCGATCTATGCGTTCGCCGTGGATTGGTATGGCCCGCGGCATCCGTTTATCGATCGAAGCACTGCGCTCCTCGCGCGCATTGCCAGCGAGCAGCACTTTCACATTGCGCTCATGTACGACGAAACGCAGGATGACAATGGACACGCGACCGACGACGCCATGGAGGCCATGGAACTGGCGTACCAGAAATATATTGGTCCGAACTCCCCGACACGCGACGCGTACCTGCTCTACCGTGGCCGGCCTGTCATCTTCATATTTCCCAAGTTCGGTCACACGGATTGGAACCAGGTGCGCCAGGAAGTGAATCAGTGGCAATCGCCTCCAATTTTGATTTATAAGGACGACCCGCCCGCGGAGTTCGCCAAGGCCTTCGACGGCGAATATGCCTGGGTGCATCCCGGAAACAAAGGGTGGACTCCGGACGGTCAAGCGTGGGGCGAAGATTACCTGCACAATTTTTATAAGAAGATGCGTAGCGAGCATCCGGATGAGATTACCGTCGGCGGAGTGTGGCCCGGCTTTAACGATACGAAGGCGGCGTGGAGCTTGAACCGGCACATCGATGCACGCTGCGGACAAACATTTGAAGACACGCTGCGCTTGTTCGACGAGAATAACGACCCGTCGCACCCCATTCCTTTTGTCCTGATTGCAACCTGGAACGACTACGAAGAGGGAACGGCGATTGAGCGCGGACTGCCGCACTGTGACGAACCGAAAGCCGACGCTGCGCGCGGAGGAGGACGCTGATGACGACGGAAACAAAAACCACTGAAACGAAACGGGCGAGTACGAGAGAACGCGCCGAGGCAATGTTCGAGACGCTGGCGGTTTTGCATCTCCAAGACCTCGCTGCTTCGAAGCAGCGAGGCGGCCCGAGCCCCGAGATCGAGCGGGAACTTGCGGGCTTGCAGCGCCTTTCCAACGAGGAGTGGTCCGACTTTCTGGGCTTCGCGGAACTGCAGCGAGTGCGTCTTCGCACTCTGCAGCTTTTGAAAAAATGGAACGCGGAAGATGCAGCTGCCCCGCGGTTTGCGCATGTTGACCGCTTGGTGGCCCTGGCGGAGGTCGAGCAGCGGGATGTCGAAGATGCGCTCGCGGCCTTGCACAAAGTTGTCCGCGCGCTCGCACTGACCGGCCACTCCCCAATCGTGATCAAGACTCTCGACCATTGGCCAGATATCGGCAGCGATCTTGATCTTTTTATCTCAGCGTCCGAGGGCGATACCGTCCGCGCGATGCAGAGCGAACTGCGCGCGGAGCCGCAGCCGCAAAGTTGGGGAGATCGATTGGCTCACAAATGGAATTTCCGCATTCCGGGACTGTCTCGATTGGTGGAGATCCACGTGGGCTGCCTCGGACAAACTGGCGAGCAGGACGCTTTGCCTGCCCATTTAGAAGCGACCAGTGTGACGCGCGATATCGGTGCATTTCAGTTTCGCGTTCCGGCTCCCGAGGAACAAGTCATGCTTGCGACGCTGCAAAGGATGTATCGCCATTTCTACATTCGTCTTACTGACCTGGTGAATCTCACGGCACTGGTTCGGGCAGGCCAACTGAATTTTGCGTTGCTGCGCACTTCCGCCGAGCGCTGGTCGATTTGGCCGGGAGTAGCGACTCTGCTAAAGATCACTTCGGACTACAACCAGCGCACGGGCGTTGGCCCGCTTGCACTGCCCGATTTTGTCGTTAGCTCCGCATGTTTTGGCCAAGAGGTAACGTACATGGGTGAACATTTTTTGCGCGTGCCGATGCTGCCGCATGGTTCGCAACTGTATTTGAAACAACTTGTAGGAACGGCCGCGGCGCAACGCTTTCGCGCAGCGGCACGTTTATCTCTATTGCCGGCGCTGGCTGCCGCCGCATTTGTCAATCTACGGATCACAGGAAACGACAAAGGGATTTGGTAGTTTGATGTCGACGCAAGACTTCTCACAACTGAGAAGTCGTGTCTTTATCACTCCCGCGTCTACATGGGACGGACCTATGGGCTACCTGAAACCGGGCTCAGGTCTACGGTCTCCACTGGATAGTTGAAGAAAGGCGCCTCGCGCTAAGGTAAATGCGTTAGGTCGCCACGAGGTCGGGTCATGAATTTCTGTTCCATCCACTTCTGTCTGCCAGGAACGCGCATCTTGCTTGCAGCGGGTTCTGTATCGCGGGAACTGCGATGAGTACCGTCAATCTGGCTGCGCCCACTGAACCTGCGCTTCCGGGCGGAGTAGGCTCGCCGTATCGGATTCAACAAGTGCGCCCACGGGCAATCTCGCAACCGGACGTGTCGCCGGGACTGTTCGCGCTCAGCGATTCTTGGGGTCAGTACAAGACTTCGAGAACGCGTAGTGCGCTGGGCTCCATTCTGGTGCACGCGCTGTTGGTCGCGGCCATCGCGGCCTGCTGGTTTTTGCCGCACAACGTACCGCTTCAGGCAAAACCGGTTGCCGATGTGATTCTGATCGCTCCCCCTCTCGAGTCCTACGCATTGCCCCTTGCCCCTAAGCAGGCGGGCGGCGGCGGAGGAGGCGGAGATCGCGAGAAAATCGAAGCACCAAAAGGCAAACTTCCGCCGACAGTGGTGAAACAAATCACGCCTCCGGCAATTGTGGTACGTAACGAACATCCGAAGCTGACTGCAGAGCCTACGGTGGTTGCACCGCAAATTCAGATGGCAGCTGCCATGCCGAACTTGGGAAATCCGGCCGCTCCCCCCTTGCCTAGCTTCGTTGCCTCCAACGGTACGGGGTCGGCCGGGGGCCTCGGATCGGGTGCAGGCGGTGGCATCGGCAAAGGCAGCGGGCCCGGAGTGGGCGAGGGCCATGGAGGTGGCATTGGCGGTGGAGTCTATCGAGTTGGAGGGGCGGTGTTAGCGCCGCATCCATTGTCGATGCCAGATCCGGAGTACACGGAACAAGCGCGCGACGCCAAGCTGCAGGGCATGTGCGTGGTTGGACTGATTGTCGGTGCGGATGGAAAACCGCGGGATCTTCGCGTGATCCGCAAATTGGGCATGGGCCTGGATGAGAAGGCAATGCTCGCCGTGAGTCACTGGACGTTCGAGCCGGCTACTAGGGATGGCATTGCGGTACCGGTACAAATCAGCGTGCAGGTGAGTTTCAAACTGGATTGATCCGCCCTGCCCGCGTCCAGCGAATTCCTGGCTCAGGATCCCCTCTGCGCTACGGATCTCAGCAATTTCAACCAACCCGTGTACGGCCGCTGTCATCTCACAGTCGCCGTCCAGGAGCCTACGCCATGAAATCTAAGTATCTGGGGTTAGTTTTGTTGTCTGGCCTGCTGTCTCTGACCCTGGTCGGATGCGCAGGAGTACCAGCTCAGTCGCACACACCGCCGCCGGTCGGCAGCCTGAAAGACCTGAATCACATCATTATCTTTGCTCAGGAAAATCGTGGGTTCGATCACTATTTCGGCACTATGCGTCAATACTGGTCGCAGAACGGCGTCGCGGATCAGTCCTTCGACGGTTTGCCACAGTTCAACCCGTCTAGCGGCATCGCACCTCTGTATGGACCGCCTCCCGTGAATCCAGGCTGCGATCCTGCTTTGTCGAGTCCGACCAATTGTGTCGCCAGCACCTCCTACAGCGGCAGCGACGTCACCTCTTTTCATATGCAATCCGTGTGTAACGAAGAGCAGAGTCCTTTCTGGAATGAATCTCATATCGATTGGGATTTGAACGACCCGATTGGTGTTAGTCCCGCCGCGCTCAACGGATTCGTGCAAACCGCCGCGAACGATGCTCGTCAGGTATCGCCGCCCTTGAACGATATTGATGGTCTACGGAGTATGGGATATTTTGACAGCGGCGATCTGAATTACTACTACTTCATGGCTTCCAGTTTCGCGACGTCGGATCGCTGGTTCTCGCCCACAATGAGCCGCACGGAGCTCAACCGCATGTATCTTCTGGCCGCCACCTCCGCGGGCCATGTCTATCCTCTGGCCCCGCCCTATGGCCCGCTCACGAATACGACCATCTTTCAGGAACTTCAGAACGCCGGCATCACCTGGAAGATCTACGTCAATCCCGAGGGCACAAATTGCTCGGCCACTGACTCTGCATGCCTCATCGGCTTTTCTTACATCAACATGTTCACTTACGAACAGACCATCCTCAACACGCCTTCACTCTTGCAAAATATTGTCCCCATATCTCAATTCACTACCGACGTACAAAATGGAACTTTACCGCAGGTTGCGCTGATCGAGCCTGCCTCCAACGCTGGATTGGATGAACATCCTAACGACCAGGACACCTCGTCCCCCAGCAGTGTTCAAGCCGGAGCCAATTACGCGTCCGGTCTGATTAATGCGCTGATGGCCAGCCCCAGTTGGAAAGATTCGGCCATGATGTTCACCTACGACGAGGCTGGCGGTTATTATGACCACGTTTCGCCGCAGTCTGCGACCCCTCCGGAGAACCCGAATTCACCGACCTATCTGCCGATCGATCTGCAGCCAACCGACATCTGTGACGCACCCGGACAACTCGGAACTGGGACCTGTAATTTTGCGCATACAGGCTACCGTTTGCCGATGATCGTCATTTCGCCCTTTGCCAAGAAAAACTATGTTTCCCACACCGTGTACGATTTCACGGCCATTCTTGGACTCATTGAAGCGCGCTTCGACGTTCCGGCGCTGACGAATCGCGACGCTGCTCAAGCCAGCATGGCCGCGGATTTCTTTGACTTTGTGAACGTGCCTTGGGCAACTCCTCCGTCACCGCCCGCTCAGATCACCACCGGACAGTGCACCCTAGCCGCTCCGACTCAATGAAGTTGCGCCATCCTGGCAAAACCGGGAATGGGTGTTTGTCGTCGTTGCGAAGTTCGATTCCGAAGCTTGCTTGAGTCCCAGAATGATTCTGGCGATGGGATAATGATCCCGTGAGAATTCCGCGATCGCTTCGTTTGACACTGTGGGTCGTGCTGTTTTCCGCGGCCTGCTCGGCCGCAACCCGTCACTACTACATTGCGGCCGAAGACGTCACTTGGAATTACGCTCCCAGCGGCCGCAATCTTCTGAATGGCAACGTCATTCCGCAGCCGTGGTCGCAGAAGTTGGAATGGCCGAAGAGCCGTTTTATCGAATACACCGATGACACCTTTACCACTGCAAAGCCGCAACCCGAGTGGCTCGGAATTCTCGGCCCAGTCATTCGCGCCGAAGTTGGTGACGAAATCATCGTCGATTTTTTGAATCGCGGCCACCGCGGTCACGATATTCATCCCCACGGCTTGCGCTACGACAAAAGCAACGAAGGTTCTCTCTACTTACCCGTTGCCAAAGGCGCGTTTGTCGCTCCCGGTGCCCGATATACTTATCACTGGTTCGCCAATCCGGCGAGCGGACCTGGTCCCGGCCAGCCCAGTTCTATTGTGTGGTGGTATCACTCCCATGTGGACCCCGGGATTGAAATCAACTCCGGCCTCTTGGGGCCAATCGTTATCACGGCAAAAGGCAAAGCGAATCCCGACGGATCTCCAAAGGACGTCAACCGCGAATTCATTGCTTCCTTCATGATCTTCGATGAAATGGGAGGCAAGCCCCCCGGTCAGTTCTATGCCATCAACGGTTTTATCTTCGGCAATCTTCCCGGCTTAACCATGAAGCAGGGAGAGAAGGTGCGCTGGTATTTGCTGGGGATGGGAAACGAGATTGACCTGCACACTCCTCATTGGCACGGCGAAACCGTCACCGACGGAAACAGGAACACCGACGTCATTGAACTTCTGCCCGGAAGCATGCAAACGGTCGACATGCTCGCCGATAATCCCGGATCATGGATGTTTCACTGCCATGTGGAAGACCACATGGAGGCTGGAATGATGGCGATCTACACCATCTACGCTCCGCCCGCCCGCGCCTGCCCGATCACCATCGTCGGAGGAGATTTCTGGAAGCATCCGGAAAACTTTACGCTGACGGTGAAGAACGTCAGCGCCAAACCGATTGCCGGCTTAACGCTCACGTCTGAAATGTTCTTGGCGCCCCAGGACCTACGGCGCCCCTTCAATGCTCAGTGGTCCACGGCCAAGCCCATCCTGCCCGGCGAGGAACTGACTCTGGAGAAACCGGGCATTCGCGCCGCCAGCGCCCAGGCAGTTGAAGGCTGGGTCTTCTTTCCTGATTCTGTGAAGTACCAAGACGGATCTAG
>Ga0187847_10003846_pt1 | contig 11257 bp, 7 predicted proteins | sample June2016WEW_4_10_FD_132458 | JGI IMG/M metagenome (GOLD analysis project Ga0187847, IMG submission 132458) | Peatland microbial communities from SPRUCE experiment site at the Marcell Experimental Forest, Minnesota, USA - June2016WEW_4_10 | ecosystem: Environmental > Terrestrial > Soil > Wetlands...
CACCAAGCCCAGCCTGCATATCACCACGGCGCATCAGTTCCCCATGTTTCTCCCCGACCTGCCGTTGAGTGAACAGCACAAGGGTTTGTACGCGGGCCTCGGCGTCGTCGTCTTCGACGGCCCGCAGGAGCACGGCTTCTACAAGGACGGCCACGACGGCCAGACTGCCAACAGCGTGGTATGTGTCGAGGCCGGTCAGCGTTGCGTCGTGATCCTGTCGAACGATGTTCGCTCCGAGGCGGGATTCGCCGATCTGGTCAGGTTTATCCTCGGCGACACCGGAGTACCTTATGACTGGGAATATGGCGACCACGCTGGAAAGTCGTGAGCTGGCAGTGAGCCTTCCTGAATTTGCGCACGACCTAATTACGATAGTTGCAGATCGGATATTGCGGAGGGAGCAGGGGGTTTTAACCCCCTGAAAGAGAGCGAAAATACAGGGCCTTCAGGCCCGGGCCGCGTGCCCCAAATACGGATTTTCGGACAGGTAAGACCACAAACCCCAGCCCGCCATAGAAAAAATTCCCAATCCGCCATCCCCCTTTTGCAGATAATTACCTCCCGTTGGCGGACAATAGAAGTAGTCAGTAGAGCGGGCCTTTGCTGACCCCTGATCTCTGATCCCTGACCCCTGAGAAGAATCCATGCGCAACACGCCCAAAACCCGCCCCGCCGAACCGTCAGCGAAAGCAACAAATCCGCCACAACCTCAGCGGAATGTGCTGATTACCGGCAAATTCTCCACTCCCGGCCCCGTTTTTTTTCGCAATTTTACCTGTGAATCTGTGGAGCTATCCTTAACCAACCTAAAATCAAACACTTGCAAGCACCCCCTTCACGGTGGCACGCAAACTGCGCATCCGTGAATCGGTGGAACACCCTCTAACTAATTCAAAATAAAATACATCCATCTCACAGTTTCACGGCGCTGTGAAATCGTGAATCCGCGAAACCGTGAGCGGCAACCGCATCAGCGCCCCCAAGCATGGATGATCGGCTCTACTGAACCTGCACGACCGCGCTCAGTTGGATATCGCTCGACGAATTCCCGATCATCACGCTGACTGGCTCAGCCTCCACGCGAAACCCCGGCAACTTCTCATCCCACCAGGCGAGCGTCGAAGCCTTGAGCGGAATCTCGACGGTCTTCGTTTCGCCGGGCTTGACCGCCACGCGCTTGAAACCCTTCAACTCCTTATTCGGGCGAACCACCTGCGACGCCAGATGCTTCACATAGAGCTGGACGACCGCATCTCCAGCCATCGCGCCTGTATTCGTAACATCCACGCTGACTGTTACCGCGCCATCCTTGGCCAGTTGCGGCGAACTGGTGCGCAGATTGGAGTACTTGAAGGTCGTGTAGCTCAATCCGTAGCCGAAGGGATACAGCGGCTCCCCTTTGAAGTACATGTAAGTGCGGCCGTCGCGAATGTTGTAGTCCATCATCGGGGGCAACTGATCGAGGGACTTAGGCCAAGTGACCACCAAGTGTCCGCCGGGGTTGTATTCGCCAAAGAGAACCTTCGCCAGCGCCGTCCCTTCGTCCTCTGAGGAGTGGGCCATGTGCAGGATTGCGGGAACGTGCGCCTGGCTCCAATTGATAGCGAATGGAAAGCTGGAAACCAGGACGACAATGGTCTTCGGATTGGCCGCATACACCTGCTTCACCAACTGTTCCTCTTCGAGGGTGATGCTCTCGCGGTCTCGCCCTTCGCGTCCGTCGCTGGGCGTGGTGCAAGCCAGCGTTCCGCCGCCGTCAATCGTGGAGCGCCAGTCATTCGGCATATCGGGGCCGCACGTCGGATCGTTGCCCACCACGACGACCGCAACATCGGAGGATTCAGCCGCGTCGAAGGCAGCATGACCGGCCTCGCTCGCCGCGTAGTTGACCTTGACCCCCGGACCCACTTCATCCTTGATCCCCTGCAGCGGCGTAACGGCAGAGGGCGGCGGCCCGCCGTACCAATCCCAATGGACAGAGTCCGCCAGCGGGCCGATCACGGCAATCGACTTGATCGACGCCTTGTTGAGAGGCAGCAGGGCCTTCTCGTTCTTGAGCAGCACCACCGACTCGAGCGCCATCTGCTTCGAGACCGCCCGATTCGCCTCTGTATTCCACGGTTCCGGCGCGTCCTTGATCTTCGAGTAGGGAACCATCTCCGGCGGGTCCAGCAATCCAAGGCGCACACTGATGCGGAACTTTGGGCGAACCAGCGCGTCGATCTCCGCCTCGGTGATCAAGCCATCCTTCAGCGCCGCCTTCGTTTCGTCCTGATACTTGTCGAGGAACTGGTTGATTCCGGCTTTGAGGCAGGCGACCACCGCGGCCTCTTGATTGGGAAACAGATGCCGCGGATCGACCAGAAGCGAGACCGCTCCTCCATCGCTGGAGATCACGTCAACACCCCACTTCTCGCGGACAATGCTTTTGAGAATGGGATTGACGGCCATCGCAGTCCCATTCCAGGCGTTGTAAGAGGCCATGACCGCCTTGGCGCCACCTTCCTCGAAGCCCATCCGGAAGGGCACGGAATAATACTCCCAGAAGAGGCGCTCGTCGAAGTCGGAGGTCGAGCGTTCGCGAAGGTTTTCGTTGCTGTTGGCCAGAAAATGCTTGAGCAGCGCGGCCGACTGCCAATACTTCGGATCGTCTCCCTGCAGGCCCTTGATAAAGGCAACGGCCATCGTCCCGTTGAAAAAAGGATCCTCTCCGTAGACCTCTTCGCTGCGGCCCCACCGCGGATCGCGCGCCAGATCGGATTGCGGTCCCCACAGCATCAGAATCTGGCGATCGTACTTCGCGGTCTGGGTAATGAATCGCGCTTCATTGCCCTCGACGCCGGCGGCCTTGCGAACCAGCTCGGGATCCCACGACTCGCCCATGCCCGGCGGCTGAGGAAATTGCGTAGTCGTAATGGGCAGGCGCTTGCCCCTGGGCTCGCGCTGGACGACTCCGTGGATGCCCTCCGAGGAGCCATAGTTCTTCACGCCAAGCCGAGGCACGCCGGTGTTCGTGCCCAGCAAGCCGATCTTTTCCTCAACGGTCATCAGGGAGAGCAGGTTGTCGATCCTCTGCTCCATGGGCAGCGCCGGATTGTTGAAGGGATAGCTCGCCTGTTGGCCAAGAGCCGGTATGAGGGCCGGGCCTAACCCGGAAACCAGAAGACAGAGCGGAACAGCAAGGCGCTTTTCAATCATGGACAACCCGTGACAACTTTCTCGGCGAGGAGCAAGACTCGGCAGCATCTCGTCCGGTGCGATGGTGGTATGCAAACAGACAAGGCTATCACGTCCACCATCCCCAGCGTCGGTGCGAAATCTTCGGCAAAAGTACAGAAGTTTCGATCGGGCCGAACAGGCACTTCTCGCCTGTTCAGCTTGAGCCGATGTTGCTGCCACACTCAGTGCAAAGTTCCCTGAGTGAGTCTAATCTTCGCTGGCAAAATGAGCGGTTATCCTGGGCGCCCCAACGAGCCGGCAAAGATCGTGCGCCACACCCTCGCTTGTCATTCTGAGCGAAGCGCAGCGCAGTCGAAGAAGCCGCTTCTTGATCCCTTGGGGCTAGGATAGCCAGAGGCCCATCTCACAGAAACTTTGAAAATGATCTGGCCGCATCCACGAAATCACGCAGCGCGCTTACTGCGCCTTGCGGTAGTTGATCGTCTCGCCGTCCAATTGGTATTCGGCCGAGCAGACGTCGCCGCCGCAGATCATCGCCTCGCAGCCGCACAGTTGACGGCGCGTGATCAGTCCCATCGTCCCGCAGCGCGGGCACGACATCACGGCCACAAACGGGTTCTGGGCATGACCCATCTTCGCCTGGTTCTCCAGCACGAAAATCGTTCCGGGGTCCATTCTCTCGGGAATCCATTCTTCCAGAAACTGCAAATCGGCTGACATAGTGCCCTCCGGTTGGTCGAAGCTACAGCGCCGAGTCCAACGAATCCGGCCGGCCTTGCTTTGCAACAACAGCAGACTGCGAATGGCAATTGCGGAGGTTTAGACTCCTCCGATGGAAGTTAGTGTGCTTGGCGGTCGCTTTGAAGTCAACCCGAATTCGGGAGCCGAACGTTACGAACGAGGCTACCCGCCCGACCGTTGGTAACTAATGTCTGGATTCTCAGATGAAATCCACGAACCTCAACCAGTCTTGTTCATCGCGAGCCCTGCCGTACCGCCGCCGCTGTCTTCCCCGGCGCACCGGCAACCGCGTCGATGGCCTTGTAGGTTTCGATGTTGCGGTCGATGGCCTCGACATACTCGCGGGTCTCGGTGAACGGAATGGATTCGACAAACTCGTCGATGCCCTGATAAGGCCCCGCGGCCTGCCAATCGACCACCCGTTCGTCGCCCGCGTTGTAAGCCGCCAGCGCGTACTCGGTCACACCGCCGAACTTGTTCAGCGTCTGCCGCAGGTAGAGCGTGCCCAGGCGAATGTTGGTCGCCGGATCCAGCAGTTGGAAGGTATCGAAGTTCTTCATTCCCTCTTCGCGCGCTATCGACCGTCCCACCGAAGGTAGCAACTGCATCAGCCCGTAGGCGTTGGCGTGGGAGATGGCCGAGGGGTTGAACTCCGACTCCTGGCGAATCAGCGAGGCCACCAGATACGGATCGAGATTGTTTTTTGCCGACTCGGCCTTGATCGTCTCCCAATACGGCTCGGGGAACAATATCCGCCAGTACACCATCGGAATCGACTTGATCGAGGCTGTAGCGGCCGCGGGCAGCGCTCGCTTCAGAGAGCGTATGGCGCGATACGACTCGCCATAAGAGGCGTAGATTTGCGCCTCGGCCAGCGCGCTCCACGAGCTGGAATCCGGGTCGGCGGCGATCTCCTGCGCGATGTAGTCGTTCAGGCCGGCATTGGCCAGCAGGCGCGCCTTGGCCAGGTGCGGGCTGTCGGTGGGAAAGCTCTCCATCAGCGCGGGCGCGGGCGGGGCCTGAAACCGATCCAACTGCGGTTCCGGCGCAGGCGGCTGCACATTCCCCAGCGCGGCCAGCCGCTGCCTGGCCATCTGCGCATAAAAGAAGCGCTGATAGGCGCGCACGATAGTGCGGTAGTTGGCGGCGGCCTGGGCCGGCTTGTGGTCCTGCGTCTCATAGAGCCGCCCCCGCCAATAGAGCGCGCTCACCGTCTCCGTCGCCTGCGGATAGAGCCGAATCTGCTCGTCGAACAAACGCGCCGCATCCGCATAAAGCCCTTGCCGGTAACTCAGCCATCCCGCGCGCCAGTGCGCCGCCGGAGCGTTTTTGCTCGCCGCAAAGTGCGTGGCCAGATAGCTGTAATACTCGACAGCCTGCGCATTTTCGTGCTTCAACATATACATGTTGCCGCTGGAGTAGAGCGCCTCGGCCAGCCACTGGCTTTGCGGGAATCGCGACTCCATCTCCGCCACGATCTTGCGCTGGCTGTCGAAGTCGCTGCGATTCCGCGCCAGTTCCATGAGCAGATAGAGCCGCCGCGCGCCGTTCTCGTCCGGCGAATCGGGCAGCGCCTCGGCCTCAATCGTGGTCAACCGCTTCAGCTTCAACTCGCACGCCGCCGCGGCCACGGCAAAGCCCGCGCGGCTCTCGGCGTCGAGGCTCGACTTGTTGGCCAGCGTGCGGTATTGTTCGCTCGCGTCCTCGTAACGGCCGCCGTTGTAGTAGGCATCGCCCAGGCTGCGCAACTCGGCCGTGGTCAGGCTGGTCTCCGCGCCCATCTGCGTCAGCCGGGCGCGCGCAATCTCGGCCTCCTGGCTCAACGGGTGGCCCAGGAGCAGCCGCTTGTAGATGCCCTCAGCCTCCTGCGCCTTCCCCAGCGCGAACGACACCTCGCCCTGCGCAAGCTCGTAGCCCGGACGGTTCGCGGCCTCGGTCCCAGCGGCAGCCGTCAGCGCGCGCTGCGCCCCCGCCGTGTCGTTCATCGCCAGCAGCGTGCTGGCTTCCAGCTCCGGAGCCTGCGCGACAAAAATGCTGTCCGGATAGCGCCCGGCAAAGCCCTGCAGCAACGCCTCGGCCGCTGCCTCATTGCCTGCCTCGTGATTGGCGCGCACCGCCAGAAAGTCGTCGTAGTCGGCCAGTTCAGCGCCCGCCTTCCGCGCCAGTCGAAAGTCGTCAATCGCCTCGGCGTAGCGCTTGTCGAGCAGCGAGGCGTGTCCCAGAGCCAGCCACGCCGCCGCTGCCGCCTCGCCCGTGTGCTGATGCGCGTACTTGGTCACGCCAGCGTAAGCCGCCGGTGTGCGCAGGGTAGCCAATTGCTGGGCCATGGGCCGCAACTCGGTCGAGGCTTGAAACGCCAGCCTGATCCGCGCCGTGCGCGCCCGCCGCGCCGCCTTGCTCGCCGCAGTGCCTTTTCCATGCGCGGCCTTCTTGCCCGCCGCGCCGGGCTTGCTCGCTTTCCCGGCTGTTGAGGCCGTCCCGGCCGGAGCCGTCGCCGCCCCGCCAGTCGATTGCCCCTCGACCGGCAACGCCATCATCAACACGGAGAGCAGGCAAGCCAGGCAGCGGGTAGCCAGCCGTGAAACGGGAGTTAGGGAAGACGCGACCTTCATCTCTTCACTTTAAGCCGCTTTCGCTCCGGACGCCTAAATCGTGAACCAGCGCCGTTACTGCATACGCTGCCAAGTGGGACAAGAGCAATCCCGATGTCAGCGTCGCGGCAGACATTCTGCATTGCACAGCCTGGCAGAAGCTGAAATGATGGGCAAATGAAGCGAGCCTTGATAGCGCTGGCTATTTCGATTGGATTGGTTATAGTTGGCTCCGCCGTATGCCTTCCCGGCATCTGCGGATGCGTTTCCTGGCTCGGAATTCCGGACCCCGGCGGAATCGGAGAATACTTCCTTTACATGACAATTGCGGGGGTAATCGGAATTCCTGTCAGTCTCTGCTGGCTCGCCATCTCCGCAGCCATGAAGTATCTAAGGCGGAATCCCTGATTTAAATCTGGCCAACCAAAGGGGCTGCCCCCGTTTGGCCCCCTGCCCTGCCGTCCGATACACTCGTTTACAGACCTCAAGCCCAACCCGCGCGGGTCCAACGAATTCTCGCATCCAAGCCCCATGCCGATCATCCAACCGATTGCAGGTGAACTCGAGCCGCATCCCGACGTCGCACTGATTGAAAAGGTGCGGGCGGGCGATGTCTCGGCCTACGATACCCTGGTGCGCAAGTACGAGCGCCAGCTCTTTCGCATCGCCCAGCACATCACCCAAAATCGCGAGGATGCCGAAGACGTCATGCAGGATGCGTTCCTGAAGGCGTACGAAAAGCTCGAGCAGTTTCAAGGGAATTCGAAGTTTTACACGTGGTTGGTGCGGATCGCGGTGAACGAAAGCCTGATGCGGCTGCGCAAGCGGCGCACCGGCAAGATGGTTTCCATCGACGAGGACATCGTAACCGAAGAGGGCAGCGTTCCTCGTGATCTGGCCGATTGGGCGCCCGATCCGGAACAGAACTACGGCCAGGCCGAGTTGGCCGAGATTCTGCGCAAAACCATCCAGGGGCTGCCGCAGGGGTTTCGTATCGTGTTTGTGCTGCGCGATGTGGAAGGGCTTTCGACCGAAGAGACGGCGGAAACGCTCGGGCTGAGCATCCCCGCCGTCAAATCGCGCCTCTTGCGCGCCCGCCTGCAACTGCGCGAGCGCCTGAGCCGCTACTTCCATCGCAAAGCGGGGCTTAGAGAAATGGGGAGTGGAAAGTGACCTGCGCTGAGTTTCTCGCCCTTCTCGACGACCTGATCGACGACACGGTAACTGCCGAGGTGCGCGACGGCCTGCAAGCCCACCTGGGCGGATGCGGGCACTGCGAAGTCATCTTCAACACCACCCGCAAGACCATCGAAATCTACCGCTCCCATGAGATTTACGAGCTGCCCGCCGGGCTGCGCGACCGCCTGCACGCCGCCATCATGGCTCGCTGCAAAAAGGGCTGCTGACTCCTCTGCGGCGTCTCCCTCCGCAACTTATTCCCGCGGATTGGGTCTAACGTTCTATAAGAGCCCGCGCCGCGCGAGACGAACCCCGGCCATTCTTGCGGAGGAGAGCCCATGATCGTTCGCCTCAATGGTTCGTTGGCAGCCTTCTTGTGCTTCGTCCTTTCTGCCACGCAGACCCCGGCACTGGACGGAACCGCGCAAGCGCCCACAAGCCAAACGGGGCCCGCAAGCCAACCCTCGACACGCCAGCCAGCACGGCCCTCCTATCAATCTGGCCAGTTACGGGCCAGTCAGATAAAGGCCAGTCAGTTGCAGGGCGATCAACGGATCCTTCATGCCTTGAACCGATTCACCTTCGGACCGCGTCCCGGCGATTTGGAGGCAGTTCGAGCCATGGGATTGGATCGGTGGTTCGACGCGCAGTTGCACCCGGAGCGGCTGGATCGGTCTGACCTTGACGCCCGCCTCGCACAGTTTCCCGCCATGCAGTGGAGCACCGAAGACCTCCTTCTCCGCCTGCCCAGCAACGCTGTGATTCGACAGGCGATGAACGGAAAGGCGCCCATTCCCGCCTACGGCGCCCCTCATGCGATCTACGAAAATGGCATCGCCCGCGCACAGGCCAAAAAGCAGGAACAAGAGCGGAAGAATGTGCTCGACGCGAAGAAGCCGGAGATGGCCTCCGCCTATGCCGGCGCGCCAACCCCCGCCACGGAACGGACCATGATGGCGATAGGCGCAAGCATGAGCGGAGAGGCTGGAAACAGCGAGGCGGAAACGATGGCCGCCGGCTCCGCCGAGAGCGGGCCCGCCCAGCCGGCCTTCGACGAGACGCAGATTGCGCGCATCCTGGCTCTTCCGCCCAAGCAGCGCGTGGTGCGCCTTGTCGGCATGAGCCAGCCGGAGTTCGACAGCTTCAGGCGCGCCTTAAAGCCCCCGCAGCGCGCCGCGCTGGTTGCCGATCTTGCTCCCAGCCTCAAAGAGGTGGTAGCCGCTCTCGATAATCCCCAAAACCTCGTGACCGGCGAACTCACCGCCCAGCGCCTGACTCGCGACATCTACTCCAAGGCCCAGCTTCAGGAGGTGATGACCGACTTCTGGCTCAATCACTTCAACGTCTACCTGCACAAGAACGATGAGACGCCCTACTACCTCGTCGCTTACGAACGGGATGTGATCCGCCCCCTGGCGCTGGGCAAGTTTGAAGACCTGCTCGAAGCCACCGCGCACAGCCCCGCCATGCTCCTCTATCTGGATAACTCCAGCAGCATCGGACCGGACTCCCAGGCTGCGATTCGCGCCCGGACCGCCGCAACGCGCCGCCCCGGCGGCCAGCGCTCCGCGGCGCTCGGACTCAACGAAAACTATGCCCGCGAATTGATGGAATTGCACACCCTGGGCGTCAATGGCGGTTACACCCAGGCCGACGTAACTCAAGTGGCGCGCGTCTTCACCGGCTGGAGCGTCGATCGTCCCCAGCTCGGCGGCGGATTCAACTTCGATGAAAACCGCCACGAGCCGGGAGTCAAACGCGTCCTCGGCGCAAAGATCAAAGAGAACGGCGAGCGCGAGGGCAGAGAGGTGCTCCATCTGCTGGCCACACGCCCGGCCACCGCGCGGTTCATCTCCCGCAAGCTGGCGATCCGCTTTGCCGGCGACGATCCGCCGCGCTCCCTGGTGGATCGCATGGCCAAATCCTACCTGTCCAGCGGCGGCGATATTGCCGCGGTGCTCACCACTCTCTTCCACTCCCCCGAATTCTGGAACTCCGGCGCTTATCGAGCCAAGGTAAAGACCCCGCTGGAATTTGTGGTTTCCGCAGTGCGGGCCACCGATGCCGACACGCAAAACCAGCAGCCTCTGACCAATGCGCTCAAGGAGATGGGCATGCCGCTCTACGGCTCGGTGCCGCCCACCGGATACAACTGGCAGTCCTCCACCTGGGTGAGCGCGGGCGCGCTCGTCAACCGCATGAACTTCGCACTCTCGCTGGCGGCCAACCGGCTGCCCGGCATCGCCATTGCCTGGACCACGCAGCAAGCCGAAGACAGCATCGGCAACGCCACTCCCAGCCTGATTCCCAGCCCGCCGCCGGGCCCTATGCCAAGCCCTCAAGCCGAGGAAGCCCGCCTTGAATCGATCCTCGTCGCAGGCAGTGTCAGCGACTCCACACGGGCTGCGGTGCTCGATCAATTTCAAGCGCAGATTCTGCCGGAGGCCGAGCCGCTCGCGCCTGCCGCGAAGCCCCTCGATCCGGCCAAGGCGGCCGCTCAACTCGAAAAACAGGATCAGTTGCTCGCCGGCTTGCTGCTCGGCTCGCCGGAGTTCCAGCGCCGCTGACCGTTCGCCACAATGAAGAGGTCTATCATGCAAATCGACCGTCGATTCTTTCTCCACAAAGGCGCTCTCGCCATCGCCGGAACGGCCGCGATTCCAGCCTTCCTCGTTCGCTCGGTGATGGCCGAGAGCGATGCCCGCTCCGGACGCCGCCTGGTCGTCGTCTTTCAGCGCGGCGCTGCCGACGGCCTCAACGTCGTCGTTCCCTACCGCGAAAAGAACTACTACGCCATGCGCCCCACCATCGCCATTCCTCAAGATCGGGTTCTGGACCTGGATGGCGTCTTCGGCCTGCATCCTTCGCTGGCCGCCTTCAAGCCGCTCTATGACCAGGGCCATCTCGCCGTGATTCCCGCCGCCGGCTCGCCCGACATGAGCCGCTCCCACTTCGATGCCCAGGATTACATGGAGTCCGGAACGCCCGGCGTCAAGAGCACTGCGGACGGATGGCTCAATCGCGCCTTGCAAGTCGAAGACTTGGCTCTCGACGAGCGGCAGCGAAGGGAACACACCGCCTTTCGCGCGCTTGCCCTCGGCGCGGAGCTGCCGCGCACCCTGTCCGGCAAAGTTCCCGCCATTGCGCTCTCCAGCGTCGCCAGCTTTGCCGTCGGCGGCCGCGGCCCCGCGACCTCGCCCGCCGCAAGCGCCTTTGAAGCCATCTACGGCGACAGCGGCGACACCATCCTCCATGCCGCGGGAGAGGAGACATTCGAGGCCGTCAAAATGCTGCGCGCCGCCGCCCCCGGACAATACAAGCCAGCCCTCGGCGTCGAGTATTTAAACTCCGAATTTGGCAACAGCATGAAGCAGATTGCCCAACTTCTCAAGGCCAACCTCGGCGTCGAGGCCGCCTTCACCGACATCGGCGGATGGGATACCCACCAGAACCAGGGAAGCGTCGACGGACAGCTTGCCGGCCGCCTGCGCGATTTCTCCGCCACCATCGCCGCATTCTGGCAGGATCTCGGAGATAGCGCGGAGAACGTCACTCTCGTCACCATG
>Ga0187847_10003847_pt1 | contig 11256 bp, 10 predicted proteins | sample June2016WEW_4_10_FD_132458 | JGI IMG/M metagenome (GOLD analysis project Ga0187847, IMG submission 132458) | Peatland microbial communities from SPRUCE experiment site at the Marcell Experimental Forest, Minnesota, USA - June2016WEW_4_10 | ecosystem: Environmental > Terrestrial > Soil >...
ATCGGAGACCGGGTGGCGTCGCAAGACGGTTCCGGCAAGTCTGCCGGGCCAGACGCCGATTACTGGTACCGGAAATCCTTGACGGCCCTTCTTCGAAGCGAACGAATCGAACTCGCTTGGGACGAACGTTACCGGGCGGACAACGCGCGGCTCGGCCGGGCGGGCGTTACCTCGCTGCCCAGCAAGCTATACCTGGACCTGGGCCGCACGTACCTGCGCCTCGCGGACAATGCGCGCGCCAGGGTAGCGTTCGAGCGCGGGCGGTCGTTGGAGTCGGCGCCGGACCTTCTGGAAGAGTTGGCGTCTCTTTACCGCGCGGACGGCGAGCCGCACAAGGCCGCCCAGGCCCTGGTGGAGGCGCTGGCGGTGGACCCGAACCGGCCCGCAGTGGCTGCAACGCTGGTGCAGCTCTATGCAGAAATCGATCCGCAAGGCTGCGCGGTCACCCGGCAGGCCGGCACGCCTGCCCTCAACCCGGATTGCCCGCTGGTGCATGGCGACATCTGCGCGGCTGCGCGCAATGTGATCGGCAACTATCTGAGAAGAGGCCAGCAGCTCGAGGCCGCCTCCATCCGCAAGATCGCCGGGCAGGACCTTGGTTGTTCCGCCGCGCTGCTCCAGTAGCGGAGGAACTACGCGGGCGCGGCGAGCGGAGCACCTAGGGATGGACTGCGACCGTAATTCCCGGCTGTGAATTCTGGCCGCCGGCCTTCACCACCAGGGATACAGCGCCTGCGGACGACTGCGGCTGCGGAACCGTGATGCTCAACTGGACCACCTCATCGATGAGGCCGGGCGTGCTACCTGCAGAAACGACGTTCGCGGGCTGTCCGCCAATTTGAGCCGTGACCTGCGCGGCGAGCGCAAGCGGAGTGGCGGCGCCGGTCACCACGAGACCATCCTGCCCGGCCGGCGACATTTGTCCCAGCCCGGTCGCGTACACGTGAATCACCGAACCGGCGGCCGCCGGATTGTTCGCCGAATTGAGCGAGCCATCCTGATTGAAGGCGAGCGCTTGTCCGGCGCCGGAGCCGTCGAGAGAGAAAACTCCGGGCATCACCGGCGAGACGGCCATGGCGAATGCTTTCGAGAGCCGTCCCTGATACTCCACCTCGATTTGCGTGGCGGCCTGCAGCCCGAAAGGCGCTACGGCGCTCACCTGCCCGGGGGAAGTGTAGATCATGGGAACAGGAGTGCCGTCGAACAACACCTGGGTGCCGGAAAGCAGCATGGTCAGGAACCCGGCATTGTCCACTTCCATGGCAGCAGGCTCAGCGGGCCCCAGGTTCGAGCCGAAAATCGTGACCACCTCACCGGGCGAGACCGAACCGACGCCGTAGCTGGCGCCATTCATGACGGCGGCCAGCGCCGGCGCCGGGTTGGCCGGTGGCGTCGCTGCAGTCAGTCCGTAAACCGCGATCCCGTTCGACCAGGTTGGAACGTATACCGTCCCGTTGATCACGGTCGGGACCGCGAACTTGGCGAACGAGAACAGAGCGTCAGTCCCGTGGGTCATGTCGCTGTTCCACAGTTCGTTGGACAAGTTGGTCGCGTCAAAGGCGTGCAGAGTGCCGCCGCCGAACAGGCCGGTGGTCGTGGCCCAAAGAATCCCGGTGCCGGCCTGGCCGCCATTGGCCGAGATGGCGAGGCCGTCGAAGGGCGCCTTCTGGCCCGTGTACGGGCTGAGAGAGACGGGCGTGGGATTGAGCGTTCCCGCCAGCACCTGGTAACACTTTATGACTGTGCCTTGCTCCTGGAGATAGATATAGGCGCCGTCGGTGCGGTTCCAGACAGCCAGCGTGAAAATGCCGCCGACCTGGACGCCCATAATGACCTGCGCGCTCCCGTCGGCCCCAGTAGGATTCGTCCCCAGCGAGGCGCCATCGACCAGATAAAGTTCGCCGTACTTGTCGCCACCCACTAACAAATGGGTACCGGGAATGATCGCCGGGCCCGCCACCACGTCATAGTCAAATTGGGCCAGCATCTGCCAGTTCGGCGGCGCAAACCAGGCGGAGAGCTGCGCCGCGGCGCCTGTGAACTTCAAAAAGCCGTTGCTGAACTCGGTGGTTCCGTCGAAGAACCCGTTGCCGCTGAGAGCATAGATATTGCCGCTCTCATCGGCTGCCAAGCCCTCGCCCGCCTGCCAGATGGAGCCTCCGTAGCTGTTGGGCGTGATCGCCTGCGCGCTCAATTGCTGGCTCACGTTCGATGCGCTGTAGCTCATCAGCCACCCGTGCCACGGCATCAGATCGTCGTGCGAACCAAAGCCAAGATACACGGCGCCGTTCGCCAGTAGAAGCCCCGGGCGCTGGAGGTGCATTTGCGGATCGAAGGCCAGTGTTCCATCCGGCGCGCTTCCCGCACCCGTCCCATGCACGGAAGCCTGGATTGTGGCCGGGCCGTTCAGGACTTCGGCGCCGGTGGTGATGTCCAGCGCATGCAAGTGATACACGATCGCATCGCTTTGGCTTCCGCCTGACGAGAGCGTCACCGACACAATGTACAGCGCCTGGCGTTGCAGGTCGATCGCCCCGGTGCTCAAGATACCCACCTCAGGCGTAATGTCGGTATATCCGCTCTCGAAGGTATTGCTCGGCACGGAAGGCCCAAGATTCACGTGCCACAGCAGAACCGGCGACGCGGCCGAATCCGCATCATATGCATAAACGCTGTTATGCATGGTGAGGACGAACACAACATTGTGAGTTCCCTGACCGGGTATGGCTAGCCCGCTCACATAGAGGGGGTGGGCATAGACCTCTCCATCGACGGGCAGGGTTCCAATCTTGCCGAAATTGCCCACCTTCACCGTGGCCGGCGTTAGCGCTGTTTCCTGCAGGTTGGCGTTGGTCCTGGAATTACCGTAGCCGGCCGTCAACTCGTTGAGCTGGGCCGACCCCGAAGCGGCGAAAAGGGCGGCAATCGCGAGTGCCGGAACCCAGCGCATCAGAGGCGTCCATGATCGTGGCAGAAACATGACTCTTGATTCGGGCGTACGGCCAAACCAGAATGTCTAGCATCGCATAGAAGGCGGCGGTGTCCCAAATCAACTCAGCCGTGCCGGCGCACCTGCCTTGCGGCATCATGTTCGGAGACTCGAATCGGAATGGGAGCTATTGCTTCACTCGGGCGTTGGGTTCGCTGCTCCCGGCTGGTCAAAGACCATTGCTCCACGCAGGGCAGCCGATTGGGACGGGCTCAGGTCATGTTCCGGGCTGCCGCTGCTGCCCAGGTACCGCCGCGCGATCTGTCGGAAGCGGCCTGTGTCAGCAAGTTCGACGACCCGTTCGAAGTACCGGATCACGGCCGGAAACTGGCCGTTCCACATCTCGGAGAGCGGGCCAGTGCCGCCCGTGAAGCTGCGGCAAAGAATACGATCGCACCACCGTTCGCGGCCCGGCAATTCCGGGTAGTTCCTCATGATGTCGACAACCGACTTGAGCAGGCGAAACCGATTCGGCTCGCGGTAGTGCGGCATCAGCACGATCTCGCTCGTGCCGGCACGCACTTCGCCGGCAAACTCAGAGAAAGTGAAGGCGCACGTCACGTTCACCGCCGACGCTGGTTCGCAGCCGTGACGGTCACCGCCTGCCACCAATGTGCGCCCCGACGCCCTGGCCAGCCGGATCATCTGCTGGTTCTCCGCCCACGGGCGGAGGCCATTGAGCTCGAGAGCGTGGATGAACTCGCCCGATGACTCGAGCAAGTCCTGCAGGGCAGCTGCGTGAGCGACGGCGCCGGCGCTGGCCTGATCCCACAGCGGGTGGTTGAGCACCACGAGCGAATCGGGCTGACCGGCGATGGCTGCCAGCAGGTCGTTCCTGAACTCCGCGGACGGGCCGCTCGTGAACCGGTTCATCTCTCGCATCAGGGCATCGGCGTGTTCCGGAGGAAGATTGTGGATGCCGATGTGGAAGTACGAAAGACCGAATGGCACCGTCCATTCCACTGAGATCGGCGCCTGCCTGGTTTCCTCCAGCAGCCGTAGTTTGGAAGCCGCCTCGATGTTGTCGTGATCGGTGATCGAAACCAGCGCTGCGAGGTCCAACTCCCGCTCGATACTTCGCTTCTCCACTTCGAAAGCATGAACGGCCGGGAGAGGGGGGGTCCAGAAGGCCCGCGAGTAATCCAGATCGCGGTTATACTTCTCACGGAACTTCCTGGACTGCCTGCGGAGCTCCCAGGCGAGCGGCGGGACAGCTTCTGCGTATCGTGGAATGAACGCGAGGCTCTCCAGCGAATGCATCGTGTGGCTGTGAAGAGAGACGCCGGTACGAAACTGCCTCGCCAACCCGTTCTCCCGCCATAGGAACCGTAGACGCGTCTGATTCATAAGGTGCACCGCCTATGCATCGTCAAAATCGTCACCGCCGCCACCGGGAGGCTCACTCATAACCGTCAGCCTGCCGGAAAGAAGGTACCGGGGCCTGAGCGTCGTGCCTGATGAGGTCGTCCGGCTCCGCCTGAAACGCAGACCGCACCGGCTTACACCCGGCGGCCTCGAGTCCCCACTCGTAGGTCCGGTACAGCTGCTCGAAGACGCCATCCCAGCCCCTGTTACACGCGAATGCCCGCGCCGCAGCACTCATGTCCTGGCGCAGGGTTTCATTGCTCATCAATTGCCGGACGCCTTCCGTGAACGACTCCAGATCCGGCGCATGAAACCCCGTAACACCGTCGCGTACGCCCACGCGGGCGCCAGTCTCTGGGCTCACCACCACGGGGACACCGGAGGCCATCGCTTCAAGGAGCACGAGACCGAACGTGTCGGTGCGCGAAGGGAATACAAACGCGTCCATGTTGGCAAATGCCTCCGCCAACGCCTCTCCGCGAACAACACCCGGCGTCTCGCCAAACTCGAGGTTCTTGCGCAGCCAGTCTCTTTCGCCGCCCTCACCGATCAGGGTGAAACGGAAGTCGCGCGCGCCCTGTGCCAGAAGACTTCGCTCCAGGTCGACGAAGAATCGCACATTTTTCTCTGGCGTGAGCCGGCCCACATAGCCGATGCAAAACGAGCGGTCCTGGCGGCAGCGGCGCAGGGGGGAGTACGTTTCGATATCGACTCCGTGCGACATCAGAAATGCGGGTTTGCCGGTTCGCCCCTGGAGCAGACGAACCATCGTTTCGTTGGGCGCCAGCAAGAAACGAGCCAAGCCATAAAAGCGCAGGCACGCGCGCAGGCTCTGCTCTTCAGCGGTCGCGCAAACACGCTCGCGCCACCCATCCGGCAAGATCGAAAGAAGCTTGTTCAGGCGCCGGCCGGCATACTCATGCAGGTTGGTATGCCAGGATGCGACCAGCGGGACCCGAAGGGAATGCGCGACCCAGAGGCCAAGGATCCCGATATCGCCGGGCCCGGTGATGTGCACGAGATCCGGATGAAACTGCCGTACCTGCGACGTGACCCAATTCTTGTGGCGGCTGAGAAACGGGTCGCAGGACAGATCGTGATCCAGCGGAAATGCCGCTGGGCCGCGCTTAATCTCGACCGTTGTGAAGGACGACTGAAAGGCAGTCTGGGTTCGAGGCCCGCTATGCACGCACAGCAGCGGAATGTGCCGGCGCCCGGCAAAGGCGGTGAATTGTTGACTGAGCGTCGCGACTCCATTGGCCTCGCTAAAGCAGTCGGCGAAGAGCGCTACACGGAGTGGAGATCTCAATAGACTGTCCAAGAGCTCAAATTTGCCCGCAAGGTCAACGCGACGTCAGGAGGGAGGCTCGCGTTCCGGGCAGTGACCGGGATTCCTGGCGCACCAAATCCCGACCCGCAGCCGGCCCACAGTAATCCAGCGCAGCACCCCTAGGACCGCACCGCCCGATCCCGCCAGCGGCCGGCGCCCTTACCGAACCAGGACAGCCCCGATTCGCCGTGGCCACACCATACCACGGGAACTCATCGAATTCAATCGTTACGGCGAAAAGCCACCTAGGCTTCCCGGTAGAAATACGCCCCAGCGGTCGCCGCGATCAGCACTTCCACCAAGCCGACCGCCGTGGCGATCACCAGCAGGCTAAGCGGAAATACGTGCAGGAACGCCATCATAGCGTCTGCCATCGCGTACGCGAGCAGCCACACGGCGGCGCCCGCCGTCATAGCCGTCCTGGCCCCGGCTCCAAAGCGCGGGCGCATCGCGGCATAGAGCCAGACGGCGACGATCCCCGCAGCAAATCCCCACACATTGAACGCCACCATCTGCTTGATGGATACAGCGGCGGGCCGCCCGATCGCCTTGGCTGCCTCGCTCCATTGCGACTGGAGAATCACCCCGTTCATGACGCCTTCCACGATGTTGATGATCACTCCCGCGACGATTCCACCAAGCACCACCCGGCCGGTGTTGATCTTTGCCATCTCTTTCCTTCCCATTACGCCGGATAGCACTGAGCCAGCCTGCGTCTTGGTGATTCTATGGCCGCCCGGTGCAACACACAAGGCCTAATCGCACTTTGGTACGCCGCGTCTGTTGCTTTTTTCCCGGGTCATCGGAAGCGAATGCCACTCCGCACGCTTCATCTGGCGCCAGGGCGAGCGCACCGTTATGGCACTGGCACCAACAGCGCTTCGCCGATCACCGTGTTCAAGCCGTCCAACACGTCCACAAAGCTTGCAGCAAGCGACGGAATCGCCCGTACCTCCCAAAGATGTTCGGCGCTTTGCCATGCCGACTCCCTGGCGGCGCTCACGCTCCAGGCGGCGATCGCATCTTCCAAATGAGAGACCGGAGGCAGCGCCCCGCCGGGGAGGCGGAAATTCAGCGTGAGCTTGGCAGCTTCGATGATGCCGTCTAGCGTGGAATTGAGCGCGGTGTAGTCGCGATAGTTCACTCCGCCGACATCTGGAGTGGTGCCGGCGACCTGACAGGTGGCGACGATGGCTTCAGGCAGGTCGTGATTGATGTGGGCGTTAATGCCAGCAAGGGCAAACTGGATTCGCGCGACCGCGGCCTGGTCACGGCTACTGAACAGAACTTGCCAGCAGGCAGGCGTTGCGTCACCGGAGAGCGAGGATCTGAGAGCGGAAAAGTAGAGACGCGCAAATTGCACGTCGAGTTGGGCCAGCCATGTGGGATCGGTGAACCCCCCGCTGGTGACTCGCGACTGGACTGCCTGCGTCACCTGCAGATACAGCCAGTTGAACCACTGCAGGCCATCCATGCCGGCGCAAATGGTGCCGATGGCCTGGAGAATCTGGAGGACGTCCGAGATCGATTGCGGAGCCGCCTGAACAGCGCCGAGCAGCGCAGCATCGTACGGAAACATGCCTCATTTTAGTCTACGAATGCGAACCTGGCCCGGTGCGGAAACTCCGCGCAGACCAGTGCCGAGAGAGCGATGCCACCAGCAGAACCTGCACCTTCCATCGCAGAGCCTGCGTCTGCCGGCTGAAGCCGCTGATTCTATTGCCGGAATCTTCGGCATTCGAAATGCTCAGAACTTGGACTCGGAGGCACATCTTTGCTGGAAAATGACCCCAAGAAGCACGCGAGACGGGACGGGGATGGAACCAGTCTACCTTCGGCGCTGCCGGACCTCCGATCTTCCGGGGCCCACCGGTCTGTCATCCTGGTCGCAGATGACGAGGCGCTGATTCGCAACCTGGTTACCTTGCTGCTCCAGCAAGACGGGCATTTGGTTCTTTCCGCCGCCAATGGGCACGAGGGGCTGGAGCTATCACGCCAGTACCCGGGAACCATAGAGCTAGTGATAACCGACATAAAAATGCCCCGGATGAACGGCACAGACCTTTGTGCACACCTGCTTCAGGAGCGGCCGGGGATCAAAGTGTTAGTGATGTCCGGCGCAGACATGGGCGAAATCGTCGGCCAGAATGTCAATTTGCCCTTCCTGCCAAAGCCGTTCGATGGAAAGACTCTTGTGGCGAGAGTACGGGCGCTCCTGGCCGCTCCCGTTCAGGCCCCGGTGGATATGACAAGAGTCATTGCAGAGCTCCGCTCAGAGCGGGAAGAAATTGAGCGGGCCATCCTCACGCTGGAGCGCCCGGACCGGCCTCTAGCTGAGGTGATGGAAGCAAACGAGCTCTCCGCTACCGAACTCAGAATTGTTCGAAAGCCTGACGCTGCATCGTGAATCGCTGACCGGGCAGCGAATCGCATCAGCAAAGAAGAACCTGGTTTGGCAGCCGCGGCGTCTTTCTCGTCGGCTTGGACTGAATGCCATCATCAAAGCGGCGTGGCATGCTACGTGCTGTGGTTAAGTTGGCATTTCCCACCAAGAGCGGCGTGGAATCGTCTTTTTCCGGCCCGCTAGACCGTCCGTCCCTGATGTCTTTTGCCAGAGAGGACGGAAGCAATGCCACTCACCCCTGCGCAGCAATCTCTTCTGGAAAGCTGGCTGAAGAAGCATAGTAAACCGGTTGATCCACGAAGAGGCCGTGGTCCAGCGGGACAAAGCACGGATGCGAATCCGGAGCCGATCCCGCGCATGACAACGCAGGAGGCTCTCCTGGAGAACTGGTTGAAGTTACATAGGTATCCTATTGATCTCCGAATGGGCCCATGGCCCGCAAGAGGAATCCAATTCGAAGCTCGGGAGCCGGTGCCGCTTACCCCAACACAGGAATCTGCTCAGGAAGACTGGTCCAAGAGACCCGTTGATCCGCGCAAACGCACCCCCCCGGGCTCTCACCAGGCGAACCAGAACCCTAAATGGCGGGACGATGAGGGGTTCGAGAAACGGTATGGCGACCCTAGGTACTACACCAGGGTCAAAGGCCTTGACTGACTGGTCTCGTGGCTATTGCCAGGCGCTCTTTCGATTGCCTTGGGCTTGTGGCGAAACGCCTTCATGCCTCCTTGCTCTCGCCGGCGGCTGGGTCGAGACCGCACCGCTCGCGCACACCTTGCCGGAATCGTTCCCATTCGTCAGGCTTGATCGCCTCTCCGCGATCGGCCTTGCGGCGACGGTAACCCGGTCCATGGGAGCCGTGGGATCCGAAACCGCCAAAGAGGATCCGGCACAACGCCAGCATTCCGAGCGCCTCCCAGAAGGTAAGCTGGTGCCAGCCAAAGAGCGGTGGCAGCAGCCAATTCCAGAGCTGCTGCACCACCTCGCCGCCGATGGCGACAAACAGCAGTAGCGCGAGAATTGCCAGCGGCGCCAGGAAGATCCATTTCCATTTCCGTTTCATCTTCAGTCCCTCATGCTTTCGTAAATTCGTCGTAGATGGTCTGCAGCCGCTCGCGCAGACGCAGCACCGCATAGCGTTTGCGCGAAAGCAGCGTATTCACGCTGACGCCTGTGTCCGCGGCGATCTCCTTGAAGCTGCGCCCTTCCACCTCGTGCGCGATGAAGACGTCGCGCTGCTCCTTCGGTAGCTGGTTGACCGCCAGCTCGAGTTCGTGGAGCAGTACTTTGCGGGCGTAGAGCGCCGCCGGCCCGTCATCGGGCGAAGGCAGCAGGTCTTCCAGTTGCAGCAGTTCGTCGTACTCGTCCGCGACGGCGATATCGCTGAAGCTCTCCGGCTTCTTCTTGCGGAAAAGGTCGGTGATCCGATTCCGCGCCACGCGAAACAGCCAGCCGGTGACATGTTCAATCGGCATCAACAGGCGGTTTGCTTCCACCAGCTCGTAGAAGACGTCCTGCAGAATATCCTCCGCGTCGCGCCGGTCGGGCACGCGACTGCGAATGAAGTTCAGCAGCCGCGACTGCTCCCGCTTGAGCACGTCGGAAATCCGCTGGTCCTGTTCGAATGCCATTCGGCCGAAGCTCGCCGCTTCCTTCACCTACCGTAGTAGACGGATGAGGGGGCGTGGATATTGTAGGCCGCGCGGGGACGAGCACGAAAAGGAGGCGGTTGGCGCGCGGGGACCGGTTAAACTTGTGCCATATGGGCACCGGGAGTCCGCTCCCGGCCCTGCTTTCGCAGGTGCTGGTGGCGTTCACGGTCGAGCTCGACAACGAGTTCGAACGGCGGATGGGCGAAGCCGGTTATCCGGGCGCTCGATTGTCGCTGATCGTCTGGACGAATGTGATGCGATTCGTCGGCGATAAGGCGGTACCCGTGCGCGACTTGACGGCGCAGGCCATGGCGCCGGATTCGCAGATGAAATTTGAGTTGGGGTGTTTGGAGCGGTGGGGTATCCTCTTGCTGGAGCCGGATCCGGCGGACGGACGGCCCGTTCCATCCGGCCCGCGGCGGCCATCCGGCCGTTTGGCGCGCGACGGGTGGGGCAGCGGGCGGGGCATCCGGGCGGGCTGGCTGGTTCGCCTCACCTCGAAGGGGCTCGCCGCGAGCCGGATCTGGGAGCCGCTGACCGGCGTGATCGAGCGGCGCTGGGAGACGCGGTTCGGCAAGAGTGAGGTCGATCGACTCCGGCAGGCTCTGCGGGACACGGCGGACCAACTGGACGTCGAGCTACCACTGGGCCTGCCGGCCCATTGGCAGGGGACCGCAGCGTTTCCGCCGCGGGCGGCGCGCGGCGGGGGCCATCTTCCTTTGCCCGCGCTGCTGTCCCAGCTGTTACTGACGTTCCGGCTGGAGTTCGATCGCGAGTCGTCTGCGCCACTCGCGCTCTGCGCCAACACGCTACGGGCGCTGGGCGAGAAGCCGGTCCGCGTCGCGGAAATCCCGCGCCTGACGGGAGGGTCGCCGGAGACCACCGGCATTGGATGGCAGCTCAAGCCCTACGTGGTGGTAACTCCGGATCCGACGGCGAGTCGCGGAAAGATGGTTCACCTGTCGCCGCGCGGTCTGGAGGCGCAGCAGGCGTACCACCGGCTGATGGGCGAGATGGAGAAGCGCTGGGAGGGGCAGTTCGGCAAAGAGAGGATTGGCCGGCTCCGCGCGTCGCTGCAAGGATTGTTCGCCCGGCGCGGCGCCGACAGTCTGCTGCTTTCGGAGGGCTTGATCCCCCCTCAGGGTACGGTGCGGGCGGGCGCCCAGGCACCGTCGCTTGGCCGGCGGGAGGTAGGAACGGCGGCGCGGCAGCGAATGCGCGATCTGGTGGCGCAGACCGAGTGGTTCGTGCGCGATCCGGGCACGCTGCCGCACTACCCTCTGTGGGACATGAACCGCGGGTTCGGGCCCTGACGTGCTGTGAGGAGCAGGCGCAAGCCGCCGCGGGCTTAACGCCGTCAGATACCCGCGTACCAGGCGTAGCCGGCTTCGGGAGATGCTGAGCCCAAGCCTTTGCCGAACCGTTTGAGGCTGTCGGTGATCGTCAGCCGGGCGATGTACTTGACGCTCTTGTAGCCGAGTTGCCGGGGCACACGCAGGCGCAGCGGGCCGCCGAA
>Ga0187847_10003848_pt1 | contig 11256 bp, 16 predicted proteins | sample June2016WEW_4_10_FD_132458 | JGI IMG/M metagenome (GOLD analysis project Ga0187847, IMG submission 132458) | Peatland microbial communities from SPRUCE experiment site at the Marcell Experimental Forest, Minnesota, USA - June2016WEW_4_10 | ecosystem: Environmental > Terrestrial > Soil >...
CCGCTCGGGCGAGGTTGTCGAAGCCCATCACCAGCCGCGGCTGGTGGCGATCCAGCAGACGCCCGAGGATCGCCCCGGTGACGACGCCGGGGAGGTCGAAGCAGAGGGATGACGAGGCCCACCGCCGGACCAGAGCCGGTCAACTGCAACACGAACCAGAGCAAGACGATGATGGTGAACTGGTCCCCGAGATACAAGATGCTCAGCCCCAGCCAAAGCCGCTGGAACGCGGGATGGCGCAACGGGGCGCCAACAGCAGTCGTTTTCATCACTTTTTACTTTTATGTACTTTCGCTCGAGTACCCGCAGGCGCTTTCCTCTTTAATTTGATCTGATTGTAATCAACCGCGGCACGGACGAGATTTTTTAGAGCACGCTCATTAATCTTATCGCCCTCGAAAATATCGATCGCTCGCCAGGCGTTGCCTTGGAGGCCCGCGTTGAAGAGCTTGTCAGGATCTGGGAGCCTCGCCCCGTGGGAAAAGGTGAGCTTCACCTTATCTTTGTGGGCATTGGCGACCGCGATTATTCCGTCGTGAGACCACACTGGGCTTCCCATCCACTTCCATTCCTCGATTATCTCCCGATCGGCCTCAAGGATGCTCTTGCGGACGCTGGCGAACGTTTTGCCACGCCAGTCTGTGAGTTCTGCGATCAGCTCGTCAATACGTTCCGATGGATTCATTGGATCTTTATGCCTCGAATTCTTGTCCCGTTTTCATGCGAGTAGTTTTATTGGTTAACCGTTAGGGGAAAGGGTAAAATTTGAGTCTCTCTATCAGCGATTCGCCGCAGCGTCTTGATAGGCTGATCTCTTCGAAATAAGTCGTCGAAGGACATGGCCTTTCCACATCCAAAATCCCGAAAGGAGCATTACAGGAACGACGACAAACCGAACACGGGCGGCGTACTTTGGAATTTCTTCAAACGGACTATAAATATACCCGAGTATCGGAATGCTAAAGATGATGTGGATCCAGCGAAGAATCGAACGTTTGGTGGCCTCTTTCATGATTAGTTTGTCCTCCATTTATCGGCGATACCACGTCATTTACTCTGGCCTAGCTTTGAATTGTACCGGCAGATTTCAGTCTATCCGCGCCAAGACCTGCTTCCAGGGCCGCAAAGAACCCCCGCCACCCGTAGTTGGCGCCCTGGTAGGCCTGCTGCTGACCCGGCCGGAAGCCCGACTGCTCCATGCGCGGTGGGTCCCCGTGCTCGAAGGGGTGAGAGTCCAAGTGACGACACTCTCGAGACCATAGGCCATCCACGGGTAAGACATGAGTTTGTTCTCGCGCTCACCGCGCACTTCGATGTTGCCGAACGGAGAGCCCATGCGCGCTTCATCCACCACGATTCATGACTTTTGAGCCGCCTGAGGCGGCCGGTTGGGCGTTTCAATACCGAACTGCTTGGCGTACTCCGCGTTCAGCCGCTGCCAGCCGCCGAACTTCCTGGCCTCACCACCGGCGATGCGGCCGAGGGGAGTTCCGCTGAGAAGATGATCCAGCACATCGAAACAAATGTGCCACCCGGCAGCACCCATTGCGATGAAGCGGCGACCGATGTTGGTCCACAGCGTCAGGCGCGTGCCGCCACCAAAGGCTTCGAGTTCCCACCGCATATCGTGGTCACCCCAGTTGTACTCAAGCACCTTGGAAGCGTCGGCTCGCGTCACTCTTGTTTCGGTAACGTACGGCGTGGGCGCTGCCACCGTGGTGAGCTTCACCGTGGTTCCAGCCGTACCCAGGCTCCCATCGGCGTCGAAGGGCGCCCACTCGCGCAGATGCGCCGGGTCGGTAAGCGCCTGCCAGACTTTTTCCGGCGAGTGGCGCAGTTCTCTGATGAGAATGAGCGTCCACTTCTCTCCGTTTTTTCGTACCTGCGCCCCGCTGGCCGGACCCGGTGTGTACTGTTCGCAATCGGTCACGTTCGTCTCCTTAGTGTGAATAGCGTGCCAGCTGGGCGAGCTGAATGAGGTTGCCGCAGGTGTCGTTCAGCATCGCAATGGTCGAGCCGGTCACCTCGGTGGGCGGCATCGTGAACTCGGCGCCGCCGGCCTTGATCCGCTCGTAGTCGCCCTTGACGTCGTCGGTGTAGAACATGGCCGCGGGCTGGCCCTGTTGAAAAATCGCCTGCTGATACGCTTTGGCGGCGGGGTTGTTGTTCAGCGCCAGCTGCAGCTCAGTGCCGTCCGGCTCTTCGGGCGAGGCCACGGTCAGCCAGCGATATGGGCCCTGACTGAAATCGGTCTTCTTGGCAAAGCCCAGTACCTCCGTATAGAAGCGCAGGGCCTTGTTCTGGTCGTCCACGTATACGCTGGTCACTTTGATTTTCATTTCGTTTCTCCTTTGTCACGTTCGCGGTTTGGGCCGCGTCGTCTTCTCCTTAGTTTTCCTTTTCGTTGGTGGGGATTGATCCATGCGGTCGAGGTGGCGTTCGAGTGCATCTACGTGAACGGACCAGAACCGGCGGAACTGAGCCAGCCAGGCATCCACCTCCTGAAATGGCGCAGGTCTCAGCCGGTAGAGACGGCGCTGTGCGTCCACCGTGGATTCCACGAAACCGGCCTCGCGCAGCACCCGCAGGTGCTTTGACACGGTCGGCTGCGGCATACGAAGCTGACGCTCGATCTCTCCCACCGACTGTTGTGACGAGACCAGGAGGCTCAATATCGCGCGGCGGTTCGGCTCCGCAATGATTTCGAACACAGATTCCATTCGCTTGATATACCCCACAGAGCATATACGTGTCAAGGTATATTTAGGCAGGGGGCCCAGGCATCCGCTCCGAGCACCACGCCAACCCTGCGCAGAACGCACACGTGCACAACTAGGCGCCAGCTGCAGAACAACACTGTCGTGGTCTTAGTTTCGTAACAGGTTGGCAGGCGACACTTTAGTCCGTGCGTGGCGTCGCGCCGGCGAGCGCGAGAATCGCTCCGGCAAACAGTAGCGTGTCCGCAAAGTAGTTGATCCCTTCAACCTTGACCGCGGTGCCCGGGTCGGACATCTGCGCGATCAGGATCGGCCCATAGATGAACAATACAAGCAGCACAATCCAGGTACCGAGATAAGTTGCCGCGATCCGGGTCTTCCTGTTCAGCAGAATGCTTGCCCCCGCAACCAGAAGAATTGCGCCTGTCAGATAGCCAATGAGCAGGTGCCCCGGAATCCACGCAGGCGTCAGTTTTTCGAGCGGGACTCCGGGGCATCCCGCCGGGTGCAGAAAATGCTCAAGACTAAAAAATATAGCGGCGATCGCGATCAACACGCGGCCCACGTTAATGAGCGTGCTTTTCTCTTGCCCGCGCATCGTGTTTGCCGCAAGAATCCAGGCTCCACCCGCGAATGACATTTCGCGGATGACGATCACCCATGCAAACCTGTCTTTGGGGTTGGCGAGAACTCGCGGGATATGCACCATCGCCACAAAAAGAAACATCATGATCCCGAAGAGCAAGCCGGACCAGCGCACCTGAATTTTTGTGGCAATGCTCAAGGACGCGGACAGCAACGCAAAGCCGACGAAATAGGCCCAAAACAAACGCCATGGCATGTACGAGGGCACGGCGAGCATGATGAATCTTGCGCCCGAGAGATGCTCCGCGCCGAAGACCGCCAAGGGGATGGCGAAACATAAATTGCTCAGGACTACGATCTTGTCCAGGCCGCCGGCTCGCGGGATATCGGTCTTCGCAGCCCACAGCGCAACAAGGAAAAGTAGGATGCCGGCGCTGCACATCGAAACCGCCGTCCGAGAGATCTCCAAAAATGCGGCGAAAATGGTTGTGTGCATGTGAATGCCAATCGTAAGCTCGTATGCTTTATCTGGGGCACGTTTTCCCGGGTCAATACAGCTTCAAAGTGTACAACGAAGAGTAGGTGAGGCCATTTTCTTACGAAGCTGGCAGACGCCCGGCCTGGCCCTGGGCTACTTTGTTGTCCAACTATTTACCTCAGGATGTGTACCGCAATGGCTGGATTGGCTGGACCAGAACCTGAAGTGGCCGCTAGCTCCCGGATTGTCGGCAAACAGGAAGAAATCGATCGAGCTACAGCTTCAAGGGGTCATCTCGGCGGGACATGGCGCACTGTCTTTACCGTCAGACGATCAGAACTTGCAAGATGGGTAGAACACGAACAACTGACCGGCCACTCAGAATTGGCTTGCGAATTATCAAGGCGAATCTCTTTACTTCCTCGCGTCGAACACCCTTATCTCAGAGGCGCTCGGTTGCCGCTGCGATGAAAGGTACGCAATTCACTCTCCAGAGCGATCGCGAGCTCTCGAACCCCTCGTTCGATCTCCTTCGCGTTCACCGCGGCAAATCCCAGTTGCAGTCCTTCGTGCGCCATTCTGCCGTGGCTGTAACGGCTCAGCGGAGTGACCTCCACTTCCCGGTTGGCGGCCGCAGCCGCTACCGATTCACCGCCTAGCCCGGTGCACAACCAACCCGCAGTCTGCAACCCGGCCTCCACGCCTGAAATCTCCAGCAGCCCAGCGAGACTCTGCCCAGCGCATTCCAGGAGAACCGAGAGTCGTTCCGCGTACACCTCTCGCATACGGCGGAGATGTCGCCCGAAGTGTCCTTCGGTGATGAAATCGCAGAGCACCGCCTGTTCAAGCAGTGCCGCGTGGCGGCTCGTCACCGAGAGTGTCGCGGATACGTAATCGACCAGATCGGACGGGACCACCAAGTATCCTAGCCTCAGCGACGGGAAGAGAACTTTGCTGAAGCTTCCCGTGAATAGCACCAGCCCGTGGCGATCGAGTCCCTGCAGCGCTGGCACTGGCCGTCCCGAGTAGCGATACTCGCTGTCGTAGTCGTCTTCGAGGATCAGCGCGCCTGACTTGCCTGCCATTCCAGCAACCGCAGACGTCGGGCGAGAGTCATCGTGACTCCGACCGGAAACTGGTGTCCGGGAGTGACGTAGACCAATCGCGCTCCGCGCATGCTCGCATCCTGCACCTGCATGCCCTCGTCATCCAGGCGTATGGCAGAGACCTTCGCGCCCCCGGCTTTGAATGCGATCGCCGCGCCCGGATACCCTGGATTCTCCATGCATACTCGATCTCCGGGATTTAGAAAGAGCCGTACTGCCAGATCGAGCGCTTCCTGCACACCGGAGATGATCGCAACCTGCTCGGGGACGCACTTCACTCCGCGTGAAGTGCTCAGGTAGCTGGCCACGGCTTGGCGCAGTGGCGGATATCCCATAGGACCGCAGCCCAGTAGAAGATTCGTCGAGACACGCCTTAAGCGTCGAGCCGCAACCTTCGCCCATAAAGTCGTCGGAAACAAATCCAACGCTGGTATGTTGGCCCGGAAAGCACGGCTGGGGCGGACTTCAAGATTCGGAAACAGATGCACCCGTCCTGCGTAGTCGGAGACTTTGCTTCGCCGTTTGCGTTGAGCCGGCAGACCCGGCCCGTCCTCTCGTGGGACCTGGAGCAATTCGTCGGGCAAGATTTTGCTCACATACGTTCCCGATCCCACGCTGCCGTCCACGTAGCCCTCGGACTTGAGCTGCTCGAAAACGTTGACGATCGTTCCCCGCGCGAGTCCGTATTGGCGGGCTAGATCGCGTGTCGCCGGAAGCCGCGCCCCCGGACGCAGGCGGCCCTCCAGAATCTCGGCACGCAAGGCTCCATTCAGCCAGCGGTTGGCGGAGATTCCCGAATCCCGCAGCGGAAGCACCAGCTCGAAGACAGTCGCTCGCTTCACCATGATAATGGTACATAGCATATACCATAAATGGATCTTGTTAGTGATCCACTATCAGCTTAGGGTTAAACCCTGAGGATCCAACCATGAGTGCTTCCAGAATGCGCGTTGGAGTCGCGGTGATTCTGTATGCTGCGGTGCTGGGAAGTCCGCTGGCATGGACTCAGGGTCCCACCCCTACGAAGCACCCTGAGACCAAAGAACGGGCGCGCGTCGCGCTGTCTCACGCGTTGCCTAAGTTGAATGGTGAACACCTGAAGGCCACTGTGGTTGAGGTCCATTACGGACCCGGCGAGTCCTCGCCGCCGCACAGTCATCCTTGCGCCGTCATCGGTCACGTTGTCGAAGGAGCGCTCCGCACGCAGGTGAAAGGCGAACCCGAAGCGATCTACAAGGCGGGCGAAAGCTTTTACGAAGCGCCCAATGGCGTTCACGTCGTTTCCGCAAATGCCAGCCAGACTGAGGCGGCAACGTTCATTGCGTATTTCGTCTGCGATCACGACACGCCACTCAGCAGCGATGTGCCGGAAATCGCAACGCCAGGAGGAAAGTAATCATGGACAAGGCACAGCCAGTCGCGTCAGAGACTTCACATCGATGGGCAACGACAACATCGGGCACGCTCAACTGGGAGCGGTTGGGTGTCCTATACGCGCGCATCGCACTCGGAGCCGCTTTTCTTTCGGGAATCGCCTCACGGTTCGGCCTTTACGGCAAGAATGTTGGTTACGGAAACTTCGCCAACTTCGTGAAATATACGGCGGAAGTGAACTCGTTCATGCCTGCCTTCACCATCCCATTTCTGGCTTGGTCGGCCACGGCTGCCGAATTGGTCTTGGGAATTGCCTTGATTCTCGGCGTGTGGCCGCGCTGGGTAACCCTCGGAAGCGCAGTGCTTCTGGCGCTCTTCGGCATCACCATGGCCATCTCTTTCGGGATCAAGTCTCCGCTGGACTATTCGGTGTTCTCTGCGTCGGCCGCGGCCGTGTTACTTGCTCTGTTCGAGGGCCCGCCAACACGGACATGAGTCGTGAACTCCGTCGTCCAACTGCTTTTGTTGTTCAATTTCTAGGAGGATTTATGGAAGCTCGTTTCAGCTATGACAAAGCCGCCCCAGGTGTCTACAAAGCCATGATCGGCGTCGAGCAATACCTGGAAAACTGTGAACTGGAAGAGTCTCTGCTCCATCTGATCAGGCTGCGTGCCTCCCAGATCAACGGCTGCGCGTACTGTCTGGATATGCATTGGAAGGATCTGCGCGCAATCGGAGAACAGGAGCAGCGGCTGTACTCGTTGGACGCGTGGCGAGAATGCCCTTACTATACCGAACGCGAACGCGCCGCTCTGGCTTGGACGGAGGCCGTCACGCTCATCACCGACGGGCATGTGCCCGACACCGTGTATGAAGAAGCGCACGCGCACTTCAGCGAAAAAGAATTGGCGGACCTGACTCTCGCCGTGACCGCCATCAACGCGTGGAACCGCCTGTCAATTGCGTCCCGTACATTCCCGGGAACTTACCGTCCTGCCAAAACCTACCCACTGGAAAAAGGAGCGTAGGCGCGAGCAGGAAATCCATTCGCAGTTTGGGCCGCGCAGATCTCTCTCAGGGCGATTGTGAGATGATCCGCGACCTTTATCAGAGGAGGCAGCATGCAAAGTGCAGTTCGGATCGTATCGGTAGCGCTCGTCGGGATGGTCGTATCGATGGGGTCGAACTTTGCCGCGTCGAGCGCGGACGGCCGAAGCGAGATCCTCAAGGCGCGTGAAGCGGTCTGGCGCGCCTGGTTTGCCAATGACACAAAGACCCTCCAGAAATTGGTGCCACCAGACACTATCGTCATCAGCGCGGGGGAGGATAAATGGAAGACCCAGGCCGAAGTGTTTCAATCGGCCGCTGACTTCCAAAAGGAAGGTGGAAAGCTGATTCGACTTGAGTTCCCACGCAGCGAGATTCAGCGCTTCGGGGATGTCGTAATTATTTGGAGCAAATATCTCGTGGAAACGGAAACGAACGGCAAACGATCGCTGACTTCCGGCAGGGTCACGGAGGTGTTCGTGCGGCGCCACGGACAATGGACCAATCCCGGCTGGCACACTGATTCGACAACATGAACGCAACGCGCATTCTTCCAGAAATTTGAAACGAAGGAGAACAACTATGACTGAAAACAACGTCACTTCTGCGGTCTCCTACTACAAAGCAATGGCCGACAAAGACCTCAATGGTATGGCGCGGCGCTTGCACCCTGACGTTCGGCTTGTCACGCCGATGGAGGAACTGACTGGGAAGGAGACGGTTCTGGAAGCCGCCAAGCGCCTCCTACCCCTCATCAATAGCATTAAAGTGCACGCGAAGTTCGGTTCTGAAGACCAAGCGATGTTGACTTATGATATGGGCTTTGCAGAGTCAATCGGGGTTTGCCGCGCGGCAGCCTTGATGACGTTCAAAGACGGCCTGATCGTGCGCAATCAGATCTTCTTTGATGCCCGGCCTTTCGACAAGAAATAGAGAAAAGGCTGCTGCCATCGCGCAACTTTTCGTCACGCGCTGGCCTAAGCGTGTGCGCACCTTTGTTATTAACAAATTGTGGTGCGGAACCAGATAGTCCGCCTGCCGCAGTCCTGCCAGTTGTCGAATTGGCGCGCGCCGGAAAGTTTGCTGACGAATAGCTGGTCCCCTGGCTCGGTGACAAGGCGCTCGCGCACTCCGAAAAGGGCCTTGGAGGCCAATGCTATTCAAATCTGGCCGATCCAACCGATGGGGCCATCGACATGTATTTAACACCACTCGTGAGCTCACCTCGGCGAACGGCGCTGACGAATGCTTATGCCATCGTAGCTTTGGGTTCCCGCTGGGCAGACAGGCCACCGAGTTTGTACTGCTTCTGATGAGTTCTCTCTCAGCTAGGAGCATGCTCCCAGGACCAACCGGTGAGGCCGAGCCCAACAACACCCATACCGGGTCGTCCGTCCGGACGCCCGAACCAGTCCTAGGGATGCTGCTGACCGTCTCTCCTGAGATTTCGTAAATTTCCGAGCCCGTCGGAAATTGAAGATCCAACAAGTTATGCAACATCAGCAAGTTAGGATTGGTTCGCGAGTTGCATTACTGATTTGCGAGCGACGCAGGCAGCTGATAAGTCGCGTGGAGGATGTCATGAAGAAAATGAACACGGCGCTGAGCCTGGCTATCTTTCCTCTCATGTCGCTGATTCTTAGCAACACGGCGCTGGCAGACACCCCGCCGGACAACGTGCAGGGAGACTGGACGATTTACTCCACCAGCCTGCAGAACGGCGAGACGATCGTGAAGCATGTCCAAATCGCACAATACGGCAACCGAATCACGGGATATTTCGAAGGCCCGGATCAGTCTGGTCCGATTCAAGGGCGGGTGAATGAACATCACATCGTATTCAGTACCGTAACCCGGACCGTTATTACGTTCCGCGGACAGATCTATGGCGATGACATGTCAGGTTTGTACGGAATTCATGGCAAGCACGCGCCATGGCAGGCCGTGCGCCCCGCCACCGCGGTGGCGCCAGCTCCGCCAAGCACTGGGGCGGTTTATCAATCTCAGCCAGTATTAGCACCTCCAGTAGAACAGACGGTTTATCAATCTCCGTCGCCGGCTTCGGCAATTGCACTTCAACCTGCGGCGCAGCCGGTGACGAGCTACTCGACGCAAGGCACGTCGGGGCCGACACCGGCACCTCTGTCCCCGGATCAGCTTGACTCGCTGGTGGCTCCCATCGCGCTGTACCCGGATGCCTTGGTGGCGCAGGTGCTCGCTGCCGCGACGGATCCAGACCAGATCGCATACGCCGACGACTGGCTGGCGCAGAACAGAAATCTGACGGGCGCGGCGCTCGCGCAAGCTGTAGACCAGCAATCCTGGGACCCCAGTGTCAAGGCGTTGACGCAGTTTCCTTCCGTGTTGGACAACCTGGCGCATAACCTTTCGTGGACATCGAGCCTCGGGCAGGCATTCGCGAATCAACAGGCGGGTGTGATGGCGGCAGTGCAGGCGATGCGCGCCAAAGCACAAGCGGCAGAGACGCTGCAATCCAACTCGCAGATTACGGTCACGCAGCCAACGCCCACTACGATCGTGATTCAACCGGCGAACCCCCAGGTTGTCTACATTCCGCAATACAACCCGGCTGTGGTGTACGGCGCGCCTGTAGTGGTGCCGCTCTACGTGCCTCCACCGCTGCCAGTAGCTTCCGTTGGTCTTTACTTTGGAACGGGTATTACGATTGGCGCCGCGTTTGGAGGCGGCGGGTGGGGTGGAGGCTTCGGCTGGGGCTGGCACGCCTGGAACGTGAACTGGGGCGGCGGCTGGGGTGGTGGCGGCGGTTCAACCATCATCTACAACCACAACACCTATATCAACAACCACACCTGGAACAACAACAACTACCACGGCTATCACCCCTGGGGAGGTGGAGCGGCCGGATCGCAAAATCATGCCTGGTATGGCGCCAACGGCACTTTTCACCCCAACGGTAACTACAAGCCGGGCGAAGACACCCACTACGGCCCGAACGGCGGGTATCACCCGAACGGGTATTTCGGTCCTGACGGCGGCTGGCACGCTGACAAAGGGACCGGCCCGAACAATACGCCTAACGGCGGGAACAACGGCAATCATGGGCTGATTGGCGGCAATGGTGGAGTGCAGCGCACTGGTGCTGGTTCGAACAATGGTGGCGGTCAACTCCTCGGTCAGAACCGCGGCGGAGACAACCGCTTCGCTGGTAGCGAGCAGAACCGCTCCCGCTTCAGCGGAGATGGCGCGACCAATCGCATGGAAAGCAATCGGGGCCGTGGAAGCATGGCGGGACGGAGCCCTCAGCCGCGTATGGCAAGAGAACATGCACCCGCTGAACACCGCTCTTTCGGCGGCGGCGGACGCCGTCGCTAATGGGCCTGAAAAATACGGTCATTCAATAAGGGAAAAAGGCAGATCAGAACTTTCAAAAGGAGATTGAAAATGGAATCGAATCCAAAGAAAACTACGAAGAAGCGGAAGCAGGTTGCAATCGGAGTGCTGGCGCTCGCCGCCTTAGTGCTCGTGACGCTACGACTCGAGACAGAGAATTCGGCGCGAGCCTGGAACACCCAGATTACGTTTCAGTCACCGGCCGATGCCGGGGCCGCGCTGGCCAAGGCGGCGAAGAGCGGCGATGAAGCCGCGCTTGTGGAAATCCTGGGCATTGACACGAAGGTCCTCCTGAGCGCGGGAGACAAAGAAGCAGACAAGGCCGCGTTAGAGAATTTTGCGTCAAAGTACGAGAAGATGAATCGTTGGGTCGACATGACCGACGGCAGTCGCGTGCTCTTCATTGGAGCGGACAACTTCGCTTTCCCACTGCCGCTTGCGGAAAATGCGTCCGGGCAGTGGTACTTCGATGGTGTTGCCGGGGCGGAGGAAGTCCGGGCCCGTGACATCGGGCGCAACGAGCTGTTAGCGATCGACGCCTGCGCCGCGCTCGCCACCGCACAGGAGATTTACTTTA
>Ga0187847_10003852_pt1 | contig 11253 bp, 9 predicted proteins | sample June2016WEW_4_10_FD_132458 | JGI IMG/M metagenome (GOLD analysis project Ga0187847, IMG submission 132458) | Peatland microbial communities from SPRUCE experiment site at the Marcell Experimental Forest, Minnesota, USA - June2016WEW_4_10 | ecosystem: Environmental > Terrestrial > Soil > Wetlands...
GACATCTTCGAAGACAACGTCTACGAATCGGCCGCGCACGCCGAGGTGCTCAAGAAAGAGACTCTCGATCAACTGAAACCCTTCCTCGAAACCATCAAGCCCATGCCTGCGGTCTTTGACCGCTACTATGTGAAGCGCCTCAACGGCACCCACGTCAAGAAGGGCATGAACAAGCTCGATCTGGCCAACCAATTGATCGCCGACATTCAGGAATTCAAGAAGAAAGTCGATCGCGTTGTCATGATCTGGTGCGGCTCAACCGAGATTTTCCTCGAACCCTCCGACGTTCATCAAACTATCGAGTCATTCGAAAGAGGCCTCGAAAAAAGTGACCTCGGCATCGCCCCATCACAGATTTATGGCTACGCGGCTCTCAAAGAGGGCGTCCCCTTCGCCAACGGCGCGCCGAATCTGACCGTCGATATTCCTGCGTTGGTCGAGTTATCAAAGAAAAACTCCGCGCCCATCTGCGGCAAAGACTTCAAGACCGGCCAGACCTTCATGAAAACCGTCCTCGCGCCGGCATTCAAGGCGCGCATGCTCGGCGTCAAGGGATGGTTCTCTACCAACATTCTCGGCAACCGCGACGGCGAAGTACTCGACGAGCCGATGTCGTTCAAGACCAAGGAAGAGTCGAAGCTGGGCTCGCTCGAATACATCTTCCAGCCCGACTTGTATCCCGATCTTTACAAGGACATCTACCACAAGATCCGCATCAACTACTATCCGCCACGGGGCGATGAAAAAGAGGCGTGGGACAACATCGACATCTTCGGCTGGCTGGGCTATCCCATGCAGCTCAAGGTGAATTTTCTCTGCCGTGACTCGATTCTGGCCGCGCCCATCGCGCTAGACCTGGTGCTCTTCCTCGATCTCGCCAAGCGCACACCCGAACTGAAATCAATCGGCATTCAGGAGTGGCTGAGCTTCTACCTCAAATCGCCGCAAACCATGCCAGGTCTGTATCCTGAGCACGATTTGTTCATCCAGTCCATGAAGTTGAAGAATACCCTTCGTCACATCATGGGCGCCGATCTGGTCACGCATCTGGGACTCGATTACTACGACTAGGCTTCTGACAGCTCGATCCTGTGCCAATGGCGCCCGTTTCGATTTTGAGGCGTGAGATCGCACGGACCCGGGACCCGAAGGACCTGCAATTCCTGCGGTCCAACACAGCACGAAAGTGGGTGCCTGACCCGCCCGGGTCCTCGCCGCCGGGGATTCAAACCTATAAGCACAGTAAATACAGTCCCTTACAGGATTCATCGGTGCGACTCCCAAAATACCTCTTGCCTCAAAACCGCTCTTCAGGGTATTTTACTAACTGGTTAGTTAATTATGTCACCGCACATTCCAGCTGAGGCGCAAACCGACCGCTCCGCCGAGACCAAAGCTCGCATTCTCGATGCCGCGGTCCGCGAGTTCGCCGAAAACGGTCTGGCCGGCGCCCGGACCGAGCACATCGCGGTTGCCGCCGGCGTCAACAAGGCACTGCTCTACTACTACTTCGACAGCAAGGAGAAGCTCTACTCCGCGGCGCTCGAAGAGGTTTCCGGGCGCGTCCGCGACCGGTCGATGGCCGTCTTCCTCCGCGAAGCCACCCCCGGCGAGCGGCTTCTGCGTGCCGCTCTTGAACATTTCGATCGCATCCTGACCCAGCGCGACTTCCAGAGCCTGATGCAGCAGGAAATGATGCGGCTGCACCGCGGTGAGGAGGGCGAGCTTCCCATCCTCATCAAACGAATCTTTGCGCCACTGCAGGCAATGTTTTTTTCCATGGTGCGCGAAGGCATCGCATCGGGTGAGTTGATTGAGGCGGACTGGATGCAAATGATCCTGTCGTCCCTGGGATCCAACGTCTTTTACTTTTTGAGCGCGCCGATTTGGCGCCTCGTAATGACAATCGAGCCGTTCGCTCCCGAAGTGCTGAGAGCGCGAAGGGTGGCGCTGGTTGAGTTTTTGGGGAAAGCGATTTTTCAAGACCGGACGCACGGTGCGGAACTCGCGGCTAAGGTCCTGGCCGATTCGCCGATGCCGGAGATCACCGAATTCAAGAGATTTGAGGAGAAGAGAAAGTGAGCGCGCGCAATCGAGTCTTCATCATTCTGGGTCTGCTGACCGTGGGATCGCTGATCTGGTATTTGACCACTACCAATCGCTCCACCGATCTGCAACTGGTCGGCACGGTCGACGCAAACGAAGTCATCGTCAGCTCCAAAATTCCCGGCCGCATCCAGACCCTGACTGTGGAAGAGGGGCAGGACGTGAAAGCCGGCCAGCTGATTGCTGAGATCGAAAGCGAGGACCTGGCTGCAGCCCTCAAGGCCGCTGAGGCTACCGCCGCAAGCGACAAGTGGAAGCTGAGCGAGGCCCAGGAGACGGAGCAGCAGAACAACGGCGAAACGTCGAATGCAACCTTGGCTGCCGGGGCGCAGGTAATGGCCGCACAGGCTTCGCTGGCGCAGGCCGAGGCGAATCTCGACCACCAGCGCGCCGACACCACTCGCACTGTGGCCCTCGCCGCGCAGGGGATCATGAGCGCCGAGGCAAGAGACGAGGCGGTGACCAGCCTGCAAGCCGCGCAGGCTGCGGTCAACACCGCCAAGGGGAATCTCGACTCAGCCCAGGCTTCGCTGCGCCAGGCGCGTGCGCACGAAATGCTTACCCAGGTTTCCCAGCGCACAGTGGCGGAGACTCGCGATTCGGAGGCCAACGCTCGCGCTCTGGCCGATGAAGCGCGCGTCGAGCAAGGCTACGCGCAGGTGCTTTCGCCGATCGACGGCAAGGTCGCGGTGTGGGCGGCGCGGCAAGGCGAAGTAGTCACCGTTGGAGCGCCCATCGTCACCATCACCGACCTGACGCAAACCTGGGTGTATGCCCCCCTGCCTGAAACGCAGGCCGATGCCGTGCAACTCGGTGACTCGCTGCGCGTGGTGATGCCCAGCGGTGCAACCATGCAAGGCAAGGTAATCGCCAAATCAGCGGAAGGCGACTTTGCCACGCAGCGCGACGTGAACAGCAGGAAGCGCGACATCAAGACCGTGCAGCTCAAGCTGCTCATCCCCAACCCGGGCGAGAAATTCGTTCCCGGCATGACGGCCGAGGTGTACGTTCCCAAGGCAAAGCTGGTGAAGCAATGAGCGCGGGCCCGAACGGAAGCCCGCCCGGCAATGGAACGCCGATGGATGACGGTTGCGGCTCCAAGCCCGTGGCCATTGAAGTCCAGCACATCGTCAAGCGCTACGGCGACTTTGAGGCGGTGAAGGACGTCAGCTTCTGCGTAGCAGAGGGCGAGATCTTCGGTCTGCTGGGTCCGAACGGCGCAGGCAAGAGCACCCTGATCCGCATGATGACCACGCTCATTCCCGTCACTGCGGGCAAGGCCATTGTGGCCGGTCACGACGTAGCCAAAGATCCCGATGACGTCCGCCGCACCATTGGTGTGATTCCCCAGGCGCTCACCAGCGATCAGGATCTGACGGTTGAAGAGAATCTGTCGATCTACGCCAAGCTTTACAGCGTGCCGCGCGGAATTCGCGAGAAAAACATCGCCGAAGTGCTCGAAGCCGTCGACCTGACCGAGTGGCGCGACGCTCAAACCAAGACGCTCTCAGGAGGCATGAGGCGGCGGCTTGAGATCGCGCGCGGCCTGGTGCACAATCCGCGCATCTTTTTTCTCGATGAGCCGACCACTGGTCTCGATCCGGTGTCGCGCATGGCGGTGTGGGAGATGCTGAACAAGCTCAAGAGCACGCGCAATCTCACCATGTTGCTCACCACTCACTACATGGACGAAGCCGACAAGCTGTGCGACCGCATCGCCATTGTGGATCACGGCAAGATGGTTGCACTCGGTACGCCGGTGGAATTAAAGAACAGCGTCGCCGGCGCCAACGTCGTCGAGGTGCATTTCGACCGCGAAGACGAGGAGTGGCCGGCACGGCTGGAGAAGCTCGACGATGTCACCAGCGTTCTGCCGGAGGGTTCCGGGTTTTATCGCGTGATCACCAGGTCGGGATCCAGAACCACCATGCAGATCGTGGAGCTCGCCGCGAGCCTGGGTGAGTCGTTGACTTCACTGAGTGTGCAGAACACCACATTGGACGATGTGTTTATTCACTACACGGGCCGCCAGCTTCGTGACGAACAGGTGAAGCCCGTGTTTACGATGCCGCCGCGGCCGGGAGCGCGCCCATGAACCGGATGTTTGCCATCATCGAGCGCGAGATGCGCAAGTTTTTCCGCTCGCCCATGCTCATGATCATGTCGCTCATGATGCCCATCCTGCAGCTCGTCATCATCGGCAACGCCTTCGGCGGCAAGATCGTCGGCACGCACGTGGCTGTGGTCGACTACGACCACGGGCCGCAAGCCGTCAAGGTACGCGAGGCCTTCGACGCCATCGCCGTCAACATCAAGACCTTCACCACGATTGATTACGACAGCGAAATCCAGGCGCGCGAAGATGTGCGCACCGGCAAGATCGACGCCGCAGTCATCATTCCTGCGCAATACTCGCGCCGCGTGTATGCGCAGGATGCACCAGAGCTCGGCTTCGTTGTCGATAACTCCGACCTGTTCACCTCGGCCAGCCTTGAAGGGGAGATGCAGTCGCTGGTGGATGCCATGAACGCGCCCCAGATCCAGGATCGGCTGACAAAAGCCATCGCGCTCGAGATCGTCGAGCTTTACCCGTACGTGAATTATCTAAAGTATCTTTTGCCGATGACGGTCGCGCTGGCGATGTATATCTCGGTAATGATCGGCGGCGGCATGCTCTACATCGATGACAAGGCGCGCGGTGTGCACGAAGGCTACCTGGTGACCCCGATTACGAAATTTGAGCTGGTCTTCGGGCTGAATATCGCCGGAGCCATCAAGGCGACTCTTTCCGGGATTTCCATAGCGGTCATTGGGTCGCTGATGGCCGGTCTGGGCGTCGTTTTTCATCCCGTGATCATGCTGCAGGTGCTGTGCCTGATTATCGCCGGCTCGATCGCGTTCAACGGCATGATGTTCCTGCTCATGGTGCGCGTCGACGATCCGCTGGTGCCGCGCGCCATGTTCGGCATACTCAATGTTCTCCTGCTCTATCCCTCAGGCGCCATGTATCCCACCTCGTCGTTCCCCAAGTGGATGCAGGCCATCGGCGTGGTCGATCCCTTCACCTACGTGATTCATGGCTTCAAGTCCGTTCTGCTCAAGGATGGTGGATGGGTGGCCATCTGGTACGACCTGCTGTTTCTGACGGCCTTCGGCCTGGCCACGCTGTTTCTCGCAACGCCGCTCTTCAAGCGCACGCTGTGAGGAACCTCGCGTTCATCCGCTCACACATCTAACTTGTTTGAGGCCGCCACGCGGCCATACCAATATCCCGAATCCTTGATGGTCCGCTTCTGGTCGCGATAGTCCACGTAGGTCAAGCCATATCGTTCAGTTTGCCCGTCGGCCCACTCAAAGTTATCCAGCAGGCTCCAGGCATGAAACGAGCGGACGCGAGCGCCTTCGGCGATTGCCTGGGCGAGTTCAGCTAACTCCTCGCGGAAGAAATTGATCCGCCGCGAATCCGGAATGCCGCCGTTGGCTTTGTCGTATGGAGCGTCGAGGTAACCGCAACCGCTTTCGGTGATTTCGATGATTGGGTGATTGTATTCACGCGAGATCTGCATGACCAGGTCGTAAATGCCACGCGGCCACACTTCGAGCCCCGACTCAGTGAGAGGCCCTTCGGTGGGCATGGCGGCACGAAATTGAGTGAGAGGATCGCGTGCGCCTCCGGAATCAGCCTCAATCTCCGTTCCGCCGAAGCTGCCACCGCCAAAGGAATGGGCATTGCTCGCATCCGAGACTACGCGCCGCGTGTAGTAGTGAAATCCTACCCAGTCCAGAGGCGCCAGCATGATCTTGTCGTCACCTGTCCGGTATCCCATCCGTTCATAGGGAATCTCGCCGACAAACGCATCGGGATATTTTCCCTTCATCGCCGCTTCGAGGAAGAAAACATTGTTCATCGCGTGGTAGCGGGCCGTCGCCGCATGATCGCCTTCGGAATCCGTCTTGGGATAGGCAGGACACATGTCGTAGGCGCTTCCGACGGTCGCCTTTGACGAGGCCGCCTTGATCGAGCGGAGTGCTTCTCCCTGCGCCAGGGCAACCGTATGCGCGGCTTTCAGAAAGTCATCGAAGTTGGTGCGGCACGGTGGAAAAGCGCCCGCAGCATAGCCCATATAGGTGAACGACCAGGGCATGTTGAACGGGGCCCAGACCGTGATACGGTCGCCAAGATGCCTGGCGAGAATACCCGCGTAATCCGCGTAGTATCCAGCGAGGTCGCGGTTCGGCCATCCGCCGCGATCTTCCAACGCCTGCGGCAAGTCCCAGTGATAGATGGTGCAGAACGGCCTGATCCCAGCGGCAAGAATCGCATCCACGAGGCGGCTGTAGTAATCGAGTCCCTTGCTATTGGGTGCGCCGGTTCCGGACGGCTGGATGCGAGGCCAGGAGACAGAGAAGCGATAGCTCTTCTGGTGAAGACGTTTGGCAATCGCAATATCTTCCCCGTAGCGATGGTATTGGTCGCAGGCGACGTCGCCTGTGGTGTTTCCCTTGACCTTGCCGGGTGTGTGGGTGAAGCGGTCCCAGATCGATTCGCCTTTGCCGTCCTCGTTCCAGGCGCCTTCAACCTGATACGCAGCGGTAGCTGTACCCCAGAGAAAATCATCGGGGAAACGCGCTTTTTCGATCGCGGAGGAGGGAACGGATCTCGGCGCCCGAGCGTCAAGGGAAATCGCAGTGGCATTCTGGCTGAGGAGCGCAGCCCCCGCTGCAGCCAGAGAATTGGTAACAAATTGACGACGATTCACATCTCCCTCCCAAGCTCGGTGACCGGGTCAATCGTATGCGTTCAGACCCTGCTGCCGCAAAAACACAATTTCCAAAAACACGAGTTAGGGTCTTTGCTCTTTGAATTTGGACGAGAAGACGGAGATGAACAACACCAAGCCGATCACGTGCCTTGGCGGCGGCCGCGCCGCAGGCATAGTGTTTGTTAGCCCCGCGCTTCAGCGTGGGGTAGATGAGCGAAATTCACGTGAAGCCCCGTAGGGGCGGTGCAGCTTTGAAAGGGCACCGCTGCGCTCCAGGGCTTGCTGAAAAAGTCTCCGGACAAGCCACGAAGGATCAGGGCACGGCTTCAGCCGTTCCGCAAGCGGCGCAAAATCGACGTGGGGCTTTAGCCCCTGCGGGGTGCGGCTCCGAGGATTCATGCGGCCAGCGCTACGGAGTTTGTTCGCTCGGCGTGACCTCAGTTCCGCTCTGGCGAAATGCGAATTCAAGCAGCCACGAACTCGGTACGCCCTGCCCGTTCACCTCAGGCGGCGTGAACTTCCACGACCGCGCGGATTGCAGCGCGAGGTTGGCGAAGTATTTGCTCGGACCCTGGGAACCGATCGACGCGTCGGAAACCGAGCCGCTGCCATCGACATGGACCTGAATGCCAACCTTGATCGTTCCATGAATCGTGGCCTCGGCTTTCGCCGGCACATCAGGCATGACTCGCTGTGCGACGGCGCCTTTGCCTCCGGTGGTCCCAGGAGCCGTTTGTGGTGCAGCCAGAGGTGTTGCCGATTGCGCCGCCTGGCTAGTTGTGATTGGCGCGGCAGCCGTAGCCGCAGATTGCTGCGGCGCTGGTTCTGGTGCCGGAGGCGCCTGACTCTCCGGGATAGGAGCCGGCTGCGCCGCGGCTTGCGCCGGTGCGGGGTTTGCCGCCGCCGGCGTGGCTTCCGCAGCGACAGGAGCGCTGGTGGCCGTCTGCTCTTCTGCCTGCGATGTCGCGGTCGCACGGTGGGAATGAAGCATGACGACAGCAAAAGCAGCGAGCATAACCACGGCCGAGGCAGCAATCGCAGCGACTCGCCGTTTGCGCACAGGTTTCGCCGCTGGCTGCGCTGCAGGGCGTGGGATGGCGCTGCGATGCGGTATCGCCGCTCCGCTTTCCAGGCAGGCCTTCACCTCATCGAGCGTGCAGCGCAGTGAGGGATCGAGCCTCAAGCATTCTCGCGCAATCTGGCCGAACGGCTTCGCAACGGAAGGTGGAACAATCGGCTCCGATCCGCTCGAACGGTTCCACACCGGCGGGATTTGCGTCAGCGTCTCCACGAGCGTGATGCCCAGCGACCACATGTCCGAAGCCAGTTCGATCCTGTTTTGAGCGCGCTCCGGAGCATCGTAGATGTCCATTGCCTCCGGTGGTACCGCCATCCCGGGCGCACCCCGAATGTTTTCCACCGAAAGCTTCAGCTGATCGTCGACCACCATGATGTTCGATGGCTTGAGCCTGCCATGCACCAGGCTTTTTTCATGCAGATAGGCCAGCGCATCGAGAATCGGGCCGAGCATTTCCTTGGTTTCTTTAGGAGTCAGCGCTCGCGCGGGAAGAATCTCAGAAAGAACTTCGCCGGCATATTCCGTCACAACATAGAGTACGTCGGTATCGCTAATGCGATCCTGGCCGGTGGCGAGCACACCGATCACGTGAGGATGAAAAAGGCTCGACGCTGTCGTCCAACCGCTCGCGCAGGATTCGGCCCCTGGGGCGTCGGCAGGGAACAGCTTGATGGCGGCTTTCTGCTCCGGATTTCCGTTGACCTCGCAAACATAAACGCCCGACTGCCCCGCGCTTCCGATCCATTCGAGCAGACGGAATCTGGAGCCAACAACCCGCCCTTCCCAATCTCTGGAAATTGCCTCATTGTTCATGGCCTATGTGACCCCCAAGGCGCGGCAGGAACCTGCCCCAAGCAGAAACCTGCCCCAAATAGAGTGCAGACCGGACCCGGCAATCCCACCATTGTAGGGGATCAATTCGCGGCCAAGTTACTCAAGATGAGGGTTTAGGCACTAAAGGTAACCAATTTGGGCAAGGAAAGGCTTCCCGGGCGACGGCGGCCAGTAGCAGGGCGGGCCGCGTTCGCCTTGACGGCTCCGGGGTATGCTGCCCCGGCAGGGACTCTTATTGCGTAGGTGTCGCCGGAGGTGGCGCCGCACTTGGCTCGGTCTGCTTGGTGAACTCAAAGCTGCAAGGTCGGCCCAGAATGCCCGCGCCCTCGTCGCGCTTTCCCGTTCCCGCTGTAGCGGTGAACTTCGCCTCGACGTTGTAGTCGTATTTGTTGCCCTTGAGCTGGGTTACGATGCCTGCCTTTCCCGCCTGCACGGTACCCTTGGCGTGCAGCTTGGCGCCGCCGTCGGCGTTGATGGGCCCATCCATCACCATGTACCCCGGCCCGCCCTCCTGGCCGTGCTGGCCGTGGTAGCTGCCATTGGCGATCGTGCTCACAAACGTCCATTTATATGCCGGCATGTGTTCGCTCGCGTCGCAGGCCATGGTTGTCGTCCACGTGCCATCGAACTGCCCTACGGGCGCTTGTGCCGCCGCCAGAATCGGCGCGCACACGATTGCGCACCACACCGCTTTCCTTGCTTTCATCGGGGACCTCCAGTGGAAGCAGATTATCGCGAGCAGCGGTGGGTTTGGCAAGGACGTCAGAGGAGTTCTGAGCCTGCCAGGGCGGCGAGGACCGTGAGGCCCCCGCCGCCCGAAGGGATTTGTGAGGAGCCACCGAATAGCCGGTTTAGAGCTCGCACCGAACCCGGCGGCCATCACGCGCTCGGATTCGCCTCCGCTGGCGGCGCATCCCGCCGGCAGCCGCGCATTCCCCGGCGAAATTTTTCGCGCTCCTCCGGCGTCATCTGCTCCCAGCGCTCCCGATTACGGCGCCAGCTTCTACCAGATCCTTTGGGGCCGCCGATCCCCCCAAAGAGCAGTCTGCAGAGGATGATGAGGCCGAAAGCCTGCCAATAGCCGATCGTCTTCCAGCCGAAAAGGGCGGGCGTGAGCCAGTTCCACAGGCTCATAACAACCCAGCCGAAAAGGGCGAGAAAACCGATGCCGAGCAAAACGAAGAGGAGGGTTTTGAGGATACGCCGGACTGGATTGTGATTCATGACTCTTTGTCTCCTGATGCAAAGAATTCGTGATAGACGTCTTTGAGTCTGCGCCGCAGGTGTGTCACGGCATAGTGTTTCCGCGAGAGCAGCGTGTTCACACTCACACCGGACCTCGCAGAGATTTCCTTGAAGCTATAGCCCTCGATCTCATGCGCGATAAAAACATCGCGCTGCTCTCGGGGTAGCTCGTCGAGAGCGTCCTCGATTTCTTCCAGCAATACCGCTCGCGCATAAGCCTCCGCGGGCCCTGCGTCCGGCGACGGCAACCTATCGACCAGCGGCGTCTCATCGCTCTCGTCAGCCGGCGAATCATTGCCGAAACCCCACAGCCGCTTCCTGCGTAGCAAATCCACAATGCGGTTACGCGCCACCCGGTACATCCAGGCACTCCACTGCGCCACCGGCTCGCCCAGTCGCAGGGCTTCGACGACTTCGAAGAAGACCTCCTGAAGCAGATCTTCCGCGTCGGCCTCATTCGGCACGCGGCTGCGAATGAAGTTCCGCATCCGGGAGCTTTCGTGGGTCAGAATCTCGGTGAGTTGCCGGTCTTGCTCGGTCATCAGGGCGATGCTCAACGACTCAGCCATCCGATGTGAAGACGAATGGCGGCCGAAAATATTGTAAGGACATTGGGCGGTTCAGCCGGCTCGGATGGACAGCTGCCAGCATCTCGGGGGAGCATGCCCACAAAATGGGACGTCCCAAATCTCGATTTTGAGACCCGGGAGGAAGGAATCCGGATTTCAGGCCTCCGGAGCCTCAGCTCATCGCCAGCACCTGCTCATAGAACCGCACGTAGCGCGGCACAACCAGAGTGGCGCAGAATCGCTTTTGCGCCTCTCGCCGCGCGGCATCGCGCATCGCTTGCAATCGAGAAGGATCGTTCAGCAGGCTCAGCGCCCCGGCTGCCATGCCGTCGACATCGCCCACGGGAAACAGCAAGCCTGTCACTCCGTTGTCAATCAGCTCCGGGACCCCTCCGACATTCGTTGCGATCGACGGCACCTTGCAGGCCATCGCCTCCAGCGCTGCCAGGCCAAACGATTCCAGCTCGCTGGGCATCAGCAGCAGATCGGCGAGCGCCAGCAGCTCGTTCACGTGCTCCTGCTTGCCGAGAAAATGAACCCGCTGGTGAATGCCCAGATCGTGCGCCAGAAACTCCGCCGCGGAACGGTCGGGTCCATCGCCCACCAGGAGCAGTTGTGCCGGCCTCTCCTGGGCCGCGCGCGCAAAAATCCGCACGAC
>Ga0187847_10003854_pt1 | contig 11250 bp, 7 predicted proteins | sample June2016WEW_4_10_FD_132458 | JGI IMG/M metagenome (GOLD analysis project Ga0187847, IMG submission 132458) | Peatland microbial communities from SPRUCE experiment site at the Marcell Experimental Forest, Minnesota, USA - June2016WEW_4_10 | ecosystem: Environmental > Terrestrial > Soil > Wetlands...
ATGCTGAAGGTCGGTGCCGTGGTGCCGGTATAGGGAAGGGCGGCGACGCCGGGCAAGTTCGTCGGCGCCGTGAGGGTAATGGGGTTCACCGTTGGCGTGGTGGTCGAGTCAGCACCGCTGACCCCCGCGAGCAGTGCGACGGGGATGACCGAAGCCACGACAATGCGTACGACGCTCTTGGCACAGAGTCGCGAGAAGCGAAGATTCTTCATGGAATTCCTTTCGTAAGGCGCGGAGACTTCTTGGGTTAAGTACTTCGTCGGGGCATTTGGTCCGGGACTTGCGACCCTGATTCGTTTCTTGATACGACCGAACCCGGGCGGGCGGTCCTTCAGACTCGCTGCGCCCGGGTTCGAAAGCACTACCTACAACAAACTCCGCTTACGCAGCGGGAACTGCGTTAAGAGTTGCGATGGACGTCGGGCTGAAGTCCGACTGGAACACGCCAGTGGCGCCCGGCACGGCCGGCGTCACGACGACGGTCTTCACGTACGCCTCTTTGACGAGCTCACTCTTGCCGTTGACGGTCTTCTTGACCATCTTGAAGGCGTGAACCTTCTTGGTCACCGCGGGTACGGCAATCGTGTTGACGGTGACCTTGTAGGGGATGATGCCCAGGGTGTCGTAGTCGCCCGCAGCCGTACCGGTAGCCAACGGGGCTGTCCAAAAGGACACCCCACCGTGGTTCCCGTAAGAAAGGGCCAGGGGTGTAGCCATACCACCAATGGTGACCGTGGCGCTCGAGACGTTCTGCGAAGTCAACGCAGCGCCACCGAGGGCGAAGTCGTTGCCGTAGACCCTAAAGACGATTGTCTGGCCCACGATGAATTCGTTGGTGATCTCACAACCGGCTCCAAAGGCGGGAGCCAACACGCCAGTCGCACCGCTCGCGAGAATGGTGTCAACGTAGAGCGAGACCGGACCACCAGGATTGCCCTGCACTGGCGCCGCAACATTTTCGGCGATCGCAGTCGCCGTGGAAGGCGCGTTGTCAGTCGTGTCAGTGGGCGTGAACGAAGCGCCCAGTGAGATGGCACCCGCTGCCGCTGGCGTCCACGAGCACGTGGCGAGGAACGGGCTCACCGTCGAGGTGGCGACCGCTGCGCAACCAGTGATGGTCGCACTAGCCGCGGTGAAGTTCACCGTGCCGGCGACGCTCGTGGTCGCGATGATGTTAAAGGACCCGTCGTTAAAGATCGCCTTCGGGTCAGTCAATTTGATGGTGGTAGGTGTCGTGCCCGCGGCCGACGCCGTCGATACTCCGACGATGGCGACGCTGCCCAGGGCCATGGCCCCTACGACAAGTAACGACAGAATTCTTTTCATTTTTGGAGTCCTCTCCTTGTTATTGCTCGGTACTACTTGGCTGCTACAACTTCTTTGATTGACAGAATTCCGGTGAGCGTCGCACTGAACGAGTCGCTCTCGCTTGATCCGGCGGTCGTGGACTGGATCGAGAAACTGCCACTGAAGCTCAGCGTTCCCGTGGCGCCCTTGAATTTGCCGGTGCCGCTCAGAACGGTCGCGACGCCCTTGACGGTGACCGGCGACGGTGCGGCACTGTTGACCGCGCACGCCTGGGTCTTGGACGAGGAGACGACTCGCAATTTGAGGCCGCTCGGTCCCGCGAGTGCTCCCGCGCCCGAGAAGGGGTCACACGTGCTCGCTGCCGAACCTGATCCGCTGCCGCTCATGGCGTTGGCCCCGTCGGTGCCGGTACCGGTACCCCTGACTGCGGTCGCCTGGACGCCGGTGCTGCTCCAGAGCAGGCCGATCGTGCCGGTGTAACTACCCTTGAAGGCGACGTGGACGATCTTGGTGGTCGACTTGGCCGCGTGACTCGCGACCACGACGTGTGCCGGAGCGACGCTGGGCGTCAACACTGCGCCCGACGGCGAACTCATGCCGATCGTGGCCAGCAGACCAATAGTGCCCACCGCGATCAACGTGCGGACCGGGACACCTATCGACCTTCTTGCATTCGCACGATTCTCCATATAATTCCTTCCAAAGTTCTTGTTGTCTTAAGGCAATCTTAAGAATTAAAGAATTAGGAAAGCATTGACAAATCGGGGCCATAAGTCACTTCGTCCGCGGTTCGACACGTCGCGGTCACTAGGGCCATTAGTCCCAACTTCATGGATGAACGTGCCCGCGAAGAAACGCGTACGCGAAAGAAGATATAGACGTCAATCTGAGCCGCAAGCGCTCTAGCGAAAACTCTCCTGCATGGTTTTGAGGGCGGCCGAACCGGGGCAGAGTTTCTCGTAGGGCACTTTGTTTAACCCGTGACGCGGCGTGTTGTTCAGTTCGTGCACGTCCAACGCCTCTTCGTCGACGTAGAGCAGTCCCGTGGCGATCTCGCCACGGCTTCGCCGGTCGCGGATGTACTCCTCGACCTTCTGGCGGTCGTAGGGGTCGTAACCTTCAGGCACGGACCGGAATCGCACGACGCTGCCGTCGTGCATGGTGATCTCGGTCGCCTCGTGCTCGTCGACGGCGCGGTGGATCTCCTTGCGGATCGGCACGAAGTCGGTCTCGATCTCCTTCACCTCGTGCTCGCGCATGAACCGGTAACTCTTGGTCGATCCCTCGTGGTCGTTGAACGTCACGCACGGCGAGATCACGTCAATGAGCGCGAGGCCGTTGTGTGCGGCGGCGGCCTTCAAGATCGGCACCAGTTGTGCCTTATCCCCCGAGAAACTCCGAGCGAGGAACGTCGCGCCCATCGAGAGCCCGAGCAGTATGGGGTCAATGGGCGCGATGGCGTTCGGCTCGCCCTTCTTCAAGCGAGAGCCAATGTCCGCGGACGCCGAGAACTGGCCCTTCGTGAGCCCGTAGACCCCGTTGTTCTCGATGATGTAGATCATGTTGACGTTGCGCCTGATCGCGTGGGCGAGATGCCCCAGACCAATTGACAACGAGTCACCGTCACCCGAAATCCCGATGTAATTCAGTTCGCGGTTGGCGGCGTTGGCACCGGTGGCGATGGTGACCATACGACCGTGCGCGGAGTTGAAACCGTGGGCGCCGCGCACGAAGTACGTCGGGGTCTTCGAAGAGCAACCGATGCCACTGAGCTTGGCGATGGTGTGCGGGGGCATCGACAACTCCCAGAACGTGTGGGTGATGGCTGCGGTGACCGAGTCGTGGCCGCAGCCCGCACAGAGCGTGGAAACCGCGCCCTCGTAGTCGCGAACGGTGAGACCCAGGTCGTTCTTGGGCAACGCGACGAGCGGGATGAGGGGCTTGGCGATGGACGTCATGACTTCTTCTCCAGGTGGTTAAGGACGCCGTCGACTACCTGGCGCGCGCTCAAGGGGAATCCCCCGTACGCGAGCACCGAGTGCAACGACTCAATCGGGAAACCGGTTTCGATGGAAATCAAACTGCGTAGCTGCGCGTCACGGTTCTGTTCGACGACGAAGCACACTTCGTGCTCTTCGGCGAAACGCCGCACGTCGGACACGAAGGGGAAACCACGCACTCGCATGAAGTCGGTCGCTACGCCGCGCTCGGCCAACTCGTGAACCGCTTCGCGCACCGCCAGATCACAACCCCCGAGCGTGATGATACCGACGTTCGCGCCCTTCGTGTGTTCGACAATGGGCGCGGGCACGTGCGGAGCAGCCGACGCGTGCTTCTTCTTCAAGCGGTCGACCACCTCTTGGTACTCGTCGGCATTTTCGGTGTACTTACCGAACTTGTCGTGACCCGAGCCGCGGATGAAGTACGCACCCTTTTCGTCGGACCCGGGCAACGTGCGCGGTGTCACGAAGTCGGCGTCCGCATCGGTGTAACGAAAGAACTCGGCCATCGTCGCGAGGTCGGTGTCGTTCAACACTCGTCCCCGGTCGGGCACGTAGGAATCATCCCAGGTGAGTTCAGGAACCACCCAGTCGTTCATGCCGATGTCCAGGTCGCTCAGCATGAATACCGGCGTCTGGAAGCGCTCGGCCAGGTCAAAACTCTGGACCGCGAATTCGAAACACTCTCGCGGGTTCCCGGGGAACAGCAGTAGGTGCTTCGTGTCACCGTGCGATGCGTAGGCGCACAGCAAGATGTCCGCCTGCTGGGTACGCGTGGGCATGCCCGTCGAGGGTCCCGTCCGTTGTACGTCGACGATTACCGCGGGGATCTCGGTGTAGTACGCCAGGCCCAGCAGCTCGTTCATGAGCGAGATACCCGGGCCCGAGGTCGACGTGAACGAGCGAGCGCCGCTCCACGAGGCGCCCAGGACCATGCCGATGGCCGAGATCTCGTCTTCCGCCTGGAGGATCAGGTAGTTGTTCTTGTAGGGCAGTTCACCGGGCAGGGGATTCTCCACCGGTTCGCGACGGAACTGCGCGCACAATCTCGTGAAATTGTCCATCACCGCCGTCGCGGGCGTGATTGGGTACCAGCCCGCCACGGTCGCCCCGGCGTACAAGCAGCCCAGTGCGGTTGCGGTGTTGCCGTCGATGAGGATGCAACCACTGGTGGCGTCCATCGCTTCTACTCGAAAGGGTAACGGGCACTCGAAGTTATCCACAGCGAACTGGTAACCCAGACGCAGCGCATTTTGGTTGGACTCACGAAGCAGCTCGTTCTTGGCGAACGTCTCGGCGAGCAGACCCGAGACGAGATCGACGTCCAGACCCACGAGCGCGACCACCGCTCCCGCGTAGGCGATGTTCTTCATCAGAATCCGCTCACGAGGAGCCGCGAAATTCTCGATGCACATCTTGGCGAGCGGTACGCCGAGGAACGTGACGTCCTCGCGCAAGAGTTCGGCGTCGAGTGGCCACGAGGAGTCGTAGAGGACGTAGCCACCTTCGCGAACGTCGTCGATGTCTTCGCGGTAGGTGGCCGAGTTCATGGCAATCATGAGGTCGTAGTCCATGGCCCGGGCCGTATAGCCGGACTTGTTGACGCGAATCTCGTACCAGGTGGGCAGCCCTTGGATGTTGGACGGGAAGAGGTTCTTGCCCGACACGGGTATGCCCATGCGAAAGATTGCTTGCATCAGGAGGCTGTTGGCACTCGCCGATCCGGTGCCGTTGACGTTGGCCAACTTTATCGAGAAGTCGTTGATGCGCACGTTGGTTTCCTGCGCGGTGTCAATGGCCATGACCTACCTCACTTCGCTCTTCAGTTGACTGGTGCGACGCACCGGGATGGTGAGAAGACCAGAATCGCCCGCGTAGGGTATACGCAATTCGAATTCCTCCATGTCCCACGCCGAGGTAGGACAGCGCTCAGCGCAGAGTCCGCAGTGCACGCAGACGTTCTCGTCCTTGACCATCACCCGGCCCGTCTGAGGAAGAGCCGCGGAGACGTAGAGCGCCTGGCTGGGATTGACCGAAGGCGTCGAGAGGCGCTCACGCAACGCTTCCTCGTCGCCGTTCTCCGTGATGGTCAGACATTGCACGGGACAGATGTCGATACAGGCGTCACACTCGATGCACAGCGGCGCCTTGAAGGCCGTCTGGACGTCGCAGTTCAAGCAGCGTTGCACCTCTCTCGCGGTCTGCTCAGCACTGAAGCCGAGTTCCACCTCGAGATTGAGTGAAGCGAAGCGCTCCGTCAAATCGATATGGGTCATTTTCTGTCGCGACGAAGGGTTGTAGTCGTTGTGGTAGCTCCACTCATTCATCCCCATTTTCGTGCTCGTGAGTGCCATCGACACTGTCGCACGATCCTTCACGTCAAGGCCAGAACAGTGGGCGTGGATGGACTGAGCGACTTCGTGGCCGTGGGCGACGGCCCAAATGATGTTCTTGGGTCCAAAAGCGGCGTCACCACCGAAGAAGACGCCGGGCAACGTGGATTCGAAGGTGACCTCATCGACAACGGGCATGTCCCATTCACCGAACTCCAGACCGAGGTCACGTTCGATCCAGGGAAACGCGTTCTCTTGACCAATCGCCAGTATGACGTCGTCGCAAGGAATCATGATGGTCTCCACGACCTTTGACTTCGTCGCTCGTTCGTCCCACTCGAGCACCTCGAACTCCATGCCCACGAGCTTGCCCTCTTCGAGGACGAAGCGCTTAGGCGCATGGTTCACGATGATCTCAACACCCTCTTCTTCGGCGTCGTCGAGCTCCCAGGGTGACGCCTTGAAGAACTCGCGCGGTCGACGGGCCATCACCTTGATGTCGATGCCGCCGAGGCGTCGCGACGATCGGCAACAGTCCATGGCGGTGTTGCCCACTCCAATGATGAGGACCCGCTTGCCGATGGACTTCACGTGTTCGAAGGCCACGGATTCCAACCAGTCGATACCGATGAAGATGTGCGTGTCGCCCACTTCGTCGTGGCGACCCGGCACCTCGAGACCTTTGCCGCGTGGTGCTCCCACGCCGACGAAGATCGCGTCAAAGTGCTGGTCTCGCAGCGTCTTGAGGCTGCTGATCGGTGAGTTGTAGCGGATGTCCACGCCCATGTCCAAGATGACCTGGGTCTCATCGGACAGCACCTTCTCGGGCAGTCGGAACTCTGGGATGTTGGTGCGCATGAGCCCACCGGGCCGATCGAACTGTTCGAACATCACGACGTCGTAGCCCAGCGGCATGAGGTCGTTCGCTACGGTGAGCGACGCGGGGCCCGCCCCGATGCACGCCACTCGCTTACCATTCTTCTCGGTCGGTATCGCCGGGAGGCGTTCGCTCACGTCGCCCTTCAGGTCGGCGGCGACACGCTTGAGCCGACAAATCGCGACGGGACTGCCATCGACTCGACTGCGTCGACACGCCGGCTCACAGGGGCGGTCACAGGTGCGTCCGAGGATTCCCGGAAAGACGTTGGATTCCCGGTTGAGCATGTAGGCGTCGTCGAATCGACCTTGGGCGATGAGGCGAATGTAACCGGGAACGTCCGTGTGAGCGGGACACGCCCACTGACAATCCACTACCCGGTGGTAATACTGCGGATCTTGATCGTTCGTTGGCTCCACTACGCAATCTCCTTGGACCATCCGTGAAACAGGCCGCAAGAAACAGCGCTGTTTACGAGACCTTTGGCACACTGTACTCCCATATTTTTCGATTCCCGCCCATTGGGTAGGACCAAGGTCACTGGCTTCATGGCCCTGGACTACTGCGTGATAGCGCGATCGAACGCAATCTCGTCCAGCAGGAATGTGACTTCCTGTGCAATTTCTGAGGCCGGGGCGAACGTCGACATTCGAGCGCCGGCGCGCCCGTGTAGGTGAGCCGCGAGCGCCGCAGCCACGAAAGGTGCGTATCCTCGCGCGATCGTGGCACCGATCATGCCCGCGAGTACGTCGCCCGATCCGGCAGTCGCCAATGCCGGCGTGCCCGAACGGACGACGCGAATCGTGCCCGCGGGCTCGGCCACGTACGTCGTAGGTCCCTTGAGCAGGACGACACAGCCGAAGTCGTGGCTGGCCTGGCGAGTCGCCGCGAGGCCATCCGACGGCATTGCTCCTCTCGTAAGACGCTCGAACTCGCCCGCGTGGGGCGTGATCACCCGTGACGTCGAAGGCGCAAGGCGCTGTAAGAACGAACGGTCGAGCGCGTCAGCGTCGAGCACGATCGGGACGTGGACGTCGACGAGCCGCTCCTCCAGCCACGGCGTCGCGCCACCGCCCAGCCCTGGACCCGCGACGACCGCCCGACAACGCTGGTCGAACACGGTCCCGGTGGTGCGGACGACCTCGGGTGGTAGTGACGACACATCGACCGCACCTTCACGGCCCTGCAGTCGAATCATCGATGCTCCCGCCGCAATTGCCCCGCGCGCAACGAGTTCGGCCGCGCCGGACATGAGCTCGGAGCCGGCGAACACGGCGAGGGCGTGCTTCCATTTGTGATCATCTTCGTGCGAGACGCCCAGTGACCACAGGTCACTGTCCTCGATGATGCCATCGCGAAACTCGTCAACCAGTCCGATATCGGCAACGCGCACCTCCCCCACTAAAGCTTGTGAGGGACCCGTCACGTGCGCGTATTTGGCCGCGGCAATCGCCAGGGTCACGTCGGCCTTCATTGGCGAGCCGAGGAGCTCGCCGTTGTCCGCGTTCACGCCCGATGGTACGTCGACCGCGAGCACGAGGGTACTTGAGGTGACCGACGGTGCCGTGTAGGGCCTCGAACAGCCGACGCCAAAAGCCGCGTCGATCACCAAGTCGAAGCCTCGAAGAACGGCCGGCTGCGCCGACACCTCGATGACGTCGACGTGGGCTCCCCGATACTTGAGCCACGCGCCCGCGACACGTCCGTCAGCTCCGTTGAGTCCCGGACCAGCGAGCACTGCTACGCGGGTGCCGTAGCACGAGCCGAGCATCTCAAGCGCCTGGAAGGCGACCGCGGTGCCCGCGCTCTGGACGAGGGCATCAACGCTTCGATCGACGCAACGAGACTCACACTCGCGCATCTCCTTCACGCTCAGCAGTGGAATCACCTCACCACTGTGTCACAGAAAAGATCTGGGCCATGACCGACTTGTACGGATTGGCAGACGCCGGTGTCCTGAGTTCTTCAATGGTGAATCAATGGCAACCCGGTTACAGGCCGGATGCCACTTCTTGAGCCCAGGTGAAGGTCATTGCTGGTGCATTACCAGCGGGACGCTCGATGAGGTCCACGTACGAGCCGGATCCCCCCACCACCGCGTAACCAACGCCCATCTCGCAGTTAGTGCTCGCCAGGCCAACCCCCGGATTGAATCCAGGATCGGAGCCGAGTAGTTCGTCACGGTGGGCCCAGCAACCAGCGGCCGACGCCGACGTGCAGGCGATGTTCGACGTGGCCGCGGCGCTGCCACCCCAACCGTCGTCGTACATCCACATGTAGTCAGCCGCCAGCACGTTGAATCCCGCTGACCAGGCACCACCCATGGCGGGATACCCACCGGGATCGGTGCTCACGGCGAAGCCATTGGCGACACCCGGATCAGCGTCGGTCTGAGCGGCGGACTGGCTTTGAGCAGTCAACGCGGCGTTGATGCCGAGGTAGGGAGGCAGTCCGCGAGCGGTGCGCTCCATGTCGGCCACGACGAAAAGCTGCTGTGGCACCGAGAGCGAGTACCAATTACTCGGGAGCGACATCGGGACCAAGCCCTCGATGGCCCTCGCGTTGTTGATCGCGAGAAGCAAGTAGCTGGTGCACGCCGGACTGTTGTCCGAGACCGGGTAACTCAATTGGGGCGTGACACAGGGGTTGGCACAGGTCCAAGCGCCATTGAGCTGCGAACATTGTCCGGCCTGCAGGAAATTCGGGCTGGGCGCGATATTGGCTTGCGGGTTCGAGATCCTTGCTACAGGTGCCGTGGCTCGCGTGACGGGGCGAGTGGGCACTTTGGTGGGGACCAACTTCTTCGAGGTCGCCAGGGCGGCCGACGCTGTGGTCGCCACCTTGGAGGTGACTTTCGCGGTGACCTTCGCAGTCACGCTGGCGTTGTCCGTAACCGCGCTCCCGCGACGCAACGTGATACCGGTAGTCGAGTGGTCCACCTTTACGGTCTGCGTCACAAGGGCGCTCGCCTGCGAGGTCGAGTGGACCGACGAACTGGCCGATACCGGCGAGATCGATGACCAGAGCAATGCACCGCTCAATGGGACCGCCAGCGAACCCACCAGGACGACCCGGCGGATCTGGCGGGCACTCATTGGTGCCGTAGCGACACGGCGCACCTTGGTCGCCCAGTTCTTAAATCCGTTGTTTGATGTGAACCCTTGCGTTGTCTTCATGCCATCTAGTCTGGAAAAACAGAATCAAAGTGGCCTCTACGTAATCTCAACTTCAACCCAACTCTGGGCGTCGAAATTTTTGGTGCTGATCCTGTGGGTTACGAGAACTAACGGAACTATCTCCGTCCTCACATCACTCTTTGCGCCACACCATCACAGAGCCCGCAAGTGCGTGCGCGACAAGCGTTGACCCAGAATGAGTTCGCACGATCAAGAGCTATTCCGTCCGTGACGATCCAGTAGAGGTTTGAGGCGGCTACGACACCGTGGTCGGGAGAGTCGAAATCATCTCGAGAAGTGGACACGTCATTCGGAGGATGCATTTCCCTTGATTACACGGTGGATTGTGCACGTGCGAGCAGCACGACGAACCATAGAGCGCGTTAGGACCTCCAAGGTCAGTGGTATTGATTTGACCAGGGACGTGGCCCTCCCACGCAAGGGCATGCTAAGGGGGGCCACCTCAGAAAGTGCTGAGAGCCGGCCTCGCAGAATGCGAGACGTTTGCATTGTTCCACCGAAATCTTCAATATCTGCCTACTTGTGACGATGTTGTCCAACGTTTGATGTCCTGTAGAGATATCCGCCGTTGTTGCATCGTTGAGTCCCACGAAACGGTGCGTGCCAAGAGATTCGGACCTGCAAGCTCCGCCACGCAGTCGCACCGGTCACATCATGTATTCCACGATCGCCCTCACTGGCGGTTGCCCATGTGTTCTCGCGATTGGTCAAGAGTCGAGATCTCTACCTAAAGAACGGTGTCTCTCTGTCGCGTCGACGCTACGTGTGACCTCCTCAACGCCCATGACGACACGCTCAGTGAAAGGCGTTCCGTCGCCGGGTAGGGGTGACTACGCCTACTTGCTACTGACGAGTTTGGTGAAGACGACGATATTCGAAAGGTAGTGGTGCGACGTGGGGTCGAAGACGCCCCCGCACGTGACCAAGTTCAAAGCACTGTACGCTTTGGGGCCATAGACGAGCCGATTCGGGAATTCGTTCTTTGCATACTGGCGCACACCAATGACGGCGAACGTCAATTGCTGGTGATCAGTCAGTGTCACCTTCACCCTTTGGCCAACCTTCATGCCGACGATACGGTAAAAGACCCCTGGGCCCTTGGTTGAATCTACGTGACCCAGAATTGCCGCGGACCCGATTTGACCAGGTGCGTAGCCCTCGTCGTACCAGCCCGGGATCGCGAAATTGGTGGGAATCTGGACCGCACCAGACGCAGTCAAACCAAGCTGGGTAAGAGGTACGGAAATACCCAACGATGGAATCGAAAGATGAAGAGGGATCGATCGGGCTATCGTCGTCGTGGTCGCGAGGCGACTATTTCGAATCAACGGTTCCGGGCGCGTCACCCCGATCCCCTTACTTTTGACCACCCTTGCAGACGTAACTAGGTCGGTCGACGGTAAGGATGTCGCTCTTCGGGCAGAAACTTGAAGCGCCGTCAGCGCGATCAGCGGACGTGCACCGTTCAATGGGACCGAAGTCCGCGCCATACTCTCTGTACCGCGTGGTGCGCTCGAGGAATTCATCGAGGTTTG
>Ga0187847_10003860_pt1 | contig 11244 bp, 16 predicted proteins | sample June2016WEW_4_10_FD_132458 | JGI IMG/M metagenome (GOLD analysis project Ga0187847, IMG submission 132458) | Peatland microbial communities from SPRUCE experiment site at the Marcell Experimental Forest, Minnesota, USA - June2016WEW_4_10 | ecosystem: Environmental > Terrestrial > Soil >...
ATTGGGTACACTCTGTCATAGCAGAAGCCGTTGCCTCCTTGGCCGAAACATCTTCTCGCAAAATATGTTTATGCCATGAAGCGATGGCTTTTGCCACTCTATCGGTGAGAAATCCGGGCTAGTCCTCCGTAAAGCAGCCACGGCCCTGGCGGCCCCACTTCGATCGGCCGAAGCCGATGAAGGCGGGTGGCGGCGATGAGCGGCGCTTACGGAGATAGCCGGGAAAAGCGCTTTAAGGCCTATTTCACGCGGATCGGAAGGCCGCCGTACGCCCCTGACTATCTCGAAAACCTTCTGACGGTCATGGCCGATCCGAGCGGTTGCGCGCAGCACCGGGTGCTTGCTTGGGCGATTTACCGAGCGCCTGGCAATCAGAACGAATTCGCCATTTACCTGGGCACGGACCGAGAGGGACGTTCGGAAGAGATCCTGCTGAGTCAAACTGACTGTGCCCTCGACTTGGCTTGGCTCGAAGCGGGATATCCACCCGAATGGCTGGACGCTCCGCGTCCCGTATGGCATGCAGAGGTATCCCGCCGCGGCGTCCAACCGCTCGATAAGAGCGCCGTTAGCCCAAGGAGAATCCGGTCATCTGGCAGCTGCGCCGGCAACTCGATACGGCCGAACGGAAGCTCGGCGAGGAGCAGGCGCTGCGAAAAACGCAAGAGGAGCACGCTCGTTTGCTGCGCCGCGACTTGGCACTGGGGCGAGCCAAGGCGGCCGCGGCCCAGCGAAACGCCTTTCGCAGCTTGGTCGTCGGCTTACGCACGCTTTCGGTACTGTTCTTCAGGCACCCGACCAAAGCCGAGCGCTGGCCTGGCACCAAACAGGTCTGGATTGCGGAGACCAGAAACTCTGAAGACATCGACGGCATCGCGCAGCGCTTCGCCAACCGGGCAGAAGACGACATCGCCCGCACGCTGACAATCGACCAGATCAAACGAAGTCAGGGCGTTTTGCGACCGGGCAATCACCCGTTTGTATTTCCGACCCCGAGCTGCTCCTCGATTTGGGCGACGATCCGTCGCCGACGATGAGTTCACCCTCTACTGCTCATGGTAGGCGATTCGGTCGAACTGCGCGCTACTTCGGTGAAGACGGGAATGCCGACGTGCCGGCGCATGCCGTTCGCCGTCCGTCGCCGCGACCGTCGGCGCGCGGATGGGGATGCGAGCGGCGCGGAAGGCGCGGGCGTCGATGGGCCTGCACGCCCGTGGCGCAGGTGCGCCGGGGGATAACCACCGGATGGCCGAAGTCGGCGGGGGCGTTGCCTTACGCGCTTCGCGCAGTCCGATGCCGCCCGCCAGCCCCGGCGCCCGCCGCCCGGGTCCATCGCCGCGACCGCCGCGTGCGGATGGGATGCGCGCGGCGCGGTGGGCGGCGCGTCCATGGTTGGCGAGGCTCGAGTGCCGTTCGACTGGAACGTAACCGCGGGTGAGGTGACCGAGCGCGTGCGCGCGGCGATGGAGGATTGACGCAGGGAGGATTGACGCAGGCGGGCTTCGTGCCTGGTTCGAAGTCCCGTGTCCCTTATGAACCAGCGGACTCCCGCGCCGGCTGGGCGGGCGGCCGGATCGCCTGCCCCAATAGGTCTTCGAGAAGCGGTGTCACCGGGTACGGGTGTCCCTTATAGTGCCGGAAACCCTCGGCGAAGATCACGCCGGCGCGGCATCCCGCTTCCCGTGTCCAACGCTCCATGGTCAGCAGATAATCGTCGATGCCGTGCTGTGCCAGCAGCCACTCACGTTGGCTGGCGTGCTCGGCGAGCATGGCTCGCTTGGTCTCGAATTGGGGCCCTATGTCCACGTAAAAATCCGCTATCACCGGTCGATTCTCACGGTTCCCGCCGCCGATCGGGTCCATGAAGTAGAGATGCGGGATTGTGGATAACGCTGGGGCAGGCGGCACTGATGCAGTCGCATAATTCGGAGCGGGCGCAGCGAAGCACGCGTCGCGGACTAGCCTGCTCGTGGCGTCGTGATCGCACATGTAGTCCACCGGCGCGGCCGTCATCACCACATCAGGGCGTACGGCGCGGAGCACCTCGGTAACCCGCCTCCGGGACGCGTCGTTGTTGAAGATGGCCAAATCGCGGAACTCAGCGCAGCGATAAGCGGCCCCGATAAGTCGCGCCGCGGCTGCCGCTTCCTTGCGTCGAATGGCCGCTATCTCTTCTGGCGCGCGGTCGCGCGATCCGCAGTCTCCCGGCGTCATGCTGACAATCATCACCCGGTGCCCGGCAGCCGATAGTTGGGCCAGAGTGCCAGCCGCCAGAATCTCCACGTCGTCTGGATGGGCGTGTATGGCGAGAATGGTCTTGATCATTGGGGATGCCTTTCAGTCTAACGCCCGCCCGGCGCAAAAGTCCCCAGTCATACCGCGTGACGGCGAGAGACGCAGCACCGGTCTCAGGAACGAAGCGATTTCGCGCAAATGCCTTCCACGCTGTATAACGATGAGATGGGCTTTGATTTCTCCGGCAAGCTAGCCGTCGTTACCGGTGGCGCGAACGGCATCGGCGCGGCCACGGCCCGCGCGCTAGCGCGGGGCGGTGCGCGAGTGGCGATTTTCGATCTGGAACGCGTGGATGCCACCGCTGCCGGCGCGCAATTCGGCGGCGCCGGATATGCGGTGGACGTCACAGACCGCGCATCCCTGGAGCGCGCCTTCAATCAGACCGGGCCGCCCGATATTGTGATCGCCAATGCGGGCGTTGGTGCGGAAGTGGAATTCGGAGCCACCAGCGAAGAGACCTGGCAGCGCACGATCGCGGTGAATCTGACCGGCGTTTTTCTCACGCTGCAAGCCGCCGCCGCAATCATGAAGCCGCGCCGACACGGCGCCATGGTGATTACCGCGTCCACCAACTCATACGACGGCGAAGCGCTCCTCACCGCGTACAATGCCAGCAAAGCCGGCGTGCTAGGGCTGCTGCACACCGCCGCAAACGAACTAGGGCCGTATGGAATTCGCGTCAACGCGGTGTGCCCGGGACTGATCCGCACGCGCCTCACGGAGCGACACTTCTCGCATCCGGAAGTGTTGAAGGATTACTTCCGGCACGTGCCATTGGGGCGGGGCGGCGATCCAGAAGAAGTCGCCAATGCTAGCGCATTCCTTGCCTCCGACCTGGCGTCGTACATTACGGGCGCGACCCTATTCGTCGACGGCGGCCAGATGGCCACCAAGTTCGGCACCTGGGACGAGGAGCGCGCGGAGTTCAGCGAAGGGCGCTGGCGGCTACTCTAACTGCGCTCTCCGCTGGACTTCACCCTTCACGAGCCCGCTGCCGCCGGCCAATTCCGGCGCCCGTCGGCGGGCGGATGGGGATGCGGCCCAGGCGGAGGGAGCCGCATCCATCAGTTGCACCAGCCGGCCGCCAGTTTTCGGCGCCAGCCGCCCGTCGCCCGTGGTGCGGCGCCGCGGGCGCCGGCGCGCGGATGGCGACGGCGGCCATGGTGTGTGCGATGTCTGGCGGCGGACGCCGACGCGCAGCCTGAGCACCCGCGGCGCGGTTGCGCCGGGGGATACCTTCCGGCTGTCCGGGTTGGGTGGCATAACGCGCTTCGCGCCGCCCGATGCCGACCGCCCGTTCGGCTATACCCGCGGCCCCAGCGCCCGCCGCCCGCCGGCCGTCGCCCCGACGCCAGGCGTGCGGATGGGGAGGTGCGAGGCGCGGAGGGCGCTACGGCCATGACGGACACCTGTGCCGGGCGGAGGACGGCGCATCGTATCCAGGAACGAGAGGGTGCGCCGCGCCATCGTTTGCGCGGGGCAGCCACACCATACGCTCTAATTGCTCGCCGCTTAGCCTGGCATGCACGTGATTGCGACACTGCGGCCTATCACTTTAGAGGGCGGCGCCGATTTCGTTGGGCAGCACGGAAGGTATGGACAGTTCGACTCCTACCCGAGCCGCCATGCGCAAGATGTTGCGATGGGATTGCTGAAATCTTTCGTGCAGCGACTCGATCTGTTTCACGTCGCGAATTCCTTTCAGAGCGTACCTCAATTCGGCTATGGTTAAACTTGCGCCCAAAGGCCGACCGGCGGGATCAGGCGCGAAAGGTTCGTGATAAAGAGACTCATAGAGGTAGCCGAGCAGGACATTATCGTAAGCAGCGATAAGGCACGCCGGGTATTGAGCGACTGACTGCAAAAACACTTGTTCGCCGGCAGCGCGCGTAATGTGCTCACGGCTGGATCGAAGGCCAGTCGTACCCCGAAAGTTCACCGTGTGGCGCGACGACTCATCCGCGTCGACATTGATGACGATCTTTCCGCCCTTGACCAACTCCCTGGCTGCAAAGTCTCCCGGTTGCAGATTGACTCCCTGCGGCCAATTCTCTGGAAACTCATACCTGCAGGCGAGTGCCGGCGCAGGCAGTGCGCGGTAACTCTCGGCTCGGCATAACAGCGCAAATATTGCAGGCGCGCCTTTTCGCGGCACGAAGGAAACGGCCGCCACGCTTGGATCAGTAAATGCTTCGAAATAGGAGCAGGCCCAGTCACCATCCAGGAGAAAGGTATCAGCGTCGAGAAAAAGGACGAAATCACATGATGCATTCAATGTCACATCATAGAATTCCATGAAGTCGCGCATCCCTGGTCCACTACAGGTGAAGCGGACTCCTGGAAACACATGCGGAAGGAACTGATCTGCGTTTGCGTCGCAAAAAATATTTGCCTCCACTGTTAAGTCGAGGCGCCCGAATTCCGGCGCCACCTCGCGCATAACAAATCGATGCCACAGACGCGCCAGATCGGGATAACGATGCGGGCTGGCGATCAGCAGGCGTGACATTGTTTAGCGAAGAAAGGGGCTGTCGCCTCTGGAATGGTAAATGCCGTTGCGATCAAAACCGCCCTCCCACGTCCCGCTCAGCCATGTGCCGCCCCAGAAGATTCCGCCGAGGAAGATGCCGTCAACGAACTGCCCCGATCGAAACATACCGCCCGTGAACAGTCCAGCCTCAAAAAGCCCCCCGTCCCACTCGCATTCGAACAAGGCGGCGCCTCGGTTGACCGTGCTGGGGCCGAACCTTTTCCGAATGTGCAACTCACCGGGCCCCAAAATTGAGCGGTCGCTCATTGTGCATTCACAGCTCTATTTTGGCACTATTTTCGCCGCCGCATCTCGCTAATGACGTTCCCGGCCGGCCAGATGCGGCCTCTTCCTGTGTTGAGCCACGATAGTCCCGGGCCATCACTCTCCGGCGGGTGGTTCACTCCAGGGCGCCTCAACCCTTCGGTTCAAAAACGGAACCCTCCCCCTGTCTTCACCTGGCCTCCAGGCACGACGAACCGGCCGGGTCGGAGCAGCCGGCCGGGTGGGGGAAACGCCAACTTGCGGAAAACCTGCGACTGACTAGGGCGATCCTGCCGATTACGGACTTCTTCCAGCACACTGTTCTTTTCGTCGGATTCGAGGCGTTTGAGAATTCCATCGGCTGCAGCGATTTCCCGCTCAATTGCGCCGCTTCTCTGTAATCTCGGGTCCGCTAAGATCGCTCCGATGAGAAGCGAAGCAAATCGTTGCGCTCGAACGACGAAGTACGTGGTTCCCTGGGAGTGAAAGTACGCGTTGTGAACAATCCGGGTGCGAAGCTGGTAGATGAAGATAAGGTCATCTCGCGCCTCTTTATGCATGCGGTCCAGTTCCATTTTCGCTGTTTTTCGATCTTCGTCGGATGCCCGAAGTCGGCGGCTCGGCTTCCCGCACGTGGCCGACGGGGGCGTGCCGGTGCACTTGAGCGAGTTAAGATGAACGTCTGCGTCCGCTCTGCACAGGCCGGAGAAAGCGCCCATAGGAACCTGGCCGAGCGGCAAGGACATGCACATGATCGGTAAGTTCACTGCCACCTTTAAGCCATCTCCTACCTGCTCAAACACTGGGAAAAACTCACCCTATTTCTACGAAAGGCCGGCGCCCCACTGGACAATAACCTGGTCGAGAGGGCACTAAAAAAGGCCATTCTGCATCGCAAGAACTCCCTGTTTTATAAAACCCGGAAAGGCGCCCAGATGGGGGATCTGTTCATGAGCCTGATCCACACCTGCGAGCTGAACGGCGTCAATGCATTCGATTATGTGACCGAGTTGCAGCGGCACGCAGAGGAACTGAAGCAACGCCCATCGGAGTGGATGCCCTGGAACTACCGCGAGAAGCTGGCTCGGCGCGCCACACCAGCAGCCGTATAATATTACGATGAATCCTGCCTGGCCGAAAAGGATCTACGGCGGCCAGGCGGGAGTGTCACCAGAAAAATGGCCGGAAAACGAGCCTCTCCGCAGGCAAACTCGAATCATGTTTGTGGCCACGCACGCAGACTGGCGAAAACGTTTCGTGCCGGTCTCTACGTGTCCCTATGCAGTACCACGCCTTGGCGATGCGATTAGCAATCGCATGCCGGTCATGCGCGGTGATCAAATACTATGCGAATGAGACGACGCGATTTGATGCTCGGAGCGGCCTTCCGTGCCTTCGCACAGGAGCTCAGATTCTCCACTGAAGTAAAGGTCGTGACGTTACTTGCGACGGTGCACGATAGTCGTGGCACAGTCATCACAAGTCTCAATAAGGAAGACTTTCTGCTCGAAGAGGATGGGATCCCTGAGACCATCCTGTATTTTTCGCGGGAATCGGACCTCCTGCTGACGGTTGGCATTCTCGTGGATACCAGTAAAAGCCAGGCATGGTCTATCGAGAGTGAACGCCGGGCAAGCTACACGTTTCTCGATAAGGTGTTGCGCGAAGACAAAGACCACGCATTCGTAGCCCATTTCGATTTCCGCGTGGAAGTCTTACAGGAGCTAACCTCTTCACGCACACTGCTGGCGTCGGCCCTCGATAAGCTCGCAATTCCGCGACGGTCCTCGACACTGCTCTATCGGGCGGTTCGCGATTGCTCCGAGGGGCAGATGAGAAAACAACAGGGGCGCAAAGCCATCGTCATTCTCTCCGATGGCGTTGATGTCCATAGCCAGACATCTATTGTCACGGCGATCGAATTCGCCCAGAGGGCCGACACCATCATCTACTCGATTATGTTTAATAAGTGGCCAGCTATCGCAGATCCGGGATCCGCGGTACTCAAGGCAGTATATGACGCGAGAGGCAAGCGCGCCATGCAACGGCTGGCCCAGGAAACGGGCGGAGCGTATTTTGAGGTTTCCAAGAATCGCCCCATCGAGAAGATATACGCATCAATCGAAGAGCAGCTACGCAATCAATACAGCATTGGGTACACGCCGGAGCGGAAAGATGGGAGAGGGCGGTATCGCAAGATCCGGTTGAAGACCAGGCAACCCGGACTACTGGCTCAGACACGGACCGGATACTACGCCGAATGAGATAGAGCAAACGTTTCGTGCTGCTGCACTGGCATCGGTCCATTGCAAAGATGTGCAAAAAGGCAAAGACTGGAACGCCATCGTCCAAAAGTGATTTGGGTACAAGCAACGCCTTAATCCGGAGCACAATCACCTCAAGCAAGACGCGGGGCGGCTTAAAACGCAGGCTCGCCGAAAGCTCAGGATTCATCGCGCAGGCCGCCGCCGGACGCGATGCGGGCGAGAACCGCGCCGAGGCGCGCGGTGCGGCGCTGACCAGCCGGCGGATACTCCAAGGTCTTTTTCCGCCTGGGCTGTCGCGCTCATCGCTGCGGCCATGGTGTGCGCGATGTCGCTCGGCGTTTGGCGCACCGTTGCGCGGGTAACCAACGACCGAGGTGTGCGACCACTTCACCGGAAGCCGACGCGCAGCCGGCTGCCGGTGCGCCCGTGGCGCAGGGGCACTGACGGGGTGATCACCGCCGGGTAGCCGAAGTCCGGCACCGCCATGAAAACATTCTCCGAGTGGCGCGTGACTCGCCCGGAGTAGGTCGGCAGCACTTTGGAGCCGTCGGTAAACACTGCGCGAATTTAGGCTACTTTCCGAACTCCGTTAGTAGCACCGCGGTGGCCATTCCTGCGCCCAGACAGCTACCATTGCAGTTGAGCCGCTCTATGCGCCACTTAATTCCCATCATGACGCCGCATCTAGTCTTGCGTCCTCCGACTCTTGACGATTTGGATGCTATCCAGGCCGCCAAGGAAGATGCATGGAATGATTTGCAGCTTTGGATGGCTTGGGCGTTCGAGAACCAACGACCGCGGCAAGCGCTGGAACACTCCATTCGACGGACGATGGACTTCCAGAGTCAAGCAGGTATCGCATTGGCCGGATTCCATCGGATCAACGGAGATTTCGTCGTCCGAACCGCGTTGGATCCCACTGATGAGCCAGACGTCTATGAGACCGGTTATTGGGTGGCGCGGAAATACGCCGGACAAGGCATGGCCACGGAGGCTGCCAACGCCGCAATTCGTTACGCGTTCGGCCGCCTGGGCGCCAAAGCGATCAGCATCGGGTACTTCGACGGCAACGACGCTAGCCGCCGCGTCGTGGAGAAACTGGGATTCCAGAAGGTTCGCGTCGCCCGTCAAGCGGCGACACGGTGCCTCGACGGCACGAGGCTCGACCGTCATGAATACATCTTGACCAGCCCCGATGTACTTCCCAAACTTGACGTTTCTTGGGGTTGAAGCATCACGGGGTTGCGCTGGCAAGGAACGTTCTCGTCGCGCCCCGGTAGACCCAGGTCCGCACATGCGCGTCGGGGCGCCCGCATTCACGATCGGCGCGGGCCGTATCGGCGGATGGCGCGCCACAGTTTCAGAGCGGGTCTTCCAGCAACCATCCGTGCGTGGCCAGTTCGCCGCGCCGGCGCGTCGGCCGCGTGCCCGTCGCGCTGTTGCGGTCGGGCGATCACTTCCGGGTGCACGAAGTCCGCGGGCCACGGGCGTCGCGCACTCCGATGCCGGCGGCGCAACTTCCGGATGTGCCATGCAACCGGGAACGTCGGCGGGTGGTCACTTCGCCGGGACGCCGACGCGCAGCCTGCACGCCCGTGGCGCAGGTGCGTCGGGGGACAACTTCCGGATGGGCGAAGTCGGCGGGGTCGTGTTGCCATAACGCGCTTCGCGCCGCCAGCCCGTTCCGGCGCCCGCCGCCCGTTGTCCCCTCGCCGCGACCGTCGCGGGTGCGGATGGGGACGCGCGCGGGGCGGGAGGCGCGGGCGGCATCCGGGAACGTCGGCGAGCGGCCGCTTCACCGGGATGCCGGCGCGCGGCCGGCACGCGCACGGTTGCAGTTGCGGCGGCGCATCCGCTTATTCCAACCCGATCACCCGGTCGTTTCGCATCTCCCATCACCTTCCAGTTTCCAGCCCCGGGCTTTGGAATCGTGGCTGGCAGCGGCTGGCAGTTTCTCAAGACTAGTCTTGTCGTAAGACAGAATGATGTATAATGTGCGCCATGAACTCATGCTCAGTCCTGGTAGGCGGACTGCTACTCGGGAGTTATTCAATCTGTGGCGGCCAGTCTCACGATCCGAAGAACCCGACGCCTCTCGGGCCGGGGGTCAATAAGGGCAACGTCGATAACAAGGCAAACGGACCAAATTACTATTACTTTTACGCCGGTCCCGGACATGTGGATATGCATTATGCATTCAAGGAAGCGGGCGTTTTCGGGAGCCCATTGCGGCAGTCGCTTAGTTTCGATCTGTATGACGAGAATGGTAAGTTAATCGCTCATGACGCCATTGTTTCGGTGGGTAAGATGGAGAAGTTATTGCGGCCCGGCGATCTCGGGACGCGCCATAAGTTAGTTGTTCGAATCGTTTCTCCGGACGCGACGATCCAATTGGGAGGCTATTACGAGATCGAGGCAACAGGCGCAGCCACGTTTGCCGGAAAGACGACTGGCGCGAACGCCAAGCCGAAAAACACGGAACTATATCATCCAGCGGGGCCGTTGGCGACGCCGCAAGCCTCACTGTATCAGCCGGGGGAGGCTCTATACAGGCCGACCGGCGCACTGACCAATGTGGAAGAGAGCCCGAAGGAATTGCGGCTGACGCTGGCAGCCGACATTCTGTTCGACTTCGACAAGTCAACGATTCGTCCGGATGCCAAGGCGGCGCTCGATCGGGTAGCGGAGATCATCCGTTCAAAGAGCCGGGGAATGGTCAGGATTGAGGGCTTCACGGACTCGAAGGGGGCGCCAGATTACAACCTGCGATTATCGAGCGCACGAGCGGAATCGGTGAACAACTGGATGATCGAGCGGGAGGGACTGTTGGGCGCGGGATTCACGACGCGTGGATTAGGCGCAACGCGGTTTGTCGCACCGAATACGAAGCCGGACGGAAGCGACGATCCGGCAGGACGGCAGAAGAACCGCCGCGTGGAAATCATCATTCAGAAACAAGATTGACGGCTGCGTTCCGGCGCCCGCCGCCCGTGGTCCGTCGCCGCGACCGCCCGCGTGCGGATGGGGACGCGCGCAGCGCGGAGGGCCGCCGCATCCAAGATGTGCGCGGGGCCCGGCCGGAGGATGGCGCACCGTCTTGCCAGCCCGTCATCATCCAGGAACCTCGGCGCGCGGCCCCTTCACCGGGATGTCACCAAAGCACCGTCATCCGGGTGCGCCGGCGAGACCTTCCGGGTTCCCGGGTTCCCGGGCGCCCGCCGCCCGCGGTCCGTCGCCGCTTGCCGTCTGGCCCCAGTGTCTGGTGTGGCGCCCTTTCGAGACGTCACCATTGCCCCACCGCTGCAACCATACGCTCATGTTGTTTCTCCCTGTGTGGCCATCAAATGGCCTCCTTTCGAAGATTCACGCGCCCGCAGTGACGCGCGTGCGCAGGGCGACAGTTTCCCGGTGTCCGGATTGGGTGGCGTAACGCCCTTCGCACCGCCCGATACCACCGCCCCGTTTCCGGCGCCCGCCGCCCGTGGCCGCAACCGCCGGCGGGCGGATGAGGATGGGCGCGCGGAATGCGCTGCGTCCACGATCGTCGGCGAGCGGCCACGTCACCGGGATGCCTACGCGCCGCCTGCGGGTGAGACAGGTCTTACGTTTCCATGGGAGCGCCGTCCAAGGGACATGCGCGTCATCAAGACCCTTATCCTCGCCTGCGCGGGGGCAGCACTCCTCTGGCCGCAAGCCGCGGAGCTCAAAACCACCCAGGCGGTTCTCGAGAAATATCAGCGGGCGCTGGGTGGGGCGGACGCCATCCGGAAAGTCCAATGCGAGGCGCGCCGTGGCGAGGTCGAAGGGAACGCCATCCAGGGCAAAGCGACCTTCGTTGCCTACACCAGGCCGTTCAAAACGCTCAGTAGAGTCACGCTGCCCGGCGGA
>Ga0187847_10003861_pt1 | contig 11237 bp, 7 predicted proteins | sample June2016WEW_4_10_FD_132458 | JGI IMG/M metagenome (GOLD analysis project Ga0187847, IMG submission 132458) | Peatland microbial communities from SPRUCE experiment site at the Marcell Experimental Forest, Minnesota, USA - June2016WEW_4_10 | ecosystem: Environmental > Terrestrial > Soil > Wetlands...
GCTGGGCCAACCGCCGCCGTAGGTCAGTCCGTTGTCGAAGCCCGGCCGGTTGTTCTCGGTAGCGCCTACCGTGATGCAGTTCTTAGCGGTTCCGGGCGGCGAGCATGAGCCCGGGTCGATGGTCCCGGCTCCACTGGAATCCGTGCCCTCGTTTCCCGAGGCGAAACAAATCACGCAATCGCGGTGGTTCCAGACGAAATCGTCAACCTCGGATGAGTTCGAGTTATAAACCGCCGGCTGTTTGGTGGCCCCCCAGGAGTTGCTGTGGATGCGCGCGCCGTCGTCGGTATACGGCGGCAGGAAGAGATCATGCAGGTCGTCGGGCAACCCGCCCAGATTGCCCTGGCTGTCTAGCAGCGATTGCAACACCAGTTGCGCCCCGGGCGCGGCGCCTGTTACACGAACTCCTAGCGTAGCGGAGTTGGCGTCGCCCAGCACCGATCCGCATACGTGAGTGCCGTGGCCATCCGGATCGCTGGCTGTCCCCGGCCGTCCCAACGAGTACAGCTTCAGCACCCTGCCGGTGAACGCGGGATGCACGTCCGTGGTGGATCCCTGGTCGAAGCCGGTATCGGCAACGGCCACAATCTGACCGGCGCCCAACAGCGCGCCGGCGGCGGGCGTCGGATCCGGAAGACCCAGAATGCCGCGCGCCACGTTGTTCATCAGTTTGTATTCCGGCGTGGGTTCAATGTGGTGAACTTCGTCGAGCGCGGCCAGGGCGGGAAGCGCCTTCTCGGGAACCGTAAGCCTGATCTTATGGCGTCCGGGGTTCAGATCCTCGGGCGCCAGTCCCGCTAATGCCGCGATTTTCTCGCGCATCGCGTTGGGATCCACGTCGCTGTGGAAGACGATGTCGACGGCCTCCGGATTCCTGGACATGCCGCGCACGGGTACCAGCGACATCTCGGCGAGAGATCTCGTTTCCCCAACGGAGGCCGCGCCCGTCAGCCAAGGCGCAATCTTGAATCCGTGATGGTAGACGTTGGCCCATGCCACGTAGGGCAGGTTGCGGATAGCGTTGAGATCGGCTGGTTTGTATCCGCACAGGTAAGTGTTTTCCGAGACGTGCTCTTGAATGCGGACCGACTTGTCTTCGAGTTCGCGGCGCTGGGCGGTGGAGAGCGGCGCATTGGCCTGAATTAGAATATAGTTCGACCTGGTGGCGTCCGGCGCCATGGGCGCCGCCGCCAGCGCGACTGCGCCGGTTTCCCGTGGGTCGAAGGTGACCCCATTGATCTTGATTCGGTTCATCTTCTGCTCCTATCTAAGAAAGCGCGCAATCCTCGGCGGAGAGGACAAAAAAAGCCGGGCGGTGGTTAGCCGCCCGGCTGGAGTTACGTACTTCCCGCCCCGCTATCTCACGAACACGTGGATGACGGAGGTGACCGGTCCACCCGGACCGTAAGCGGTCAGCGTGTAGTCCGAGTTGGTGGTCGGATTCACGGTGGCGCTGCCGTTGACGGGCACGGATCCCGGCGCTCCCGTGCCGGTGATGATCGCCGAAGTGGCGTTCTGCGTCGTCCACGTCAGAACAACGGGCGCGCCGGAAGCCGGCGAGTAAGCCGGGCTGGCGGAGAACGTCAGGATCTGGACGGGCGCAGCCGGTGCGCCAGTCACGGTAACGGTGACGGCGGCGGTTACGTTGGTGACTCCATCGGAGCCGGTGGCCGTCAGGGTGTATGTAGTGGTTGAGGTCGGCGAGACATTCTGGCTGCCGTTGGCCGGCACAGTGCCTACTCCGTTATTGATCGTAACGGTGGAGGCGCCCGTGGTGGTCCAGGACAGGAGAGAAGACTGGCCGCTCGAGATGCTCATCGGCGCTGCCGTGAAGCGTATGACCGCTGGCTTGGTCGGAGTCGCTGCATTGACGGTAACGGTGACGCTCGCGGTGACCGACTGGCCAGCCGATCCGGTGGCGGTTAAGGTGTAAGTGGTGGTCTGCGTCGGCGACACCGTCGCGGTGCCTTGCGGATTGAGACCCGAGCCGACGCCCGAGATGGCGACCGCGGTCGCATTCGTCACATTCCACGCCAGGGTGGAGGAATGGCCCGCGGTGATGGTGCTGGGAGTGGCCGAGAACCGCACCACTTGCAGCGCTCTCTGCGTGCTCACAAAGGTGTTGGCGCTGGCGGTCAGGCCGGTCACCTGATCCGTAACGGTCAGAGTGAACCCATAGCTGGTGGATCCCGCCGCGGTGAATGTGGCCATGGCCGTATTGCCGCCGGACAAGCTCACGGTAGGACCGTTAACCTGTTTCCACGAATAGTTGAGGGCATCGCCATCGGGGCTGTAGGACCCGCTGCCATTGAGGGTGACGGTGCCGGGCGGAATGCCGATCTGCGGCGGACCCGCGTTCGCCACCGGGGCGCTGTGGCCCACCGTGCGCGTCAACAGTTCATACCGGATGCGCGGCACGTCCATGGGGACCGGATGCGTGAACGTACTGTATTCTTTCGGCCGCATGAAGTTGCCGAACTCCAAGCCGAACGTGAGTTCGCCGGTATTCTTGGCGGTAATCATGGTGGGGTTCAAACCCGCGGTCACGGTGAAAGCGAATTCCTTGCTCAAGGGCTGCACCAGTTTGACCTCGCCGCCCGGGCGGCCCGACTCGCCAACCTGGTGGCTGTGTATGTAGCCCAAGTTGCCTTGAATCCAGGCGTCGCCCCACATGCCCACTTGCGCGGTGCAACCGACCTGGTTCATAGGACGTGCATAGGTTTCGGTGAACGATGTGGGGCCCAAGGGTGTCTCGGAGAGCGCGCCCGTATTCTTGAAGCCTTCCGTCCCGAAGAATCCGATGCGGCCGCGGCTGAAAAGGTAATCCAGCAGGAAAGCGCCTTGCGCCATGCTGCCGCCATTGGCAAACTGGTCCAGCCGGATGTACTTGAAGCTGGAGAACAAGCCGGCCTGCAGGTGATCCCAACGGTTCACCAGACCGATATCGAACTGGCCCTCCTGATCGCCGGGATAACGGATGTACTCGCCTTCCGCCTGTACGGCGTGTGTGCCGTCGCCGCCGAACGGCGAGAAGAATTGGCCTTGGCCGTGGACGGTGACATCGCCAGTCGGCCGGTTGCCCAGCGTCGGACCGATGTCCAGACCCAGCAGCGAGAACTTCTTGTTGCGATTCTGCGCTTCGTTCAAAGCGTCGGTACCCGCCTTCTCGGCGATCGCCGTGGTGTCCTCTTTCGACAGCGGCTTCGGTAAACCGTTGACCTTGTCCTCGAGCGTTTTTTCCTGACCTTGCAGCTCCGCCACTTGGCCCTTCAGCCGGTCGTTCTCGCCCTTCAGGTCGCGCAGCGCGGCCAGAATATCGTCCAGCTTGTCGAGCCGCTTCAGGATATTGTTGCAGCACTCTTCCTGTTTCTTGAGCAGTTCCGACAGGGCGGGCATCACCTCCACCGCGCCGCCGGCCGCCACGATCTTGCCCTGACCGTCGGTGACCGTCATCACCACGCGGCGGTTCATGAAGCGGCCTTCCTTGTTCTTGTTGTCGACCTCGGGATCCTTCTTGCCGTCGCCGGCTGTCGCAACCTGGTCGGCTGTGGCGCCGTACTTCACCAGGAAGTCGCGAACCGTTTCCGCGCGCCGCATGGCCAGGCGGTCGTTATAACGCGCGGAGCCCACGTAGTCGGTATTCCCGACCAGCTTCACGTGGTAATCGCGATGCTGGCTCAACATTTCAGCCAGCCGCAACAGACTGGGATATCCGTCGGAGAGAATGGAAGAATTGAACTCGAAGTTGATCTCTTCCCATTGATCCTTGGTTTGGCTTGTGTTCAAGCCCTGGCCAAACAGGCACGTAGAAAACACTCCGATTGCGCCTATGGCCGACAGTTGTTTTAACATGAGCACCTCCTCAACATTTCAGCGTGTACGCGAGACTTTTCGTGCGACGGCAAACAACCAACCGCAACATTTAGGATACAACGGTAGTCTTTCCATATCTACAACATTTTTCGGCGTTTAGTCAACAGATTGGGCGTTCCCGCACACAAAATGGCATAATGGCAGTTGTAGCCTGCCGGATGGGCAGCCGCCCGGAAACGGGAGGAAAGTCCGGTCTCCACAGGGCAGCGTGCCGGCTAACGGCCGGGAAGGGTTCTGGCGACGGAATCTTTACGGAAAGTGCAACAGAAAATAAACCGCCCGATACCGTGTGCGCAAGCGCGCGGCCTTCGGGTAAGGGTGAAATGGTGCGGTAAGAGCGCACCGCGGACGGAGCAATCCGGCCGGCGGGGCAAACCCCACGCGGAGCAAGACCAAATAGGAGAGGAGGAGCGGCCCGCTCCGATGAACTCTCGGGTAGGTCGCTAGAGCCGGATAGCAATGTCCGGCCCAGATGAATGGCTGCCGCCCGCAAGGGTACGGAAACCGGCTTATAGTCCGGCAGGCTGCAACAGAATCGTGGGGCAGGCTCGCAGCCTGCGCGGGCCTCGCAGGCCCGCTGTTAGGCAGCGCATGGCGCTGCCCTACGACGTGTGATAATCTCGTCAACATCATGAAATACGGATGTCTGTTTCTGCTTGCCCCTCTGTTATTGGCCGAAGAGAAGGTCGATCTGTACACCGTCAACCGCATCAAGGCCGAGGAGTTCCAAAACTCCAAAGTGATGGAAAACGCCTTTTACCTGGCCGACGTCTACGGTCCCAGGCTGACGGGCTCGCCGGGCTTGAAGGCCGCCGCCGAATGGGCCGTCCGCCGCATGACCGAGTGGGGGCTGGCCAATCCCAACATGGAAAAGTGGGGACCGTTCGGCAAGGGCTGGACGTGTGTGCATTTCAGCGGCAGCCTCAAGGAACCGCAGTATGCGCCGTTGAACGCTTTCGCGCGGCCCTGGACGCCCGGCACGAATGGTCCGGTTTCCGGAGAGCCCGTGCTGGCCGTGCTGTCGACCGAGGCGGATCTGGAAAAGTTCAAAGGCAAGCTCAAAGGCAAAATTGTCCTGTTGCAGGATCCCGCGGCGCTGGTCGCGGAAACCGACCCGGACCTGAAACGCTTTACCGACGCCGAGCTGGCGGCGGAGATGCTGGCGCCCGACCCTTCGCCCCGTTCGCGGTTTGCCAATCCGATTCCCTTGATCCCCGGACAGCCGGCGCGTCCGGCGGGCCCGGCGGGCGCCCCGCCCTTTGGCCCGGAGGCGCGCGAGGCGCGCGAGAAGTTTCGCGACAAAGTGAATCAGTTCCTGGTCGACGAGGGAGTGCTGATCACGGTGGCCCCCAGCTATCGCGCCACCAGCGGCATCGTGTTCGGCATGAATGGTGGATCGCAGGATCCCAAGAAGGTGGTGCCGCCGCCTTCGGTGGCGCTGGAGGTGGAACAGTACAACCGTATCTTGCGTCTCATCGACAAGAAGATCCCCGTCACCCTGGAGTTCGATATTCAGAACAAGTTCCTGGACGACACCCAGGATTCATTCACGGTTACCGGCGAGTTGCCCGGCGCCGGCAAGAAAGACGAACTGGTGATGCTGGGCGCGCATCTGGACTCCTGGACGGGCGGCACCGGCGCCACCGACAACGGCGCCGGCAGCGCGGTGGCGTTGGAAGCCATGCGCATCCTGAAAGCGCTGGATTTGAAGATGGCGCGCACCGTCCGCATGGCTTTGTGGACCGGCGAAGAAGAAGGGCTGCTAGGATCCCGGGCCTATGTGAAAGAACACTTCGCCGACCGCGAAACCATGGCGCTTAAGCCCGAGCATGCCAAGCTTTCCGGGTACTTTAACCTGGATAACGGCACCGGCAAGATCCGCGGCGCGTATCTGCAAGGCAACGACATGATGCGGTCTATCTTCCAGTCCTGGCTGGACCCGTTCAAGGATTATGGCGCGGGCAGCGTGACCATTCGCAACACCGGTGGAACGGATCACCTGTCATTCGACGCCGTGGGGCTGCCCGGCTTCCAATTCATCCAGGATCCGCTGGACTACTCCAGCGAAACCCATCACTCCACCGCCGACACCTACGACCATCTGCAGGCCGGCGACCTGATGGAGGCTTCCGCCATCATGGCCGCAGTGGTCTACGATGCGGCCACGCGCGACGAGATGCTGCCGCGTAAGCCGTTGCCGAAACCCGAGCCGCCCAGGCGGCGGGAAGGACAGGAAGGCAGGCCGGTGACCGCCGGCGCGGGGAACTGACGCCGATTTCTGAAAGCCCAAAAAAAGACCGGGCGCTCGTGAAAGCGCCCGGTGGAGGAGCACCTGCGGGTCGCTCGGAGGTTACAACCCGCAGGGGTGGAGGAGATCGTCGATTATCCTAGTAAACCCCCATGTCCCAGGCAGCCCACCTCCCAGCCTGAGACCCGGTAACGGGCCAACAACGGGGGAAGGACCAAGTCTACCACATTCGCCTTGGCGGAGCGGAAGCAACCTGGCGCTGAAATCATGGGAATTTCATCTTTATAGGCCAGCAGCAGCAGATTGCCGGGTTCCACCGGCGCCAGGAACCGCTCCACGTGGCCGCCGGCCTTTTCCATCGCCCGCCCGACTACATCTTCCGGACCGGCCGGAGCCGTAGTGGAGGCGATCATGATCACCGCGGGCTTCGACCGCAGCAATTGCAGCAGTCCCCTGCCGACCGACGCCTCATCTTCCGTGCAGGAAAGCACGGCAGTGGCGGAAACGCCAAAGTGCTCCAGCCGCTGGTGCATGATGTTCTGAAACAACTGCCGCGCGCGCTCCCCGTTGAGCGGATCGGTATACAGCACGCCGACCGTGGGGTTCCGCATGGGCCGCGCCTGCAAGATCGGACCGCGGTCTTTCAGGATGCCGACCACCGCATCCAACTGCGTGCGGGAAACGGCAAATGGCGCGCTCTTCACGGTAGCGATGCGCTGGCCCGGCATGGCGAAGCTGAAATTCAGCGCCGTGGCGATAACCACGCTGGCCGCGCAATTGATCTGCTTCAGAAGCTCGTCGTCCACCAGCACGCAACACTTTTCTGTGGCCTGCAGGTTGGCCCGGCCGCCCGCCGCCAGCCGGATCTCGAAGCTTCCGCAGCCCATCTCGCTGGCTACCGCGCAGACCGCGTCGTCTTCGCCGACTTCGCCTTCCTCCAGTTCGGTCACCCAAATGGAGTCCATCCCTTCGGATTCCAGGACCCGGATATCGTCGTCGCTGATCACATGACCCTTCGCCAGTAACTTTTTCCCGCCGGGACGAAAGACGGTGCAGCACAGCACCCGGCCATTCGATGATTTCACATCAACCGTTTGGGCTCGCATGGTTCCTCACACTTCAGATTTTAGGGACTCGTTTGTCTTCTTTACCAGTTCCTGTTAAAGAGTATAGTACATTTGGGATAGATTTTCTCGCGGGAATCTCTGCAATTATTTTCGGAATGGAGACCTCCCTAATTTGGGGGTATCCAGTAGCTATTGCCGCGGCAATCCCCGCAAAAGAGGCAACTGCACCAAGCGCGGATCTTCATACTGACGGTACTGCTGAATATTTCTACAGTACTCCGGCCGCAGCACGCGCATGACCGCGATCTCGTCGCAGCACTGGAATTTGGGGCAGCGCACACAATCCTTCCAGGCCTTCAAGGGCAACTCCCCGCGCTCGACTTCCTGAAAACCCATCTTGCCGAAGAAGCCCGCCACGTAAGTGAAAGCAAACACCGCGTCCAGCGAATATTCCGAGGCTTCGCGCACCAGCGCCTCGATCAGCCGCCGGCCGATGCCGTGCGTCTTGGCATCTTCGGCCACGGCCAGCGATCGAATCTCGGCGATGGATGGCGAGTAAAAATGCAGCGCGCCGCAACCCACCAGCCGTCCGGCCGCCACGATCACGGAGAAATCGCGGATGTCTTCCGAGACTTCCAACTCGGTGCGCGGCAGCATGATCCCGTTGGCCGCGTAGCCGTTGATCAAAGCCAGGATCGGCCCGATATCGCGCATTCCGGCTTTTCGGACCACGAACTCCTGGTGAGCTCCGGAATGCTCCGCCACGGTGTCTTCTCTCAAACCGCTGATCATTTTGCGCAGACCTCCTCAAGCGCCAGCCGCGTCCCCACTTCTTCGCCGGCCAGTATTCGTTCCAGTACGCGATCGGCCGCGCCCGCGCAGATCCGCACTTCCCGCACGCCCTGCCGCAGCGTGCTATGCGCGGCGTTGAGCTTGGCCAACATGCCGCCGGTGGCGACGCCCGCTGTGATCAGCGCCTCGCTCTGGCCCATGGTGAGCTGCGGGAGCAGGCATTTTCCGGCGTCTAAAACGCCCGCCACGTCGGTCAGGAAAATCAATTGATCGGCGCCGAACGCCACCGCGCACGCGGCCGCCATTTGATCGGCGTTGACGTTGTAGAAGCGGCCTTCCCGATCCGCCGCCACGCAGGCCACCACCGGCAGGAAGCCCCCACCGAGCAGCCTATCGAGCAGCGCCGGATTGACGCGCGTGACCCGCCCTACACTGCCCAATGCCGCGTCCATTTGTTCGGCTTCCACCAGGCCCGCGTCGATGCCGGAAATTCCCACGGCGCCCGCCCCCGCGCGGTTTAGCGTCGCCACCAGTTCACGATTCACGCTGCCGGCCACGACTTTGACGACCGCATCCAGCACCGCGGGCGTCGTGACGCGCAACCCGTTGACGAAATTGCTTTCGACGCCCCGTTCACTAAGGTATCGTGTCATCTGCCGGCCGCCGCCGTGTACCACCACCATCGGCAGGGTGCGCGAGAGGTTCGCGATCTGCCGCGCCAACCCTGCGCGTGTGCATTCCGCATCCAGCAGTGTGCCGCCGAGTTTTATCAGCAGCTTCACAGCAGACCCTCCGTCTCCGCATACCCCAGCAATAGATTCATATTCTGCACCGCCTGTCCGGCCGCGCCCTTCACCAGGTTATCGATCGCGCTGACCACTACGGCGCGTCCGGTCGCGGCGTCCACGGTGATGCCGATATCGCAATAATTCGTGTGCACCACGGCGTGCAGATCCGGCAGGTGGCCGGCCGGATACAGCCGGATGAAAGCTTCCCCGGCGTAGCGCTGCGCGTAAATGGCGAGAAGATCTTCGGCGGTGGCGGTGCGGGCGGTGCGGAAGTAGATGGTTTCCAGAATGCCCCGATCCACCGGCAAAAGCTGCGCCGTGAAGCTGAACTCGCGCTCCTCCAGGCCGGAGATCATGAGCACTTCAGGCACGTGCCGGTGGTGCAGGACGGAATAGGCCGAGAAGTTGCCGGTGACCTCGCAGAAGCTGGTCTTCAGGGTCGGCTTGCGGCCCGCGCCGCTGACGCCGGATTTGGCATCGCATACGATGCCGGCCGCGCGGTCGACCACGCCCGCCTCGAGCAGCGGCCGGATCGCTAGGTTGGCCGCCGTGGGGTAGCAGCCGGGGTTGGCCACCAGGCGCGCCGCGGGGATCCGTTCGCGGCAGAATTCCGGCAGTCCGTAAGCGGCTTCCGCCAACAGCTCGGGCTGTGTGTGCGGTTCCTTGTACCAAGCGGAATAAGCGGCGGGCGTGCGCAGGCGGAAAGCGCCGCTGAGGTCGATAACCCTGACGCCGGCGGCGAGCAGCGCGGGCGCCAGCTCCATGGAAACGTCCGGCGGGGTAGCCAGGAAGACGATGGAAATGCCTTCTGCGACCACGGCTTCCGCGGTACAGGACGCGTGGCGGGGACCGGATGCGCCTTGCGGGCGAGGGTGCCCGGCAGCGTCTTCACGGTGTTCCAGCAGGACCGGCGTGACGCGCGGGTGCCGTGCCAGGATGCGGGCCAGTTCTGCTCCGCTATAGCCGCGATATCCGACGATGCCAGCCAGGGGGGGCATTGGTTATTTATTCACTGCTATGCATAAATATACCACAATGACGACGGCTGCTCCCGATATGGAGTGCACCACACAACCTTCCCTTACTACCAATGGCGTATGGTATAAACATTCATCTCTAAGGCTGCGGTTGGTGTGCGGGTCGCGGCGCGTCCGGCGTTTCGACCTGGAATACGTGGGCTTTGCTCGGCTCTGCACCCGCGGCGCACGGTCGAAAACCCACCTCCGGCTGGGGAGGGAAAGGGCGGGTCTGGAGACCCGCCGCAGGCGTAGACGCCTGCCCCACTTGACTTACGCCAGCGCCGCTTTATACAAAGCGATCTGCTTGCTCCAAGCCCGTTCCGCATCGGCTTTGTTGTAAATCGGCGCGCCATTCTGCGTGGGCATATCCGGCACGCACCAGCCGTGCAGCGCTCCCGCATATACTTCGATTTCGGCGGAAACCTTGGCAGCCGCAAAAGCTTCCTTCAGCTTGTCCTTGGCATCCGGCTGACGCGCATCGTCGTTCGAAGCCACCCCGATATACATCCGCGCCTTGATCTTGGGCGCCAGCAGATGCGGGCTATCGGGCTTGTCGGTCACCAAACCGCCGCCGTGGAACGACGCACCCGCGCCAATGCGGTCGGGCAATGCCGCGGCAGTCTTCATCACCAGCGGTCCGCCCATGCAGTATCCCTGGGTCCCGATCTTCTTGGCCTTGTCCACTTCCTTTTGCGCGTCGAGGAAGCCCACATAAGCGGCGGCATCCTTTTCAGCGTTGCCGGGCGCGTTCACCGACGCCATCAGTGGCCGAAGCTTCGCCATGTCGTCCGCATTGCGGAAGTCGAACTTGGAAGCATCCGTGAACGGCGCCTTGGCCACGCGATAGAACGGGTTGGGCACCAAAACGGAATATCCCTCCCCTGCCAGACGTTTGGCCATGTCGCGCATCGCGGGCCGCAAACCAAACGCGTCGGGCCACAACAGCACGCCCGCATGGGAACCGGTCTTCGGGCGGATGAACCCGGCGTCGCACGTTCCGTCGGGAGTCTTGATCTCCACGTCGGTCTCGACGATGTCAAGGGCTGCCGCGGCCGGCCCCGCCGTAGCCGCCAAGCCCGCCGTCACCGAGAGGGCTACAAAGTCGCGCCGCGCGATATCCCCGGGGCGTGGATCGTTCTTCTGTTCGTTCCTCTGGTCTTCCATCATGGCTGCTCCTTCAAGGAATGTATCATTTCACCTCATACCCCACAAACTCCTCCAGCATCGCATTTCCCTTGTATTCCATCTCCTGGTGAATCCCGATTTTCGACGTGTAATACGCATGCGCCGTCGCGTGCTTCAGATCGCGAAAGAAAGTTTCCTCCGGACTCTTGGGCTTCATCTCGTTTTTCGCCATGCGCGTCAGCACCGCCACGCGCTCGCCCGGGCTGGCTTCCATAAACGTGTGGCCGTGCATCTTACGGGATAGCTCGTCCACCAGTTTCAACCC
>Ga0187847_10003862_pt1 | contig 11236 bp, 12 predicted proteins | sample June2016WEW_4_10_FD_132458 | JGI IMG/M metagenome (GOLD analysis project Ga0187847, IMG submission 132458) | Peatland microbial communities from SPRUCE experiment site at the Marcell Experimental Forest, Minnesota, USA - June2016WEW_4_10 | ecosystem: Environmental > Terrestrial > Soil >...
CCCGCAAGGTGCATGTCGACGCGAAGTGCAACCACTTGAGCAGCCTTTTCGCATGGTTTGTAACCACTTGAGCAGCCTTTTCAGCTATGTAGTGCAACCCTTTAAGCAGCCATTTGCCGCCTGGAAACTGACCACTCGCCACTGAAAACTAAAAGCTGCCTTCACTTCTTTTCGCCATCCCGCCGAAGGATCCGCGGCGCCACCAACTGCATTTCCACCGTGACCGGCTCGTCTTTTCCGCCCGTCACCAGCACCGTCAGGCTCTCAGTTTCCCGGGTCAGTTTTTCGCCTTTTGGCCCTGCGTACGGCTCCTCGAACATCCACATCGCCGGCCCTGTAATCAACTGATTCGACAATGGTTGCCCAAACTTCTTGATGAGCCGCTCAGAGAGTGTGGGTGCAAAGGCCGGGTCCGGCGTAAACAATCCAAGCTGCTGCCGCGAGTCGATGCGGTAAAGATGCCCCAGCGGCGTGAACCCGAAATCGTAGTCAGTACCCAGAACGGTCACCTGGTAGTGTCCCGCCGCAATCTGGGTCAGCGGCTTAGCCGCCACAGCGGTCACCTGGTCCACCGTCATATCCAGCGTGAACCCGCTCAGGTCATGCGCCAGCAGCCCCGTCTGTTGCCCAATGCAAGTACATGCAAACAAAGAGCATAGAATCACGGCGCACGCCAGTGTCCGCGCCGGGAAAGGTTTTGGGAGAGTTGAGTTCATGCCAGCCGCTCCTGAACCGCGCATGAATAGATTAAGGCTGCGGCGATGAAGATGAGCCGGAAGCTCCAGGATTGTCTCCCGCAGGTCCCAGGTTGGTTACATGCACGCTCGCCTCGGTTTCAGGAGTCGTCCCGTCGTTCACCTGCACGGCAACCGGCTTGCCATCAATAAGAATGCGCTGCACTGCCTTCCCGCGCGCCGGTACCAGCAGGCGCTTTGTCACGCTTTTGTCTGCCGACCGAACGGTGACTGGCACTTCCGCCGCCGCATACCCTGTATTTGCAACATTTACGGCCACAAACCAATCGCCTGTTGGCTGCGCAGTAGGAAACACACTTTCGATCGCCAGGTCTGGCAGCCCCTTGTCCGCATCCACCCAATCACCAAACAGCCACGACAGATCGCGACCCGATCCGGCGGGCTCGAGAAGTTTTTCCAGCGCCCCGCGCCCCTGGCTCGGATTCCACCCGCGAAGCGCCGCAGCGAGATCGGCGTCGCTCGTCGCCTCGCGCAGCATCCACAATATGTAGGCAGCCTTCGTCCGGTAATACATGGGAGAAATCGCTCGCGCAAGCGGTTGCCCCGCGCTCTCCCCCGGGCTGGAAGGTTCAGCAAGGGCCAGCGCCGGACGCTCAGCTTCCAGTGTGCCCAGGGCCTGGTCGCGGCCGTGCTCCTTTTCCATCCACAGTGTCCCCATAAAGATCGCGACACCTTCACTGAGCCAGGCAGGAGGCGGCACTGGTATATCTGATGTTTTTTCAACAGCTTGCGAGGCACCGGACGCCATCACCGGCTCCATCCAGGCCTGGCTGAGCGCGTGCACCAGGACAGTGCTGAGCCGCGCCGGATCCGCGGCCTGTATGGGCGTGGCAAGCAGCGGGCCGGTCTCAAACGGCAGGTCTTCGGGATCGGGCAAGTCCAGCACGGTGAGCTGTGAACGAGGCGTTTGTCCCAGCCAGATCTTCAGGAATGGCATAACGCCGGCCGCAGCCGCGGTCCAGGCCCCCACGGCCGGTTCGTCCTCGGGCAGCGTGAAAAGTGTGGCATTGTCGCCGGGATGCGCCGTGCGGATCGCAAGAAACAGGCTGGGCGCCTCAAAGCCGAGAATGTACGCGCCCGAGTCGGCGATGGCCACGCCGGCTGGTTCCCGGCCAGCCGCCTGTTCCTGCGGCGGAGGGCCGGAATCTGTGATCTTGAGTGCCGCAGGATGTCCGTTGATGAGAGCGACGGTAGGCGCCTGCCCGTGCGGAAACTCAACGGTGAGCCTGAGCCGGAAATGCGCCCCGGAGAGGCGCAGCTTGTGCGAGCCAATCTCGTCAAACAGCCGCGCGCCTTCGCCTAGAAAGGCCGGCACGCTGGACACGGGATACCAGGCCACGTTGCCGAACCCGCGTAAGCCGGTGAAGGGAACGCTGATCTGGTCCCAGTTCGAGTGCAGTGCCACATCTGTCGGCGTGTCAATCACATCCAGTCGCTGCGCGGAGGCAGGGATGTCGCCGGAATAAGTCACGTCGAGCTGGACTGTCCCTCCCGGCGCCAGCGGCTGGCTAAGTGGAACGGCAGCTTCGTTAAGCTGGCCCGTGTGGTCCACGTCCGATTTGAGAAGGGCAACCGGGAAGACCACATCCTTTAACTGGCCGCCGGTGCCTGCAACGCGGATCCGCTCCCACTGTAGCGTTGAAGAAATCTGCAGCGGAATCCGGGCCAGCGGCGTTTGGCCGTCGTTGCGGACAGTGAGTTGGGCGCGCACGGCGATGTGCTGCTCCACTGTGCGCAGCCGCACGTCGAGATCGAGATTGGTGAAGGTCACCGCGTGACGCTCGGCATCATCCGCCACCGGCGCGTCAGCGGTGACGACAGAAGACTTGGTCGTGCTAATACCCACTTGCGTAGTGGTCTGGCCGTTCTCATCCGTCGAGCGGGAAAACAGCACCTTGCCTCGGGATTGCTCCGGGGCCGTCTGGCTGGCTGGTTGTGACGCTTCGGCTGGAGCGGGGGATGCGGGAGCGGCGGTCTGTGCCAAACAGGAGAGAACCGCCATGCCGGTGGCAACAAATGCCAGAATCCCGGCAATTGAAAACTTCATGAACCCAAGCCTTTCTGTTTCCGTGGTTTTGACGTGCCATCTACCGAGGGGCGAGCGCCACCAGCGCCGCGGACTGCCTTCGCCCTTCGCTGGCGGAATGCTTCATAGAGCACCACAGCGCCCGCGGTCGACACGTTGAGCGAGCTCACGCCGCCCGCCATCGGAATGCGCAGCAGATGATCGCAGGTCTTTCGCACCAGCTCGTGCAGCCCCGCTCCCTCGCGCCCCAGCACCAGAACACAGTCGCCGGTCAGGTCGAATTGGTCGTAGTCTGAAGTCCCGCGCTCGTCCAGCCCGATAATCCAGAGGTTTCGCTTCTTCAGCTCTTCGAGTGCGCGCACCAGGTTCACTACGCGCGCAATCCGCAGGTGCTCGGTTGCGCCCGCGCTTGCTTTTATCGCAACCGGGCTCAGCGGAGCCGAGCGGCGTTCGGTCAGCAGCACGCCATCCACACCCGCGCCGTCGGCCACGCGAAGCAGCGCGCCCAGGTTCTGCGGGTCTTCCACCCCGTCCAGCGCCAGAAGCAGCCGTGCCCCGCCATCGCCTCCCAACGGCTCAAACAGGTCCTCGATCGAAAGCATTTCCTGCGATCGCACCATGGCCACCACACCTTGGTGGGCTGGAGTTTTAGCCACCAGGGTCAACTGCTCGCGCGGCTCCTGCCGGACGCGCACCCCTGCCTGGCGGCATAAGGCGACCACCCGTTCCACCCGGGCGTCCTCGCGTTCACGCGCAACCAGCACGTGGTCAAATCGCCGCCTGCCGGCCTTCAGCGCTTCCTCAACCGGGTGCAGGCCATACAAAACTTCCATAAAGGACAGTGTAGAAGATTGGCTGGTACAGATGCGCCGATCCATGCCGTCCGCGACGAATTTCCATCCCGCCAGTCATTTACATGACTTCACAGGAATCCATTTATATTTCATTCGCTGCTATGATTCGATTTCTTTCCTGCATAAGGAGGAGCAAGTGATCAAACCAGGAGTGCGCCATATCTGCCGAATCGCAACCACGATTCCAATAGGGCTTCTGCTATGCGCTTCCCGGCTCAGCCTCGCCCAAGCCACGCAAGCACAATCCGACCCCGTCCCCCAATTACTTGCAGACCTGAAAGATTCGAAGCCCGAAGTACGAATCCATGCTGCTGAGAAGCTGCGCGATCTCAAAGATCCAGCCGCAGTCGATTCGCTGATCGCAGCCCTCAAGGATTCTGAGTCCCGAGTTCAATCTGATGCGGAGCAAGGCTTGGCCAACATCGGTGCGCCCGCCGTGGAATCTTTGGCTACCCTCCTCTTGGGGGACGATCAAAGAACCCGCCATGCTGCGGCCGAGTCTCTTGCCTCAATCGGCACCCCCGAAGCGGTTCAGACCCTGATCAAGACCGCTCAGAATTCCGAAGGGTTCCAGCGGCAGGACGTCATGTCGGTGTTGACTGAGGTCAGCGATCCCGGCACGATCCCGGTTTTGATCGCCGCCTTGAAGGATTCGAACGAAGGTACCCGGAGGGGGGCGTCGTTTGCACTGCGCAACATGGGTGCGCCCGCGGCAGCCGCTCTCCTCGCCGCACTCCGGGATCCAGACGATCTGATTCGCATAGGGGCAGCCCACGCGCTGCAGGGAAGCAGTGACCCGAACGCGGTCGAGCCTTTGATCGCGCTTCTCAACGATCCAAATCCCGAGGTAAGGGCCAGTACTGCATATGCATTGATGTCGGCGACGGATCCTCGCGCTCTGGAGCCCCTGCTCGCGGCCTTGAAGGACTCGGATGCGCATGTTCGAAGGAACGCGGCTGGCGCACTCAACGTCACGAACGACCCGCGCGTGATTGAGTCCTTAATCGCCACCCTCAAGGACCCTGCCCCGGATGTTCGGCAAAGAGCAGCTTACTCATTGGGGCAGATCAAAGATCCACAGGCGGTCCAGCCGCTGATTGATGCTCTCAAAGACTCGAACGATCAGGTTCGCCAAAGTGCTGTCTCTGCATTGGGAGAAATCAACGATCCCAGGGCCGTCGGCCCACTGCTGGATATGCTTGAGCACGACCAGGCAGATCAAACCCAGCCAGCCATGGCCTACGCCTTGAATAACGTGGCCACAGCCTTGAATAAGATAAAGGATCCCGCTTCTGTCGATCGACTCCTCGCGCTCCTCAAAAGTTCCGATGCGGGCGTCCGGCGTTATGCCGCATTCGCAATGGCGGGCATTAACGATCCCCGAGTGATGGATGCGCTGATCGTTTCCCTCAAAAAAGAGGACGCGGGATTCCGGCAAAGCGTGGTTTCCGCATTGGGCACCAACAAAGATCCCCGCGCTGTAGATGTACTGATTGCCGCACTCCAGGATCCGGATTCAAGCGTTCAATGGAGTGCAATTCGATCACTCGGTGACTCCAAAGACCCGCGCGCAATCGAGCCGCTGCTTGCGCTTATCAAGCGCAATGGTCCCAGCGTCCCAAACTCCGTGTTTTCCGCATTGGACGCCATCAAGGACCCTCGCGTCGTCGAACCGCTGATTGCTTTCCTGAAAGACTCGTCTCCGGTCTTTCGTAGTCTGGCGGCCAGGGAATTGAGCTCAATGGACGACCCGCGCGCATCGAGCGCCCTCCTTGCGGCACTGCAGGACCGCAATTCGGCGGCAATCGCGGGAGCGTTTGTCTTCTTCATCCAGCGCGGCCAGCCCGGATCGGAAGATGCAATGATCGATGCACTTAACCAGTTCGGTGACTGGCAGATGGCCTCGGCTTTCCGGCATTGCGGAAACGCAAAGCTCGAAGAGGCCGCGAACGCGTGGAGGCCGTCACGAAACAGTCATCTCCCGCCGCGGATGGGCCTTCAGGCGAAGACTGTCGAACTGCAATGGGGTCACCCCACGTAAAGGTTCCCAGCGGGAGATTGCTGAAAGCTGCCCGCGAAAGTCTCCTTCCTGGTTCTCAGCAATTTGTCAGCTCGTGTATTCGCCGTGCGCGCATTTCACTGGCAATATAGTGGGACTGGAACAACATGAGCCCACCCAAAGCCAAAACATTCACCGCAGTGCTTGAACCGGCCGGAAACCGCCCGCGGTGGGTCATTGCGCGGATTCCGTTCGACGTGACCGAGGTTTGGCCGGAACGAAAAGGATTGCGGGTGCGCGGAGAGATTGCGGCCATCGGCGGAAAAAACGGGTCGTCAACGCCTGAACAGTCCGCGTTTTCTTTCCGTACGGCGCTCTTCCCAGATCCGCACAGTGACGGAAAAGTCCTGGTGGTCAACCGCAAAATGCAGCTGGCGGCCAGGGTCGCACCCGGCCAAAAAGTGCGCATCCGCTTGGAGCCGGATTTGGAAGACAGACCGGCTCACATCCCTCTTGAGTTGGCCGCAGCGTTGAAGCAGGACCGCAAACTGCGCAAATGGTTCGACGGCCTCAGCTATTACATCCGCAAGATGATGGGAGACATAGTCAGCGAGCCCCGCTCGGCCGAGGCGCGCCAGCAGCGTGCGGAAAAGATAGCCGAATGGCTGATGCTGGCCATGGAAGGCGAACGCGAGTTGCCGCCCATCCTGAAAGCGGCTTTTTTGCGCCAGCCGCTGGCACGCGCCGGCTGGGAAGCTATGACGCCCACTCAGCGCCGCAATCATTTGCTGGGCATTTTCCACTATCAGAGCGCCAAAAGCCGGGAGACCCGCGCGGCTCAGGCAGTAGAAGACGCATTGCGGATCGCAAAATCGAAATCCTTCAGAGAATCTTAAGCTTCACCCTCCATTTCCTCCGGAAATGCAGCAAAAATGTCGCATTTGAAAGTTTTTTGTTTAAACCTCGAATTTAAAGTGACTTGGTGCCGGGCTCGGTCGTCTAATTGACCAAGATGAGCGCTGCAACCTCGGTTCATGCCTTTTTTGCCTCCGGAACTGCCACCGCCGTTGACGAGCAGGTCCGGCAAGAGAGCCTCGCCGTTTCCCAGGGGCTCAAGCGTCAGGACGCTGGGTTGCTGGATACGCTGATCGTCCGCTACCAGCACCGGCTGTTGCGCTACCTGCTCTTCCTCACCAGCAATCGCGAGATGGCCGAAGACCTGTTCCAGGAAGTGTGGATGCGTGTCCTGGTGCGCGGCAGCCAGTTCAACGGCAAGGCGCGGTTTGACACCTGGCTGTTTTCGATTGCCCGCAACCTGGTCATCGACCAGCGCCGCAAGCGCACCATGTCCAGCCTTGACGAATTGTTTGAAGGCCGCAGCGACGACGACCGTCCCATGAGCTTCGAAGTTGCCGACACTGAACCGACCCCGTTCGACTCCTTATCCAATCTCCAGGACCGCGAACGCATCTCCGCCGCCCTCCTCGAAGTGGACACGCTCCATCGCGAGGTCCTGGTCCTTCGCTTCCACGAGGAACTGAGTCTCGAAGAGATTGCCAAGGTCACGCGCGCCCCTCTTTCCACCGTGAAATCAAGACTGTACAGAGGTCTTGCGGCCATCAAGCCGAAGCTGGCACTCGGCGGTTCGCGGGCCCCGGAGGCTGTGTGACCGAGGGCGGGCTTCCTGCCGACGGCGACGGCGCAAGACGGGCTGCTTCCAGCGCCGAGCAGGATTTGGTTTCAGCTGCGGCCGGGTTTCAGGCAAATCGCGATTGTGCCGTCGCCGATCGCACCCGTTGCGTGGTCAGCACGTCCATGGGCGTCATGAAGCAGCAGCAAGCCGGGCGCAGGCGTATTCGAGCCTTGGCGCTGGCTGCCGTTCTGGTCGTTTTCCTCATCCTCGGACCCCTCGTGTGGTGGGCTGGCGAAATCTTCATTGAAGAAGAGCGCCTCACCGGGCTCACCGCTCAACTCAGCATCTGGGTTTTCTTTCTCAGCGGAGCCTTGCTGGCCGCGGCCTTGCTCGCCGGCTGGGTGCGCCACAATCGCTCCTGACCCCGCCTGAATCCCATCCCAGGCGATCGCGTCTATATTTCTTTTTCGAGTGCCCGAAAACGCAACTTCCGAATTCTCTTTCCCGTCCATCTCATTAGCGGTTAAGCTTGTCTTAAGTTTCGCTTCATCCTTCTGAAGGGCCCCTACGCGGGCGAGTTCACCTATGCGCGATCCACAAAACATTACGGTCAACGAAGACACAAGCCTGATACCCATCTGGTCCATCGTGGTCGCGATCACGGCTTTTGTCTTGGTCGAATACTATTTCTGGCTCGTTTTGCCCCAGCAGCAGCACCATCCCCCTCCGCTTGGCTTTCATATCTATTTCAGCCTGTCCGGCGGCGTGCTCATCGCTCTCTACTTCCTCATGGTCGGCTACGTCAGCAAAGACGCGCCCCGTCGCGCCATGAGTTCGCGGTTCTGGATCGTCATCTGCTTTGTCATGCCCGGCGGTATCGGCGCGGTGCTTTACTTCCTGCTCCGCCAGCCTGAGGTTTCCCGCTGCCCCGCTTGCACAACCCATGTGCAGAGCGATTTCCACTTCTGCCCCCAATGCAACTACCAGCTCGCCGCCAGCTGCGGAAACTGCTTCCGCACCGTCCGCGCCACCGACCAGTTCTGCACCCGGTGCGGCCATGAGCTGGCCCGCGACCACATGCCCGCTCGGCTCCGGGTACTATAGAGCTTCCGGCTTGGCTGCCCAGCCCCGCCAACCCGCATGACCATCTCCGCCCTCATCATCGACGACGAACAACTGGCCCGCGACGAGCTCAAGTACCTGCTGGACCAGGCCGGCGGTGTTGATGTAGTCGCGCAGGGAACCAACGGCATTGAGGCTCTGGAGCTCATCGACGAATACCATCCCGACCTCGTCTTCCTCGATGTGCAGATGCCCGGTCTCGATGGCTTTGCCGTCATCCAGCGCCTCATGGACCGCAAGCGCGCCAAGCCCGGCACAGCCAACGGGAAAAATACTCAGCCCCTTCCGCAGATTGTCTTTGCCACGGCCTACGACCAGTACGCCGTCCGCGCCTTCGACGTAAACGCCGTCGATTACCTGCTCAAACCGTTCGACCTTAAGCGCGTCGAGCAGGCTGTCGAAAAAGTCCGCGGGCGTCTCGCCGGCGGCACTCCCGGCACAGCTGCCGCGCTTCCCGAGTCGCAGATGGATGCCCTTCTGCAGCTCCTCAACCAGTCTCAAGGCACCTCGCGCACGCCGCAACCAGCCAAGCTCATTGTCCAGGCGCAAAGCCGTCTTCTGCTGGTCGATCAGGGAGAAATCTGCTACGCGGCCATCGACGAAGGCGTCATCCGCATCGTCACCCAGAGCTTCGAAGGCCATTCCAAGTGCCGCACTCTCGAGGAGCTTCTTGACCTGCTCGACCCCGCCGTCTTCTGGCGCGCCCATCGCGGATTCGTAGTCAACATCAACCACATCCGCGAAGTCGTCCCATGGTTCAAGTCAACTTATCAGTTGCGCATGAACGACAAGAAGCAGACCGAAATCCCCGTAAGCCGCGCCCAAACCAAGCGCCTCCGCGAACTCTTCAATCTCTAGTTGTAGGGGAACGGTTCTGGACTACAGTAGATCGCGATTCTAAGGGGGGAACGGGTCTCACAGACTGCGGAAATTCAATCGGAGCTGCAACAAGCGTCAGGGCACAACTTCAGTTGTGCCAATAAAGCCAATTAAATGATCCGGGCTTCAGCCCCTGCGGGCCTCACTCAACTACGCCCTCTTCCGCGCTCTTCAGTCGTACCGCTCAAACACAATCTGCTTCCGGTGCCACCCATACCCGGCCAGCTTATCCCGCACGCCTGAAACCATGTTGTTCAGCCCGCAGATGTAGGAATAAATGTCGAACTCCAGCTCCGCCTTTGGAATCGCTGGATCCACTTCCGGCTGCACCAGCGGCAGTCCCAGCCTGGCCGCGCGCTCTTCCACAATCCGCGCCACGTGGTCCTGCACATATCCCCGCAGCCCCATCCAGCTTTCCCCCGCCCGGCTTAGCGTGGCCAGGTAGTGGAAGTTCGGGTGCTTTGCCGCCAACGCCTCGAACTCATCCTGGTAATAGATTTCCGTCTCGTGCCGCGTCCCGTACACCAGCCAAATCTCTTTCCCATTACTCCGGTCGGGGCCATCTTCCGGAAACAGCCACTGCGCATAGCCGCGCATCGGGGCAATCCCCGTTCCCGTGGCAATTAAGATCGAATCCGTAACCGGCTCGTGCAGTACAAAGTGCCCGTGCGGCCCGTGGATCTGGATCGTGCTGCCCACCGGCAGGTCCGGCAGGTCGGCCAGGTGGTTTGAAAAGAATCCGCCTTCCACCCGGTTCACGCACAGGTCAAAGCGGTTCTCCTTCGCCGCCGAGGCAATCGAGTAGGCCCGCGTCTGCACCTTGCCAACCGCATCCGGCGCCACGGCGGAAACAAACTGGCCTGAAGTAAAAGGAAAGCTCTCCATCTCATCGAGCACAAACTCGAAGTGGTAGCACTGTGCGGACTCGGAGATGCACACTTTTCGATCAAGACGTGCGGTATATGTTTCTCGCGCCAAGGGAAATCTCGCTTCAGATCAAGGATGAAGCCCACAAACAGGACTGTTGGGAGTATCGCCAGTCGAGGCCCAAAGTGGCAAGTGACGCGGCTCCCACGAGGCGTTCAAACGAGCGCTCAGCTTCCAAACCGCCGGTAACACGCGCCGGACCCGAATTGGCGCTCTCGCTTCCTCGGTGAGTGCATTGGCGATTTAGCGCCAATGCAGAATCACCCATTCCCGTCCTGAGAATTGACGTACTTTTAAATCTGCTGAGTGGGCAAGGCTGCTCGGTGCGCTATACAAAACGAAGTAGACGATCTACCTCCCTTGGGAGTAGAGTATCTACATCTATGAGCGAAGAAGACCAGTATAAGAACCGGATTGAGCTGTTGCAGGGAACACTCGACATGCTCATTCTTCAAACGCTGCAATGGGGGCCGCAGCATGGATATGGCATTGTCCAGGCGTTACGTTTGCGATCCGGAGATGTGCTTCAGGTGGAGACTGGATCACTGTATCCAGCTCTTCATCGGTTGGAGCGTCAGAGCTGGGTGCAGTCTGAGTGGAAGCAGTCAGAGAGCAATCAAAAAGCCCGATATTACCGAATCACGGCCAAGGGGAAAAAGCAGTTGGCCTCTGATCTGGGCCGATGGGAGCGGATTGTCGAAGCGATTGGGTCGGTGATGTACGTCAAGCCGGAGGAGAGTGAGTCATGAAGTGGTTCCCGAGCTTCGGTTTTCAGCGGCGCAAGCGCGAATTGCAGGAAGAGATTGATGCGCACCTGCAGATGGCGATTGCAGATCGAGTGGCGCGAGGCGAGACGGCAGAGACGGCGCGACAAGCGGCGGCGCGGGAATTTGGAAATATTCCTCTAGTGCAAGATGTGACGCGCGACATTTGGGGCCAAGCGTGGCTTGAACAACTAGGCCGGGATGTCCGTTACGCGTTACGGCAACTGCGCAAGAGTCCCGGCTTTTCGATCACCGCGACGGCGATGCTGGCAGTAGC
>Ga0187847_10003864_pt1 | contig 11235 bp, 8 predicted proteins | sample June2016WEW_4_10_FD_132458 | JGI IMG/M metagenome (GOLD analysis project Ga0187847, IMG submission 132458) | Peatland microbial communities from SPRUCE experiment site at the Marcell Experimental Forest, Minnesota, USA - June2016WEW_4_10 | ecosystem: Environmental > Terrestrial > Soil > Wetlands...
CCTTCCAATTTGCTATTCTGGATATAGAGAGACAGTTTGGAGACGCAAAAGGTTACCTTCCTTCCGCTGCAACTCTCGGGAGAACTGACGCCAACAGGGCCAGGAATGTTCCGCGTACACGTTCCCCCGTTGCCAGCACTTCTTCGTGACGAATTTCGCCTTTGGACAATCCGGCGGCCATGTTGGTGACGCATGAAATCGCGAGAACGTTGATTCCCATGTGCCGCGCCACAATCACTTCCGGCACCGTCGACATGCCGACCAGATCGGCGCCAATGCTGCGCAGATAGCGGATCTCCGCAGGAGTTTCGTAACTCGGGCCGGGGAGCGCGGCGTATACGCCTTCCTTCAACTCGATGCCGAGCTTGTGCGCCGCATCCTGCGCCAGGCGGCGATACCCAATGCAATAGGCCTCGCTCAAGTCAGGAAAGCGTGGGCCGAAGCGATCGTCATTCGGTCCATTGAGCGGGTTGTTGCCTTGCAGGTTGATGTGATCGCTGAGCACTACGAGCGCACCCTGCGCGTAGGCGGAGTTGATGCCTCCTGCGGCATTGGTGAGCACCAGGCTCTTAACGCCGAGGCGGCCAAGCACGCGCACTGGAAATCCCGCTTCGCGGCTGCTGTAACCCTCGTATTGGTGAACCCGGCCCTGCATGGCGGCGACCGTAAGGTCGCCGAGCTTCCCGATGACGAGGCGGCCGGCATGGCCGATGGCGGTGGAGCGGGGAAAGTTTGGAATGTCACCGTAAGCAATCGCAACAGCGTCTTTGATTTCGTCGGCAATTGCTCCCAGCCCTGAGCCCAGCACCACCGCTATCTCGGGCACGCCAAGGTGCGGCTTCTGCGACAGCTTCATGCGAATCACCATTGCCGCGGATTCGGCGCGGGTGAATTCATCCATTGCCATGTGCTTAACATCTGCGTGCGAACTCATAACAAGACTCCTACGATACATGCCGACATAAGATTCGCCATGGTCCCGGCGATCATGGCCTTAAAACCAAGCCGGGCTAGGTCGCCACGGCGCGATGGTGCCAGCGCGCCAAGACCGCCGATCTGAATACCGATGGAACTGAAATTGGCAAAACCACAAAGAGCGAACGTAGCAATGGTAAATGAACGCGGGTCGAGCACGGCTCTCTGCGTGCCGAGCATGGTAAAGGCAACCAGTTCGTTCAACACCATCCGCGTACCCAGCAAGTTGCCGACGGCCATGCAATCATGCCACGGCACGCCGATGATAAAAGCGACGGGGGCGAAAAGGACGCCGAAAATCCTCTCAAGGCTGGCTGGAAACCAGGCGAAGCCGTGTGCGGCCAATACATTGTGTGTGCCGCCCAAAATCGAGTTGACGAGGAAGATGATCGCCAAGAACGATATGAGCATGGCGGCTACGTTGAGCGCCAAACCCAGTCCGTCGCTTGTGCCCTTGGCTACGGCTTCCAGCACGTTGCTGGCGCGCTCGACTTCCGGCAGTTTGGCCCCGCCGGCGGTCTCGGGAATTTCCGTCTCGGGCACCAGCATCTTGGCTATCGTCAGCGTCCCGGGCGCAGTCATGATTACGGAGGCTAACAGGTGCTCCGGTGCAACGCCGGTGGCTATGTAGGCGGCCATGATGCTGCCGGAAACGTGTGCCATGCCAGCGGTCATCACCACCATGAGCTCTGACTGAGTAAGACGCGGAAGATAGGGGCGAATCGTAAGTGGCGCTTCGGTCTGGCCCATGACGATGGAAGCCGCGACGTTGAGCGACTCCGCGCCGCTGGCGCCCATTGTTTTTTCCATGACCACCGCAACCATGCGAATCAGAAACTGCATGACACCGAAGTAGTAAAGGACGGCGAAAAATGCCGCAATGAATATGATCGCCGGTAACACTTGAAAGGCAAACATGAAGCCGAGACTGGAGTGCTGCGCGCCAGCCTCTCCAAAGACAAAGCGGGAGCCCGCAAAGGAGCAAGCAAGCAAGGTCTTTGCTCCTTCTCCGGCTTTTGCGATTGCGAGTTGGCCCCACCACACCTTGATTACAAAGACAGCAAAAAGCACCTGCAACGCAATACCGGTGGCCACAACCCGCCAGCGAATCGCGCTCCGATTGTTCGAAAAAATCCATGCCACCACCAGGATCAGGATCAGTCCAGGTATTCCAGTGAATCGTCCCATCCTTCACCTCTCAATCGTGGAAGACCCGAAATCAAACAGACTTACCCGGAATCACTTTTTGAATTAGAGTTCGCGCTTGCGGCTTTTGCCCGCCGATGGAATAAGAACCCACAATGACCAGCTTTGCCTCGACGAATCTCTCTACTGAATTGTAGTGAACCGTACACAGCGGTTCGCCCTCGTAGACCGCGTCGCCCGCCTTTTTGTGCAGCACGATTCCAACGGCGGGATCGATCGCATCTTCTTTCTTGAATCTGCCGCCGCCCAGCATGACACTGGCGAATCCCATTCGCTCACAGTCGATGGCCGTAACAAATCCGCTGGCAGGCGCAAGGATGTCGTCAACACGCACGGCCTGCGGCAACAGCGTCAGATCGTCGATCGTTCGAACATCGCCGTCCTGTTCTCCTACCAGATCACGAAACTTTTCAAGGGCCTTACCGCTCTCGATGATTCCAAGGGCGAGCGAGCGGCCCTCATCCTTGTTTGCGCTGCGGCCGCCAAGAAATAACATCCAGCCGCACAGTTCGAGGGTCAGTTCGACGAGGTCTTCAGAACCCGCAAAGTGGCCGCGCAAAACTTCTACGCTCTCCACTACTTCAAGGGCGTTGCCGATGTAGCGGCCGAGTGGTTGATCCATGTCCGTGATGAGGGCGACCATCTTCTTACCCATGCGCTCGCCGGTCTCAACCATCAACTCGGCCAGAAACTCGCTGTCCCGCGCCTCTTTCATAAATGCGCCAGAGCCGGTCTTCACATCGAGCACCAAGCCGTCGATCCCCTCAGCCAGTTTCTTACTCATGATGGATGCGCAGATGAGCGATGGGCTTTCAATCGTGCCCGTAACGTCGCGCAGCGCGTAAAACATTCTATCTGCCGGGGCAATGTCCTCGGTCTGCCCGATCATTGCACAACCTACTCTGGAGAGGATGCGGCGGAATTCGCCAAGTTCCAGGTTGACATTGAAACCCGGAATGGCTTCGAGCTTATCCAGCGTGCCGCCGGTGTGTCCGAGTCCGCGCCCGCTGACCATAGGTACTTTGACGCCGCCCACAGCGATGATAGGCGCGAGGATGAGCGAGGTCTTGTCTCCCACCCCACCGGTGGAATGTTTATCTACCTTGCTGCCGGGGATGTCTGAGAAGTCGAGCACCTTGCCCGAATGGAGCATTGCGTTGGTCAGCACTGCGGTTTCCGTACGGTTGAGCCCGCGAATCAATGCAGCCATCAAGAACGCAGACACTTGATAATCGGGAATTTCGCCGCGACTGTAGCCGGAGACGATGAATTCAATCTCTTGACGTGACAGTTCTCCGCCATCGCGCTTTTTGCGAATGAGTTCAACGAAAAGCATCAGAGGCCATTCCGGAATGAAGATCGTACTTTTGTCCGCAAGAAACGAATTGAGCTTATCCCACGTGGAATTTTGTGCAAAGCGGTTTCTTGGCTCGCACACCGCCGGACGGAATCACTTCGCGCCTAACTCCTTGACGATGGCCACGCTCGCGCTGGTGCCAATCCGACTGGCTCCGGCATCGATCATCGTCAACAGGTCGGAGGAGACGCGAATTCCACCCGCCGCTTTTACTCCAATTTTATTGCCTACCACTCCGCGCATCAGCGCGACGTCTGCAGGCGTGGCTCCAGCGCTGAAAAAACCGGTCGAGGTCTTCACAAAATCTACTTCCACCGATGCAGCTAGTTGGCAAATCAGAATTTTTTCTTCCGTGGTCAAGAGTGCGGCCTCAATAATGACCTTCAGCAGTGCTCCAGAACGATGACAGAGGTGAACCAGCGATTGCATCTCCATATGTACCAGGTCGCGATCGCCGCTCTTGAGGGCACCGATATTGATCACCATATCTAGTTCGGTGGCGCCCAGCCGCAGCGAATCATTGGCTTCGGCCAGCTTGGAGGTGGAGGTTGTGGCGCCTAGGGGGAATCCGATTACGGTACCAACAGCTACCCGTGTACCGTGCAACTCAGCCTTGCATTGCGCAATATTTGAGGGGTTCACCATTACCGAGTGAAAACCATACTCCGCGGCTTCATGGCAGAGCTTTGCCACCTGCTCACGAGTTCCGTCAGGTTTTAACAGGGTATGGTCAATGAGCTTTGCTGCCAGGCGCCAATCGTTGCGAATGGCTTCCGCGGAGGGGTTCACACTGATCGTTTGCGACATCCAATTACCTGCTTCGGCCGCGCCACGGCCTCCCGTCTAAATATGATGGCTTACATAGTGTACGACTAACCAAGCGCGGCGCTAGGGAACTACGCAAATATCCGGAAGGTTCCGGTAACGCTCGTCAAAGTCCATTCCGTATCCGACAACGAACTCATCGGGAATTTCAAATCCTGCGTAGTCGGCATAAATGGGCTGCTGACGGCGACACTTCTTGTCGAGCAGAGCTGCAATCTTGAACGCTTTGGGATGGTGCGCCAGCATCATCTTTTTCAGATAAGACATGGTCAAGCCGGTATCGAGGATATCCTCGACGAGGATGAGATTTCTACCCTCCATCGACTGATCGACATCCTTCATCAATTTGACTTCGCCGCTGTTCTGCTTCGCGTTGCCGTAGCTGGAGACAGAGATGAAGTCAAAGGTGGAGTCCAGGTGAATTTGACGCGAAAGGTCGCTGAGAAATATCGCGGCCCCCTTAAGTACTCCCACCAGAACCACCGATTCTCCGGCAAAGTCAGTCGTAATCTGGCGGCCCAATTCGGCGACGCGGCCAGCAATCTGTTCACGCGAGATAAGCACTTTCAATTCCGGCACTGTAAGTTGCTCCCGAAAGGACCACAGCAGAAAATGAGGAAAAAGGATAGTAGAAGGTCTCGCAGAAAGTTGCAAGCACTGGACTCTCCGCGAACAGACGATCGGGTCTAGCCCAACGACTTGTCGCCAAAAAGCGTTTTCGCGATATGATTCAAGTGTTCAGCTTACATGGGGCCAGGCTGCCCCTGGGAGGAAGCCATGCGCCAGCGCAGCGCGGGAAAGTTGTTGACTCTCCTCGTCGCAGTTCTAACCGTTTGTGCCTCTGGATCGCAGATCCAAGCATTCAAGAACTCTCCGGCCCGCCCGGCTACCGCAGCCCAGCAAGTTGCCAAAGAGCAACAACAGCAATCTGAAGCCCACCCGCCCGATACTCCCGAGGGGCGTGCCGAAAAGGCTCTAAGCGAGGCGCGCGGTAACAACGGCGCCCTCTATGCCCTACTCAAGGAAATGCCCAAGGGTGGGGACCTGCACAACCACATCACCGGTGCGGTCTATGCCGAGAGCTTGATTCAGTATGCGGCCGATTCCGGACTGTGCATCGACCGCCAGTCACTGGCCCTGGCGCAACCGCCGTGCCAGCCAAGCCAGGCGGAAGCGCGCCAGGCGTTGAGCGATCCGGAACTATACCGCAGCGCAATCGATGCGTGGTCCATGCGCGATATCAAGCCATGGGCCAGCGGTCACGACCACTTCTTTGACACCTTCTCCAAGTTCAGTCCCGCAACCGAGCCTCACCTTGCGCAGATTCTGGCCGAAGTGACCCAACGCGCTGCTGACGGCAACGTCCAATACATGGAATTGATGGTCTCTTTGGACCACGGGCGCGCCTCCGCACTGGGGGCCAAGTTGGGCTTCGATCCGGAGCATGAAACCGATTTCGCCGCCATGCGCCAGAAGTTGCTGGACGCGGACCTTGCCAGTGCGGTTGAGGAAGCACGCAAGAACCTCGACGCCATGGAGCAGGGCAGGAACGAACAACTCCACTGCGCCAGCGAGCCGGAGGTTCACGGCGGTGCCTGCTCGGTGCATGTGCGCTACATCTATCCTGTGGCGCGGGCTGCCAAGCCGGCACAGGTCTTCGCCCAGATGCTGCTGGGCTTCGAGCTGGCGAGTCGCGATCCGCGGATCGTTGCTCTCAACCTGGTGCAAGCGGAGGACTGGTACGTGCCGATGCACGACTTCCACCTGCACATGCAGATGCTTAGCTATCTCAAGGGCCTCTATCCGAACGTACACCTTACGCTGCACGCGGGAGAGCTGAAGCCTGGGATCGTTCCGCCCGAGGGACTGCGCTCGCACATCCGTGAGTCCATTGAAGTGGGCAAGGCCGAGCGAATCGGCCATGGCGTCGATGTCATGTACGAGGACAATCCTCACGAACTGATGGCGATGATGGCCCGCCGCAACGTGATGGTCGAGATCTGCCTGACTTCGAACGAGGGCATTCTTGGCGTCAAGGGACATCAGCATCCGCTGGCAATGTACCTGAAGGCGGGAGTTCCAGTAGCGCTCGCCACCGACGACGAAGGCGTTTCGCGCTCGGAGATGACCCGCGAATACGAGCGCGCTGTGCTGGATCAAGGACTGGACTACGTCACGCTGAAACGGATGGCGCGCACCAGCATCGAGCACTCCTTCTTGGCTGGAGCAAGTTTGTGGAGCGATGTCCGCAGGTTCACTCCAGTGCGCGAGTGTGCCAATGAACGGCCCGCAACCGCGCCCAATCCTGTCTGCATGAAATTCCTGAACGGCAGCGAAAAGGCACGCGAAGAGTGGCGACTGGAGCATCGTTTCTTCGACTTCGAGAGCAAGTTTTAGGCGCTTCGATCGACAGGAAGCGCGTTCGCGGCTCGCGAGCAACAGCACCGACGAAAACGAGATGTAGTTTGGAATCAGGTAGTTAAGAAACATTCGTGGAATTTTCAGGTGCTTGACAAGCTTGGATCGAGCCTGGGATTGCGAGACACCCCTCCCCCCTATATTTCCCGGTAAAAATTTGAAAATGCAGGGGTTAAATCCAGTGCAAACCCACACATGGCGTGCGATGCCGCCGCCCCACATTCGCCAAAAGCAGGCGGATGTAGGCCACACGTCAGCCATGCGTTGCCGCGTTCCACATTCGCCAAAAGCGGGCGGATGTAGGTCACCCGTGGGCCATTCGTCCGCCCTTGAAACGGTGCCTCTATATTCAGGATAGCAAATTGGAGGGGTAATCCCCTCACCTGGGCGAAAACTCGATTTGGTTTGGAATCAGCTACTTGGGAGGATCGGGAAAGAAATATCGCTTGACAGGGCAAAACTGGGGACAAAGTGGGGCGTTCGAGGTGCAAGATGAAGTGTTTTTTGTGGTCTAACGCGAAATTAGAAGGAAAAGAAGACGTTATTGGGGCGTTGGGGGAAGGTTGGAAAAGTGGCTTTCTTGAAAATTGCACAAATAATGGTGCAATTAGTGGGCAACGATTAACTGCGAAAGTATTGACTAAACAATAATAAGATAACGGAATGGATAAGTACCGATGAGCGAACGTGGAGCACAGGCTGAAGGCGGGAGGTGCCTGACTGGTTGCTGTACGGTTACCCCACCTTTATTTCACCGTTACTCCGCCTTCAGTTCCCCGTTACTCCGCGTACGGCTGGCATTTGGATGGAGGCGAGTTTCTCGGCTTCGGAGATCATTGCCTCCAGGCTGACGCGGATGCCTTCGGCCCAGAAGGTTTCTTCCGTGGGATTGAGGCCGAAGGGTTGGAGGATTTCAAAGACGCTCTTGGTCGCACCGGAACGGAGCAGATCGAGATAGAGCGGTTCAAAGCGGCTGCCGAGGCGCAATTGCTGGGCATACAAGCTTTGCGTCAATAGTTCGCCAAAGGCATAGCCGTACACGTAAAACGGCCTGTGAAAATGGGAAACATAGGACCAGAGGTGGCTGATGTTTTCATAAGTGAAGACCTCGCCATCTTCTCCGTATAGCTCTTTTGCCGTGGCGAGCCACAAGGCATCAAGCTCTTCCACGGAAAGTTTCTTTGGGTCACGCCATTCCGTATAGTCCGCGTTCATGCCGTGCATGCGGCGCTCGAAATTCGAAAATCCGATTTGGCGCACGACCGTGTTCAGCATCCCTTCGATCTTCTGGGTGAGCAGCGCAAGGATGGCGGAGTTGTCGCCTTTTTCAGCAAGCTGTTTCCGCAGAAAACTGAATGTCGTCATTTCTCCGAAGACCGAGGCTGTCTCGCAGTATGCGATGGGGGGATGGAACATAAGCGGCCCTTGCGCTTCGCCGGCCAAGATGCCATGAACCCCGTGGCCGAGTTCATGGGCGAGCGTCATGACGTCGTGATTGGAGCCCATGTAATTCAAGAACGTGTACGATTGCGGCCGGTTTCCGGGAAGGACAAAAGAGCAATTGAAGGCCCCACCGCGTTTGCCGGTGGTCGCGGGAACGTCAATCCGTTTTGCGGCAATGAAATTCTGAATAATGCCGGTCAGCGTGGGGCTGAAACTTTGATACGCCGCCAGCACCGTGGAGATGGCGCTGTCATAGGGCACGACGGTGGTATCGGCGAAAGGCAAGGGCGCGTTGCGATCGCTCCACCGGAGAGTTTTGAGGCCGAGCAACTCAGCCTTGAGCCGATAGTAACGGCGAGCCAGCGGACCCGCTACGTTTTTTACGGCATTGTGCAGCGCGTCGACGACCGCGTCGGGAATGCGGTTCTCCTTGTTCCTGGAATCCATCGGATTGCGGTAATGGCGTTCCTTGCCCTCGACGGCCCCCTTGCCCACGATCACATAGAGAGTCTGGGCAGAATACTTGGCGAAATATCCCCCGAGGCCATCGTTGATCGTCTTCTGCACGTCAGCGCGAAGCGCGGCATCTCTTGAATTTGTGAGAATGTCGAGCATCTCGGTGAGGTTCTTCTTCACGGGCTGATTGTCGATTCCGGTGTAGTCAAATCGAAGGTCCGCCTCGCATTCGTCAAAGAACTCATCCCACGAGCCGGGGCCGAAGGGAGCGCGCTTGGTTAGAGCAGCTTCGACGGGTTCGCTTAAGAAGTGCGGTTTGAAGACCCGCTGATGCTCAATCCACGGCCGATGCCTTTGGACTACGGGATCGGCTGCGTACCATTTCTCCAGCGTCGCGTCGTCGAGGGTGACTAATTCCAATTCGAAGAACGTTAAGTACTCACCCTGAATCCCGCTCATGGTCTGTTGCACTTCGGCAACCTTTGCCTTGACCGCCTCGTTGGTCACGTCCAGGCTTTGCTGAAGAGAGAGATAGACCATGATCTTTCCGCCAAGCATGTCCAGTTCTGAATAATCGGAGATTGCCGCGCCCAGTTTATCGGGGAGCAATCCTTTGTAATTCAAACTGAATTGCTGGGCTTGCCGAGTGAATTCCGCGATGTCGAGATCAAGTTGCGGATCACTGATTGCGTTGTAGATGGAGGTCAAATCCCAACGGACGTTGCTATCGGCGGCGTGATGGCTAGACATAGTTGCGAGCTCGAATGGCACTCGAACTTCGAATTCTAGCAAAACTCGCGGAAAATAAAGTGCAGCGCAAGAACAAGGTAGAGGGTCAATTTGAATCCATGGGCCGATTCTGATCTCGCGCCTTTTTGAGAAGTGCAGTAAAAGCCTTATAGAAGCTCCAGGACAGCAGTGCATATATCGGAACGCAAAACAGCATCCATCGCCGTTCTCTTCCGGTAGCCACCTGATAGACCACCCATCCGATCAGGTACACGAATGCAACAGAGCACCACAAGTAGTAGATCGTGGCTATCCAATATCGAACCTTACGAGCCATGCCAGCCATGATCTCAGCCTCTCAGGTAAGGCGCAAGTCAAACTGACCCACTACCAAGGACAAGCAGGCTTATTGATTTTAAGGGCGGAGGAGTTGGTGGGCCTGCAGGGATTTGAACCCCGAACCAAAGGATTATGAGTCCTCTGCTCTAACCGTTGAGCTACAGGCCCTTGCGGTCGCCTGCATACTTGCAGACACAAGGTTGAAATTAGTTTAACTCAGCTTGCGTACACTGCACGAATGAAGGAGGGCCAGAACGATTCCTCGGAAGGTGTACCTCGCGTGGCCGCCGGATTGGAGCAACTACAAGTACAAGGCAACACCATTGCAGAGGTGAGGGGCACTGCTTCCCACCTTGACGCCGCAAGATCAAAGACGCGGCGTGAAGGTGGGGCACTGTCGTTTCTGGTTCGCCTACCCTTTAGCTGCTGAAGGCCAGCGTGAGGAGCGTATGCTGCTCTAACTGGTGAGCCTTGGCGGAGCCGGTGGCAGGGCTGGCGGCGGCCTGACGTTTGATGGAGCGCACGGGAAGTTTCTCTCCTAGCAAGCGGCGCAGGCGCGGTTTGACGAAGCTGTGCGCACCCATGTTTGCGGGCTCCTCCTGTATCCAGACCAATTCGTGGGCGTTGGTGAATGGGGCAAGGGCATCGAGGATGTCCTGCTCGGGGAAGGGATAGAGCTGGTCCAGAAAGAGGATCGCCGTGGTGGTGTTGTTGAGGCGCTTGCGTTCGGCCTCGAGGTCATGACCGATTTTTCCGGAGCAGAGCAGGATGCGGGTAACTTCGGAGGGTGTGACGTGGGTGTCTGGAACGATGGTTTGGAAGCGCGGGACGGAGAAGGCCGCTAATTCGCTGGCTGCGTCAGGATGGCGCAACATGCTTTTGGGAGTGAAGCAGATGAGCGGCTTGCGCCATTTACGCAATCCCTGGCGGCGCAACAGATGGAAGAACTGCGCTGCGGAGGTGGGTTGGCAAACCTGCATATTGTCACGCGCACATAGCTGCAGATAGCGTTCGATGCGGGCGCTGGAGTGCTCGGGGCCCTGTCCCTCGTATCCGTGAGGAAGGAGCAGGACGAGGCCAGAGAGCAAGCCCCACTTCTCTTCGCCAGCACTGATGAACTGATCGATGACAATCTGCGCGCCGTTGGCGAAGTCGCCGAACTGCGCCTCCCAGAGAGTGAGCGCCTCGGGGTAATCGCGGCTGAATCCGTATTCGAAGCCGAGGACGGCAGCTTCGGAAAGTTCGGAGTTGAAGATCTCGATGAATGCCTGATCGGGCGCGAGGTGCGCGAGCGGCATGTATTCGCTCTCGTCCTGAATATCGATGAGATACGAGTGGCGATGATTGAAGGTGCCGCGACGGGTATCCTGCCCGCTCATGCGAATGGGAACGCCCTGAGTGACGAGGCTGGCGAAGGCGAGGGCTTCGGCCATGCCGTAGTCGATCAGGCGCTTGCCGGAAGCCATCTCCTGGCGCTGCTTGAGCAG
>Ga0187847_10003866_pt1 | contig 11233 bp, 11 predicted proteins | sample June2016WEW_4_10_FD_132458 | JGI IMG/M metagenome (GOLD analysis project Ga0187847, IMG submission 132458) | Peatland microbial communities from SPRUCE experiment site at the Marcell Experimental Forest, Minnesota, USA - June2016WEW_4_10 | ecosystem: Environmental > Terrestrial > Soil >...
GATTGAAGAAGCTCGGTTCGGCAGCCGGCTTCAAGTCAAGATCGCCGTCGACCCGGCGGTCGCCATGGAGCAGATTCCCTCGCTGATGCTTCAGCCCATTGTGGAGAATGCGCTGAAGCACGGCCTGGGACCGAAGCCCGGTCCAGGCCACTTGTGGATCACTGCCGAAGCCGACGGAAATCAGGTACGTCTGCGAGTGGAAGATGACGGCGTCGGACCCGCAATCGGTGTCTTGAAACTCAACGGCAGCAATGGACGATCGAACGGAGTCGGGCTCGAGAATGTTGCGCAGCGCCTCAATGCGCTCTATCAGGCGCAGGGCCGGATGACAATAGAAGTGCGGCAGGCGGGTGGAACACGCGTCACAATTCTGTTGCCACGCGAGAGCGGAGCCGCGGCGTGATGCGGAGCCTGGTCATTGACGATGAGGCGGATGCTCGCGCGCGGCTGATCCGGTTGCTCGGCGCTCATCCCGAAGTCGTAGTGATCGGCGAGGCTCAGGATGGCCTCGAGGCGATTGAGAAGATCGAAGAGCTCCGGCCTGACCTTTTGTTTCTCGACATAGAAATGCCCGGGCTCAAGGGCTTCGAGGTATTGCGGTCGATTCCGTCCGCAGAGATCCCGCTCGTCATCTTTACCACGGGGTACGACCAGCACGCCCTCGCGGCCTTCGAGGCCAACGCGCTTGCCTATCTCCTCAAGCCCATCGAACCGGAGCGGTTGTCGGTTGCGATAGAACGCTCGAGCAAGCTTTGCTCTCTTTCCCCGGAAAAAGAAAAGCAGCGCGAGAGCATTCTGCGCGCGACAGGCGAGGCGCCGAAGACGCTCCGCAAAATCGTCTGCCGGAAAGACGGACGCGCCCTGCTTGTGCCTTTGGAGCAAATCCTCTGGTTCCAGGTGCAGGATGGCATCGTGCATGCGACGACAGCGAAAGGCTCGTTCTGGGTGAACTACCAACTGGCCGAACTCGAAGCCGCCTTGCCGCCGGAGGAGTTCTTCCGCGCACGCCGCGAAGTGCTGGTCAATATGTCGCGGATCAAAGAGATCAAGCCTTACTTTAAGAGCAGCTTTCTGCTTGTCATGTCCGACGCTGCCTCCACTGAGATCGCCGTGAGCGAACGGCAGGCCCGGCCGCTGCGCCAGCGCCTGCCGGGTCTCTAGAGACAGTTCATGGAGCCTCCACCCGGGCGTTAGCTTCTAAAGAGATTACCCCGATGGTGGGTCAGGCCAGGAGTATTCGACACACGGGAATGGACTCGAGACGTCCCGGTGGGCGGGCAATAGCGGCCGTCAGGAATTGGCAGAGGCAACCCTTATTCTCTGGAAGGAGAGTTTACTGAGGCCGATTCGCCTCGAAAGCTCGTACACACCTGGATCGCGGCCGGTAACTCAGTGGGGCAGACGAAAGTGACTTATCATCTGGAACCGATCGACGCGGGAACACGGATCACACTTTGCCACTCCGGCTTCTCATCTCCTCTTGCTTACATGATGACCGCTGCCGGGTGGGAGACTTACCGGCTCTCGGAAATCCTGGTCACCGAGAAGGAGTAGTTTTGCGAGTGGGTTGCGTCGAAGAGATCCTTGGGCGGCCCTGCGCTACAAGCTCAGCTTCCGCGATCTGGTCGAGATGATGTCTGAGCGCGGATTGCGCCTTGCTCATACCACAATCCTGCGTTGTGCGCAGCCGTATGCCCCGGGTTCATCAAACGCCGGAATCGCTTTGGCCGGCCCGCTGGTCGCTCCTGGCGAGTCGATGACACCCATATAAAGGTTCGTGCCCGCTGGGCCTATCTTGATCGAGCGGTAGACAAGTGAGTGGGTATTCCGGTGAAGATGAACATCGATTCCGGAAGGAAGTCGAACGGCGTTCCGGAGCGAAGGTGAACAGCAGTCGGAGCGAAGCGACGCTGGCATGGTGATTGTGGAGTAAGTGTTCGGAATCGTCAAGCGAATTGTCAGCGTAGCGGAGGCAGGTTCGGCGGGGATTGGGGGTGCAGGGGAAAGGGGCGGCAGCCCTTTGCCCCTGCTTCCTCACTGTAGAAGAAGGGATTCATGGGGGAAGGATGAAGCTCTGCGACGGCTCCGAGCGCTTTCACGTTCAAGCACATCTAGTCGCAGGGCGCTATACGGAACTACGCTGGTTTGGCTAACGGGTTTGCTTTCTCTTCCCACTTAGGAGCGTTCAAGCCCATCACGAGGAGCCACAGGAACACCGATCCTTCTACGAGGAAGGCGGAGGCTAGAATGTAGGGGGACAAATAGTTTGTGAGCGTCGGTGACAGAAAGGTTAGCCAACACAAGCCCGCGATTGCCGTCAGTGCACTCAGAATCCGAGGCAGGAAGGTCGACCGGAGAATCAGGTAGCCGATCAGGATCCAATAGAATCCGTGAAATCCGAGGCCGATGTTCACGCCGTGAGGTAGAAATTGAAGAAGCTCAAGGGTGACTGCCACGACGTTGAAGGACGCTGCGAGCAAAGAAAGGCGCCTGTCCACAGGCTTAAAGATGTCATAGAAGAGCAGCGTCACAGCGATCATGCACGAGACCTCTATGACGCCCGCTGCGACGTGCGTTGCGAGACTCAACCTGCCGCGAGCGAAGAACTCGGTGAATGTTGACGTCAGTACGAGGAACAGAAAAAGGACACCGGCCATTCTGGCCTTGAAACTTGGTGACACTTCAGCAATCCGTTTCATCATCACTGCTGCTCTCATACTCTTTCCTCCTTATGCGAGCAATTGGATCAGGCGTTCATGCGAATCAGAGCGAGTTTCCCGATCCAAAGCCCAGCGCACAGCTCCGACGATAGGCGGTGGCTTTCATGCGGCGCGGGCCTGCTCCTTCCATCGTTGAACGTCCACGCCCATCACGAGCAGCCATAGCATCAGCGCTAGTTCCGCGAGGAAGCCGAGGACCAGATTGTAGGGTGACAGATAGTTTGCGAGCGGCGGAAATAGAAAGGTCAGCCAACCCAGACCGGCAAACGCCATCAGCACGCCCAGAATTCGAGGCAGGAAGCTCGACTTGAAAATCAGATAGCCGATCAGGAGGCAATAGACTCCGAAGAATACGAAGCAGATGCTGACGCCCAGACCGTACAATTCGAGAAACAGAGACGCCAGCGCCCGCAACTGTTCAACCTTAAAAACGCTCAGGTACTGGCCGCCTCCCAAGACGACAAGCGGGGCGAGTTGAAAGAGGCTAGCGAAAGCTAGAATGGCACATCCCACGAGGCTGAAGAACGCCGCGAGTAAAGAAAGGCTCCTGTTCACAGGCCTAAATAACTCATAGAAGAGAGCCGTTACCGCGACATAGCACGCCGTAGCGATGAGGCCAGTTGCTAACCCCAACCGAAATAAAGCTTGGTGCACCAGGATGTTGTTCGCTGTAGACGCGGCGTCGCCATCCACAACAAGGTTCATCCAACCACGCCGGGAAAGCATCGGGACTGATGGCCATCAGTTTTTGCTTCATCTCGGGCCGGAGCTCGAGATGACGGATTTGAGCTTGGCGTGTCCGCCTCGCGAATTCAATTCGCTCATCGATTAAGCGGTTCGCAGCCTCGTCCAAAATGCCGCTGGCCAGTTTGTCGATCTCTGCTTTGAGCTGGACATGCTCATTTGCGGAGAGGAATGGCTCGACTTCGGTCGTCGACTTTAAGGCCGTGCATGATCTGTACTTCGAGCCAAAATACGAAGAGTTCCGGCAAGCCAAGTGTTTCGGAGCTTCCAACTTGCCCTCCACAAAAGCCTCGTAGATGGCCACGTTGGCTGTGACATCGGTGAGTTCGCTCCGCTACCACGCCTCTACCTGCTTCCGCATAGGCTCGAAGTTGCGCTGCATCCGACCCACTCGAACCGAGACGCAATCGGTCAGAGAAAATGATTTCGAGTGTTTCGCGAGCACGCGTGTAAACGCGCTCTGAACAATGTTTCCACTTGGACATCTCAGCAAGATTTCCCAAAAGCGAGACGATTTCCTCAAACGGCCTGCTCAGGGACCGGCGCGACGATGTTCGCTGCCGCCTGAAAGTCTCATCAAGTACTCTCGATTTGTCGATGCTACGGGCTTCCTCCGCCGGTGGTGCGTACGCGGCGTGAACCCCCGAAAATTCCACGTATCTTCTCGGTCCCCGCAGCCGTATTAGCTGACGAAAGGAATTAATCGGAAAAAGGGTCGGCTAGGCACACACATGTTCCTAATTGCGCCTTTTCGCATCAGGCGGGAAACTATGAAAACAGTACAGGGATCGAAAATGATGAAACCGATCTTTATCGGTAGGTGGACGCCAAAGATTTTGTTTTCGCTTCAGGAAAAACCTTATCGACACGGGGAGTTGCGCCGCCGTCTCCAAGGGGTCTCCCAGCGGATGCTCACCAGAACTCTACGCAGCCTCGAATCTTCGGGATTGATCGCCAGGAGTGCGACCACTTCAAAGCCTCTTGCCGTCGAATATTCCTTGACCCAGCCGGGGAAGACCATCATCCCTCCGCTTCGCGGTATGTGCCACTGGGCCTCGCGATTCCGCATGAAGGTAATAGCTGGCGTGCACCTTCAAGAAATTTGACCCGGACGTATCCTGACGTCGCCGGCAGCCGTAATAGCTGCAGTAAGAACAAGTTGAACAAACCCGGAGGACAATATGAACATCGCAAACAAAACAGTTCTGATCACAGGCGCCAACCGTGGCATCGGCCGGGCACTCGTCGAAGAAGCACTTAGACGAGGCGCGCAAAGAGTGTATGCAGGAACTCGTGGCCCACTCGAACACTCTGACACTCGCGTAACGCCCTTAACCCTCGACGTGACCAACGCTGCGCAGATCCAGCGGGCTGTCGGGCAGGTTGAAAGTCTCGACGTCCTCATCAACAACGCCGGCATCGCCATGTACGACGATCTGAGCAAGCCCGAGGTGATCGAACAGCATCTGAAGGTCAACTTGTTCGGACCCCTGAATGTGACTCGCGCGTTCTTGCCGCTGTTGAAACGATCGAAGGGGGCCATCGTCAACAACCTTTCAACGTCGGCGCTTGCGCCCCTGCCGATCATACCCGGTTATTCGATTTCGAAGGCCGCCACTCTCAGCATGACTCAGTCTCTGAGGGCGCTCCTGGCCGGCCAAGGTGTGACCGTTCATGCCATCTTGACCGGACCTGTCGATACCGATATGACCCGAAGCGTCGATTTCCCGAAGGCCTCGCCCGAGTCCGTCGCGGTGGCTATCTTCGATGGCGTGGAAAAAGGCGAAGAGGAGATTTTCCCTGATCCAATGTCCCAATCCATTGCCGAGGGCTGGCGCAATGGCGTAGTCAAGGCCCTCGAACGCCAGTCCGCGGTTTTCGTCCCCGAGAGCGTGGCCCTCTAAAAAAGAGGCTCCCATGGGAACCGAGAACGAAGACACAGCGAAAGGCCAAAATCAGACGAAGGAGAAACGACGATGACGACCCAGGAAATGCATAGTAAGGAAAGAAAAATGGCTCCAGCACCGGTAGCAGTTTCGAACGAAATCGAGGTGCTTCGGCATCAGGCCCAAGTGACGCAGCGTGTTATGCGTTTGAACGTCGAGGGAATTTCTCATGAAGAAAGCTTGATTCAGCCTCAGCCGGCCGGCAACTGTTTGAACTGGGTCATCGGTCATCTCGTTCTTGCATACGAGTTGATTTTTCCTTTGCTCGGACAAGAGCCGGTGATCGGAGGAGGACGGCTAAAGCCCTACGCGCGCCATTCGTCTCCGCTCAAGGATTCAGCCGAGGCTGTACCCTTGCAGGAACTTTTGGCTGCCTTCTACAAAGCGTCGGAGCGCGTGGATGCAGGGCTGGCCGGTCTGGCGACAAAAAAGCTGGATGAGCCGGCGCCGTACTCGCCAACAAACGATCCGAAGGAAACGGTGCGCTCGCTTTTGGCCAGTGTGTCGTTCCATCAGGCTTATCACGCGGGGCAAACGGGACTTCTTCGCCGACTCGTTGGCAAGCATGGGGCAATTGCTTAAGCGTGGCGAGGCTCTGAGGGGGGTCGCCACAATGGCAGCGATGACAGGAACCGACGAGGCCAGATGTACACGCGAAAGGCCGGGCATGAGCGCCTTTGCATTGGAGCGAAATGCCGTCGACCACACCTATTCGATCTGTTAGAAGTTCAGAGGAGGGTCATGTGTGCCCAGCATGCATAGAAAGCACAGTAGTAATGGTCGCCGGGGCCGCATCCACGGGTGGAATTCTGGCGGCGTGCATCGGCCAGTTCAGAAACTTTTTCAAAGCGAGGGGTCTCAGTCTGTTTCAGGAAAGAAAGGAGAAATAATATGGCAACAAGCAAAGATAGGAATATGGCACAACCAAAAGGAAATATCGCGATGAAGACACCCCCGATCGTATCGGAACAGGAGTGGGAGGCTGCGCGGAAGCAACTGCTCGTGAAGGAGGACGCCTTGACTCGCTCCCGTGATGCGCTGGCCGCCGAGCGTCGACGGATGCCGTGGATGGCGGTTGAGAAGAAGTACGAATTCGATGGGCCAAAAGGTAAGGTAAGCCTGGCCGACCTGTTCGAGGGCCGCAGGCAGCTGATTGTCTATCGCGCCTTCTTCGAGCCCGGGGTGTTCGGGTGGCCCGACCACGCCTGCCGCGGCTGCTCCTTTGGCGCCGACCAAGTCTCGCACCTGTCCCATCTGAACGCCCGTGACACCACCCTTGCCTGGGCCTCCCGCGCGCCGCAGGCCGACATCGCGCGGCTCAAGGCGCGAATGGGGTGGGAGATGCCCTGGTACACCATGATCGACAGCTTCGACGTCGACTTCGGCGTCGACCAGTGGTACGGCCACAATGCATTCATCCGCGACGGCGACAAAGTGTTCCGCACCTACTTCATCAACGGCCGCCGCGGCGAGGCAATGGGGACCACCTTGGGCTACCTCGATATGACGGCGCTCGGCCGTCAGGAGACCTGGGAAGACTCGCCAGAGGGTTACCCTCAGACCCAGCCGCATGAGTGGTTGAACTGGCACGACAACTACGACGCAGAGCCAACCCCTCATCCGATGTGGCTCGATATCCTATCCGACCCTTACGAAGCCGCCCGAAAGCGCGAGGCAGAGACGAAGGGGAGCTAAAGAAGTCGAATTCCGATGTCTTGGTCACAACCGGCCTCGTGCAAAATTCATTGATCCACGTATCCTTTTGCGTTCCGGTTCGTAGTAGTGAATGAACGGTCAGGTTCGGCCGCAATGCGTCATGGCAAACGTATAGGTGGTGAAAGGATTTTCTGGGAAGGAGACCAAGATGAAAAACTCAATACTCTTGTGCCTGGTGGTGTCGCTAACGGTGTGGGTCGCGCCGGCTCACGCGCAGGCTTCCAAATACCCGCCAATTGAACAATATCTGATGCCTCTGGCCGACGAAATCGCGCTTGCTAAGACTGCCGCTCCGGCGAATATCTCCGATCGAGCAACCGTCAAAGTCTTCACGAAAACCGGTTTCGAGGTCGCACAACCGGGTGACAACGGTAACGTCTGCATGGTAATGCGCGGGTTCTCGGCGCCGACGTATTCGCCAGCGCCGTTCCGCAAACTGGTTTACGACGCGACCGTGCGCGCACCGATCTGCTTTACGCCTCTGGCCGCGCGAGAGGTGATGCCTTACTATGAGCTGCGGACGAAATTGGCATTGCAGGGTAAAAACCCAGACGAAATTGCGGCAGGCGTAGCGGCCGCTTATGCGGCAGGCGATCTTCCCAAAAGAAGCGAGGTGAGCTTCGCCTATATGTGGTCCGCTCACCAGAATCTTGCCTCGGGTGTCGGTCACTGGCATCCGCATGTGATGGTTTTCGCGCCGTACTATGACAACGCGATGGTTGGTGGGAATCCGTTTGGATCACCGCTTCCCCAACTCACCGATGATGCGGGAACTCCGTTCTCCGTCGTAGTGTTTCCCGTCGACGACAAACTGGCGGTCACCGGGGATGCGAAGTAGTGTCTGCTGCACGGCTCGGTAGCGTATCGGGAACGTGGATGGAGGCGTGATGAACAACGTGGATCGCCGTGAATATCTCGATGGCTCCGGGCGGGTCGAGGCGCGCTATCTGGCCTTCCTTGAGACGGTGTCCACTCTTCGGCCTAGCCTGCACCGCTACTGTGCGCGTATGACGGGTTCGATCATGGACGGCGAAGACGTCGTGCAGGAGGCCTTGATCGAGGCGTATCGGAAGCTGGACAAGTACGACGAGAGCCGTCCTCTGAAGCCGTGGCTGTTTCGGATTGCTCACAATCGTTCGATCGATTTCCTGCGACGAAAGGGGGTGCGGGACGAAGCCGAGGCGGCCGCTGCCCTGCCCGAAGCAGTCTCACCAACCGAACCAGCCGCACTAGGGATCGGCAAAGCAGTGGAACACCTCGTCGCGTCCTTGCCTCCGAAGGAGCGCGCATGCATTCTTCTGAAGGACGTATTTGATTACTCGCTGGACGAGATTGCGGAACTCGTCGATTCCACCGTTGGAGGCGTCAAGGCAGCGCTCAACCGCGGCCGGACGAAATTAGCTTCGTCTCCGGCTTCATCGCCTTCTGTTCGAAGTGCGGAGCCCGAACTAGCACAAATCATGCAACTTTATGTGGATCGCTTTAATCGCCGCGACTGGGACGGTGTGCGCGAATTGATCAGCGCCGACGCCCGGCTCAACGTTCTCGATCGGTTTGCCGGGAAGTTTGCCGACGCACCCTACTTCTTCAACTACGACCGCTGGCCGTTGCCCTGGAAACTGGCGCTGGGCGAGGTGGATGGGGAACCGGTGCTCATTGTTCTCCAACGCGGGGCTGACACATGGACCTCATACTCGGTCATTCGTATGAAGGTGATCGGCCAAGAAATCGAGCAAATTGTGGACTACTCTCACTGCCCGTGGATGATCCCGGCAGCCACCTCCATCTCGCTCGTTGACACGCGCGAGATGCGCGATTAAACCCTGAAGCCCTCCGCCCCAATCGGCAGGCCTAATGGCTAGAACGGTTGTGAGAATCGCGCTTCCAGGAACTCGCCCAGCTTGGCGGTTGCCTTGAATTGAGGAACGGGATCCAGTTCCTTGAACGCGGACGTGAACGCGTTGGACAGACTCCAGATGGTTCGCGGCCGGAATTCCTCGTACCTCGGCTCGAAGTGCAAGTCATGGACGGTGCGGGCGAGATGCCTGGGACCTTCCAGCCTGCTCCGAACGAATGCCTCGTAGATGACGACCTTGGCGGTCACCTCCGTCAATTCACTTCCCTGCCACGCTTCGACTTGTTTTCGCATCGGCTCAAAGTTTGGTGGCACCTGGTTGGGTGAGGTTCGAGTTCTTCGAAGCCGGCTTCTGGCCAGCGTGATTGAGAGTCCGTTTTGGGGCAACTTCCGGCTTGCCTCTCATTCGCCCAAGATCGTTGGCAGGCGTCACAGCAAGATCCAATATCCCCCAAGCCGAGACCAGATTCCCACCGTTTTGGGGGGATGCGAATGCTAGTTGTTACCTTCCAAGCCTTTGGATCTGCTGATCGGCTGAATCGGCAGGCTTCGTCGGTGCCACCAGGTTTTTTCTTAAAACTATGAGCAACAGTGAACATCTTTCGTGATCGCGACCCTGACAAGATAGCTTCGGTAAGATTCAAACTCATGTTTAAGACTGTTGTTTAATGTCTCCGCCGAAACAGATTCGAAGGCAAACGCATCGGGTGTCCGCGCCCGGGGCTGCTGCTTCAACGCGAGGGAAGCTGGTGGAAGCCGCCGGTCACGTCTTCGCTGAGCGCGGCTATCAAGCGACAACGGTGCGGGAAATCGTCAAGCGCTCGGGCGCCAATATCGCAGCGGTCAACTATTACTTCGGCGGCAAACTAGGTTTGTATACCGAGGTGTTACACCAATTGGTGCGGGCGGCGCGAGTGAATGCGATCAACAGTGCACTTGATCAGAATGCACCTCCAGAGGACATCTTGCGGGCGGTCATTGGAGCTCGCCTACAGAGCGTGACCAGACCCGACTTGCAGGACTTGCACTTTCGAATCATGATGCACGAACTTGTGCAGCCCACGCCGGCGCTGTCGCGAATCGTCAACGAAGTAACCCGACCGATTTACGAGCGACTACTCGAATTGGTCGGAACGATCATCGATTTGCCGCCCAAGAATGAGAAGACCCGGCTGTGTGTAAACAGCATCATGGGACAGATTCTCGTCTACATTCTGGCGGGTCCCCTGCTGATGCGACTTTGGCCAGAGTTAGAGATGACACAAGAGCAGGTCGACCGGATCGCTAAGCATATTGGGGACTTTTCGCTGTCGTATCTTCGGCAGGAAAAGTTTGGTGGTCGGCAAGCTACGGCGCCGAGCAAGGCGGCCCATAAAAACGGGGGAGTACTGGTTTGATCCTCATTCAACCCTGTTTCCCGCTTTCGACAAAGCGCAGTTTCAAAAAGAAAGGGAGAAAACGAAATGAATCCTGTGGCTGAAGTGAAAACGAATCCGAATCCGGCTCCCGAATCAAGAAGTGTTGCTGGTGGAGCAGCCGCTGCGACAGCCTCGGCAAAACCGACGACAACAAGATCTGCCCCCGCCCCTACCGACAAGGGCGCCGCACTGGCGTTTGGCGCTACGGCCGGGATGCCCAAGCGATTCAAGGGCAACTTCGATTTCCAGTTCGTGCGAACGATGGGGTGCACTAAGTATGGCGGGGCCGAGATAGGCGAGTGCTATGAGACCGCCTCGCGCATCGAGGACGAAAAGGAAGATAGCTACACGGAAGCATGGCGCGTGACTGCGGAGCGGGTGGAGGTTATCGCCCGGAAGTCGCTTGCGGGCGGGCATCTGGTTAGTGCGCAAGAGACGTTCCTGCGGGCGTCGTCATACTGGCGCGAGGTGGGGTTTTACCAAAGCACAACGGACCCAAAGTGCCGCGCTGGTTGGGAACGTCAACGGGAGTGTTTTACGCAAGCCGGAAAACTGATGGACCCGCCGTTCGAGGTGGTCAGTATTCCGTACGAGAACGGGCAGTCGCTTCCCGGCTATTTTCTGAAGACTGATGTGAGCAACAAGCCGCGGCCGACGTTGATGAGCCTTGGTGGCGCCGACTCCTTGGCGGAGGAACTCTATTTCTGGGGCGGCGGCGCGGCGGCGCTTCGCCGGGGATACAACGCCTTGCTGTTCGAGATTCCGGGGCAGCGCGGTGCGATGTATTCGAATCCCGGTGCCGAGCTGTTCTTCCGACCGGACACGGAGGTTCCA
>Ga0187847_10003868_pt1 | contig 11233 bp, 7 predicted proteins | sample June2016WEW_4_10_FD_132458 | JGI IMG/M metagenome (GOLD analysis project Ga0187847, IMG submission 132458) | Peatland microbial communities from SPRUCE experiment site at the Marcell Experimental Forest, Minnesota, USA - June2016WEW_4_10 | ecosystem: Environmental > Terrestrial > Soil > Wetlands...
AAATGGCACCTAGTGGAGAAGTAAAACTGCCTGATGCTCCGGATACACTGCCCGAGGATTTTGCCGAGTGGGACGGTGGAGAACGTCACGAGCCGGTCGCGGCTCCGGTAAAGCAAGTCCCTGCCGAGCGCCCGCGCCCGGTAGAAGCGCGGCCTCCTGCCGCCAGCAGGGTAGTGGAGCCCGACCGGGAGATCGAACGCCCAATGCCTGTTGTGCGCGCTACCAAGGCTGCACCTCCGCCTCCAGCTCCGGTTGCGGCGCAACCTAGAAGGGTCGAGCAGGCGTGGCAGCCTCCTCCACGCCCGAAACCGCAGAGCACGGCGACAAAGGTAGACTACGCGCCTGCCAACACACAGCGCACTGCCGAAGCCAAGCTCGCTGAGGCCCTATGGCCTGCTGCCGAACAAAAGAAAAAGGCCAAGACCCAGCCGAGCGAGGGCGGCCATCGCATGGTGGCCATCGTTGTCGGTGCAGTTGTCATCTGTGCCGGGCTCGGCGCCGGCTTCGGTTTGTACATCTGGCGGTCGCATTCGCAGCCGCACCCGCAGGCGGTTGCGGAGACAACCGAGGTCAAGGTTCCAGAGTCTGACCCGTCGGCTGTCGACGAGACGAAACCTGATCCGCGCAACGCGCAGGTCGGAAAAAATGCGACGTTACCTGGACAGACGCAGTCCGGTTCCTCACAACAGCAGGCTGGTCAAGCGCCGTCAAATGCGCAGCAACCGGCTCAGGATACGACGCCTGCAGTGCAGCAGCCGAATCCAACTCCGACCGTGAACATGGCGCAGTTCAACTCGCCGTCTAGCATCCCGCGCAATCAGCAGGGAGGCGCTCCGGAACCGTCAGGCAATCTCGATGCCTCCCACATGGCAGGCGGGAACTCCGGTGCGAATCCGATGTTCAACTCATCGAACAAAGAGCACGTCCAGTTTGCGCCAAACAAGCCTATTGAAGTCGCTTCAGGCGTATTGTCGCCAACCCTCGTCAAGAAGACCGTACCGGAGTACCCCCCGATCGCGCGCAATATGCATGTGAGCGGAGTGGTTACCGTTGCGATCTCCATAACGCCGCAGGGCACGGTTTCGGATGCGCATGCCATCTCCGGCCCCATTCTGCTGCGCCAAGCCGCGGTCGATGCGGTAAGAAACTGGCGCTTCCGGCCGTACCTTGTGAACAACCGTCCGGTAGCAGTTCAAACCGATGTGAACGTAGACTTCGCGTTGCAGTAAAGCATCGCGCATAGCTTGCTTCAAACCTCAACCCCATCCTGCCGAACTTGGCAGGGTGGGGTTTGTTTTTTGGGTTTTGTGCCTTGACTGCCTCTGCCCTCTGGCTAACGAGACCTTTTCGAGGCGCAAAATTAAAACAGGTTGAAGTCCACCCGAACGGTTATCAGGACCGGAACCGGTTTGCCGTCTTTAGTGCCGGGCTTGAACCTGTACCGGCGAATGGCTTCGAGAGCTTTTTCGTCCAGGCCCATGCCCAATGTGCGAATCACGCGCAAATTTTGCGGATTGCTGTGGGTGTCGACAATGAGGGCCACCATGCAGACGCCCTGATATCTTTGACGGCGTGCTTCGTCGGAGAACTCGGCCTCGGGCGCGGAGATGAGCGTGGGCACAACGACTCCGCGTTGATTGGGGTAGTAGACTCCATCTCCGCCACCGGGACCCCAGCCACGGTTACCGCTGCCCGGCCCGTCGCCTCCGTTCGCTCCCCAGCCAATGCCGGTGCGGGAGCCCGGGCCATCTGAGTTCAGGGTCACATTTGGCGAATTGTGCACGCCGATGTTGGGCATCGAAGAATCATCGGGCAGGCGAATGTCGATAGCGGATTCGGCCGGCAGTTTCGGCTGCACGATGAGAGGAACCATGGGCGGCGCGATGGGCGTATTGGCGAATTGCGGATTGCGGCCTTCGATAGGAGCAACCGGATCGTCGGTCCCGCCACCGCTGCCGCCGTTCGCGGGTTTTGCTGGCAGCGGCGCAAAGATGTGCAAGTCGCCGATGTCGATGTGGTGGCTATTGGGTGTTGACGGGAAGTGAGTGATCGCAGTCTTCATGCCTAGCAAAATGGCCAGCGCCATGATGCCGCCGTTGACTAGAGTCGCAGTCCCGATAGCCCAGGGATTGGTCCTCGCCGCCATGCGATCGGGAACGGGGATGGATTCTGACGTAAGTTCGAGCGGCGGCAAGCGCGATGGAAAGAGGGCGTCGCGCATATTCTCGTAGAACCCAATCCAGAGCGGTTTGTCGTCAAGTGCCGCGCCGGGAAAAAGATCCAATGTGGAGTTCTTCGCGCGCGATTTCGCGCCGGAACGTGAGGAGCCGGGCCGATGCATACACACCTCTCATACGCGCATTGCTTCCGGAAAGATTCCGTGCAGTCGCGCGGCGAATTACAGTCGACTCGAGTCCTCGATGCCCAATAGACGGAGCGCGGAGAGAGTGGTTATCCAAAAAACGTTGAGGTTTGTACTGCGGATGTCGAGAGAATATTTTCGTCAGTCCTTTTTATCGCCCTGCACTACAGCATGGTACGCGGAGACTCGTGAGTTGCCCGACATCGGGAGCCGCCGTAATGGTTACAAAACCTGGCTGCACGCGATTGGTATCGTTCTTGTCGGTAGAGTAGACCGTAACGCTGAGTATTACGCTCTTTTCCAGCGAATTACAGGCAAAACGGATGGGAAAGATGGAACAGTAAAAGGTCTGGCTTTCGCATCGAATGTCGATACCCAAAGGAGACATGCTCGAACATTTGGCCTCGACCGAAACGGAACCCTCTCCCTTCGTCATTCGGGGTTCGCTCGGAACCAGGGAGACCAACTGACTCTTTGGATCCCAATCAAATAGCGCAATGGAGTTGCCGGCCTGGGTATAGGTAAACAGTCTGTCTTTCCAAAAGGCTTCAAGGCTAACAGGCGACTTGGAGTGGTTCACCGTAAAGAGTACATACGTGCCGTCGGGATTGCGGAAGGCAAGGGATTCGAGATCGTCCGACCCTGTAACTCCAGAAGCGATCCGACATGCCCTCGGCTTCACCGCTATGAAGAGCTGAGTCATCAGCAAGAAATCGATGTTCGATCCGGCAGCAGAGCTAATGGTCTCTGCGCCGTTCTTCAGCGGGCGAACAATTAAGGTATCCGCTTCTTGATCCATCGAGGGCTCTGCCTCTGGAGCCCCACTCGTGGCTGAAGCCCCGGGCGGGTGAGCGGCATGGCTAAACGGGGCCGCTACAGTGGCATGGCCCGACGGGGCCGCTACATCGATCTGGGCAATCTGCTGAGCCAGGATATCGTCATAGACATGAATGTAGGCATCAGTTCTCTCGCGGCTTTGAGATTGGAACATAAGAACCGCGTTCAGACTGTGGTCCCTTTCCGACGACCAAACAGATACGCTCACAGTCTGCGCTCCAAGGAACCGGTTAGTCCCTCCACCGAGCAGACAGCCCACGAGAAGAATCACCGCACTGCGGCTCTTCATCGCCCGGCAAATATGAGTTTGTTTTCTCGTCTTTTGCATGGAATGTTCCCGGAATACCCTCGCCGCGCCGACTGGCTCAGCTTCTCTCGATCCCGGCGCCGTGAACGCTTTATGCGATCAACGGCGCCGATGCCGAGGGTGCAAGTGTTACGCTCCCCGTTGCAGGGGTTAGTTGACCGTGATGGTAAACGTCTCCGTGCTCTTGCAGTTGGAGGAGTTGGTGTACGTCGCCGTATAGACGTTGGAGCCCGTGCTCAGCTTGATGTCGTCGATCTGACGCGAGGTGGAGGTGTATCCGCTAGGGCCGGTCCAGCTCCATGATCCGCCGGATGTGGGCTGCGGGCCAAGGTCTACCTCCGTGCTGGTGGAACTCACGGTGGCGCTGTTTTCCTCCGTCCAGGTTGATCCGTTATTTACGGAGATGTACGGGGTGATCGTGGTCGGCGTGCAGGAACCGCCACTAGTCGTGCTGAGGCTGTAGGAATTCAGCGTGAAGGTCCCGGTACCACCGTCGGTATCCCCGATCTCAAAGCCGAAATCGGCCGTGGAGAACGTGTCGCTAATGAGCTTGTCCTGGCTCACCAGCCAATTCATTAAAGTCAGAAGATTCACACTGCCGCTCGACGCCTGCGAGGTGCGCAGGAAGGAAACGACGTTGTGGCCAGTGTTGCCCTGAAAGACGTCGTAAGTCTCGCCACCAATGGAGACGTTGGTGGCGAAGGGGCAGCCACTGACACCAAGTTGGTTGCAAGCATACGAGCTAGCGATAGGGCCGTCGCCCTCCCACTGCTCCCAGACCATCACTTCGTCCACGTTACCATTTGTCCAGAGATCGTAGGCTGCGTCGTAATAGGGGTGTGTGCCTGACACCGAGAAGTTGAACGACGAGTTTACGGCGCTGAGGGAACTGAGATTTACGTTGCCCAAGCTGATTTCCGAGTCGGGGTACGCCTGGACACCGGAGCCGCTGCTGGGGAAATCAGCTACAGACCACCAATTGGTGGAGCTGTTGGCATAGACGCACTGGCCGGATGTCGCGCCCCAGCTGTCGGTGTACAGGTTGTAACCGTTTTCAGTGTAGGTTGCGTATTGACTACACGAACTCCACACCTGGGCCCTTGCTGACATAGAAGCGATCGAAGCGACCGCGCAGAAAGCCAGCGCGGCGACTGGTATTGTGCAAAACTGTTTACTCATTGAAACATTCTCCTTTTGCCCGTTCGTTCTGCTCCTTGGGGCAGCATCGCTGGGTAAATCGGAGTCTGCTCCAATTGAACTGCGCGGACTGTAAGAAGAAAATGCAACCAGTGTCAATGCTTATTCTGTACGAACTTGTTACGCTGAGGGGCTGTAACATGCATGTCATGAAATGGGACTCATTTGGTCGATATTCTGAAACATAGTTACAAATGTTACACGTAGATGGATGGCGTACGATTTCGATAGATACTGGTTTTCATGGTCCTCACCCCGTCGCGGGAGCCCGTTTGGTGCCGGTGAAGGTGTCCTAAAAAGACCAAAGGCGTCCGCTACAGCGGACGCCTTTGGCTTGGCCCCAGAGGAGGGTAACTTGATGAGAGCTACTTGTTGGTGTGGCTCGTCCCCGTCTTCTCTTCGAGAGCTGCCTGCGCCGCTGCCAGCCGCGCTGTCAACAGACGGAAGGGCGAGCAGGAGACATAGTTGAGGTCGATCTTGTGGCAGAACTTGACGGACTCTGGATCGCCGCCATGCTCGCCGCAGATACCGACCTTCAGTTTGGCCCGCGTGTTGCGTCCTTTGGCCACGGCGCCCTTGATGAGCTGGCCCACGCCCGCCTGGTCGAGAGTGGCGAACGGGTCCTGCTTGAAGATGCCGAGCTTGAGATACGCGGGCAGGAAGTTGTTGATGTCGTCGCGCGAGATGCCGTAGGTGGTCTGCGTCAGGTCGTTGGTGCCGAACGAGAAGAACTCGGCCTCTTCTGCAATTTGATCCGCAGTCAGGGCCGCCCTCGGCAGTTCGATCATGGTACCCACCATGTATTCGACCTTGGTGCCCTTCTCCTCGAAGACTTCGTCGGCCATGCGGCGAATGATGGCGGATTGGTTGCGCATCTCTTCGATCGAACCGATGAGCGGGATCATGATCTCTGGATGCGGATTGCCACCCTTGGCCTTGACGGCAACCGCGGCCTCAATAATGGCGCGCGCCTGCATCTCGGTGATCTCCGGGAACGTAATGCCGAGGCGGCATCCACGCAACCCGAGCATGGGATTCTGCTCGTGGAGTTCTTCCACGCGCGCCAGTAGCGTACGCAGATCCTTGAGCTTCGGCGACTTCGGCTTGGTCTCTTCGAGCCGGGCGATCTGAACCAACAGATCCTCGCGTTTGGGCAGGAACTCATGCAGCGGCGGATCGAGCAGGCGAATAGTGACCGGCAGCGACTCCATGGCCTTGAACAGGCCCACAAAGTCGGCGCGTTGCATGGGCAGCAGTTTTTTCAATGCCGTCCGGCGATCCTTCTCGTTGTCGGCCAAAATCATCGTGCGCATATGTTCGATGCGGTCTTCGGCAAAGAACATGTGCTCGGTGCGGCAGAGGCCGATGCCCTCGGCGCCGAATGCACGCGCCGTTTTGGCGTCGCGTGGAATGTCGGCGTTGGCGCGGACGCGGAGACGCCGAACCGGGTCGACCCAACTCATGAATTTCACGAGATCGGGATCGTCGGGCTGCGCCTCAAGCGTCTTCAGCTGGCCGGCAATCACGCGTCCCGTGGTGCCGTCGAGCGAGAGGTAATCGCCATGCCTGAAGGTCTTGCCCTTGACACGCAGTTCCCTCTTGGCTTCGTCTACGACGCAGTCGCCCGCGCCGGCCACGCAGCACTTGCCCATGCCGCGGGTGACGACCGCCGCGTGCGACGTCATGCCGCCGCGCGAGGTGAGAATGCCGTCGGCAACTTCCATGCCGGCGATGTCCTCAGGTGTGGTCTCGCCGCGGACCAAAATGATGGACTTCCAGCCTTTCTGGTGCTGCTTCACGGCTTCTTCCGCGGTGAAGACGATCTGGCCCACAGCCGCGCCGGGCGAAGCCGGAAGACCGGTAGCGAGCACTTCGATCTTCTCGCCCTTTTCCACGAGGCGCGGAACCAGGAAGTCATAGAGCTGGTTGGGCTCGACGCGGAAGATGGCTTCTTCCTGCGTGATCAGGCCCTCGCGCACCATGTCGATGGCCACGCGAACCGCGGCCAACCCCGTGCGCTTGCCGTTGCGCGTCTGCAGCATGTAGAGCTTGCCATCCTGGATGGTGAACTCAAAGTCCTGCATGTCGCGGTAGTGCTTTTCCATGCGCCGTGTGATGTCCTTCAACTGCTCGTAGACCTTGGGCATGGCCTTCTCAAGCTCGCTGATGGAGAGCGGCGTGCGCACGCCGGAAACCACATCCTCGCCCTGCGCGTTCATCAGGTACTCGCCGAAGAACACGTGCTCGCCAGTGGCGGGATTACGCGTGAAGCCCACGCCGGTGCCAGAGTTCTCGCCCAAATTGCCGAAGACCATGGCCTGCACGTTTACTGCTGTGCCTAGCCAGTCGTCGATGTGGTTGATGCGGCGATAAGTCTTGGCGCGCTCGTTCTGCCAGCTTCTGAAAACGGCGTCGCGGGCCGCTGTGAGTTGCTCCAGCGGATTCTGCGGGAAGTCCTTGCCCGTCTCCTTCTTGACCAGCTTCTTATATTCTTCAATGATCTTCTGTAGGGCATCGGGCTTGAGGTCGTAGTCGAACTTCACTTTCTTCGCGGCCTTCACGCCATCGAAGATGTGCTCGAACTTCTTTTTGGGAATATCCAGAACCACGTCGCCGAACATCTGGATGAGGCGGCGATAGGAGTCATACGCAAAGCGGGGATTACCGCTGCGCTTGGCCAGCGATTCCACAGCCTGATCGTTGAGGCCCAGGTTCAAAATTGTGTCCATCATGCCCGGCATGGAAAACTTGGCGCCGGAGCGGACTGAAACCAGCAGCGGATTCTCGCCGACGCCGAGCTTCTGGCCCTGCAACTGCTCGAGCTTGGCAAGCGCCGCGAGAATCTCCTGATCGATTTTGGGGCTGACTTTGCCGCGCATGTATTCGCGGCAGGCCTCGGTCTGGATGGTGAATCCCGGAGGCACCGGCAGACCCGCGTTGGTCATCTCGGCCAAACCGGCGCCTTTGCCGCCCAGCACGTCCTTCATCTTGCCATTGCCGTCGGCCTTGCCGCCGCCAAAAAAGTACACATAACGTTCGTTTGAGGTTGTGTCCGCCTTGGCGGACGACTGCTCCAAGACTGCCTGGGTCATCAGATCAAATCTCCATCGTAGGATTCCGCAACGCGGTCCATATGAAGGGTAACGGAACTCGGGGCCTGCACGCCAACTGAAAGCAGAAAAACAGGCTGAGCGAACGAAACCCCTCAAAAATATGGACTGCGCCAAGCGGGCATTGTCCCCATCAGAGATATCGCTTGCAGGTAACGGTTGCCTGTGCCCCGGGTCACACGGGATATACGGGCGCGGCGGGAGACAACGTACCGCGAATAAACAGGTGGTGCCACATTCTGAGATTCGGCGGCTCTTCAAACCGATCTATAGAGAATGCGCGCGTCGAAGGAGGACTGCGGCTACCAATTGGAAAAACGCTGGCAATCAGTGCGACGCGGACGCATCATGGCCTCGGAGCTTCGCAAGCTCTTTCTTGAGCACTTCGCGCACGGAGGTTGTGGACTGCGGGTGGGACTTGTCGAGAATGTCGTAGATGCGCCAACTGCCGCTCTCGGTCATGAGCGTGATCTGCAACTTGCGCGTTGCATCGGTGGGATTGTTCTTCGGGTCGGCTAGAGCAAAGGACACGTTGGCTATGATCTGCTCCGGACTGTCTACTTGAAGTTCGATATCGAGATTCCAAATTCCGTCCCAGTACTGGCAGCCGCAAATCGGATCCCAATTGATGGCCGGGGAAGAGCCGGGTTCGGTCGCTTTGACGTCGGCCTTCTCCAGCTCCAAAAGAGATGAGTGGAAATAATTACTAGCGTGTGGACCGTCGAAGGCGATTCCTTCGCCTCCGTTTTGGTAATGGCTGTAGATATCCTTCAACAACGCTTCAGCCCCAGCTACATCCTGCGCGCGAATCTGGCAGCAAGGAAGGATTGAGGCGACCGACAATACAACTGCTCTCAACGTCTTCGTGCGCATGGGAAAATTCCTCAGGATTTCAATAAAGCGTCAGTATCATTTTATCCCGAGGCAGATTATCGAAAGTCAGATGTTCAGGCCGCTTAGGCCGCAGTTTCCCGAAATTGCATCCTGAAACAGGAGATTTCCGTGTTTGGGGCCACGAGGATTGCGTCCAGTCCCACCAAAGCGAGAATCTCCCGCACACGCGGCGAAGGATTCGCGATGGCGAACCGACGACCGGCCTTGCACGCGTCGCAGTAGAGCGTGATGAGCGCCGCCAGGCCTGCAGCGTCGATCCGCGCCACATTTTCAAAATCGAGTGTGACGTTTTGCCGCACGACGAGCGCGTGCAGTTCGCTAAGGAATTTCTGCTCTTGACCTCTGACGAGCTCCTTGACGCCGGGGGCGAATTCCGTGGTTGAGCAAAAGGGGTGCATCATATAAAGCTCCTTGAGCGGCGACGCTTCCAATCACTTGAAGCGTCTACGTTATAACGGGCCATCCAGTGTTCTGTTATCACCTGGCCTTGAACCTCCAGATGGGGGACTAAACCTGAAAAACGCCGCGAGCGGGGAATATGCTGAATTTGCAGGGCCTGTGAGCGTTCTTGCGCTCATCCGGCGCGGCGGATGGTGTTCGATCTTGTTCAGTGCGTCCGGAAATGAACAACACTATCCCATACGCAGTCGGGAAGAGGGAAGTTCCATTGGAAGCCAAACTGCACAATTCGCCAGGTTTGATTGTGAGCCGGATGCGCGAGTTGGCTCTCGAAGCCGGTTTTACCGAAGCCGGTGTGACGCCATTGCCGTATGAGGCAGAAGATCGCGACGCGAAACGGTTTCGCGAGTGGGTAGGCAAAGGCCGCGCGGGAACGATGCGGTATCTCGAACGCAAGACAGAGGACGGGCAGTTGGCGCGGGAGCGCGTAGCGGCGCCGTTTCCGTGGGCGCGCTCGGCGATTGTATGCTTTGCGAGTTACCTATACCCTTCCGCACCACTCTCAACCAAAACCTCAGGCCCGCGGAGCGGGTGGATTGCACGGTATGCCTGGTCAAGTCGTGTGTTGCCCAGCAAGAAAAATGAGAGCGGCGAGCGCCAGCCCAGCGATTATCACAAAGTGCTCCTCAAGCGACTGCGAGAAGTGGAGGTGCGGCTCCATGCGCAGTTTGGCGAGTTCGAGTCGCGCGCGTATGTCGATACGGGTCCGGTGGTCGAGCGTGCGTTGGCCGTGGCAGCGGGCCTCGGATGGACCGGCAAAAACACCTGTCTCATTCATCCGCAACACGGCTCGTGCGGATTTCTGGCGGTGCTGCTGACCTCGTTAGAAGTTAGCAAGTCGGCGAGTCTGCAAGTCAGCGAGCCAGCCGCGAAAGGGCACGACTTCAGTCGTGCCGATCAAGCCGCTAAAAGTACGAGGGCTTTAGCCCCGGCGGGAAGTTCGTTCGAGATTCCAAACCATTGCGGCACCTGCACGCGCTGTATAGAGGCTTGCCCCACGCACGCGCTCGATGTGCCCTACCAGATGGACACAACGCGCTGCATCGCCTACCTGACCATCGAACACAAGGGCCCGATCGCCGAGGAACTGATGCCGGGCATCGGCCGTCAGGTCTTCGGTTGCGACATCTGTCAGGATGTGTGCCCCTGGAATCAGAAGGCGCTGCGCAAAGTGCAGCGGGGAGCGCCGATTGCGGTCGATCCGCAGCTCGAACCGCGGCCCGAGCTTGTAAATCCGGCACTCGATTGGCTGGCATCACTCGACGAGAAGTCCTTCGAGCAACTCTTCAACGGCTCGCCGGTGCGAAGAACCGGATTTCTGGGCCTCCAGCGCAATGTGGCCATAGCCATGGGCAATAGCGGCCTTGCAAGCTTCATCCCGCGACTGGGAGCGTGGGCCAGCGCTGCGGACGAAGGCTTGCGCGCCGCCGCACGATGGGCGCTAGACCGGCTGCGCAAACAATCCCCGGCATAAAAATTTACGTGTCTCTGCTCGCGCCGGCCCTTCGTATCTTGCGTGCCAGGAGCTATCCTTGAAACAGCGTTTCCCGCGACGAACCCATATTGATGCCTGACGCAAGAAGGAAGATCCGATGGCTGATGAGTTGAAATCCGTGTCTGAAGTCGCTTCCGATGTCGCGACCAGCGTAGAAGACGCCGGCGCTGCGCTGGCTGCCGCTGCCACTGGTCCCGCGCAGCCGGTCGCGCAATCGAAATGGTACCAGTGGCGAAAAGATGGCACCGCCCTCCTTGCCTACCTGCTCGATAGCGAGGTGCACACTTTCGCTTTCAGTGTTGCGGCCAACGCCATCATTTCGTTTATTCCGTTCATCGTGCTGCTCTACACGCTGGCGCTATCGGTCTTCCACTCGCAAAGCATGGCGGGCGTGGTCGACCATATGGCGAACTACTTTCTGCCGCACATAGAGAAGATCCAGGGCTGGATGGTAACGGCCATCCGCTTGGAAGCGGTCGTTCCTTTGTTGCACCACAAAAGCACATTGGTTTTCTCGCTGGTGATGATTCTCGTTGCCTGCACCGGCATCTTTCTGCCTTTGGAAGTAGCTC
>Ga0187847_10003872_pt1 | contig 11224 bp, 9 predicted proteins | sample June2016WEW_4_10_FD_132458 | JGI IMG/M metagenome (GOLD analysis project Ga0187847, IMG submission 132458) | Peatland microbial communities from SPRUCE experiment site at the Marcell Experimental Forest, Minnesota, USA - June2016WEW_4_10 | ecosystem: Environmental > Terrestrial > Soil > Wetlands...
CAGCGGCAATGCCATCACCTTCCAAATCGCGCTGATGGACTCCTACGATTCCCAGTTTCTCAGCACAGAACACTTCACGGTACAACCCGTCGCAGTATCCGGACAGGTCAAAGAAGTGGGTGTCGAAGACCTTCGTATCGTCGCCCCTGCGGCCAGTGTGGACTTCCACGACGCACACACCATCGCGATGGAGATCAACGCCGCCGCCGACAGTTGGGTGCGCAATGTCGCCATGATCGACACTACCGAAGGCGTTCGCATGGACATCAACTCCGAGCGCATTACGCTCACCCGCGACGATGTAGAGCAGAGCAAGACCGTCACCAGCGCCGCCAGGCCCTTCGATTTCGCCATCAACGGCACTCAGGTCCTTGTCGACCGCGCCGCAGGCAACGGCGACAAGGTTACCTACTTCGCCACCGAGCCGCGCCAGCAGGGTCCTGTTGTCATCCTGAACTCGACCTTTCACGGCGATGGAAACCTGGAACCTCATCAACGCTGGTCCACTGGATTGCTGGTCGACAACTGCTCTGTCCCAGAGGGGGGCATTCACCTCATCAACCGCGGCGTTATGGGCTCGGGTCATGGGTGGACGATGGGCTGGGGCGTTGTCTGGAACAGCACCGCCAGCGATTTCATCATCCAGCAGGCGCCCGGCACTATCACCTGGGCAATGGGCAATCGCGGTCCGCTGAAAAGCCAGGCGATGCCTGACGGGAATGGTGGCCGAGTCCACGGGACTCCGCTTCCCTCAGGCTTGATCGAATCCCAGGGCAAGCCCGTTACTCCGCGGAGCCTCTACCTCGCCCAGTTAGCCGAACGTCTCGGCCCCGATGCCCTCAAGAACATCGGCTACACGACCGCCGATCCCCTGCACTAGTGACACATTCCTCAAGCCACGCCAGACCGAACGATTTGTTCAGTCCACTTGGCCTCTCATTCTTCGGACTCGCCGACGGAGCTTATTGGCACGGCCTTTTCACAGGCTTCCTACCCGCCCTCATCGTCCTTGCCGCAATCTGCCTGGCCTACATCACTGTCGTCTGGTGGAAGCAGTAGACACGCCCCTACCGGCTCGACTTCAGCAAACTTCGCGCGTGCTCCAGACTCGACTCCGTCACCTTTGCCCCCGATAGCATCCGCGCAATCTCCTGCGCGCGTTCCCCCACCTCCATCCGCCGCACGCTGGTGCGTGTCCGTCCGCCCTTCTCCGCCTTCTCGATCACAAAATGCTGGTCCGCGAACGCCGCAATCTGCGGCAGGTGCGTGATGCACACCACCTGCTGCCGCTTTGCCAGCGTCTTCAGCTTCCGCCCCACCGCCTCGGCCGCCCGCCCGCCAATCCCAATGTCGATCTCGTCGAAGACCAGCATCCGCGGCGTCGGCAGCGCACTCTTTCTCTTGCCATGACCCGCTCCCGCCGCAAAGCTCTCCTCCACCGTCACCTTCAGCGCCAGCAGCACCCGCGACATCTCCCCGCCCGAAGCAATCTCATCCAGCGGCTTCAGCGGCTCGCCCGCGTTGGTCGCAATCAGGCACTCCACCCGGTCCCAGCCGTGCGCGCTCCAGCTCGACGACTCCTCGACCCCCGTCTCTCCAGAACCAGTAACCTGAACCTTGAACCGCACCGTCATCGCCAGGTCGTTGATCTCTTCCGTCGCCAGCTTTTCCAGCCTCTCCGCCGCTGCCGTCCGATTCGCCGTCAACCTCTCCGCCGCCGCGCGATAGCCCGCCGCATCCCGCTCCTGCTGGACCCGCAACTCCGCCAGCAGCTCGTCGCGGTTCTCCACCTCGGCCAGCCGCTGCGCCGCCTCCTCGCCGAAGCGCATCACCTCCGCCAGAGTCTGGCTCCCCCCCGTCCCGCCGTACTTCCGCTTCAGCCGGTCCAGCGCCGCCAGCCGGTCCTCGATCTCCTCCAGCCGCTCCGGCGATGCGTGGACCTTCTCCGCAAAGTCCCGAACCTCCGCGCTCACATCCTCCACCGCCGCCTTCGCCGCCGCAAGCTGCTGTGCCGGCTCCGCAAATCGCGCGTCGAACTTCGCCAGCTCCTCCACATGCTTCAGCGCCGCCGTCAGCGTCGTCTCCGCCGAGCCCTCCTGCTCATACAGCAACTCGTGCGCGCTCTGTGCCGCCGTATACAGCTTTTCTGCATTCGCCAGCACCAGCTTCTCCGCCTCCAACTGCGCGTCCTCGTCCTCTGCCGCAAGCTGCGCGTCCGCAATCTCCCGCGTCTGGAACCTCCATAGATCGGCCATTCGTGTCCTGTCCTGCTCGGACGCCTGCAACTCCCCAAGCCGCTCCGTCGTCGTCCGCCAAGACGCAAACGCCGCCTCCACGTCATCTCCCGCGATCCCGCCAAAGCGGTCCAGCAATCCCCTCTGCTGCGCCTGGTCGAACGACCCTAGCGTCTCGCCCTGCGTGTGGATCAGCCCCAACTCCGGCGCCAGCTCCCGCAGCACCGCCACCGTCGCCGGCTGGTTGTTGACGAAGACCCGCCCCTTGCCGCCCGCCGCAATCTCCCGCCGCAGCAATATGTCGTCGCTGAAAGTCCCCGCGTCGATCCCATTCGCCTCCAGAATCGCCGCCGCCCCCTGCGTTCCCTCGAAGACGCACCCCAGCACGGCCTTCTCCGCGCCATGCCGCACCACGTCCGCCGAAGCCTTCCCGCCAAGCAGCAGCGCCAGCGCGTCGATCAATATCGACTTGCCCGCGCCCGTCTCGCCCGTCAGCAGGTTCAACCCCGGCCCAAAGCTGGCCACCGCCTGGTCGATCACCGCATAGTTTTCCGCCCGCAGCTCCAGCAGCATATCCGCCCGTGCCTCATCCTCGATGCGAAAAGCCTAGCACGTCACCGCAATCCGAGCGACCCATCATATCGTGGAGCTGCCCCATTCCCATCACGCATTTATTTCACTGCCCTCCCGGCGCTCCACCGCCCTCACCACCACCGCCGCCACCACCCTCACCGCCGCCGCCCCCCATTCCGCCGCCACCGCCTCTTCCCCCCATCCCTCGCATTCCACCACCACCGCCCATCGGACGCATGGTATAGCTGGTTTCAAAGCTGGTAGGTTTTCCATTCTCCACATTCGGAATAAATTGCAACAACGTCGCCCGGGAGTAGCCTGCGTCCGCGGCCTCTTTATCGTCGGCGTCCTCAACCACGGCCTTCGACACCATCCCCTTTTCATCCACCCAAACCCGAAGCTGGGCCTGGCCATTGAGGATATATTCGGTAGGCTGCGGCGCACCGGGTTTTCTCTGATTCATAGGCAGGTATGGGTGTTGATTCACGGCGAACACCAATCCACGCTGCTCATCGATCTTCGTGCCTGCCGGCTCCTGGATCGCACCAGCCGGAACGGCCAACACATCCGGCGATACCTCGACCGACGCGTCCGTCAGCTTCGCCTCAAATAGCTCATGTTTCCCATAGCTCTCGCGAACAGTGCCAGCCAGATGCAGTGGGCCAACCTGCTTCCAGTCCTCGTACGCCACCTTCTCCGTGTCCCGGATTGCCAGCGCGACGTACCCGGTCGCCGGGTCAAAGCAGACAGCACCTCGAGAGTCATCCCCTCCGCATGTCAGCGAGACGCCATCCACCGTGCGCGGCTTCATCTTTTGGTCTCCGCGCATGGCCGTCACCAGCGCAACGCGGTCCATCCAGTGCACCTCCGCAAACTCCATGATCCGCAGAGGCCGCAGACCTTTTTCGTTCGCCCATACACTGTCGCCCTTCGTCAGATCGCTATCGTCGTAGGCGTCGGTATGGATCACGGTATGCACTCCATCTTTGCTGATCCACGTCTCGTAGGTGCCTGTGTGCGGTTTGTTCTTGTAGTCCGTAATCTTCAGCTCGTATCGCAGGTGCAACGGAGTCGCCGGTTCTCCCTTTGCATTCGTTGCCATCGTTGCAATCAGCGTCCGCTGCAGGACCTGGGTAAGGGTGTCGCCCTCGATTGCGCGTGGCAGCCCGGATGGGTTCGCCGCAGTCCCTCCGGTCGGCGGTGGAATGGCCTGCGCCGGTGCCTGCGCTCCTGGCTGCATTCCTCCCATCCCCCGTCCCTGCATCCCGCCGCCCTGCATTCCGCCCTGCCCCCCACCTTGCCCCCGTCCCTGCGCGCAAACCGTCCCTGCCAGTGCCACCAACATCACCAGCCCCAGCCCAACTCCACGCCAACTCCAACCTGCCAGCCGATTGACCGTCTTCCCATTCATCGAATAGTTCACACCGCCTCCAGTTACTCCTGCAATCCCATCCAATTTAGGCTGCGCTTTGCATCGGATCAAGTTAATTCCCGAACCACCCCGTATACGCGCGCCACCACCCCCCGCCCCGCCGCGCCTTACAATAGTCCTAATGATCTTGCATCCATTGGCCTCGCCCATCGCCCTCGTACTCTACTTCTTTCAGGATGACGCCTCCGCGCCGCTGGTCGCGGCCTCCAGCAGCGCGCTGGTCGAGATGGTTCGCAACTCCGGCCCTGTCGCCTTCGCAGTCCTCATCATCCTGCTCATCGCCAGCATCTGTTCCTGGACCATCATGATCTCCAAGTGGCATCGCTTCGGCCGCGCGCGCAAGCAGAGCCAGGGCTTTCTGCGCGCCTTCCGAAAGTCCGGCCGCCTCTCCGAGATCGCCGCCATCGCAGGCAACTTCAAGCCCAGCCCGCTGGTCTCCGTCTTCAACGAGATCAACGACGAGTACCAGCGCCAGAGCGGGGGCCGGGGCACGCCGCGCAATCCCCTCGCCATGGAGCGCGCAGCCCAGACCGCGTCCTCCGAAGCCCTCACCACGATGGAGTCCAGCATGACCTGGCTGGCCACCATCGCCAACGGTGCCACCTTCGTCGGACTCTTCGGCACCGTCATGGGCATCATCGACGCCTTCCACGGCCTGGGCACCGCCGGCGCCGCCACCCTGCGCTCCGTCGCCCCCGGCATCTCCGAGGCGCTCATCACCACCGCTGCCGGCCTCGCCGTCGCCATCCCAGCGCTGGTCGGTTACAACCAGCTCACCGCCCAGCTCCGAGACTTCGCCTCGCGCATGGACGACTTCGGCCGCGAGCTGCTCAACGCCATCGAGAACGCCGCTCTGCTCACGCCGGTCGCCCCGCCCCAGCCGCCCGAAGACACCGCTCAGCCCCGCCGGAGGGCCTTCTAGATTATGGCCTTCTCCACCAGAAACGGCGGCCAGACCCGCACCCAGACCGCGCTGGCAGACATCAACATCACCCCGCTGGTTGACGTCGTCCTCGTTCTGCTCATCATCTTCATGATCACCGCCCCGGTGCTGCAATCCGGTATCGACGTATCCGTGCCCCACACCCGCTCCGTCAACCAGCTCACCGAGGAGCGCATCGTCGTCACCATCGACAAGGACCAGAACGTCTTCCTCCAGGCCGGCGGTGCGGACCGTCCCATCAACCTCTCCGACCTCACAGCCAACCTGCGCAGTTCCGGCCGCGGTGACCCCGCCAAGCGCATCATCTACCTCCGCGCAGACGAAAAAGTCCCCTTCGGCGCATTCGCCTCCGTCATGGACGCCGTCAAACGAGCAGGCATCACCAACATCAGCATCGTCACCCAGCCGCTCGAATCCACTCCGTCGGCTGACACCGCAGCAAAGTAGGTTTTTGATAGGGCGGGACTTTAGTCCCGCCGCAAGTGCCACAAGCAAGAAGGGGCTTTAGCCCCTGAGGGAATCTTTCCTAACCGCTTTTTTCCGCAACCCATGGAAACCCGCCTCACAACCCGCGCCCTCAACATCGCCCTCAACGGCGACAAATTCGGCGGCGGCTTCATGGGTTCCTTCGCCCTGCACGCCGCGTTCATCGCGCTGCTCCTCTCCTGGGCCTGGATCTTCCACTCCGGGCAGAACTGGGGCGACGCCAGCGGCTCCTCCGGATCCATACAGGCCACCATGGTCGCAGACATTCCCCTGCCGCCCAAGCTGCCCATGGACTCCAACAACGTTCTCGCCACCGACAACCCCTCGCTCGCGCCGGTCACGCCCGCGCCCAAGACGGTTGAAGTCCCTCAGCCCAACGCCATCGCCATCCCCACCAGGTCCGCCAAGCCCGTCAAGACCGCCGACAAGACCACCCCTGCCCCGCCGCTCCATCCCCAGCCCGGAAAGATCGACCCCAACAAGGTCCAGACCGGCGAAGCGGGCGGCAGCAACCTCACAATGAGCAGCACCCAGACCCGCGCCGGCACCTTCAATATCGGCATAGACAACGCCTTCGGCACACGCTTCGCCTACTACGTCCAGCAGATCCAGCAGAAGGTCGCCGCGCAGTGGTTCACCAACATGCTCGACCCACAGGCCGCCGGACACCGCGCCTCCATCACCTTCCAGGTGGAGCGCGACGGCTCGCTCTCCCACATCCAGCTTGAGCAGCGCAGTGGCGACCCCACCCTCGACAGCACCGCCCTCAACGCTGTCCGCCACATCGACACCTTCGGCCCCCTGCCCGACGCCTACACCGGCAACCACATCATCGTCCACTATTACTTCGACCCTCCGCCCCGCCAATAGTTGGTTTGTCATTCCGCAGCGCAGCGGAGGAATCTGCTTCTGTTCTATTCGCTCGTCATTCTGGCGCAGCCCTTTTATGCCGTCATTCTGAGTGCAGCCCCCTTGAAGTCGTCATTCTGGCGCAGCCTCCTTGAAGCCGTCATTCTGGCGAAGCCAGAATCTCTGTATTTCGTCTGAATGAACCCCCAATCCCCCCTTCACTCAGAATGTTCTCCGCCCGCCGGTTACAACCAAAGACCCGTCCCGACCGTCTACCATAGAGAGCATGGATCGCACGCCCCGCACATCCCGCACACAAGCCGCCCCATCCCGATACGCCATCGCCGTCCTGCTGCTGGTGCTGACCACTCTGCTCGCCCCGCCCGCACGCGCCCAGGACAACATCTTCACCGGAACCAGTTCCGGAGTCACCGTCAATCGCATCGCAGTCGCCGACTTCAAGCCGCTCGCCGCCGACGCCGCGACCGTAGCCTTCAAGCAGACCTTCGACGCCACCCTCTACGCCGACCTCGCCACAGCCGGCAACTTCGACATCGTCTCCAAGAGCCTCTTGCCGCCCGGCACGCCCGGCACGCCCGCCGAGATCCAGTTGCAGAGCTACTCCAACGCGCCCGCCAGCGCCGCCTATATCGCCTTCGGCTCGCTCGGCCAGGTTGGCGGCAAGCTCGTCGCCAACGGATTCCTCTTCGACGCCAAGAACCTCCAGTACCCCCAAGTCCTCGCCAAGCAGTACAGCGAGGAACCCTCCGAGGACTCCGCCCGCCAGATCGCCCACCGCTTCGCCGACGAGATCATCATCCACCTCGGCGGAGGAATCCCCGGCATCGCCGAGACCAAAATCTACTACGTCCATCTCTCCGGCGGGGACAAGGAGATATGGGCCATGGACTACGACGGTGCCAACCAGCATCCCATCACCCACCTCGGAACCATCTCCATCTCCCCGCGCATCTCGCCAGACAACACCCGCCTCGCCTTTGCCTCATTCGGCAAGTACGGCTTTCAGCTCAAGATGTATTCGCTCCTGCTCAACCGCTACATCAATTTCCCCAGCGGCAGCAGCAGCGCAGTATCTCCCGCCTGGGCGCCCAGCGGCAACGAACTCGCCTACGCCTCTGCTCCCGGCGGCTCCTTCGAGATCTGGGTCGCCGACTCCAACGGCAACCTTGGCCGCCGCATCACCAGCTTCCGCGGAGGCAACGTCTCCCCCACCTACAACCCGCGCACCGGCGCGCAGATCGCCTTCATAAGCGGACGCACCGGCCTGCCCCAGCTCTATGTCATGAACTCCGACGGCTCCGGTGTGCAGCAGATGACCGACGGAGGCTATGTCTCCTCGCCCTCCTGGTCGCCCAACGGACAGGTCGTCGCCTTCGCATGGGACCGCAAGTACGGCCCGGGAGCCCCTGGCGGGCAGGACATCTACATCATGGAAGTCGCCACCAAAAAATGGTTCCAGCTCACCCACGACGGTGGCCGCTGCGACTTCCCCTCATGGTCGCCCGACGGTCGCCACATCGTCTACGCCAACTCTGCCGACGGTCGCGCTGAGCACATGCGCATCTGGACCATGCTCTCCAGTGACGGATCGCAGAAGCGTCCTCTCACCGGCCCCGGAGCCGATATGCCAAACTGGAGCTGGAAATAATGCTCTCCATCTCCGCAATTCAATCCATTGCACAAAACTTCCCTGACGGAAATCTTGATTTTCAGTAACATGGATACGGATGAACCATTGGAAACACAGTTGGATGTAGCATTGGCAACGCAGGAGAAACCGATGACCCACACGCACTCGTTTCAGCCGAAGTCCTTCCTTACCAGATCGTTTCGCACCGCCCTCTTTCTGGCGGTCGCGCTTGCCACCGTCTCCGGCTGCCACAAGAACGCCAGCAACAGCGTGAACCCAGACATCACCGCGCCCACGCCCGCGCCGCTGCCGCCCATGCCCACTGCGTCGCTCACCGCCGATCCACTGGCCATCGACCTCGGCCAGTCCGTCGTCCTCAACTGGCGCACCACCGACGCCTCCAACGTCTCCATCGAAGGCCTCGGCACGGTCAATCCCAACGGCACCCAGACCGTCTCGCCCACCACCTCCACCAACTTCCACATCATCGCCAAGGGCGACGGAGGCAGCACCGAAGCCAGCATCCGAGTCACCGTCCGCGTTCCCGTCGCGCCCGTCGCGCCCACTGACACCACCGCAACCGCCGACATGGGTTCCGAGTCTGTCTTCCACGACAACGTCCAGGACATCTACTTCGACTACGACAGCTACGAACTGCGCCCAGACGCGCAGGCATCCGCCGTCAAGTCCGCCTCCTTCCTCGTCGCCCACCCAGACATCCGAATCGTCGTCGGAGGCTACTGCGACGACCGCGGCTCAGCCGAGTACAACCTGGCCCTGGGCGAAAACCGCGCCAACGCAGCCAAGACCGCGCTGGTCAACGCCGGTATCGCCCCCGCACGCATCCGCGTCGTCAGCTACGGCAAGGAAAAACAGTTCTGCACCGACGAGAGCGAGTCCTGCTGGCAGCAGAACCGCCGCGCCCAGTTCGCCCTCGACCGCTAGTGCAGGAGCTGGGTTGATGGTTCAACAATCGTACGATGTCATCCTGTGCGGAGCGATTCGCGTCGTTTGCGAATCGCGCAGTCCAAGGACCCCGATGGATTCGGCCCTGCCACAACCGCACCAACCATTCCAACCACGGAACTTGTTCATCCGCTCATTCGGCCATGAATCTGCTCCTGAGGTAAAAGCCTTATGATCCAACTTCGTCCTCAATTCGCCCTCGCCCTCCTCGCCCTTACCCTCGCCACGCCTCCCGCCTTCGCCGTCAACAAGGACATGGTTCAGCTCCAGACCCAGGTCCAGGAACTGCAAACCGCCGTCGCCCGCCTCCAGCAGTCCAACGACGAGCGCATGGGCGTCCTCAAGGACCTCGTCCAGCAGAGCGCAGATACGGTCAACAAGATGTCGGTCGCCGTCGACGCCCTCCAGCAACAGATCCGCGCGCAGCACGACTCCACCAACACCAAGCTCGACCAGTTCTCCGGCCAGGTGCAGGCCCTCAACGACTCGCTCGACGAGGTCAAGGCACGCCTCAACAACCTGGAAAAAGCCATGAAATCCGTGCAGGACCAGCAGCAGTCCATCGACGCCGCCCTACAGAATCTCGCCCCAAACTCCGCCGCCGCACCCAATGCGACCGGTACGGCAACGCCTCCGGACACCACCTTCTCCGCGCCGCCTGTCGCGCCAGCGCCCACCGCCGGCAAGAAGGGCAAGCTGGCCGCCGGTGCTACGCCAGACAACGCACCGGACGCGTCATCCGCCCTTCCCTCCAAACTCGTCCCGCCGGACGCATCCGCCCTCTACAAAACAGCCCTCAGCGACTACATGGCCGCCCACTACGCGCTGGCCACCTCCGAATTCGGCGAGGTCATCCGCTCCTCTCCCAATGACCCCCTCGCCGGCAACTCCTTCTACTATCTCGGCGAGATCGACTACCGCGCCGGAAAGTACGCCACAGCCATCAAGGACTACGACCATGTCCTCGAGCAGTTCCCCAACAACGCCAAAGGGGCCATCTCGCACCTGCACAAGGGGCAGGCCCTCTTCGAGACAGGCAAGCGAGAGGCTGGCATCACCGAACTGCGCGCCCTCATCACCCGCTTCCCAAACTCCCCGGAAGCCGTCCAGGCACGCAGCAAACTCAACGGCATGGGCGTTCCCATCCTCGCCAAGCGCCCAAACTAGTTCGTCAAGCCCGCATTCAACGTGCAATGCAGCCGCACAGCGTCTAAGCTGGTGAAGTTGAGTCGCTTCATCGTTGAAGACTCGAAGCAGGAGAGACAGACCCCCGCGTGAAAGAGCGTATTCGCAAACTGGACGCACACCCCAACGCAAGCAGCAAGCCTCTTCGGCTGGTGGTCGCGGCGCTGATCCTCCGTACCGTCCCCGGCGACACCAGCCCCACCACCGAAGTCCTCATCTGCCAGCGCCGCCCGGACCAGCCCATGAGCCTCAAGTGGGAGTTCCCCGGCGGCAAGATCGAGCCCGGAGAGTCCCCCGAGCAGGCCCTCGCCCGAGAACTAGACGAGGAGCTCGGAATCCAGGCCACCATCGGCCGCCGCATCGCGCAACTCCGCCACCGCTACCGCAACGGCGGCTCCATCGACCTGCAATTCTTCGTCGTCAACACCTTCTCCGGCAATCTCGATAACCACATCTTCAACGCCCTCCAGTGGTCCCCTCTCAGCCAGCTCCCCGCCTTCGACTTCCTTGCCGCCGACTTCAACCTCATCCGCGACCTCGCCGAGGGCAAGCTCCTCTAATCGCACTCGTCGTTATTCTGGCGCAGCCAGAATCTCCGTATTTCTCCTTTGCTTGTTCTTGCTTGTCATTCTGAGCGCAGCGAAGAATCCCCGCATTTGTCTTTCGGCCCGGCAATACACTTTGGGGAATCGGCCCTACAGTGCCGCCACTATCTCCTCCGTCGCACGCACCCGCCCAATCCGCGGAAATATCCGCTCTACCGCATTCGCATGGCTCTCGGCGCTGCGGCCCGTCATGGCGTCCTCTGCAAACACAATCTCGTACCCGCGCTCGTAGGCATCCCGCGCCGTGCTCTCCACGCCGAACTCCGTCGCAATCCCAGCGAGCACAATCGTCGTCACTCC
>Ga0187847_10003873_pt1 | contig 11224 bp, 12 predicted proteins | sample June2016WEW_4_10_FD_132458 | JGI IMG/M metagenome (GOLD analysis project Ga0187847, IMG submission 132458) | Peatland microbial communities from SPRUCE experiment site at the Marcell Experimental Forest, Minnesota, USA - June2016WEW_4_10 | ecosystem: Environmental > Terrestrial > Soil >...
CGTCCCCCACCTGCGCGTTCACGGCAAAGGCAACAAGACCCGCTACATCCCCCTGCACGCCGGCACCCAGGAACTCCTCAATGACTACTTGGACGAAGCCCGCCACGCCGCCGACACCGAAGGCGCGCTGTTTCGCCCCGTCAGCAATAACCGCACCGGCGAGCTCGACAACACGATCACGCCAGACGGCGTCTATAAACTCGTGCGCCGCTACGCCCTGGCCCTCGGCCTCAAGATCGGCGCCCACGCGCTGCGCGCGACCGCCGCGACCAACGCTCTGGACCACGACGCAGACATCGCCAAAGTTCAAGAATGGCTCGGCCACGCCAACATCGCGACCACCCGAATTTACGACCGGCGTAAGATGAAGCCCGAGGATTCTCCCACCTTCAAAGTCAGCTACTAGCGGGGAAACGCGGATGGCGATCCAACTAAGCACCGTTCAGTCATTCGGGAGCACCGACGCGGAAGCCGATTCGCTGCTGCAGGAATGTTTTCAAAGTCATAGTGCATACGTCGATGCAATTAAACACCAGAGATTCCTAATATTGGGGCGAAAGGGCACCGGCAAGACAGCGATATTCAAAAAAATCATCCAAACACGAGACAGCACTTTCTTTTCCTTTGGTCATACCTTCTTGGATTATCCTTGGGAGCACCACCGTCTTCAGGGTCTGATTGGTGTCCCGGAGGAACTGCGATTTACGCAAAGTTGGGTGTACTTGATATTGATGACAACCGCGAAGGTCCTTCTCAATCAGGACAATAGTCAACCATGGAGCGACGGGATGGTGGACGATCTTGACCGCCTCGAGAAATTCGTTGTCGATTCCTATGGCACTCGCGATCCAGATGTGACACAACTTTTTTCCCCCTCGAAACGTCTGAAAATTAGGCCCCATATCAAATTGGCCAAAGACTGGCTCGACGCCGGCGTCGACCTAGAAAAATTACCTGTTTCTGATCTCCCTAAGGTGGTTCGCGAGGTCAATCAGAATATCACCGCTGCCGTAATCAACTCGCTAAACCCTGATCACCACTACTATGTGTGCTTTGATGAATTGGATCACGGGTTCAACCCCAAAGAGCCTCTATACGTAAACATGCTCATAGGCTTGATTCTCGCCGCGAAAAGCCTAAACGACGCCGCGCGCCGTGACGGGAAGCAATTTTCGGTGATCGTCTTTCTACGGGACGATATCTATGAATTATTGCGATTCGAAGATAAGAATAAAATTACTGAAAACGCGGCGTCTACGATCGAGTGGGATTCCGCTAGAACCACATGGACGTTGAAGCATTTGATGGAAAGGCGATTCCAAGCAGTAATTCCGGGTGTTGGCGAACGAAGTTGGGACATCGTTTTTGACGAAGAGAAAACCATGTCGGGGCGACAAAAGAAGTATCAGCACATGCTCGACAGGACGTTCAGGCGTCCCCGCGACATGATCAAATTTTGCAATGAGGTACTGGCCGCACATAAGACGAGTGGCGAGATGGAAAACAGGTTCTGTAACGCGGATGTGATTGCGGCGCGCGACAATTATTCGCGATATTTTCTCCACGAAATTGAAGACGAAATTCCCAAACATTTGCCTGACTACGAGCGCCACCTCGATTTACTTAGGACCATCGGTGTGGCCGCATTCGATCGCGAGTCAGCTGATGAGGCGTTCCGAAGGCGATTCGGCCAAGGTGACGACGGTCTCAATTGTGCTGATATGCTAAAGAGCCTTTTCCAATTTTCTATATTGGCGTTTCAAAAGACCGGTGGCGCGGGCGGTGGATCCGAGTTTGTCTGGCGTTACAACGATCCAGGTGCCCGCTATGACGATTCGGCGAAATTTTTTCGTTGTCATCCAGGCTTGATTGAATCCTTGGGGCTCAAACAATGGGCCAAATCTATGGAATCAGATGAATAGCGCGAGCTTCGTCGAGGCTGATAACGTCCTTTATCATACTCGATCGGTTGACCCTCCGGACCGCACGACCCTCTGCGAAGAAACTATTCAACGCTCTTCACCCCGTCTCGCGATCACCTCCGAAAGCCCGCTGCGCACCCCGTAGTCATCATCGAGTATGAGCGGCTGCAGCGCCGCCTCCACTTCTCGGTGCGGCAACGAGCGAGCCGCCTTCGCGATGAGCTCCGTCGCTCGATCGAAAACAAATGTGACCTCATAGTCATGATCCCCACAATTCTCCATCGCCACGGAATCTGATTGGAATACAAGAACCAGCAACTCGAACGCCCTTTTTGCGTTCGCCGGCAACACCAAGGTCTCGATCGAATCGACAATAAACCCAAGTCGCTCGTCAATTTCCTCTCCCTGTCGCCGCCGATAGTCGCTTTCCGATGGCGTCCGCAACGACTCGATGCGCACCTTAATCGATTCTGCCGCTGCCGATGTGTCGTCGCCCACGATGAACGTGCGCACCTGCTCGCCAATCGGTCCCGAGTCTTGGGCCAACGAGACAATAAAATCTGCAAGCGACTTGGGGTCGCGCCGCGCGAGTCGATCAACCGCCTGCGCGACGCCCTGAATCGTATCGAATCTCATGATCTCGTCTCCGTCAGGTCCGTATTATCCCAGAACGTCCCCTCCCAGCCGCTGATCCGCCCGTTGTCCTCACACTCAGGACAAAACCACAGCACATCAAAATTATCGACATCAAAGAAGAGCGTGAGCAAGCCGCCGCAAGGCCTCCTCCCCGGCCGGCGCCGACAACGCAATGTCGTCGGCTCGTCGTAGTTCGACGCCTGCGCGACAATTTCCGTCCAATATTGCGCGAGCCGCAATGCACGCGCGGACATCGGCGCGAGTGCACCAGTCGGCTCGAGCAAATGTGGTAGGTGAATGCTCCAATAATTACCCATAGGTCCTCGCAAAACGAAGCGCCGTCACCCCAACCCCACCTCTCTACCCAACACCTGGCGCACAAACCCATCCGCCCGCCCGCTCGCCACGAGCGCCGTTATCGCCTTTTTCGCATCCGCGACCGTGCCAAGATGTTCCGCCGCTTTCAGCGTACTGTGATAGGCGCCCCAGACATCGAGCGAAGTGATCTCATACCCATGACCCGACACCAACCAATGTAAGGCCAACAACCCCGCCGCCTGCGCAAACCGCGGCTCATCGTCCGCAAAATCTCGTGCTGCGCGGGCGAGTGTCTTCGGATCACACGGCGACTGCCTCGCGAGATCAATAGCGACGTTATAGAGTCCCGCCTCTTTCGCCGTCGCGAACCACTTCCCCTCATCTCCCGGTGTCGTCGCCACGAGATCGCCGAGGATCTCGGCTTTGTCTTTGCTCGGATATTTCCTCGAGACCGCTCGAAATGTAGCGAGATAGGTTCCCGCCCGGTGCGCATATAACCCATATCGCCGATAGGCCTCATCGACCTTGCCGTCGGCCAGCAGCATCTCCTCACAGAGAAGATTCACGTCGGTTTCATTGGTCCACGGCCCGCGGCTAGCCTCCGCGAGCGCAATCGCCTCCGCTCGCTTCCCCTGCGCCGCCAAACCTTTCACGAGCCAGCGCTTATAAGGCCAGAAATCGGTTGGGCGTAAGATGTCCTCCAGCTCCGCAAACCGCTCGGCCCGTACCAAGGCGCTCAAGCAGGCACAAGTCCCATGGAAATGAGCCTTGAACTTCTTGTCCGGAGTCAACGCCCGCCGCGTGAGCTCGAGTAAGCGATCCGCCCACGCGCTCGCGATCTCCCGCGTTGCGCACAATTCACCCCAGTAATCAGACAAGCTTTCGAGGTACGGGATCTCATCCGCCGCCGACGCCTCGAACAACCGGTCCAGCCAGACCTCGCGAACCTCCGCGTCGACCTCGGCCCCCGCGATGATCGGCACCAACTCGGCCAGCGTCCGATTGACCGCGCTGCCCAGCGCGCCAGACGAACTATCCACCTGTTCGAGCGCCGGCGAGATCTTCTCGATGAGGCGCACAGCGCCCTCGGCGGCGAGCGCCCCGTCTTTGCGTGCGACCGCTTTGATCTCCGCGACCGCCTCCTTGAGTCGCTGCGCCGCGAGTTGTGATCCCTTCCAGCTGAACCCCTTGCGACGGAACCGCGCCGGAAACTGCCATGCGTGGTCCGCGACCATTTCAGGGCGCTTCTTAGATTTCATAGAGGATACCGATCATCGCTAATCGAAGCGAGTCGGGCTTACGACTTTGATTCGGCCGACTCGATCCCGTACTCCTCGAGCCACCGGTGCAGATCCCGCTCACCATTGGCAAGATGCTTGTGAACCTCTTTGATCCCGAGCCGATCGTAGTTCAAATAGTCGAGGCAGGCGTTCGCGAGCGCGGTATCGAGGCCACGCAGCTCCGTGAGGTCAAACGGATAGTCCTGCCCGTTGTACACACCCGCTAGGAACCGAACCAAACGCTTTGCCTGACCGGTCGTCGGGTGATCAGTGATCGCCTTTTCAACGGCTTGAAGTCCCGCAATCGCCCGGCGAGTGATGCTGGCGACATCGCGGTCGAGCGCGTCCATGCGCGGACGTTCGCCCGCGACAATTTCAATCATTGCACGATCGAATTCATCGCGCTGACTGACGGGGATATCCGCTTCCACATGAACGGTTTTAGAGAAAGGCGGCAGCCGAGTGACATTGCTCATGACGATATCCTGGGAGCCTAGCGAGCCGCTGTCAAATCTCAAATCCACTATCTGATCTCTGCTAGATCGCACCGGCCGCGCCCGCGCAGAGTCGCTGTCACGGCCGCCGCTTTTCCCAGATTGAAGCCCACCTGACTCAACAATACGTCTCAAGAAACCGCCGAACACATCAACCCTCGCAGACCCCTCTTGGCGAAGCCGAGCCGCGCCAGCGGCGTCTGCCCGATTGCCTTGTGACGAGCGCTGTTCAGCTCCTTGTCCTCCCCCGTTTGGTCCGGCGGCTTGGGTGACCGGACCAAACGGGGTCCGCGAAACCAAGGAGCTTCACATGACACTCTTCACCAAAACCCAACTCGAACAACTGATCGCCAACTGCCAAGCGCAGATCGTCCGTATGGACGCGGGCGACCCCGACATCGATTTCAAACCCGTCGTCAAACTCTTCACACCCGACGCGCAATGCACCTGGCTTTTGACGGAGCTCGGGCTAGACGACATCGCCTTCGGCCTCTGCGACTTAGGGCTCGGCAGTCCAGAGATCGGCTTCGTCTGCATGCGCGAGATTCGCGAACTGCGCGGCCCCTTGGGCCTTCCCGTCGAGCGCGATCTGCACTTCGACGCCAACAAGACCCTCTCGGCCTACGCCGAAGAAGCCCGCGCTCACGGGCGCATCGTCACCTGACGGTGATGCGATCGGTCGCCTCGACATCGAGGCGGCCGATCTCTCGATCTCGACCGGCGGCCTCTCAGCCCACGCAAAACCAACTCTTGGCGCGCGAGCGCTGCGGAAGATATGTATGTCGAACGTGTGGTGAGCGCCGACGTGAGGCCGAACATGACAATCCTGTTGTCTTCGAGAAGCGACGTCCGCCTTGGAATCACCCGCACAATCTGCCCGGCCTCTCGTCGGCTCTCCCCGTTTGCATCGCACGCGGTTCCTCCGCACCAAAACCCAACACGAACAACTGATCGCCAACTGCCAAGCGCAGATTGTCCGCATGGACGCCGGCGACCCCGACATCGACTTCAAACCCGTCGTCAAACTCTTCACCCCAGACGCCCAATGCACCTGGCTCCTGACCGAGCTTGGGCTGGACGACATCGCCTTCGGCCTCTGTGACCTAGGGCTTGGCGCTCCCGAACTCGGCTTCGTTTGCCTCTACGAGCTCCGCGCCGTGCGCGGCAAGCTCGGGCTCCCCATCGAGCGCGACGAACACTTCGTCGCCACAAAAACGCTGTCCGCCTACGCCGAAGAAGCCCGCGCGCACGGGCGCATCGTCACCTGACGGTGACTTCGGGCGCCTGAATCTCCAGGCGGCCGTCTCTAATGAGGGCCAATCCAGGAGATATTGCAAATTCGCGAGTGATACTATAGTATCACTTTATGAGAACCGAACTCGTGACCACTCTGAAGCGAAAAGCGACCGAATTGCTGACCGCCGTCGAGAACGATCGGGCACCCATTTTGATTACCCAGCATGGTCTCCCGGCCGCAGTTCTCGTCGACGTCGAAACCTACGAACGACAACAGCAATTGTTGAGCCTACTCGAAGGTATCGCCCGCGGCGAAAAAGCCGTCGACGATGGCCGCGTCCTTACCCACGCTAAGGCAAAGAAGCGCATGTCCCGATGGTTGAAATAATTTGGACGGAACCTGCGCTCAACGATCTCGACGCCATTGCGGATTATATTGCGCTCGACAAACCAGACGCCGCGCGTGAATTGGTTAGACACGTCTTTGCCCACGTCGAACAGCTGATCGACCACCCGGATAGCGGCTCTAAACCCCCAGAATTACCCGGCTCCCGCTATCGCCAAATCGTCGAACCACCCTGCCGAGTCATTTATCGCAAGAACGGCGGCATCATTTACATCCTTTATGTGATGCGCGGCGAACGCCAGCTCCATAAGAATACCCTGAGCAAACGTGATCGGGGCGCCTAGTATCAATAACGCCCGCGCCGGCCGGCGCATTATCGCCTAACGGTGACTTGCCGCCGGCCTTCGGGTCGGCGGCTCCGTCTGTCCGAAGTCGACTCTCAATTGGCCACGGTTCCGAAATGCAGAATCGCCGCGCCGAGCGCAATGATCGATACCGCCTCGATAATGGGCCGGCACCGGCGAGCCAGAGGCGCGACTCTGACTCGCCTCACGGGATCTCGGGCCAAAGCGCCCTCGCCTCCGCTGCGACCGCGACGCTTCGCTATCCTGCGTCGCTGCGGACCGGCCTAAACATCCATGTCCGGGCGTTCGCGACGGTGTCGCTCACCCATGTCGCAATCCGCCGCCTGCTCGATCGCGAGCATTTCGTCTCGTGCCGAGCGTCGGTCAGCTCCTCGGCGTCCCCCGTTTGGTCCGGCGGCTTGGGTGACCGGACCAAACGGGGTCCGCGAAACCAAGGAGCTTCACATGACACTCTTCACCAAAACCCAACACGAACAACTGATCGCCAACTGCCAAGCGCAGATCGTCCGCATGGACGCTGGCGACCCCGACATCGATTTCAAACCCGTTGTCAAACTCTTCACGCCCGACGCCCAATGCACCTGGCTCTTGACGGAGCTTGGGCTGGACGACATCGCCTTCGGCCTCTGCGACTTAGGGCTTGGCAGTCCCGAGGTCGGTTTCGTCTGCATGCGCGAGATTCGCGAGCTGCGCGGCCCGCTCGGCCTCCCCGTCGAGCGCGACCTGCACTTCGACGCGTGCAAAACGCTCTCCGCTTACGCCGAAGAAGCCCGCGCCCACGGGCGCATCGTCACCTGACGGCTATGTCGGGCGCCTCGCAACGAGGCGCCCGATTTTCTAATCGCATCAGTGTCGCAGGCCCGCCTCGACAATAATATGGGCGTTTTGCCTGGGATTCCCACGCCCACGGCTTGCGAAGACGCGTGAAGTTCCCATGACTCAGGGTCATGGAAACGTGTAGATAGGCGAGTTTTCGGTGAATTCGAAGCTCACAATGCCCGGTCGCTCTGGCCGAGGCACAACAGTGACGAGCATCGTGACCATCGGATGCGCGGGCTTGGACATGCGCAACGAGTAACGCAGCTGGTAGAACAGAGTTCCGGAGCGATGAATGACGTTCCCAAACCCTGAGAAGACAAATCGCTGCATCGAACCGTAACGAACTTGGTACGCAGACCACTTCGTCTTCACATCGACGTGCGTAAAGGGGGTCCGTAGCGCCTCGTCCGTGTCTGCATACAGCGCCTCGGCGTCCGCCGCATTGTAGAGTGCCAGTATGCGGCTTCCGAGTCTATTGGCTGCTGCATCGGAGAACGGTGGAATTTCAGGGTCGCCATGCAGCAGCCGGTAAACGATTGGCGCGATATAAAAGACTCGTACAGGACTTCCATCCACTTCGATTGCCTCGGCGCCGCGGAGCTTCGACATATTGGCGACCGCCGCCTGATCTAGTACTTGATGTCCGCTCGACAGGAGCAGACGGGATCGCCGAACTCTACCGTCTGCGTCGAGGACAAACGCCATCACGACGGTGCCCTGAATGTTCATCAGTCGAGCGAGTTCTGGATAGCGGTCAGGCTGAGTGAATTCCTTGGAATTCAAGGGAAAATGCACCTGCTGCTTCACCCGTGGATCCGATCCCAACAGCAGGTCAACGGCGGATCCGCTACAGACATCCTCGAAAAACTGATTGCGCGCAGCGGTCGCATCCGGCGAGAGGCCAGAGTCCTCCGCGCCCTCAGGGAAGGAGCACCTGCCATTGGCGATCAGTGGCACGAGGCCCATCACGCATGCCAGAAGGCCTAAGCGAATCGCTGACGAGCAGCCCGACATTCGCGCTGAAAGGAATCCAAACACGGCGATGATCTTCGATGAACCACGAGTCATAACTACAAGAGTCATTGAGGTTGATTGAGGCAAGCGTCGAGTCGCTGACACACTTCTATCCCCTGATTGTATCGTCGGCAAGCAATTGTCGAGCCACTTGTCGGCGTCTGACTCTAGGCGCGCCTCGCGATCTCGACAAAAGAAAAAGACCGGATTGCCCTGTTCTCTTCAGGTTACCACGCCGTTGTATTCGGCTCGTCCTGAGCCTCACCCTGCCGGGTCCGCCTTCGGCGGATCAAATTGCTGATCCGGTCGCAATTTGTCGCGATCAAGGCCGTCCGTTGCGATGTTCTATCGCAAAACGTCCAAAGAAGAGAGCCGAATTGCCCTTTCCGTATGACGCTACCACACCGTTCTCGCCAGTATCGTTTTCGGGCCCGGCCGTTCGGACATCCGTGTCCTCGCCGGGCATCGGCGGCCCAGAGGCGCGACTCCGGTCCGCCTTTCGGAGTCTCCGGGAAAATCCCTGCGACTCCGTTGCGATATCCCTATCGCAAACGCTCGATACAAGAGAGCGTACTTGACCAGTTCCTTTCAGGTTACCACGCCGTTCTCGCCGTCAAGGCTCTGCGTTGCTCAGTCGGCTCGCCGCTGCTGTTGATCGTCGTCGTACTGCTCCCCTCCCTGCGCTACTCGACGGAGTCGCGCCGCAGACGGCGCGAGCCTTGACGGCTGCGCTGCGGCGTGGGGCTCCGCCGTCACCGGGCAATTCCGCTCGGCATATGACGGAGAAAACCATGAGCAAGATCAACCTCTACATCACCGACGAACACACCACCACCGGCTACCGCCCGGCGACCCTCGACGAAATCATGACCGGCGCCCGCCAGGCCTTGAGCCAGCGAGTCCGCCGCGGCACCGCATTCACCTCACCGAAAGTGACCGCCGATTACCTGATCGCCCGCTTAGGAAATCTTCCATACGAAGTCTTCACCTTAATCTATGTCGACGCTCGTCATAGATTCATCGCCTGCCAGGATTTATTCCGCGGAACGATCGACGGCGCCTCGGTTCACCCCCGGGAAGTTGTCAAAGAGGCCCTCAAGCACAACGCCGCAGCCGTCATCCTAAGCCACGTACACCCCTCGGGCGTCGCCGAACCATCTTCTGCAGATGAGGCGATAACCCGCCGGCTGCGCGATGCATTGAGCCTCGTCGACATTCGAGTCCTCGACCACGTGATCGTCGCCGGCGGCGACACCATCAGCTTCGCGCAACGTGGGCTGCTTTAGCCCCCCCGACAAGGCTCGCAGAATCGCCGTGTCGCTCAAGAAAGGAAACTCGAGACGATTGCAAACCCCACGGAAGACTCAACTTGGCGACTACCGTCGCCGAGCCGCGGGAGCGGCGTCCGCCCTACCTCTTCGGTTTCCTCTCCTTCCTATCCCAATGCTCGACCTTTAGCACGCGTCCAATGTGCAGCTCATAATTGCCGCGTCGCTTGAGCACCTTATCAATCCGCACCTTAAGCACCGGAATCGGCGGCGTCATCCCATTCCGGAGCACCAACCGGAACGGCGTCTTGACCCTCTTGAGCCGCACGGTCCAATAAGGCTTGCCTTCGCGGTACTCGATCTTCTTCTTACGATCGACGATCTCCGCGAACCATTGGCGCTTGAGGGTTGTCGTGATTGTGTCCATCGGGCCTCCGCGAATTGTCCCGTTACCCGTTCGAATCGATTATTCGTTTCCCGTCCAATGACCGGAAAGTACCCGCCTCGGCCGACCACCCATCTTGGCGACTCCCGTCGCCAAACCGCGGGAGCGGCCGTCCCTTTAAGCTAATTGCTGATGTATGCCTTCTCAATCTCCGCCCTATCGCGCGGTCCCATGCGGCTCAGCAAATCCGACTCGAGCATTGTCAGCTCCTCAAGGACGGCCGGGTCCTTCAATACGTTGCTGTCCGCGCTTGGACCCTGCGCCGCGCCTTGTTTGCTTCCGGCGCCAACATATTCCCAGAATCGCACGGCTTTCCAGATTTCCACAGTAGCTTCGATGCGACGCTCATTCCGTAATACATTGAACAATCGAGCAGCCGCCATTGGAGTCCGCAATCGCGACACAAACCCAGTCAAACGCGAATACGAAATAGCGCCGGATTCGCGCAAGAGTCGATTAACTCGCCTCTGCTCGAGAAATCGCCCGAACGATTGCCAGCTGCTCAATAGGATTCCAAAGACGATCCCGAGCGCGAAAACGCCCTTCCAAAATACATCGAATGAATCCCCGAAGGCCCTCGCCGCGGTGCCTACCGAACCGCCAGAATCAGTCAGCGCGACACATGAGACTACTACGGCCATCGGGATCAGATATATGATCCCGTCGAAAATGAGCTGCTTTAGCCGTTGCAGCGTCAGCGATTGCCGCCACGATCTAACGCGGCGGGCGAACACGATCGCCGGAGCTATCAATATAAGCGGCCACTGTCCAGGTTGCTCGTAGATGCCGCATTTTAACGCCCATGGGACGGCCAATACCCAGAGACCAACGACGGTACTAGCAATACCTACAACGTCGAGCACAATACTCGTCGAATTGCGTTGGTACGGGATCACGATGATCGGCACTAGTACTATCAACAATCTGGCGACGGCCTCAGTTCCCGCCATCCTTCGAACTGGGGTTGCAAATGCCTTCGCGAATAATGGAGCGTTGCCGGCTGACTTGCGATCCCATGAAATGATCCAGCGCTTGCTTCCGTACCAAATAGCCAAGAGCAGTAGCCCCTGCGATACAAGGC
>Ga0187847_10003875_pt1 | contig 11222 bp, 10 predicted proteins | sample June2016WEW_4_10_FD_132458 | JGI IMG/M metagenome (GOLD analysis project Ga0187847, IMG submission 132458) | Peatland microbial communities from SPRUCE experiment site at the Marcell Experimental Forest, Minnesota, USA - June2016WEW_4_10 | ecosystem: Environmental > Terrestrial > Soil >...
TCCTTTTTCCAGATGCCGGATGGCGCGGCGCCGGATAAACGGCTCCGCCACCTGGTTCATCTCGATCGCCGTCTGCACGCGGGTGAATACGTGCTGCTTTTCGAGCGCGTCCTGCAAGGCCAGCGAGTTGATGACTGTGGCCAGCATGCCCATGTGATCGGCGGAAACCCGGTCCATGTTCCTCGCTTGGTCGGCGACCCCGCGAAAGAAATTGCCGCCGCCTACCACGATCGCCATTTGGATTCCGAGTTGGTGCACATCGGCAAGTTCAGCCGCTACCTCATGAATTCGCGTGGTATCGACGCCGAAGCCTTGCGTGGCCGCGAGGGCCTCGCCGGAAATTTTGAGCAGGATCCGTTTGAAGACCGGTGCAGGCATGGAGAGCGGGGTCCTTCACTTCGCACAAGATGACTAGCTATGTGGAGAGCATAAACGAAAGGGGCGCCGCAGCGCCCCTCAATTATTTTGGCTGCTACTTGCCAGCCGAAGCAGGCTCTTCGCCACCCTCGTCCGGTTTGCTGCTGGTGAAGGCCACGGTAGCTCCCACATCGCCCACCTTGAAGCGGGCAAAGCGGCGCACGGCGATGTTCTCGCCCAGTTTGCCAACCTTCGCAGCGATCAATTGCGAGATGCTGATAGTCTGGTCCTTGATGAAGGGCTGTTCCAGCAGGCACACCTCTTCGTAGAACTTTTCCATCTTGCCGGCCACCATCTTTTCGATGATGGGCGCGGGCTTGCCGCTGGCGGCGGCCTGGGCGCGATAAATATCCTTCTCGCGTTCGAAAGCTTCAGGTGTCACGTCCTCTTTCCGGACAAACTTCGGATCGCTGGCGGCAATGTGCATGGCGATATCATGCACCAGTTCTTTGAAATCTTCGGTGCGCGCCACGAAATCGCTTTCGCAGTTGACCTCGACCAATACACCAATCTTGCCACCAGCGTGAATGTAGTATCCGACAGAACCTTCGCTGGTCACACGCGTCGCCTTTTTGGCTGCGACCGAAACGCCTTTCTTACGCAACACGACGACCGCCTGCTCCATATCGCCCTTGGCCTCGGTCAAGGCCTGTTTGCAATCCATCATCGGTGCTCCGGTCTTTTCGCGGAGCTCTTTTACCTGCGCAGCAGAAATGTTAGCCATAGTAGTGCTCATGAGTACCTCAGAATCCAGGTTGTAATGTTTCAAGGTTGACAGAGTTCAAGGCGGGTCAGTCGGAGGGCCACACTGAGGTCGAATCAAGGTTGCTCCCTTGAAAACTCCGCAACCTTGAACCCTTGAAACCTGCGTTTCGTTAGAACCGGCGCGTCTCCGCCTGCAGTTCGTCGACATCTTCCGTGGCGGCCGAAGGACGCTTGCGCGTGCCCTTGCCCAACACGTCTTCCATGCGGATCTCTTCGCCTTCAGGGGTCGGGCCGTCGATTCCCGCAGTAGCAGCCACAGGTTCACCGTCCGCTACGACTTCAGCAAGCAGGTCCACGGTGCCTGGCTCTTCAACCGCCGCTTCGGGCGTGGCCACCGCCTGAATGTCCGCCATCTGCTTGTCGTCCCGGGCATGTACACCCTCGGCAATCGACTCCGAGATCTTCGAAGTGAACAACCGGATCGCGCGCAGTGCGTCGTCGTTGCCGGGTATCACGTAATCCACTTCGCTCGGATCGCAGTTCGTATCGACCACAGCGACCACGGGTATGCCCAGCTTGCGCGATTCGCGCACCGCGATCTGCTCTTTGTTCGAATCGATCACGAAGATCGCATCCGGCAGCCGCGTCATATTCTTGATGCCGGCGAGATTCGCCTGCAAGTGCTTGCGCTCGCGCTCGAGTTTGATGACTTCCTTCTTCGGAAGCAGATCGTAACGGCCGTCCGTGGCCATTTCGTCGAGTTCCTTGAGCCGCTTCACCGATTTCTGTACCGTGACCCAATTCGTCAGCAGGCCACCCAGCCAGCGCTGGTTCACGTAGTACATCGAGCAGCGCTGCGCCTCTTCGGCAATCGCGTCTTGTGCCTGGCGCTTGGTACCCACGAAGAGGATGATTCTGCCTTCGGCGGCCAGATCCTGCACGAATTTCGACGCTTCCTTGAACATCTTTAGCGTCTTCTGCAGATCGATTATGTAAATACCATTGCGCTCGCCGAAGATGTACTCCTTCATCTTCGGGTTCCACCGCTTCGTCTGGTGCCCGAAGTGAACGCCAGCTTCGAGCAACTCTTTCATCGTGATATTCGCCAATCAACCTCCTCAGTTGGTCTGCATCCGGACACTAATGGGCCCCGGATTGCCATTCCCGTTCACCCCATCTCAGTTGGAGGTGGGGGGATGAATTGAACTCCTAAACCAATCGTTCGTCGTTGGTCGCTAGTCGTTCGCAAAGGACCATCGACAAACGGCCATCGATTATCTCTTCGAGAACTGGAAGCGCTTACGTGCACCCTTCTGTCCGTACTTCTTGCGCTCTTTGGCGCGCGGGTCACGCGTTACCATGCCTTCGGACTTGAGCTTCGCGCGCAGTTCCGCGTTGAACTCCATGAGGGCGCGCGTGATGCCCAGGCGCACCGCATCGGCTTGCCCGGCGACTCCGCCGCCGCACACGTTCGCCAGCACGTTGAAGTTGGCTGCAGTATCGGTCGAGACCAGCGGCGACTTCGCGCTGATTCGCTGCGAAGGCGTCACAAAGTATTCTTCGAACCCTTTGCCATTCACCTTGAATTCGCCGCTGCCAGGACGAAGAAAAACCCGCGCGATTGCGGCCTTGCGCCGTCCCGTTCCGTAGTATTGAACTATTTCTGCCATTTTTAGCTTCGAGCCGCGAGCTTCGAGCTTCGAGCACCCAGTGCACGAAGAAATGAAACTCTTAGCCTCTCAACCTTTCCAGAAATCTAAAATCCGTCTTGCTCGCTCGCAGCCCGAGGCTCGCAGCGATCCTACGCAAACACCTTTGCTTCCGGCTTCTGCGCCTCGTGCGGGTGCTTGTCGCCACGGTAAACCTTCAGCTTGGTAAACATCTGCTTGCCCAGTTTATTCTTGGGAAGCATGCGCGACACGGCATCTTCAATAATCAGCTCTGGCTTGCGGACCAAGCGCTTCTTCATTTCTTCCGAGCGCAATCCGCCGGGATAACCCGTATAGCGGTGATAAACCTTCTGATCCGCCTTCATGCCGGTGATCTTGATCTTCTCGGCATTGATGATGACGACGTGATCGCCGGTGTCGATAAACGGCGTATACTTCGGGTTCTCTTTACCCATCAAAATGCGAGCGACGCGCGAGGCAAGGCGCCCGAGCGCCAGCCCGCTTGCATCCACCACAAACCACTTACGCGCAATATCTCCCTCTTTAGGGAAATAAGTTGACATCGGAAATCTCCCAGAAATTAAAGAACGCTATGAAGACCGCTGAGTGCCCTGATCAATATTCCATCCACGCAGAACGCGCGCTAGGTGTTCCAGGCGGGCAGCCGCAGGACTTCCAAAGAGATATTAGAATACCCCGGCCGCGCTGCCCTTGTCAACGACCTGTGCTCGCAAGTCCTGTCCCTTAAGGACAATACCCGCGAATCGGCTGGGCCCGCCTCATCGCAACGACCGTCATCGCAAGCTCATCACCGCGTCGGTTGCCGATAACAAAAGCACTCCACCGCGTGGTCGTTGACCATCCCGGTAGCCTGCATGAAGGCGTAGCAGATGGTCGAGCCAACAAAATTGAAGCCGCGCTTCTTCAAATCCTTGCTCATCGCGTCCGATTCCTCGGTACGCGCCGGAATCTTCTGCCCTAGCCGCCAGGCGTTCACCAGCGGTTTTCCCCCGACAAACTGCCAGATGTAGCTGTCGAACGCCCCAAACTCCTTTTGCACCGTTAGAAATGCTCGGGCATTCCGTATCGCCGAAGCAATCTTCAGCCGGTTGCGGATAATCCCCTCATCGCGCAGCAGCCGCGCCGCCCTCCGTCCGTCGTAGCGAGCGATTTTCTTCGCGTCGAACCCGTCGAAAGCCGTGCGATAGTTTTCGCGCTTCCGCAGAATTGTGTCCCAGCTCAGTCCCGCCTGCGCTCCCTCAAGAATCAGGAATTCGAACAGCACTCGGTCGTCATGTTGCGGCACACCCCACTCGCGGTCGTGATAAAGAATCGAGAGATCATTGCTAGGCCAACTGCATCGAACCACATCGTTCGTAGGTGTCTTCATCACGCGGCCGGCTGCCCGCCAAGAATTCCGTCAATCTTGCGCAGTTCCTCCGCCGAGAATTTCAGGTTCTTCAGCGCCGCCACATTGTCGTCCACCTGCGACACTTTGCTCGTGCCCACCAGCGCGCTGGTGATGCGTGGATCGCGCAGTACCCATGCCACCGCCATCTCCGCCAGCGTCTGCCCGCGCTGCACGGCGATTTCATTTAGCGCACGAACTTTGGCAAGCTTCTCCTCGCCCAGATCCTTTTTCTTCAGAAAGAAGTCGCGCGCGGCGCGCGAGTCGCTCGGAATCCCGTTCAGATAGCGATCCGACAGCACTCCCTGCGCCAGTGGGCTAAAGACAATCGCTCCCACGCCTTCTTTTTCCAGGACGTCAAGCAACCCCTGTTCCGGATCGCGTACCAGCATCGAATATTTCGGTTGATGAATCAGACAGGGCGTTCCCAAGTCGTGCAAAATCCTGATCGCTTCGGACGTCTGTTTTGCGTTGTAGGCTGAAATGCCCACGTAAAGTGCCCGCCCCGAGCGTACGGCTGTATCGAGCGCGCCCATCGACTCTTCCATCGGTGTCTCGGGATCGGGCCGATGATGATAGAAAATATCGACATAGGCGAGTCCCATGCGTTTCAGGCTCTGATCCAAGCTCGCCAGCATGTACTTGCGCGAACCCCGGTCTCCATAGGGACCAGGCCACATATCCCAGCCCGCCTTGGTGGAGATGATCAGTTCGTCGCGGTACGGAAGAAAGTCTTTTTTCAGGATCTGACCGAAAGTTTCTTCCGCCGATCCATAGGGAGGGCCGTAATTATTCGCGAGATCAAAATGCGTGATGCCGAGATCGAAGGCGCGGCGCAGCATCGCGCGTGAATTTTCGAAGTTATCGATGCCGCCGAAGTTGTGCCACAGCCCGAGCGACACAGCCGGAAGTTTGATGCCGCTTTGCCCCGACCGGCGATATTGCATCGATTCGTAACGTTTTTCAGCAGCGCCGTACATCATTCCCCTCGAGGACTCGCAACGGCCACCATTCTAAGGTGTCGTCCGCTCAGTCGTATCTTTCGTAACGGATCGCAGTTCGATCCCAGCCCAAACCCTTTAACAACTCCCGATTCGCCTTGACCATCTTGGCGAGGCCGCAGATATAAGCGTGCACGTCGGTACGCGTCCCGACGATTTTACCCACATGTTCCTGTACATATCCACGCAACCCCGTCCATTGTGCGGCACCGCGGCTCAATGTAGGCAGAAAATGGAAGTTGGAGTGGTCGGCGGCAAGACGTTCAAATTCCTCTCGATAGTAAATATCCTGCTCGCGGCGCGCCCCTAAGAGCAGCCAGAATTGGCGCCCCTGATGACGATTGCTCTCGGCCAGCAGCCAGTGCAGCATGGAGCGGAACGGCGCGATCCCGGTTCCGGTGGCAATGAACACGGAGTCGCTCACAGACGGATGCAAAACGAAATTGCCGAACGGTCCCTGAAATGTAATCTCGGCGCCGGCATCCAGATTGCAGAGATGGTTCGACATGAATCCTTCGTGCACGCGATTCAGGCAGAACGCGACATGTCCGTTCTCGGACGGCGGCGACGCAATCGAATAGGGCCGAATCATCTCCTCGCCCTCCGGAGTCGTGGCCTTCACCGAAAGCCATTGTCCGGGAACAAAGCCGAAGTGATCTACTCCGTTCACCTCGAGTTCGAGGTGCTTGGTAAACTCGGAAAGCGGGAGAGAGCGAAGCACCCGCGCGTTGAAGGTTTTAAACTGAGCCATCAGCAAATTAGATGATGGAGAGCGGTTCGAGGACGCTTCGGCATCAGGCGTCGCCGGTCCGCTTTCAAACGCTCGGGCTAAAATTCAGGTTGAACCAATGCGGCTATGGCCCCCAGATCCGATGCAATGACGCCGCCTGAACTCTTGCCTTCGTCTCCCGCCTCTGGCACTGCGCCGCAGAGGGAGAGAGAAAGCGAAGACCAATTAGGGTTTCTCTGCGCCTTAGCCGGTGCGGACCTGACGCCGGAGCGACGTGCGCGCATCGCGACTTGGAATCGAGCCGCCCTCGACTGGAATAAATTTATTCACATGGCGGAGCACCATGGAGTTCTTCAGCTGGTCGCCTATCACTTGCTCGAACCTGGCTCTAGGGAAAATGGTTCCACGGAAAATCGCGCGCTTCCACCGGAAGTCGAGCGCTCGCTGCGGTCTGCGTACGAAATGAACCTGCGGCGGAGCTTGTGGTTCACGGCCGAACTGGCGCGCATCATGAAGCATTTTGAACGGCAGCAGTTGCGGGCAATCCCCTACAAAGGGCCGGCACTGGCGCACTCGCTGTACGGCAATCTGGCCCTTCGAAGTTTTTCCGATCTTGACTTCCTGATCTCTCCCCCTGACTTCGAGCCAGCGAAACGGGCGCTTGCCGAAATTGGATATCGCCCCTCTGCGGACATCACGCCGGCCGTCGAGCGATTCTGGCTGCGCAAAGGCTACGAACGTTCATTTGATAGCGCCGCTGGCGCAAACCTTGTCGAATTGCAGTGGGCGCTCCTGCCGCAGTTTTACGCGGTCGATCTGCCCGTGGAGGATTTGCTGGCGCGAGCCGGTCGCACCGCCGTGGGCGGGTGCGATGTGCTCTGCCTCTCTCCGGAAGATTCGCTGTTGGTGCTCTGCCTCCACGCGGCCAAGCATCTCTGGACGCGGCTGATCTGGCTGGCAGACATTGCGGAGACGCTGCGATCTCAATCTCCCACCCAGACGATCGACTTCACTCTTGTGTTTTCCCGGGCGCGGGCGCTGGGAATCACTCGTGTTCTCACCGTGAGTTTCTGGCTGGTAAAGAACGTGCTTCGCGCGGAGCTTCCCACCGCCGCGGAAGAATTTCTGGCGGAGGATTCTCAGTCGGCTGTTCTAGGCACTGAATTTGCCGGCCGTCTTGCGCGCGGTGCGGGCTATGATTTCGAATCTACAGAATACTTCCGTCTCATCCTGAAACTACGCGAGCGAGCGGTCGATCGCTGGCGATACCTGTGGCGACTGGGTTGGACGCCAAGCGCAGGAGATATCGCCGCCGTGCAATTGCCCGAAACGCTGTTTCCTCTCTATCGCATCGTCCGCATCGTCCGCCTGATGGGAAAGGGGTTTCACTGAGAGCTGATGGCTGAGAGCTGCATTCAGTGCAATTCGCCGTCGCCGGGCGCAACATCGGGAGTATCCACTTTCCGCGCTACGGCTGAGTTCCCCTGCCCCGGCGCGGGCTGGAATTCACCCGGATCTTTCCCGGCCAGCGCAACATTCATGAATTGCATCCAGATCGGCAGAGCGGCTCGCGCTCCGGTCTCTTTGTCGCCGAGCGATTTTTTTTCGTCGTACCCAATCCATACACCGCAGGTGAGCGACGGAGAAAACCCCACGAACCAGGCGTCAGTGAAATCATTCGTCGTCCCCGTCTTCCCGGCCAGCGGATACGGCATTTTGGCGGCGGCTGCCGCGGTACCATGCAGCACCACCTCCCGCAGCATCGAGGTCATGACGCGAGCGGTGCGTGAACTGACCACGTCTTTAATGTCGGAGAAATCTTCCTCCAGAATGCGCCCTTCGTAGTCAGTCACCTTGGTGATGTAGCGCGGGGCAACACGTACTCCGTCGTTCGGAAACACGCTGAAGGCGGAGGTCTGCTCGAGCGGCGTGATTTCCGCCGACCCGAGCGCTACAGGAAGATACGCAGGAATGTTCGCTGTAATGCCGAAGCGATGCGCGTAGTCGATGACTGTCTTAATACCGATGCGGTCCGCCAGTTTGAGCGCGGGAATGTTTCTCGATTGCGCGAGCGCCCGCCGCAGCGTAATCGTGCCTTCAAATTTGGCGTCGTAGTTGTGCGGCGAATAAGGCCCAGAGGCGGTTTGAAAGGTTACTGGCGCGTCCAGAATCGTGTCATCCGGGCTTCCACCCTGGTCGATGACAGCGGTGTAGACGTACGGTTTGAAAGACGACCCCACTTGCCGCAGGGCCTGCGTGGCGCGGTTGAACTTCGAGAGATTGAAATCGCGTCCGCCGACCATGGCCTTGATTTCTCCGGTTGCGTTATCGATGGCGACCAGCGCTCCTTCGGCTCCTGAATCCTGCTCCAGGCTTACCCGCGACTTTCCTCCCGCATCCAGCGAGAGCACTTTGATGTAGACAACGTCGCCAATGTGGAAAATGTCCGGAAACTTGAGTTTCGTCTTGATCCATGCCGCATCGGCCGGCGCGAGCGTTGCCGTACGCTGGCCGAAGCGGATTTCCGCACTTCCCGGCGAGACCTGTGTGACCAGCGCGTGCATGTATCCGTTCACTTCCGGTTCTTCATCCCAATCCGGATCCACATACTTGTCGAGCTTCTGCCCCTCGGCTATTACGTTGAGAAGTGGGCCGTGCCAACCATGCCTCCGTTCGTAAGCAGCGAGCCCATCAAGCAGCGCCTGGCGCGCAGATTTCTGCAGATCCATGTCGAGCGAGGTGTAAACACGGAGCCCGCCTTCGTGCACCTGGTCGCTGCCATACTTCGCTTCAAGGTAACGCCGTATTTCTTCCACATAATGCGGCGCCAGCGAATTCGGATCCTTCTGCAAATCGAGCACGATCGGCCTGCTCTTGGCATCCGCAGCCTGGGCCGCGGTAATCTTGCCATCCTCGAGCATGGCATTCAGCACCAGGTTGCGCCGTCTGATGGCGCGGTCGGGATGGTTGATCGGTGAATAATACTGCGGCGCCTTGGGAAGTCCCGCAAGCAGCGCGGCTTCGTCCAGATTCAGTTTCTTCGCCGGTTTGCTGAAATAGTATTCCGACGCGGCCTCATAGCCGTATGCGCCGTGGCCCAGAAATATCTGGTTGGCATAGAGGGTGAAGATTTGCGGCTTGGTAAACCGGCGTTCAATCTGGATGGCGAGCAGAGCCTCCTGCACCTTGCGATAAAACGAGCGGTCGGGAGAGAGAAACAGATTGCGAGCGAGTTGCATGGTGAGCGTCGACGCTCCCTGTACCTTTCCGCCCGATTCGATATCGCGGTAGGCCGCGCCGACGATGCGCCAGATGTTGATGCCCGAATGCCGGTAGAAATCCTTGTCTTCGATTGAGACCAGCGCAGTGCGGAGCACTTCCGGATAGTCGTCGTACGTGGCGATCACGCGCCGTTGCAGCGCAAACGTGCCAATGACTCTGCCCTTTCCATCGTAGAGTTCGGTGACGGAACTGGGACGGTAACGCTCGAGTTCCTCGACCTGTGGCAGGTCGGTTGAGTAGACAAGCAACAGCCCCGCGGCCGCGCCCACCGCGGCGGAGAACAGGACGAGCAATCCGAACAGGAAGCGCCCCACCAATGTCCGTCCGGCAATTTTTATCTTAAGCAAAGTTCAAGTTTTCGACTTCTAAAGTTTCAACGTTTCAATGGTAGCTGAAAGGTTGGTCCAAAGTTGTAAGCCTTCAGCAAAAAAAATCGCCCGCCGAAGCGAGCGATGGTGGATCTTGACGCCTTGAAATATCTTGGCTTGTTCTAGCTATCCCTTCGCGCCACGGTTCTTCAGCACTTCCAGCGCCTTGTTCAGTTGGTCGTCGGGCAGGTTCTTCGGTTTCTCGTCCTTCTTGTCGCCTGGCTTTGCAGGAGCTACCTGATCGTCTTCGTCCGGCAATCCGCCGCCGAGGTCATCTTCCGTGGAGTCAGCGACCAGCACATTCGGGGTCACCGAGACATCCTGAATCGCTTTTCCGCTCGGAGAGTAATACTTCGCGACCGAGAGAATCAGAGCGGAGTTATCCGGCATCTCAATCAGTTTTTGCACCGAGCCGTCGCCGAAGGTTTTGTCTCCCACTACGTCGCCGCGCGCATTTTCCAAAATGGCGGAGGCCACAATCTCGGCGGGTCCCGCCGTGCCGCGATTCACCAGCACCGCGACCGGAAGCTTGGTGATGTCCTTGACGGGATCGGCGTTGAATGCCTGGCGCGGATACTTCTGCCCCTGCAGATAAGTAATGGTGCCGTGATCCAGGAAAAGATTGGCGGTGGCAACGCCTTCAGACTCCACGCCTCCAGCGGAGTTGCGCAGATCAAGCACCAGTTTCTTTGCTCCCTGCCTTTGCAGGTCGGCTATTTTGCCGGCGATCTCCTGCGACTTGCCTTCGGGGAACGCGTCTACCTGGATGTAGCCGACGTTGTCGGCCAGCATTTTTTCGCTGACCGGCGGAATGGCAACGATATCGCGCGTGACCACAATCTTCTGAGGCTCCGCGCGCCGCGGCCGCACGACAGCCACGGTAATCGTGGATCCGACTTCGCCCGACAGCAGCGCGCGAATCTCCGCCAGCGACATTTCGTGCGTGCTCTTGCCCTCGATAGACTCGATGTAATCGGAGTTCTCAATCCCGGCCTTATCTGCGGGTCCTCCCGGAATCACCGCGACCACGGTTGCGTATCCCGAGCGCTTGGAAATATCGGCGCCAATATCAGCTTTGCCGCCGTTCTTCATCGTCTTATAGTGCTTGTATTCCTCTGCCGACAAGTAGCTGGAATTGGCATCGAGCGATTCCAAGAGGCCATGCAGCGCGCCATCGGTCACGCCTGCGATATTGGGCTCTTCCACATATTCCAGGCGGATGCGCGACAGGACTTCGCTGTACACCGAAAGCTGGCGATACGCGCCATCGTTCGAAGAAGCGCGCACGTTGACGAAACCGCCAACAATCGTGAACAGCAGAATCGCCAGCGAACTGACAATGACCGTGACCTTCAACTTCGTCGACATAATTTAATCTTCGCTCTTTTTGATCTTTGTGTTTTTGATCGTGCTTTCCCGAGGAACCGTTAGGACATTATAGATGGTTTGATGCATAGATCGGAAAGCATGATTTTCCGGGTGGTACTTCGGTTTCACGAAAACGAAACACGATTACGAAGCCAGCGAAATTAAAAGACAAGGCGTAAAGTGAAGCGGATGCCGTTCGCTTTCCTCCCCCTAGTGCGGTCTTTTGGAATCAGAGACTTAGCGGTTGATTTTTCCCAAGTCTTTGAGGAATAA
>Ga0187847_10003877_pt1 | contig 11219 bp, 8 predicted proteins | sample June2016WEW_4_10_FD_132458 | JGI IMG/M metagenome (GOLD analysis project Ga0187847, IMG submission 132458) | Peatland microbial communities from SPRUCE experiment site at the Marcell Experimental Forest, Minnesota, USA - June2016WEW_4_10 | ecosystem: Environmental > Terrestrial > Soil > Wetlands...
CGCTTTCTGCAATCACATGCAAGCTATTGTCGAGTTGCACGCTGCATGTGAGAGGGCTGCGCCCTCGAATGCGCGGCGAAGCGAAGCGTAAATCCTGGAAATGCACGATATAGCCGGAGTCTGGCGGATCGATGCGTTCGGTTTCCGTGATGGGATATTGGGCCCAATCCAAGTAAACCTGCCCTAGGTAGGATTTTTTCGCGGCCAGCGTGACCGGCGTTTCCTCTGGCTTGTGGTAAATCTGAATATCGCCAGACGGAGCCACTTCTTCGGTCAAAGTATTGACGTCCATGGTGGCGAAGAAGTTTTGTGTTTCCACTACGCCAGCCCAATCGAACGGCGACCACCAGTTGGGGAAGGCCGAAGCTCGCAACGGCTCGGCTCCTTCGTAGGATTGGGCTTTTAATTGATTGACGGCTAGGTGGTGCTCATAGGCGCGGCCGCACCACATCGCGACTATAGCCAGAAGGGCAAGTGAGGCAGAGAGCCTTCCCTGCGGGGTTTTGTCTTTAGGTCGTACGCCGAATTCGCTATCGAGAAGCGAGGAAAACAATGGCAGCACGAGGCCGCCGACGAGTATCGCCAACATCAGCGGATCGACAATGAAGACGAGATCCGCGGAATACCATTTTTCTGAAAAGGGCCAGAATGGGCGTACCCCGTAGTTATTGGTGTAATCGAGAAGGATGTGGGTCAAACCCGCGATGTAAGCGAACAGAAACAATAATCCCCAGCGCGGTGGCAGCTTTGGGTTTTTGATTTTGCGGCCCCGCAGCCGCCAGATGAGGTAGATAAAGCCGACGACGAGCGCCGAAGTAAGAAACAAGCCGAGAAAGGAATGGGTGAATCCGCGGTGATGAGCAAAGCCGAATACCGGATCTTTAAAGCTTCCTAACACGTCCAGATCAGGGGCTTCCGCGGCCAACGTCATGGTCGCAGTGGCCAACGCACTCTTGCGGTTGAATCCGGCGCGGGCGAGGCAGGCGCCAGTGAGAAAGTGCGTGACGGGTTCCAACGTTCGCTAGGACCTCTTGCAAGCTTGGACGAACTATAGCCCAACGTTGTTAGCAAGCTCTACGGTTACTTTAAGGCATTAGAAGCGTGAGCGCATCGCGAACGACGGAAATCTCCGCCGGGAGGGTGCCCAGCGGTTCTCCGTCAGCTTCGACGAAGATGGGAGATGGACTTCCCGGCAAAGGTTCGCAGATCACACTATCGGCGAATGCGAGATCAACGCCGGGCACGTTCCACTTGCCGTTCAGTGCGGCGCGGAGCGCATAGGAGAGAATGGTCCACCGGCCCCGGGTGCGAAAGAGAACTAAGCGAAGAGCATTACGTTCCAAAGACGCGCCGGGGGCGAGCTCGCGCAATAAGCCGCCAAAATTGCGGATGCGCACGGCCAACAGTTGCGTGACCTCGGCATTTTCTATTTGCACATCTTGCACTTGCGACTTGCCAGTTTCTTTGAACTGGGCCTTGAAACGATGAAAGGGATGGGTCAACAAAAGCCTGGTTGCTTCCACGTAATACGCAGCGTGACCGAGACGGCGCTTGTGATTTGCACTCAGATTGGAAAATACTTCGGCATCCGCACCTATTCCGGCCGTCACCGTGAAGTAGCGGGAAATTGACTCGCCAGATGCTCCCTTGCACAAAATGTGGCCGACAGCGATGTGTCGCGGCTTGGCGGCGAGCAAGGCTCGGGCCGCGGCCGCCGGCGAGGCTGGCAAGCCCAAGTCTTTCGCCAGGCTGTTCGCAGTACCGAGCGGAATGACTCCAAGAGCCGCTCCCGTGCCCACGAGACCCTGCAACACGTCATGAATGGTGCCGTCGCCTCCGCAGGCGATGACCGCGTCACAGCCATCGGCAATTTGCTGACTGACTTGTACAGCTGTGCGCGTCGTTCCCAGGGTTTCCGATACGACAACTTCGACGCCGGCCGCGCGAAGCACGCCAGCCGCGATTTCGACGTCCGCCTCGCGACGGTGGTGGCGTCGTCCAGAAGCCGGGTTGTAAAGCAGGATGGCTTTTTGCAATAGGCTTCCTGGCGGCTATGACTTTCCGCGCGTTCCCCATTCCCACATGCCGAACATGGCTTTCTGCGGAAGGGGATGCCCCGTTTGGCGGGCGAGCATGCAGATTTGCCCGCGATGGTGCGCATCATGAGCGATGAGATAGCCGAAAAATCCGGCAACGTCTGGTTTGAATCCTTTGACTCGGCCGCCATTTTCGAGGGCGAACTTCAGCACAGATGCCAACGCCACGCGACTCTGTTCCAAACCTTTTGCGGCTTGGGCCGACGTGACTTTGGACTTATCGAGCTGATCTGGAATTTTGCTTTCTTTACTTTGCACTGCGGCATTTTGCGCTGCGGCCTTGAGCCACATGACTCTGACATTATGGATATGCGCCACGACGGCGGCGATGGTCCGGCCTTTGCCGTCGGGCGGTTCTGCCCGCCACGCGTCCGCTGGTAAATTTTCCAACAAGTATTGATTGATTTTGTCGTTCGTGTCGAAAGCGTCCAAGAGGGCATCTGGGAGAGAAAATGACGCTGGCGTGGTTTTCGGCATAAGCGCCTCCGTAAGAGTGTACGAGTTCAAACGAATATAATCTCCCAAATGATGGCTGTTACCAAGGACGTCACGAAAAAGATTGAGGCCCTGCGGGACGAAATCCGTCATCACGAGTACCGTTATTACGCCCTCGATGATCCCGAAATTTCTGACACGGACTTCGACAAGCTCATGCGGCGACTTCTCGACATAGAAGCGGCCAACCCCGAGCTCGTCACGCCGGATTCTCCTTCGCAACGCGTCAGCGGCACGCCGAGTGAAGGCTTTGTCAAAGCAGCACACTCCTCGCCGATGCTCTCCCTCGACAATACTTACAATGTGGAGGATTTGCGCGATTGGGAACGTCGCGTGCACGAACTTACAGGGCGTACCGATATCGAATATGTTTGCGAACTCAAGCTCGATGGGATGTCGCTAGCTTTGCAGTATGAAAATGGGCGTTTGGTGCGCGGCCTGACTCGCGGCGATGGAACCGTTGGTGAAGATGTAACTTCAAACATTCGTACTGTGCGGTCGATCCCTCTTTCGATTCCGAAAGATAAGCTGAAGAAAGCCGGCATTCCTCCGAATTTCGAAGTCCGCGGCGAAATGCTGATGCCGCTCGCCTCTTTCCGCAAAATGAACGAAGAGCAGGAAGCTAAGGGCCTCAAGCAATTTGCCAATCCGCGGAATGCGACCGCCGGGACGGTCCGTAATCTCGATCCGAATATCACTGCACAGCGGCGGCTCGATTATTTTTCATACATGCTCCTGCATGAGGGGCGAACTTATTTCGACCGCCACTCGGAAACTTTGGACGCACTTGATCAGGCGGGATTCAAAGTCAATCCATCGCGAACACTGGCAAAGAATTTTGATGAAGTTTGGGCCTTCATCGGGAAACAAGAAAAGCTACGCGAGAAATTGCCGTATGAAATTGATGGCATTGTCGTTAAAGTCAACCGCACTTCATTGCAAGACGAACTCGGGTTCACGGGCCGCGCTCCGCGATGGGCGATCGCATATAAATATGCGGCGCGAGCAGGAATCACGCAGGTGGAAGACATTGTTCCGCAGGTCGGGCGTACTGGTAAATTGACTCCTGTCGCCCGTCTAAAGCCGGTTTTCATCGGAGGCACCACCGTGAGCCGGGCCACGCTGCACAACATGGATGAAATCGAACGTCTGGGCGTGAAAATTGGGGATTGGGTTGAAGTGGAACGTGGCGGCGACGTAATTCCCAAAGTTACCCGCGTCGTGGAAGACAAAGACCATCCGCGCGGGCACAAGGCTTTTCACATGCCGGAGAAGTGCCCCGTATGTGGAACCCATGTTGTTCGCACGGAAGGCGAAGTGGACTACCGCTGCGTAAATGCGAATTGTCCCGCCAAGCTACGCGAGACAATTATGCATTTCGCCTCGCGCGGGGTGATGAACATCGAGGGTATGGGAGATGCGCTGGCCACACAACTCACAGAGCGCGGTCTGGTCAAGAACGTAGCCGACATTTACAAGCTGACGAAGAACGACCTTCTTTCTCTTGAGCGAATGGGCGACAAATCCGCGCAAAATGTTCTGGACGAGATCGAAGCGTCAAAAACGCTGCCGCTCGAACGCGTGATTTTCGGCTTAGGCATTCGATTCGTGGGAGAGCGTACCGCGCAATTTCTGGCGGAGCATTTCGGCTCAATGGATCATCTAATGAACGCAAGCGAAGAAGAATTGCAACAGGTGGACGAGGTTGGTCCACGCATTGCGAACAGCATCATCGAATTCTTCGCTGAACCGAGCAATCGCAAACTGATCGAGCGGTTGAAAACCGCTGGGCTGACGTTTACGGGCAAGAAAAAAGAGCGGGGGACGAAACTAGCAGGCAAAGTTTTTGTTCTGACGGGAACGCTAGCGAATTACAGCCGCGACGAGGCAAAGAAATTGATTGAAGATGCGGGCGGAAAGGTGACTGGATCCGTGAGCAAAAAAACGGATTATGTAGTCGCGGGGACTGACGCGGGCTCGAAACTCGACAAGGCCAAAGAACTGGGCGTTAATGTGATTGACGAAAAAGAAATGGAAAAGCTGCTCGCCTGATGCTTCGTATTGACCGCAAGAATTACAACGCACTTCGCCAACACGGCGAAGAAACGTATCCGCACGAGTGCTGCGGCGTTCTGCTCGGGCGAATGGATGGCGAGGACCGAATCGTCACATCCATCGCGCGGGCCGGCAACACGCGGACCGACTCTCCGCAAAATCGTTACAACATCGATCCCAAAGACCTGATTCGCATTCAGCGGGAGGGCCGCGCCCGCGGAGAAGATATTCTCGGGTTCTATCACTCGCATCCGGACCACCCGGCGCACTGGTCGAAGACCGACCTTGCAGAGGCCCATTGGTTCAGCTGTTCCTACGTAATTACGAGCGTGGAGAACGGCAATGCGAGATTGACGAATTCTTTTGTGTTGCGCGGAAATGATGAACCGGACAAATCGTTTGAGGCCGAAGAAATTGTCGTCCCCAAGAGCGAGAGTGTTGATGGCGTGGGCATTCGACTTGCCACTCGCGATGACTTTGCGGCACTGATGCCCGTAGTCAATGCGGCCTACGAAGTTGAGACTTTCATCATTGGACCTCGGGTGAATGCTGAAGCCGTAGAAGAAATGGCACGGAAGGGCGACTTTTTGGTGGCAGAAGATGCAAACGGGAGGGTCGTCGCTTCGGTTTATGTGGAGACAAGAACCGAGCCTGCCTATTTTGGCGTGCTCGCGGTCGATCCGGCATGGCAGCGGAAGAATTTGGGACGCCGCATGATCGAGGCGGCTGAAGATTATGCCCGCAGCAAGAATCGCAAGACCATGAAGCTGACCGTGGTAAATCTTCGCACCGAGTTGCCACCGTTCTATCGAAAATTCGGTTATGCCGAGACTGGAACCGAGGAATTTCGCAATCCGCGGCCCATAAAAGACGGCGCGCAGCTGCACCTGATTGTGATGTCCAAGGCACTGTGACGTTGTGTAGTAGGGCGAAACTGAATCTTTCTCGGAGCATTTCGCATCCTTTTCGTATGGCAAAAATACATATTCCAACCCCATTGCGGCAATATGCTGGAAAGCAACCGGTAGTTGACGTTTCCGGAAAAACGGTCGGCGAAGCGCTCAGCGACCTGGTTGCGCGACACTCGGAATTGCGGCGTCATCTGTACACCGAAGACGGCAAGCTGCGGTCCTTCGTAAACGTGTATCTCAACGATGAAGACGTGCGTTACATGGAAAAAGAGGCGACTCCTATAACGGAGAATGATAATATTTCGATAGTGCCTTCGATTGCTGGGGGCCGCTCACCCATCATTATGCGTTCTCATTCCCGAATGTCGCCCTCCGGCGCTTGTTGTTGTTGCTAGCGGCTCGTTCTCCTTTTTCATTTTAGAATTCAATCCAACTAAATCGAGGTTCTTATGGCCATTGCCACCGAAACCAGTCCCGCTTCACTGACCAATGATGAAATCCTGCGTTACTCGCGGCATCTGATCATGCCCGAGGTCGGCATGGAGGGCCAGCAAAAGTTGAAAGCGGCAAAAGTGCTGTGTATCGGGACTGGCGGCCTGGGCTCGCCACTCGCACTTTACCTGGCTGCTGCCGGGGTGGGCACGCTTGGCCTCGTGGATTTCGATGTCGTGGACTACACCAATTTGCAGCGCCAGATTATTCACTCGACGGCCGACGTGGGCCGCAAGAAGCTCGATTCCGCGGCGGAGAAGCTGAGCGCCATCAATCCGTTTGTCGAAATTAAGAAGTTCGACACTCGTCTCTCGAGCGAAAATGCACTGGAGATCTTTGCGGACTTCGACATCATCGCCGACGGGACAGATAATTTTCCGACGCGTTATCTCGTTAATGACGCTTGCGTGCTTACCGGCAAGCCCAACGTTTACGGATCCATCTTTCGCTTCGAGGGCCAGGCCAGCGTGTTCGCGACTGAAGAAGGCCCGTGCTATCGCTGCTTGTACCCAGAACCTCCACCACCGGGACTGGTGCCATCCTGCGCTGAAGGTGGAGTGCTTGGAATTCTACCCGGCCTGGTTGGCGTGATGCAGGCCACCGAAGTCGTGAAGCTGATTCTGGGGATTGGCGACCCGCTCATCGGGCGCTTGCTTTTGATTGATGCTCTAGGCATGAAATTCCGTGAGCTCAAATTGCGCAAGAATCCTGAATGCCCTGCCTGTGGCGCGCATCCGACGATCACAAAGCTGATAGACTACAACGAGTTTTGTGGAATTCGCGGGGAAGAGGAGAAGCCGTTGACAGCAGGGATTCCGGAGATACAGGTAGAAGAATTAAAGCGACGGTTGGACGCAGGTGACGATCTTTTTGTTCTCGACGTGCGCGAGCCGCATGAATACCAGATTTGCAATATCGGCGGGCATCTCATTCCTTTGAACGATTTGCCAAAGCGCGTAAGCGAACTCGATTCCAGCCGGGAGATTGTCGCTCATTGCAAAATGGGCGGGAGGAGCGCAAAGGCGGTCGCATTCCTTCAGCAGGCAGGATTCAAGAAAATCCATAACCTGAGCGGCGGAATTCTAGCCTGGGCCGATCGCATTGATCGAACCATGCCGAAGTACTGAGCGCGATTGCGCAATAAAAAACGCAGGGGAGTATCGTCGAGACTCCCCTGTTATTCTCTTGCGGAACCACTCTTTTGCGGAATCAGGTTGAGCCCCCACTATTGAGTGCTGCCGTAGTTCGCGCTGGTGTTGTTGCCAATGGCGAGTGCTTGCTTCTTGCCGCTGAAATGAATCTCAGCAACAGACTCTGTGCCGTCAGCGTTTTTCTTTACAACTGCCGAATCGTTCGACGGCTTGTCAGCCAGATCGATCAAGTGCGCGGGTACGGTAGCCACGACTTTGCTACCCTTTAACACGTTTACCTGCACGTTGGCGCCATCGCCGTCCCACTTAACGTCGTAATTGCCCGGCTTCAGTTGCGTTCCGCCAATGGTTGCCGCATCGGACAGTTGCAACGACCCCTTGTTGGCCTTGTTGGAAGCAAACGCACTTGAAGCCAGCAACACCGCCAATCCCAGAACCAAGCTCTTGGAAATTCTCGCGATATTCACAACATTCCTTTTCTTTCCCGAAAAAACGTCGGGAACCGGTTTTGGCGGCCAGCGCCCTGGACGGATTTGCTTGCCATTCCGCCAGAAAGCAATAGAATACGGACGCGGGGTACGGCCCAAAAGGCATGAGGCTTCAAAAGTCGCATGCTTTCGCCGTCGTATAGGGATTGATCTCACTCAGGCCGCCAAACCGAACGTGAGCCAGTCCCTACCCCTAATTTTTTGAAGCCGAAGAAGTTGCTGCCCTCCCGGTTTCGTCGCTGCTGAAGGTACGATTCTTCTTCCGCAAAAGTTCCCTTTCCGCAGGAATCGCCTTCAAGTCTTTGGACGGCTTGCCCGTCCCATCGTTAGCCGACGAAGAGAAATTGGATGAAAACGAGTACGGGCAAAAACCAATAACGTTCTGTTACACGTGATTTACATTTCGTGCACTGGGGGAAGCAGAGGTAACAAGAAACTAAAGTTCGAGATGAATACGGAAGCTCGGCACAATCACAGGGCCACGGTCACGGTTGTAGCCGGGATTGTTAATGTGTTGTACTCCTGGTGCGATGTAAATTCCACGCCAGATGTGAGCGGTATAGAACGATTCGACGATGTTTTCGCGGCCGTAGTTTAGCCCGCCATCGCCCAACAGGAAGCCGAGGCCGCCGTCAGCCAGATAATTCTGATGATCCTTTGCGATTCCGTTGGACACGAACGCGACGCCGGCCCGATCCTGTTTGCGGTGCCACAATGCGCCATTCACTTTGACGCCTTCGGCTAGGGTCGAGTCAATTTCTGTGTACGCAAAAGACTCCGTCTTGCCGTTATCCCATCCCCAGCGGGCAAACGCCGTGATGCCGGGGGCAATATTCTGCTCGAGATTTACACCGAAACCGTATTTGCGGGTAATGTGCCAGGGATGGTTTGTGATATCCGGGGTGGAAACCTGTCCATCTTCAAACTGGGCAACAGCATCGCGGTAGATGCCCATATTTGCGTAGTTTGTGTAGGCCAATATGCGCACAACTCCAGATTTCCTGGGCACAATTCCATGACGCAACTCGTACTCCCAGTTTTCCGCATGGGCTTGCCATGGCTTCCATACCAGATCGATGCCATTGGCCACTTTGGGCATGAGCGCCTCTGAGAAGCGGAATCCCCAATTGCGGTCTTCATAGTCCGCCAGAAAACCGACCGTGTAGCCGCGAGTGTCGGCGGCATAGTCCCAAGCTCCGTTGTTATCAATCGACCAGTTCGTAAATTGATAGTGAGTGTCCGAGCCTACGGAATTAAGATCAATAAAGTCGGGCATGCTGAACTTACCGAAGCGGATTTCCAGCCGCCGCCGCGGCAGTTCGTCGAACAAAGAAAGGTAGCTGCGTTCGTTTTCAACTTTATCTTTGCTCAAGGCAAAGACTTTATGAATCATGCCGCGGCCCAAATACGGGGTTTTGCTTAAGAGCGGATTTCGAACAATATCCAGGTCAGTATTACCCGCCAACCCAAACCCCAAACTCAATGCCGAGCCGCCAGCTTCCTCGACGTCCACCAGAATCTCTGTCGAGTCGTTCAAGCGCACACCGGTGTAGAGCGTCAACACCCGCGAAGTTGCCTTTTCATAGTGCGTCATCAAACTGTGCGTGCCGCTGTAGTCCGCGGGAAATTCCGGGTGCGTTTGAAAAATAAAGTTCGCCGAGCCGGAGAGCCAGAACCGTGTGCTGCTGAAGTGGGGAAAGATGGTCTGGGGATCAGCATCGCCGACAGACTCCGCCGCAACCTGCGTATCAACCGTCCCATTAGACGTCGGCGTTTGCGCTTTTCCGTTATCTGCGGGGGCATCCGGCTGCTGCGCGAGGGCGGGCCTAGAATACAAACAGGCGACCAGCCACAAGAGCAGCGCAAACGTAGAAAGAGCCTGCTTGGATGGATCGCGGAGGTGTTTCAGGCTGGCTCCCATGAATTGACACTTTGCACGCATAGATTAACTATAGTTAACTTGACTACTTGTTGGTAACCGCGAGGCGATCCTTGAAATTACGCTTGTTTCATTACGACACGGTTACAACCGCGCTCAGGAGAGATCCGCGGCACATTGCGGTCGCTTGACGCATACAGAAGTTTATAGCATACTCCCCTATAGTATCGTCAATAAACATTATGGCCCACACTCTGCGGGAAAAAGAAAAGCTCATCCTCCGCGTGCGACGTATTCGCGGCCAGGTGGAAGCCATCGAGCGCGCCCTGACCGAAGAGAAAGAATGTGGGGATGTGTTGCAACTCATCACCGCTGCACGTGGCGCCATGAATGGCCTCATGGCTGAGCTTGTCGAAGACCACGTCCGCTTCCACGTGCTCGACTCCGCCCGCAAGCCCACGCCTGAGCAAGCAATGGCTGCCGACGAATTGGTCGAGATTGTCCGGTCGTACTTGAAATAGGCGGGGGAATGAACCGTGCAAAGAATTAAGGACAGCTCGGAGCCCCCCGAAGCTGTCCTATCTTTCCCTCCCGGTTAGAAGGGCAGTTACTGTTTGAAGAGTAACTCGCATGTGTTTCAGCCTGATTGCCAAATTATGAATTTATTGTGAAATTGTCGGGTCTGGCTCGACTAAGTTAATCACGGCGCTATCTTCGGACATACAGTCAACCGCACAATCTGTCACAAATCCCGTGCTCTGCTATATTCTTTCTTCACTCTTTTTTCCGTGCAATTCATTGTGTTCGGAGAAACTCTTGCCTCGCAAGATCGAAATTTCACGTCAACTCCAGCAGCGTGCGGAGAAGTTCATACCGGGCGGGGTCAATTCTCCGGTACGCGCTTTCCGTTCCGTTGGCGGGGATCCGCCGTTCATTGTTCGCGGCAGCGGCGGACGAATATGGGACGCTGACGGCAATGAATTCATTGACTACATCGGTTCCTGGGGCCCGTTAATTCTCGGCCACGCCTTTCCAGCCGTCGTCGAGGCTATTTGGAACGCGGCTGAAAAGGGGGCGAGCTTTGGCACGTCGACGCCTGCCGAAGCTGATCTAGCCGAGATTGTTATTTCCGCATTTCCACACATGGAAAAAGTTCGCTTCGTAAGCTCCGGCACCGAAGCGACCATGTCTGCCATTCGCTTGGCTCGCGCCTACACCAAACGCAAATACATCATTAAGTTTGAAGGTTGCTACCACGGTCATGCCGATGCGCTTCTAGTGAAGGCAGGCTCCGGGGTTGCGACTCTGGGAATTCCTGGCTCGGCAGGCATTCCTGAAGAGTTCATTCAGTTCACTATCGCCCTGCCGTTTAACAATATTTCGGCAGTCGAGCAAGCATTTCGCAAATTCCCTCACCAGATTGCTTGCGTGATTCTGGAACCCGTGGTGGGAAACATGGGCTGTGTTCCCGCTTCTGGCGATTATCTTGCAGCGCTGCGTTTGCTCACCGCGCGCGAACATACCCTGTTGATTTTCGATGAAGTCATGACAGGATTCCGCGTTGCCTTCGGCGGCGCGCAAGAACTCTATGGCATCACGCCGGATGTAACGACGATGGGAAAAATCATTGGCGGTGGATTGCCGGTGGGCGC
>Ga0187847_10003879_pt1 | contig 11216 bp, 6 predicted proteins | sample June2016WEW_4_10_FD_132458 | JGI IMG/M metagenome (GOLD analysis project Ga0187847, IMG submission 132458) | Peatland microbial communities from SPRUCE experiment site at the Marcell Experimental Forest, Minnesota, USA - June2016WEW_4_10 | ecosystem: Environmental > Terrestrial > Soil > Wetlands...
AATGGCGCTCCTCAGCCAGACTGAGCAATCCGCAAACCTGCGGCGCCTCATCATGCTGGCGATGGATACCGACCCCATTGTGCAGCCTTCCAACAGCGGTCATCGCATCGAGCGCGATATGGATTCTGTCCTGACAATCGTCAATCTCCTTCTGTGAACTGGCCCTGAGGCGCAATCCTCGTTACCAAAGTTGGTGTTCTGCAAGGCACATTTCATTTCCCAGACGGTCTAACTTGATGATCGTCCTCATGCGTGAAATGTTCCGGCCGCGTACCGCTCGATTTGCGCTTTTCGTCAAGCTGGCATCAGTTCTGTGTCTCGGCGGCTCACCCTGGTTGGCAGAGTGCACCATCGCGGCCCGACAGCAACATAAAGTCTCCAGCCGTGTTCGTAAATACTTATACGAAAAGAGCGGCTGCATCGGGAATCTTGGGCGGGCGAAAGAAAACATGAATTCGCTTGAGCGGATTCTGAGTGTGATCCGTCTTACTGAGACTGCGGTCCCAGTCGAAAAAGGGAAAAGGAGGCTACCACGATCACCGTGATAACGATGTCACACCTCACTCCTTGTTGGGCTATCGACGATGCGTGTCGCGTAGCCGACCAGAGTTTCCAGGAAAGATTGAAAGTGGAAAGTACAAACGCTTTCAATTTTCCCTTCCACCGACCGCAACGACGCCCATCTCATACGCGTCGCCCCAAACATGCAACTGGCCGAAACGAATGTTCGAGCAGGCTGAGTTGCGATAGGAGTACGAGCGCATGGGCCACCTTATCGAGCGTACTGCACAGAATCTCTTTATCACCGCATCCTCTGTAAAAGAGAACGGCAAGAAGCGCAAGATTGTCATTGAAAGCCGACCCGAGTTCGCCATCATCAAGCTCACTGGGTCAAGCGAGAGATTCCCACTGTCATGGGAAACGATCTACCAGATTGCAAAACAGCACCACGCAAATAACTTGCGATTGGAAGCCGAGGCCGAGAACGCACACAGCTCGCGCAAGAGGAAAGCAAATCAAACGCGCTCTTGAAAACGCCCCACGTGCTGCTTGCCGAATAATGCTGACTCTGTGCGTGGACCCAGTCACCGCAGATTGAAGTTATGCGCTCTTTTTTCGACGCTGCGCCGCTTCTTCGATGCGTGCGACAAGATCCTCAGTGCGCAAATGTGTGTATCGCTTCAACATTTGCATGCTTTTGTGACCGCTGATCGCGGAGACCTCTTGATCGGAAAAACCAGCCTCCACAAATCGACTCACAGCTTCATGGCGTAGATCGTGAAAGCGAAAGTCCTTCAGACCTTGTTTGCGCTTGATTGCCTGCCACATCCGATCGAACTGATAAGGTCTCCGAACACCGTCTCGGCCAGGTGCTCCAGAGAAAATCAGATCCGTATCATCAGGGCGAACGGGGTTCGCAATCGCCTTGCGGAACATTTCGACAGCCGATAGAGTCAGGGGAACGGTGCGCGGCTGAGTGTTCTTTGTCTTCAGCAGTCGAACAATCCGGCGTTTGAGATCCACCTGCGATTCGCGGAGAGTCAGTATTTCCGACCACCGCATACCAGTCTCAAGAGCGATCCGAACAATCCAACCCATCATCGGGTTTGAGTGCTGGTCAACGGCAGCCAAAAGGCGTGATTCTTCCTCTTGCGATAGCCTACGATTCCTGCCGGCCCCAGGTGCTGGACGCCTGATATTTGTGACCGGGTTGGCCGGCAAGTTCACGCCCCACTCTTTAATAGCAATGGTCAGCAAATGGCCAAGAAGGGCTAGATCGAGACGAACGGTACTGTTGGACCTCGGTATTGGGTTTCCGTCCGCATCCTTCCGATCTTCCCCGGCTAAGCGCATATCCCTAAATCGGGCAATGACCTCTGGCGTTAGAGAGGTCAGGGAATACTTCCCGAGATGTTTCACGAGAATCTTAGATCGCTTTTGGTCGGCAACCTGTGTCGTCGGCCGCTTCGAAGGCACCACATCTGCCAGGTAGCGCTTCATCGCAGCCGCTACCGTCATACGGTCGCCAGCAGCCCGCTGGATAAATGCTCCCCGGACCATGTCGTCTTCGGTACGACGAGCCCAGTCTCCGGCGTCTCGCTGGGTCCGAAACGTCTTGACTGTCATCGGCCAACCGGCCCTGCGAATGATCGCCTTCCACTTGCCGGATGGGGTTTTTACGAGAGTGGCCATCGGGGTCTCCAGGGAGTGCGTTTGTACCTCGTTTGTACCCGCTGTACCCGCACTGTACCTGAAATTGTACCCGAACAGCAATGTACTATTCAACACCCGATATTTCAATGCCCCAGCATAATCCTGAGATTGCACCTATTTATCTCATTTTGTTGGGCTTATTTCTTTATTATTTGGTGCCGGGAGGGGGGGTCGAACCCCCACGACCTTGCGGTCGGCGGATTTTGAGTCCGCTGCGTCTGCCAGTTCCGCCATCCCGGCTCGGGTGGGAATCTGCTCTCAAAGTATCGCACAGCCCTCATTTCGGCGCTAGAGCACGGTTGCGATCCGTAGAATCCAATGCCAGCCCGGGATGTACCCACTCAGACCTGATGCAAGAGCTCAGGTATACGCCACGCTTTCCACAAGGGCGGACCTTTTTCCGCGGGCGCGCGGGCTAAAGGAGTCTGCCGCGGTAGAAGCGGCATGCGACAATGGAGGCAACAGTGATGACCACCTCCTCCTCTGCCGTCGTTCCTTCGCCGGTTACGGTAACTCCGCAGGTGCTGGCCACTCACAGCATCACTGCGGACGAGTACAGCCGCATATTGGATGCTCTGGGCCGCGTTCCTTCTCTAACTGAGCTCGGAATCTTCAGCGTGATGTGGAGTGAGCACTGCTCGTACAAATCGAGCCGTGTGCACCTCCGGCGTCTGCCCACAGAGAGTGCGCGCGTTGTCCAGGGACCGGGTGAAAACGCCGGCATTATCGACGTAGGCGATGGATGGGCCTGCGCCTTCAAGATCGAGTCGCACAACCACCCGAGCTATATCGAGCCATTTCAAGGCGCGGCTACGGGAGTGGGCGGAATTCTGCGGGACATTTTCACCATGGGCGCCCGGCCGCTGGCCGTTATGGATTCTCTCCGCTTCGGATCCATCACAAGGGAGGCCGACCAGACCGCGGAAGAGCAGAAGCTGGTTTCCCGCAACCACTCGGTCGTCGAGGGCGTGATTAGCGGGATCGCCGGTTACGGCAATTGCTTCGGCGTACCCAACCTGGGGGGCGAAACCAAATTCGAGGCTTGCTACAGTGGTAATCCGCTGGTGAACGCCTTCGCTCTTGGCCTGGTCCGCATCGACGAGATCTTTTACGCGAAAGCCACGGGAACCGGCAACCCCGTCATCTATGTCGGCGCAAAAACCGGGCGCGACGGGATCCACGGAGCCACCATGGCCTCAGAAGAGTTCCACGAGGGCACGGAAGCCAAGCGACCTAACGTCCAGGTGGGCGACCCATTCATGGAGAAACTGCTGCTGGAAGCGTGTCTGGAAGCCATGCGGACAGGGGCGATCGTCGGCATTCAGGATATGGGAGCGGCTGGTCTTACCTGTTCCACGTGCGAAATGGGTGCGCGCGGCGGTGTCGGACTCGACGTTGAACTCGACCTCGTTCCGCAGCGCGAGACCGGGATGACGGCGTACGAGATCATGCTTTCCGAGAGCCAGGAGCGCATGTTGCTGGTCGCCATCAAGGGCCGGGAAGATGAGGTTCTTCGCGTCTTTGAAAAATGGGGCTTGGACGCAGTCATCGTCGGAACCGTTCGCCCCGAGCCGCGTCTCCGCATCCGTCACCATGGAGAACTTGTAGCGGACATTCCAAACCAGTCTCTCACTGACGACGCACCCCTCTACCATCGGCCTCTAGGCACATGGAAAGCTCCGGTTTCGATGGATCCGTCCGATGAGGTTCTGGCTGAGCTGGCCGAGGACCGCGACTACACCGCCGACCTGAAGAAACTCCTGGCCAGTTCCAACATCTGCTCCAAGCGGTGGGTTTTCGAGCAATACGACACTATGGTGCAAACCAACACCGTGATCGGGCCTGGCGGAGAGGCCAGTGTGATGCGCATCAAGGGTACGGCAAGGCCGGACGCACTTGAAGGTCCAATTGGAGAGATCGGTCTCGCCATGGCTCTCGACGGCAACGGCCGCTGGTGTTATCTCGATCCCAAGCTTGGCGCGATGCACGCCGTCGCTGAAGCTGCCCGCAAGGTTGCCATGACTGGCGCAGTCCCGGTGGCCGCGACGAACTGCCTGAATTTTGGCAACCCTGAAAAGCCCGAAATCATGGCCCAGCTCTCTGCGGCCATCGACGGCATCGCCGAAGCCTGCACAGCCCTCAAGACCCCAATTACAGGCGGCAACGTTTCTCTTTACAACGAGACACGCGGGGAAGGCATCTATCCCACGCCGGTTCTGGGTATTGTCGGCATTCTTGACGACGCGAACAAGGCGGTTCCGGCCGAGTTCCAGAAGGCGGGAGACGCGATTCTACTGCTCTGGCCGGTTCCGAGGGGTGAAGAGCCAAATCCGGAACTCGAAGTTCCCTTCAAGCCTTTGCCGATGAGCCCCTACGTCATGCTTCCTGTTACGCTGCCTCCGCCTTTTCCCATCGCATCTCCAATCCCTGACCCGGTTCCCGATGCTCTGGAAGACACAACGGAAACCGTTGCCAGTGAGGTCGCGGAGTTCGGCAGTTCGGAATACGCTAAAGTGGTTTTTGGCGAGCTGTGGGGTACGCCGCCCTCGCTCGACCTCGAGGCCGAAGCCGGCCTTTATAAGCTGTTGGCCGCGCTGGCCGAGCAGGGTCTTCTCCGCTCCGCCCGCGACATCTCCGACGGCGGTATCGCAGTTGCCTTGGCGCAAGCGGCTTTCCCAAAGGGAGTCGGGGCTACCGTCGAGCAGGAGCAATCGCTCATGGTCCATCCCCTCTTCGGCCTCTTCGCCGAGCCGGCTTCTACCGTGCTGGTCAGTACTCATCCATCGAACGTCTCTGAAATAGAAAATCTGGCTGGTAAACACAGCTTCTTAGTCGCACGGATTGGCACAACCGGCGGAGAAAACCTTCAAATCTCGGTCGACGGTGAGCCCTTCATTTCCGCTACGTTGGCCAGCTTGCGCGGGCCCTGGGCCGAATCCCTGCAGGCCACGCTCCACGATGAGGTCCCCGCATGACCCGCACCCTCTACCAGGGAGTCGAAGGCGTCACCGATACAACAGTTCTCAAGGCTCCGGATCCCGCTTCTGAAGTTCGCGATTTGTCTCGCAGAAATCTGGAAGATGACCCAAAGCTTCGCGAAGAATGTGGTGTAGTCGCAATCCACGGCCATCCTGATGCAGCACGCCAGGCCTACCTGGGTCTTTACGCCCTCCAGCATCGCGGCCAGGAGTCAGCCGGCATTGCCAGCGCAGATGGCCAGAGACTCGCCAACATCAAGGGCATGGGACTCGTCTCTGAAATCTTCACCGACGACGTCCTCGCCAAGCTGCCTGGCTCCATGGCCATTGGCCACACCCGATATTCCACCACCGGAGACTCGGCTCTTCTCAACGCGCAGCCAATCCGCGTTGACTCCACCAAGGGCCTCATCGCGATCGCTCACAACGGCAACCTCGTGAATCTCGGTAATGCGCGTGCTCGTCTGGAACGGGACGGCGCCTACTTCCAGACCACATCTGATTCAGAAATCATCGTCCAGCTCATTGCCCATTCACGAGCAAACTCGCTGGTTGACGCCATCGCCGGCTCCCTTGCGCAGGTTGAAGGGGCATTCTCCATTGTGATGATGACCCGTGACCGCATCTTCGCGGCCCGCGATCCACGCGGATTCCGGCCCCTCTCCATGGGGCGCATCCGCAATCCTGACGGCCCGGACACCATTGTCTTCGCCTCCGAAACTTGCGCGTTCGACCTGCTCCGCGCCGAATACCTCCGCGATGTCCTCCCCGGCGAATTGGTCATGGTCTCAGAGGACGGCGTTACCAGCCGCCAGTACGCAACCGGGGTTCCGCAAACCAGTTGCATCTTTGAACACGTTTACTTCGCTCGTCCTGACAGCCGGATCTTCGGTCGCTGGGTGCAGGAAAGCCGCGACCAGATGGGCCGCCAGTTAGCGCGCGAATCCTTCGTTCCCGCCGATGTTGTGGTTCCGGTTCCCGATTCCGGCGTAACCGCGGCCCTCGGATACGCCGAGGAGGCTGACCTTCCTTTCCGCATGGGCCTCATCCGCAACCACTACGTCGGCAGAACCTTCATTGAGCCCGAACAGCGCGTCCGCGATTTCGGCGTTCGCCTCAAGCTCAATCCCGTGCACAATTTGTTGGACGGCAAGCGCGTAATCTTAATTGACGACTCCATTATTCGCGGCACCACGAGCCGGAAGATCGTGCGGATGGTGCGCGGCGCGGGCGCGAGGGAAGTGCATCTGCGCATCAGCTGCCCGCCTACCATATCGCCCTGCTTCTACGGCGTAGACACCCCCAGCAAGCGCGACCTGATCGCTGCGAACAAATCCGTAGAAGAGATCCGTCAATTCATTGAGGCAGACTCGTTGGCCTATTTATCTCTCGAAGGACTTTTGAGGAGCTGTGACGGCGAGGAGCATACCGGATATTGCACTGCCTGCTATACCGGGGACTACCCTACCCAATGGGTCGATGTGGAGGATATCCTGCCCGCCGCGGTGAGTATCTAATCCTCTTTTGACATTCCAAGGGGTGCTGGCAGACCATCATCTCACCGCATCCCGCTCACAGCACATCCTGAACCGAAGGAGATCCTGGCTCCGATGACACTTCATGGTAGTTTACGCAGGGCGCCTTTTCTCATCGGTGTTTTTCTTATCTCGTTTTCATCGTTGGTATTTCAGATTCTGCAGACCCGTATCCTGTCCGTGATCGCCTGGTATTACCTGGCATTTTTTGCAATCAGCGTAGCCATGCTGGGTATGACGGTCGGCGCCGTCTGGGTCTATCTTCAGCGTGAAAAACTCCAGGCCGCAACCCTTCCCGAGACCTTGTCGAGGTTCGCACTTTTCACCGCTGTTGCTATGCCCGCTTCGGTCGTTGTGCAGTTTTGCCTCATCACTGTCACACCGTTTTCGCTTACTACGGTGATTGCGTGGACCCTTTTGTTTGCGGTCATGGCCATCCCCTATGTGTTTTCCGGCGTGGTGGTGAGTCTGGCGCTAACTCGCAGTCCGTTCCCGGCTGGACAGGTGTATGGCGTGGACCTGGTCGGCGCGGCCTTGGGATGCTTCGCAGTGATTGGCTTGCTGAATGTTCTGGCCGCGCCGACCGCTGTAGTTCTGGCCGGTGCAATTGCTGCCATGTCCGCGTTGGCCTTTTCCATCAGTGGTGGCGAAGAACAAGTGCGCCAACTTAAATCCTTGCCGTGGTGGCGCCATCCGGGCAAAGTCATGTTCCTGCTTCTGGGGCTGGTGTATTTCAATGCCATGTCAGGAATCGACTTCCGCCCCATCATGGTAAAGGGGTTGTTCGAGCCGTCAAACACAAGAGGTGTGCACGAAAAGTGGAATACATATTCCCGCGTCGAATGGTTTCCGCCCAGCGTACGGTTTCCTCAAATGTGGGCTGCCTCCCCCAGGATGCCGGCGGATACGGCCGTTCCTATCGCGGCGTTGAACATCGATGGCTCAGCCGGCACCTCTATCTTCCACTATGACGGCACTCCCGCATCCATTGCCTTCCTCCAATACGACCTGGTGAGTCTGGCCTATCGTCTTCCTGGAATCCACAAGTCCGCTGTGATCGGCGTTGGCGGCGGCCGCGACGTGTTGACTGCTCATTACTTCGGCGTATCTGACATCACCGGCGTGGAACTGAATCCCATTTTCGTCAATCTGCTTACAAAGGATCCCTATTACAAGGATTTTTCGAATATCACGGCTGTGCCGAATTTGAAGCTGCACGTAGATGATGCGCGCAGCTGGTTTGCTTCGACGCACGAAAGATTCGATCTTGTGCAGATGAGCATGGTCGACACGTGGGCGGCGACCGGCGCAGGTGCACTCAGCCTCAGCGAAAATGGCCTTTATACTCTCGAGGGTTGGCGGGCGTTTCTGAACACCATCAACAGCAATGGCTTCTTCACTGTTAGCCGCTGGTACGGCGGCAGCGACATGAATGAGACTGGACGTATGATCGGGCTGGCTACGGCTGCGTTGCTGGATGCTGGAGTCAAGGATCCGAAAGCCCATCTTTTTGTCGCGTGCAACAACAACCTTGCCACCCTTGTGCTGGCCAAGGCTCCGTTTACGGAGGAACAGTTGCGCACGCTGCATGCTGCGGTGCGCGATGGCGGCTTCACCGAGTTGGTTGCGCCAGACCGTCTGTCTGACTCCGCACTGCTGCGGCAGATCGTAGACAGTCATGATCCAGTCACCCTGAATCGAGTACTCGATTCGACTTATCTCAACCTGACCGCGCCCACTGATGCGAGGCCATTCTTTTTCAATCAGCTTCGCTTGTTCGACGTCCCGAGCCTGATCAAGGTGGTGCAACACAGCGGTATGGGCGGAATCGCTTCCGGCAATCTTGCGGCTTCCCTTGTCCTGATGTTGATCCTTTGTCTATCTATCATCGCCGTTATCACCACAATCCTTGTGCCCCTAAAGAGTACAGCGCGCGAATGCACGCGCGCGCTGGCTCTGGCAGGCAGCTTCTATTTTTTGTTGATCGGCATGGGTTTCATGATGGCGGAGATCGCGCTGTTGCAGTTCTTCAGTGTCTATCTTGGTCACCCTATCTACTCTCTCGGCGTGTGCCTGTTCAGCCTGATTCTCGCTTCGGGCGTGGGTAGCATGACTTCGGATTCGCTCAAGCTGGGCAACCGCGGAAGACTGCTGGTATGGGGAACACTGGTTGTGGCTTACCTGGTGGCGATGCAGTTGGCTCTGCCCTCTATTTTTCAGGCCACGGCCGGCCAGGAACGCATTGTGCGCATTGCAGTTTCGCTGGCGGCAATCATGCCTTTGGGCTTTCTGCTGGGCTTTGGCTTTCCCACCGGGATGCGGCTGGTCGAAGCAATCGACAGCCAGCCGACTCCGTGGTTCTGGGGGGTCAATGGCGCTACCGGGGTGCTGGCGTCTGTGCTGGCGGTCATCACCAGCATCTCGTTTGGTATCAATGTGACCATGATGATTGCGGCTGCATGCTATCTCCTGGTAATCCCGGCGAGCTTTGCCCTTTTGGCCCAGCGCCCCCAAGAGGTTCAGTAGGGACTTCGGCTGTTTCGGCGGCCTGTGGCTGACCTCCGCTGTTCACTAACAGTCGGTCGGCGGATGAAGCGGAACCTTGCAATTGGCGCTCGTGTTCCAAGTCACAGGACGTTCACAGTCCGGCTGTGATAGCATCCGCTTCTTAGCAGAAAGCGCCTTGCGGATTCATCTTCCGTTCATCTGCAGGACGCCGGCCCGAGGCCCTCTTTAATGGACGAGGCAGACGGCAGACCGGGACACGTGGCCCTCCAATCCGGCCACTTGGACGCCCCAGCGGACGCCCCGAATCCCTCCCTGTGCCTCCCGCATTCACTCCCAAAGAATTGTCATCCTGAGCGCAACGAAGTGAAGCCGAAGGACCTGGTTTTCGGCTTCGCTTGCGTCGACGCTCATTCGAAGCTCGCGCAGTACAGGAGAACACCATGAAAACGTATCAGGGAAGTGAGATCCGCAACGTAGCTGTAGTGGGGCATGCGCATAGCGGCAAGACCACGTTGATTGCCGCACTGCTGCATGCCGCGAAAATGACACCAACTCAGGGGCGTGTCGCCGATGGCTCGGCGGTGACCGCTTATGACGAAGAAGAGGTTGCTCGTGCAACCACAATGCAGAACGCGGTTGCGTTTGCGGAGTGGCAAGGGGTGAAAGTCAATTTCATTGATACGCCCGGCTTCCATATGTTCAGTCACGAGGCGCGCGCCGCGCTACTGCCCGTGGAGGCCGCTATCGTGATTGTGAACGCTCAGAACGGCGTGGAAGCGGTGACGGAGCGGGTTTGGAAATATGCCGAGGAAGCGAATGTTCCGCGCGTGGTTGTGGTCAACCAGATGGACCATCCCAAGGCGGGCGGTGGCGGCGGACTCAATGCGCTGATCGACGACCTAGTAGACCGTTGGGGACGGAACTGTGTTCCGGTACAGCTTCCCATATCCGACGCCCAGGGTTTTCACGGCGTCGTAGACCTGGTGACGATGGAAGCTTTCTCTTACACCGCCGGGGGCGACGGTCGAGGCAAGCTTGTTGAAATGCCGAACAGCCTGGCGGCTGACGCGAAGGCACGGCATGAGGCTCTGGTGGAGCTGGTGGCTGAAGGCAAAGACGAATTGATGGAAGAATATTTCGAAAAGGGCACCATTCCCGAGGAGCACCTGATCGCAGCTCTGCATGAGGCGATCCGCGAAGATCGAATTTTTCCAGTTTTGTTTACCAGCGGGCTGGCCAACATGGCCACTGACCACCTGTTGGACTTCCTGAAGGTTTACGCTCCAGCCGCCAATGAGCGAGCGCCCATCGCGGTGAGCGCTCAAGTGTCTGTTGGCGCCGGCGGTGGCACCGGACTGCCCGACGAAGCGGGAATGACGTTTCGCTCGGTTGAAGATTCGGGACCAGCCGGCATGGTGGTCTTCAAGACCATGACTGATCCGTTTTCAGGGCGCATCACGTTTTTCAAAGTCATCAGCGGCGTTGTCCGGAACGATGTGACGGTGGAGAATTACACGCGCCGTGGCCAGGAGCGGCTCTCTCATTTGAGCGTGATGCAGGGTCGCAAGGCGGTGGAAGTGCTTGAGTTACATGCCGGCGACCTGGGTGCAGTGGCCAAACTGCGCGACACACTTACTGGCGACACGCTGGGACAAAAGGGCGCCGAGATTCAGGTGGACATCGTGCCGTTCCCCGAACCGGCCATGACCTATGCTATTGAGCCTAAAAGCCGCGCGGACGAAGACAAACTCGCGCCGGCGATTCACAAATTGATGGAAGAGGACCGGCTGATTCGTTTTTATCGCGATCCGATGACGAACGAGTTTCTGATTGCGGGGGCGGGGCAGCCGCACATTGAAGCCATTGTGAGCCGGCTCAAGAAGCGTTACCACGCGGAAGTTACGCTGAAAGCGCCCAAGGTGCCGTACCGCGAGACCATTCGCGGCAAGGCGGAGGCGCAAGGGCGGCACAAGAAACAGAC
>Ga0187847_10003880_pt1 | contig 11215 bp, 8 predicted proteins | sample June2016WEW_4_10_FD_132458 | JGI IMG/M metagenome (GOLD analysis project Ga0187847, IMG submission 132458) | Peatland microbial communities from SPRUCE experiment site at the Marcell Experimental Forest, Minnesota, USA - June2016WEW_4_10 | ecosystem: Environmental > Terrestrial > Soil > Wetlands...
ATGATTGGCTTAGCCCTATTTACAGTGAGCAATGCCTCAGCTTGCACCGAATCATAGGTATCGGTGTCTGTCGGTGTGAAGATTACTGAAAGCGTATGACTTCCTTCTCGGAGCACTTCGCCTATGCCTGGAGTGTAGGCAAATGTTCCTGGAACCGAGGCCCGGGCATTAAGCTGAGCAATGCCGAGTTTGCTGCCATATCTGATTGGAGCCGGTTCTGGCCATGTGATGATCGGCATCGCCTTGACCACAGACAGCACCACGTTAGCTTGCGCCAGAGCGAAGTCCTCGGCGTAGTTCGGTCTGAAGGTCACCGAAAGCATATGGTTTCCCACTGTGAGCACATCGCCTACGTCAGGCGTGTAGACGAATCTTCCTGGAACCGAGGCTGTGGCATTGAGCTGATCGGTACTGAGTACGGTGCCATAGACAATCGGGTCTGGCGTCGGCCACGTGATCGCTGAATCAAGTGCGCCAGTAAGACTGGATACGCTTTCGACGTCGTGGTTGCCGCACCATGAAATCAAGCCGTTGGCGAGGCGCTCGGTGGCGCAGGGATCGGCGAGGCTGGCAGTGCCCACTTGTACGGCCGTGGCGCCAGCCATCAGAAATTCAATGGCATCTTCCGGGGTAACGATGCCGCCCATGCCAATGATGGGAATTGTGAGGACCTGGGCGGTCTCGTAGACCATACGCAGTGCGATTGGCTTGATGGCCGGACCAGAGAGGCCACCAGTGATGTTGGTCAGTCGGGGACGGCGTGTTTCTACGTTGATGGCCATGGCTCGGAAGGTGTTGACCATGCTCACCGCATCTGCTCCGGCAGCGGCGGCGACCTGCGCCATGTGAACGATGGAGCCCACATTGGGTGAGAGCTTGACGATTAGCGGGCGATTGGACGCTGCCTTAGCGCTGTTGACCAGGTATTCGAGCGAACTGGGGTCGGAGCCAAAGGCCACGCCGTCAGCGTGGAGATTAGGGCAGGAGACGTTCAACTCATAAGCCGCAATACCTTCGGCGTCGTTGAGCCGCTCGATGACCCCGAGGTATTCGCCTACTGTGTAACCGAAGACGTTAACGAAAACCTTGCAGTCAGGATATCGTTGAAGCCGAGGCAGCTTGTGGTATATAAACTCGTCGACACCCACGTTCTGCGGGCCGATGGCGTTCAACATTCCGGCCGCGGTTGGCACGATGCGCGGTGCAGCGTGCCCTGTGATCGGCTCCAAAGAAATGCCATTGGTGACGAAAGCGCCAATCTTTTCCAGATTGACAATTTCTTCAAATTCGATGCCGTAACCAAACGTACCGCTGGCGGCGATAACTGGGTTGGCCAGTTCCAGGCCGGCCAATCGTACTGTCATATCGCGCTTCACTTAGAACGCCTCGAACATCTGTGAGAATGCATGGTCGGGTTGCCACGCGGGCATGGTCGTCACAGCGGCGCCGTGGGAGTAAGCGATCAATAGTGACACTGGACATGCCACAAAGAACGAACAATGTCTTCTGGTCATGATGATTCCTCCCGTCGAGGTTGAACCGGAGATCGTCAGGTTTAACCAAGGCATACGGAGGCAATAAATCAAAGTCCAGCAGGCACTGCGAATTCAGTCCAAGCTCTTCAAAGTCACACTGGCTCAGGTGTTTCGGGCTTTCGTCCGTACGCATGAAACGACAACTCGTCCTCGCATCTTGCGTATTTGAGCGTCATACGATTTAAGCAAAATCGTTATGTACCAATGCTGAAGGGTGACTGCGGGGGATACCGGTAAACACCTTCATTGTCCGCCTCGTTCTTTGCGGCAGATTGGCCCCAAGAGAGCGATTCCCAAGGCATCGAATTCCACATGCAAGGCAGAAGGGCCTGAGCTGGCCCAAAGAGAAGCTTAGATTCTTATTGACTGAGAATTGCCCGGATATTTTCTCTGTACGACAGGAGAGTCGCAAGATCCCGCAGCCCCTTTTCCATCAAGACGGAATTGGACGGAATTGACTGATTCATGAGATCGGGGCTATTACGAATCATCATGCTCCTCAGCAACAATTCTAATACGGAGAGAATCCCTCTGGTTAACCGATGAAGCAGTCTAAAGTAACCTCATACGTCTCAATCATGAGGCAGTGCAGGGAGTATATTGAAGAGACTTCTGCACTGCAAGACCCTTCAGAAAACAGAATCATAATCAGTTCAATTGAAAAGAGTGGCGGTCGGGATTATCTGACTTGCTCGCTTACGAGGGTTCCTGGCAGGTAATTTGATATGGCCAAAATCGCATTGTCGGGTTGTCAGCACCAGGACGGCTTCGAGCGCATCGGCTGCCTGGGTGCGAGATAGCCGATAGTAGCGATGGCACCCCTGGCGTTCGACCGTGAGCAAGCGACCGTTGACCGACTTTGTAAGATGGTCACTTGGCCGTCTGTGGCGCAACGGTCGCTGATTGAGCGAGTGGAGTCCGCAAAGGAGGCACAGCGATGACGATTGCGGAGCGTCCGGGCCTGGGGATCCCCGGCGGCGGTTTCGGCCTTCCCGCCACGGCTCGGTCGCCGGTTTCAACTGGAGACCTGCGGCTTCTCGAACAGACCATGGGCTGGACAGCCGAAGACGCGCAGTTGCTGCTGAGGCACTCTCCATTCTTCCAGCGGCATGCCGAGGTCAACGCGTGGCGCGCAGTCGTCGATGAAAAACCGCATCTTTCGCAGTGTTTTTGCCTGATGGCAGCCCGGACGAAGAATACAAGGCGCGGGTGAAGCGACGGTTCGTGCAATGGGTTGTCGATGTCGCCACCCGGCCCCATGATCGTGCTTGGCTCGACTATCAGGAAGAGATCGGTCTAAGGCATACTCCGGCGAAGAAGAACAAGACAGATGGGCGCCACACTCCACCGCTGGCGCCTTTGCGCTACTCGCTGGCCTTCCTGCCTGTGGTGATCGAAATGCGCAGCTTTCTGGAGAGTGAGATCTCGGATCCTGACGAGTTGCAGGCCTTGGAACGCGCCTGGATGAAGGCCATGCATCTGCATATCGTGCTTTGGACCAGACCTCACGTGACGGACGGTCTTTGGTAAGTTCTTTGGCGCGGTTCTGGCAGCCGGAACAATTCGTGTGCGCGAGAACAGAAGCATTTTGGGAAAACAAGCTTCCGAACGTCGAAGAGTGACCTTTGCTACTAAGGCCCTTCAGTAAATGCATTTAGCTCCTGCCGATAAACCCTTTTAGTAAATGCATTTAACCTCTCACGATAAATCCTTTTAGTAAATGCATTTTGCACTTGACATTCGCTACAAAATACCTGTAAGTTTTCGCAGGATTGGCGTTCATGCCCGTTACGGCAATGTAGTGATGGGATTTTGTACGCGTCTCTTTTTTCAGGCATCCCGCCACATAGGATGTTGCGTGGCGGTTCTGCCTGCTTTCCCCATGGTGGCCGGTTCGCGAAACAATCCGCGCAATGCCCGCGGGAGTTGGCCCATTTTTTTCCAACAAAGACCGCAGTGTAAGTGAAGGAGCTATCCAGGGACGGATAGCGCACGCTCACATTCACCGGTCGTTGGAAACATTTTCAGGCATCATCAAACCAATTACCGAAAGGGAGCTCTAACATGAAGTCAATCAGCCTCGATTCCTCTCGAGTCAGACAAGTAATGCTCTCCGCTATCGCAGCGGCGGGTTGCTTAACAATGGCGGCAAATGCCCAAACGGTCCAAAACAATGGAACCGGCACAAATAGTGGTTACGTCTATTCGTTGTATTCCACTGGTGGATCGGCGACCATGACGTTCCCAGACGCATCGAAATACCCCGGCAATTACGCGATTACTTGGTCCGGCGTCAACGATGTGGTTGGCGGTAAAGGTTGGAATCCGGGCAGCGCCCAAACTATAGGCTACAATGTCGGCGAGGCTACCGGTTACAACAATATTTCGATCTACGGGTGGACGACAAATCCCCTCGTCGAATATTACATCTGCGAATTTGGATCTGTCGTGGCTGGAACCTATAAGGGCAGTGTCTCCAGCGATGGGCACACATATAACACATACGAGCACCAACAAGTCAACCAACCCTCCATTCAAGGCACTGCAACTTTTGAACAGTACCTGGATAACTGGGGCGGGGCATCGATTGGATCGAACGGCACAGTTACCACCGCCAACCACTTTAATCACTGGAACAGTCTCGGGATGAATATGGGAGCTTTCAACTATCAAATCCTCGGGACAGAGGCATACGGCGGCAGAAGTGGGTCGGTTAACGCAACAGTGTGGTAACCAATCCCCATGCAAAATGCTTGATATCGTCAGGGCCGGCCGGTCTAACTATCGCCGGCCCGACGTTACGGATTTACGAGATGCGGTCGGAGCCCAATTCGTCGGCAAGCTGGTTATTCGGGAATCGATTTCTCCAAGCGACTCGCGTCTTCATGATATTGCGCCCCGGAGTGCGTAGCTGTCCGCAACCGTTTCCCAAGGTCAGTACCTGTTTCCCAAGACGATGGTCTCAGGAATGACCCGGGAACCTACGGGAATTGTCAACAACCGAAAGAACCAAGGGGAGGTTAGCATGCACTCAATGAGGATCGTTTCGTCCCGAGTTCAACAAGTAATCCTCTCCGCTCTGGTAGCGGCGGGTTGCGCAACCATGGCGGCAAGCGCCCAGACCGTATCCGACAATGGAACGGGCACGAATAACGGGTTTTTCTACTCACTGTTTACCAGTAGCGGATCGTCAACCATGACACTGGGAACAGCTGGAAACTACGCTCTTACCTGGTCCGATGTGGGCGATGTGGTTGGCGGTAAAGGCTTCAATCCTGGCAGTGCTCAGGTGATTGGCTACAATGTTGGATCCGCCAGCGGCTTTAACTACATTTCCATCTATGCGTGGTTCACAAATCCGCTCGTCGAGTCCTACATCACGGAGTTTGGCTCTCTCTTTACCGCGGATGCAACGGAGCTGGGCACTGTTACCAGCGATGGGCATACTTACACTACCTTTGAACATCAGCAAGTCAACCAGCCTTCCATCCAGGGAACGGCAACGTTCGAACAGTACCTGGATGCCTGGGGCGGCGCATCGATCGGACAGAACGGCGTAGTTACCACTGCCAACCACATTAACCACTGGAAAAGTCTCGGGCTGCCGGTGGGTACTTTCAACTATCAAATCCTCGCGACGGAGGCATTTAACGGCGCATCCGGATCCGTTAACGCAACCGTATGCGCAGGGCCGTGCTCCGGAGGCTCCGGCGGCACGCCCGGCTTTACGCTGTCGCCTTCCGCATCCTCGGTCTCGGTCGCTCAGGGAACGACCGCCACCGACACCATCGAGCTGCAGGACGTAGACGGTTTTAGCGGCAGCGTAACGCTTTCCGCGTCCGACCTGCCCGATGGTGTCACCGCGTCCTTCGGCACTAACCCCACCACCGGAAACAGCACGCTCACGCTGACTGCCAGCAGCTCGGCCGCCACCGGCTCATCCAAGATCACCATTGATGGAACCTCCAACGGCACGAACGCAAGCACGACCATCGCGCTCACGGTCACCCCCGCGAGCAGCGGGGGTAGCGGAGGATGCACGGTCGACTATACAATTTCACAGTTCGACAGCAGCCAGTTCGGGGCGACCGTCGGAATCAAGAATGGTGGAAGCAGCACTCTGAGCGGCTGGACGCTGACCTGGAGCTTTGCCAACGGACAGACCATCAGCAGCTCCTGGAATGGAACCGTGTCGCAGAGTGGCGCCAATGTTACGGTGAGCGAACAGTCCGGCCAGACTTGGGAAAACATTCCCGCTGGCGGAACCTATACCGGATTCGGATTCAACGGAACATCGAGTGGCACCAACGCAATCCCCACAAACTTCAAACTCAATGGAACGGCTTGCACGATCAACTAGCGCACTGCCAGCCAATCGCAACAACAACGCGGCGAAACAGGTCTCTCGACCTGTTTCGCCGCATACTCGAGAATTCGAATAAGCGCATCAGAAAGTTACAGCGTGGGTCAGATCGGATTCATGGGCAACCGGGCGTTGAGATCAGCTTTGTTGGTTGTAATCCATGCGCATGTGATTCTTTGATCTGGATCAACGGGAAAGATATTTCAATGAGAAAGCATTTCTTCCAAACGGCAATCATGGTTATTGTGGGCTTGACGGCAATAGTGGTTTTTGCCGGCGATTCTCCTGAAAAAATTCCGCAGAACCTTGTACTGGTCGAAGGAGGGACTTTTAAGAACACTCAGTCTAATTACTACGGAAAGAGTGTGACTATATCGAGCTTTTTTATTGGAAAATATGAAGTAACTCAAAAAGAATGGATTGAGGTAATGGAAACTAACCCCTCAAGATTCAAAGACGACAATTTACCAGTAGAGATGGTGAACTGGTATGACAGTGTTGAGTACTGCAACAAACGGAGTACAAAAGAAGGACTGACACCGTATTACAACATAGACAAGAGCAAGAAAGATCCAAATAATAAACCGGACCCTCATTTTGGAGATCTCGATAACATGAAATGGACTGTAACCATCAACCCCGGAGCGAACGGTTACCGATTGCCGACCGAAGCAGAGTGGGAATATGCAGCGGACGGCGGCCAGTTAAGCAAGAATTATACATACAGCGGAAGCGATTTTGAAAATGAAGTCGCCTGGTATTGGAGAAACTCCGGCGATAAGGAGTTAACAGGGTTCTGGCAGTGGCCTGCCATAGAACAAAATCACGATCGAACCAAACCTGTTGGCGGCAAGGAGCCCAACGAGTTAGGCGTTTACGATATGTCAGGCAATGTCAGGGAATGGTGCTGGGACTGGTACGGTGACCTGGCGACCAACGTAACTGACCCCAAGGGAAGTCAGAGCGGATTTGACCGGGTCTGGAAGGGCGGCGGCTGGATGGGCGACGCCCGATTCACCGAGACAGCTTTCAGAGGTCACCTGGCAGCCAACGGCACCGGTCCCGATCAGGGTTTTCGCGTGTGCCGCAACATGTAACCCGGCAGGAAACCAGCCGGGCACTCAGGAGACACTCTAGTGTTCGCCTGCTTCAATAAAGAAATCCTCAATCGAAGAGCGCTTCTGGCTTTCGCTTTCGCTGCCTGCGTCTCGCAGGCAGCGGCCCTGCCGGTTCAGGTGTCGTTTGACTGGCCCTCCGGCATGCCATCGATCACACCTGCACAGGTCCAGATTCGTGCGGTCCGAATGGTGGGCGATACAGCCAGAGCCTTAGTGGTCGAAGCCGAGGCCGGGCCGGACGGAGTGGCACTAAATCTTGACCGGGGAGTGTGGGAGGTGCAAGCTTCCGCGCCCGCATACTGGAGTCAAAAAACCGAAGTCACGATCGCGCCACAGACACCTGCAAGTGTGCGGCTTGCACTGTGGCCGGCAGCGTCTTTACGCGGCGAGATAGTGACCGCAGAAGGCGAACCGCGGCCCCGCACGCTCGGGGTTCGGTTGAGCGCCGCTCCAGCTCCCGCCGGCGAAATAACCAGCCCGCAGCCAGGCCCGTCCCACGCTGAGCTGGACTGCCAGATCGGCGAAAGAATCTGGACTTGCCTGGCGCCGGCCGGCCAGTTCGACCTGCGGTTGGAGGCTGTGGGGTTCGCTCCACACTATGAGTGGAGGGTGAGTCTGAAGGCCGCGGGGAGCACCGATTTGGGCCGAATCGAGCTTCGCCAAGCGGCGTCGGTGTTTGGGCGCGCAGTTAGAAAAGACGGTTCGGACCCACCAGGTCCCTGTCGGGCGACTCTGCAGGCGGATGCGCAACGGCGCGGTGGGCCGGAGCCCGATCCAGACAGTGCGCCGGCAGGCGAGAAGAGTTTTACTGTACCACTCAACCAACGTGGTTACTTTCAGGTCGTCGGTGTGCTGCCGGGCAGGCACCTGCTGGCTGTCGAGTGTCAGGGGGCGAGCGGCCTTAGCGAACTGGTGGTGCAAGCCGACGGCGAAACCCGAGTCGATCCTCCAATGGTACTCGAAGAGCTGACGCTCGACATCGCCATCACGCCAAAGGTCGATCCCGAGGGCCGGCTCTGGCAGCTCACAGTGGACGCGACCGCCCCGCGCTTGCGACGGATTGCCGACACGGCGACGATCTCAGCGGATGGACGCTGGATAACGCGTGGTCTCATGGCTGGCAGCTATCGTGTCGCCGTCAGTAGCTCCGACGGCACGCCATGGCTGCAACAGGACTTCGAGTTGGGCCCAGGCAGCACGCCATTATTGCTGCGGTTGGCGTCTGTGAGGGTGGCGGGGCGGGTGCTGTTGAGCACGCAGCCGGTGCGCGCACGGCTGGTCTTCTCCAACGTGGCGGGTGGCGAGCCGGTGACTCTCTCGAGCGACGATCAGGGCAATTTCCAGGGGCGATTGCCGATTGTGGCCGATGCGCAGGAAACCAGGTGGATTGTGGATGCGCACGTCGCGAAACCGCAGACTACCCGGCGCCTGCTGGGCGTAGACGTGACGACGGTTGCCGCCGGAGCCAGGGCTTGGCTTGATCTAGCGCTGCCCACGATCTCCGCGCACGGCACCGTGGTGTCTGAGGATGGCCAACTGCAACACAGTGCCCAAGTCACTTTCGAAGACGGCAGCGGAACCCGAACGATTACGTCGACCGATGACGCAGGCAGTTTCGAGATGCCCGAACTGCCGCCGGGGAAGTACAGCGCAGTGGCCGAGTCCGACGACGGCGTCTCCGATCGTACGCCGTTCGACGTGATTGATGGGTCCGAGAACGTACTGAAGCTGATTCTGCACCCTTCGCTGCACGCCGCCTTCTACGTCGTCTCCAACCAGGGGCCGATATCGGACGCAGCGGTGCAGGTCTGGATCGCGCCGGGCGTGCCGCGGGCCCTCGCGCACACCGATCAGAACGGCCGCTTCGAAGTGAGTCTTCCGCCTGGAACCTCCGAAGTGGGGCTGACGGTCGGAGCGCCGGACTATGCTCTCCAGCTGATCCGGATGCCAATCCCGAGCGCGCCAGCCGCGAATGCAACCGGTCCATCGCAGAATGCAGCAAACACCATCACCCTCGACCCATCCGGTGGGACGCTTGTGCTCAATTTCCAGCCGCCCGAGGGCACTCTCGACAACTCCGCCACGCTATATCTCGTTCATCGCGGAGCTATCGTAGATGCCCGCACAGTCGCCGGCTGGGGCACCGACCAAGCCGGCGCGAGCGGCGACGGTCCGGCGCAGGTGGATGCGATTGCGCCGGGAGATTACGCCCTTTGCACCGTGACGGACCCGGGACAATTGGCCTCACTCTGGCAGGGCGCATTGCCGCCGGAACGCTGCCGTGCGGGCTCGGTCACCATGGGCCAGACTTTGATTCTGTCGCCACTGTGACCTGGGACTGAAAAACTAAGCGCTTATTGTTAAATTGTCCCTTGGCTGGTTCCCCGGACAAATTCTGTTGTTTGTGGCAGACAGAATTAAGCGAAGATGCGGCTCAATATGTCACAGATCAAAAGCTAGAGCGTGTCGGGCGCGGAGATCGTGCTTTCCCGGGTCTCAAAAGCGAGATCCGGGGCACCCCTGATGAATAATGAGTCTGCTCGATCAATTGCCAGACTACCACGCGCAAAAACCCGCGATTCTCTCTGTCTTCTGAGCGTGTTCAGCCCGGTGGTTGGTGCGCGTGCACTACAAATCGCTTCGGAGCCGCGCCGATAAAGTGGAATGGATAGCAGGTTACGAGCGTAACGGCAGATCCTGCCGAGGGAGCCAGAACCCCGGTGTCGCCAGGGTCGACGATCTCGACCGAGTCGACTTCGAAGCGCGAAAGACCGGTTGCGGTCTGAATCCGAATCTCGTCATTGGTGCGAATATTTTTCAGGGCACGGAAATATGTATCCCGGTGCCCAGCAATTCCAATGTTGCCGGGCTCTCCCGGAAGAGCCGTACCTTCGATATGTCCAACACCGAGTCGCAGGGTCTGCGAAGTGGTGCCCTCAAGAATTGCAACCTTCACTCCCAACCGTGGAATCTCAATCCGTCCGAGAACATCGCCCTCTTTAGCCTTGGCCTGGGACAGGCCAACCTTGTGTAGTTCTTGTGCATATATCTGCTTTTCCAGAGCATTCCCCGCGGCATCCTGGTAGAGCTTTGCGTGCAGCAGAGTAAGCGCAACATAAGAGACCGCAAGGGTTCCTGCGATGAAGAGAAAGCTCCGCATCCAGCGAAGAAACAAACTACTTCGCATTGCGAACTCCTGCTGCTCACTTATGCGTATCATGGTCGGGCGCCTTCGCTGCTGCTTTCGAAGATTTTCACCGGCACGGAGTACCCGGTTCGGGTACGAACTGACAATCGTCCACGACCGGACGCGCCGGCCCTGACATCGAGGGTTCTATATCTTCCATCCTGCGATGCATTCGCAGGAACATAGGTGAGTGTGTACTGACTCCGAATATCGCGAGCTATCTCCTCACAAATTGATGTAATATCTCTGGACGATTCCGGAAAGAAGGCCTCTCCTCCTGTTTCCTTCGCGAACCGCTTGAGCACGGCGGGATTTTGATCGCCATCCTGATCATCGAAGATACCGATCGCGTAAATGATTGCGGTAGAATGCCGGGCCATGTCGATAACTCGAGTTAGACTGTGCTTGCTTGCGTTGTCGCCGCCGTCGCTGATTACAATCAGCACTTTTCTGTCGCGGCTGCCCTGCTTGAGATGATCGAGGCCGGCGGCAATTCCGTCGTAGAGCGAGGTCTGGCCGATGGCGCCGATTCCGGACAAGGCGCGTTGCAGTTGATCCTGCCGATCTGTAAACGGAACGTCGGAGGGGAGGCCAAAAGACACGCGATCGTTGAAGTTCACCACAAACATCTGGTCCTGCGGATTGCTGGCGCGAGCGAATGCGAGCGCGGCAGCAATCACGTCGTCGCGCTTCGGCGCCATACTTCCGCTGTTATCGACAAGAATGCCGGCCGTGACGGGGATATCATCGTGGCTGAAGTCCTTGATTTGTTGAAGTACACCGTCCTCATAAACCTGAAAATCGCCCTTACTGAGCCCCGAAACAAGTGCATTATGGCGATCCAAGACGGTCGCGCTCAGAATGACCATGTTGGCATTCACGTGGAGGGTATACGCATCGTTGGCTTCGCTGCGTAGCGATTGGGAAACTTGTGCACCTGAAACAAATGGCGTGACGATCAGGCCAATGAAAGCAATCAGGCAGTGGTATGCAACGGTGCTGTCCCAAAGGA
>Ga0187847_10003882_pt1 | contig 11214 bp, 7 predicted proteins | sample June2016WEW_4_10_FD_132458 | JGI IMG/M metagenome (GOLD analysis project Ga0187847, IMG submission 132458) | Peatland microbial communities from SPRUCE experiment site at the Marcell Experimental Forest, Minnesota, USA - June2016WEW_4_10 | ecosystem: Environmental > Terrestrial > Soil > Wetlands...
CGAGTGTGTCGGTGATTCACGGCGGGTTGGGCGCCGAGTACACAGGCGACAACTCGCGTTTGCTGGGCGAGATGGGGGAATATCAATTTTGGGATTTGCGGCACGCGATCAGCGACCTCTATTCATGGTATAAGCGGGAACAATCCACGCTCGACATTGAATCGCTGCGATTCGATGAGGAAACCCGGATAGGAGCGAGTGCGTGAGGGTATTGTTAAAGGTTGTGCGTTGCAACTCCCAGAGGCCGGCGCAAGCGATTAGGGTAGCTCTGACCAAGTCATGGCGAAGCCCCCAGCGGCTAAAGCCGCAACGATTTTGAGGCTCTTACGGACGGCCTAAAGGCCGTCCCCTTCAAATAGCAGACTTAGTCAGAGTTTCCTGCAGACATAGGCAGAGTTTGCTTAGGTATTAATTATGTCGAAGACCCTCAGCATTCTGACGCCGTGTTTTAACGAGGAAGGCAACGTCCGTGAGGTCTACGAGCGGGCGCGGGCGGCTGTGGCGGCAGCCGGCGATTACAAGTACGAGCATATCTTCATCGACAATGCATCGACGGACAACACGCTGAGCGAGCTGAAGGCGATCGCATCCGGCGACAAGAATGTGAAGGTTATTCGGAACACACGTAACTTTGGTCACATCCGGTCGCCCCAGCACGCGCTGTATCAAGCCAGTGGGGATGCCGTCATCGGTATTGTGGCCGACCTCCAGGACCCTCCCGAGATGATTGTGGAGATGATTCGTAAATGGGAGGAGGGTTACCCGGTGGTGATCTGCGTGAAGACGACGAGCGGGGAAGGTGGGTTGATGTTCTGGATCCGGAAGCGGTACTACCGGCTGGTGAACCGCCTTTCCGGAGTGGAAACCTACGAGAACTATACGGGGTTCGGCCTGTATGACCGCAAGGTAGTGGAAGTCATAAAGAGCTTCGACGATCCGTATCCGTACTTTCGAGGCATGATTGCCGAGGCGGGCTTCCGGCACTTCGACATTCCGTATCATCAGCCGGCGCGCAAGCGCGGAATTACCAAGAACAATTTTTACGCGCTCTACGATATGGCGATGCTGGCCATCACCAACTTGTCGAAGGTACCGCTGCGGCTGGTCACGTTTTCGGGCTTTGCAGGGGCGGTGCTTTCGGTGCTGGTGTCGCTTGGGTACCTGATTTACAAGCTCGTCTTCTGGAACCGGTTTTCCGTCGGCATCGCGCCGCTGGTGATTGGAGTATTTTTCTTTATGTCGCTGCAGATGCTGTTTATGGGCATCGTCGGCGAATATATCGGGACCATACACACGCTGGTGCAGAAGCGGCCGCTGGTGGTGGAGCAGGAGCGGATCAATTTTGAGTACGGTGCGGGCAAACCGCTGAGTGACGATAAGAAGGAAAAAGTGGGCGGCAGGTGACGATAGTAACCGGCTGGGCAGGTTACTTTTGCCGAACTGGTTACCCCACTTATATGGCGCATGTAAGTCCTTTTCCTACAGTAGGTTACAGCGCAAAAAAATGTTCCACGTGGAACATTTTGAAATTGGCTGAAAAAGATGCCGGGCGGTCTTGAGAGCTCGGGCTGAGGACGGTTGATGAGCATCGATGATTCACGTTCGCTGGCTGTTGCCAGGATTCGCGACGGCGCGGCAGTCATGCAACAGCTGCTGGAGAGCGAGGAATACTTGAGTGCGGTGGTTGCCGCGGCGGACGCCATGACGAAGGGTCTGCGCTCGGGCAACAAGATTCTCTTCTTTGGAAATGGCGGAAGCGCGGCGGACGCGCAACACTTGGCTGCGGAGCTGAGCGGGCGCTTCATGAGGGAACGTCCAAGCCTCTCCGGCTGGGCGCTGACCACCAATTCGTCAGCGCTGACCGCGATCGGCAACGACTACTCGTTCGAGGACATCTTTACGCGTCAACTGGAAGGAATTGGGAGTCCCGGCGACATCGCTTTCGCAATCTCGACGAGTGGCAACTCGCTCAATGTGATCAAGGCTGTCGAAGTAGCCCGCCGGCGAAACCTGATTTCTATCGCACTCGCCGGCAAGAGCGGAGGAAGGTTGCGCGACCTGGTCGACCACTGCATCTGCATCCCCAGCGATCACACTCCTCGAATCCAGGAAGCGCATATCTTGACCGGGCACATTCTGTGCGAGCTGATCGAGGAAGAAATGTTCGGAAGCAAGTGAGCGATTCTGGTGTTCGAAATCCCGGTACCAAGATCGCGGCGGAGCGATGTCGCTCAACCTGTGAGCATGCTAGCCTGGAATAACACTTTTCTGAGCAGAGGCCGCTTGCGGAATCTCCTGACCGGACTTCACACGATACGCAAGAATCTGCTCCAGACACTTCTCGCGCACATTCTTCCCGCTCAAGAAGTGCCGATACTCCTCGATCGTCATCGCCAAAGCTTCCGGGAGGCTCAGCACCGGCCGCCATCCCAATTGCTGCGCCGCCTTCGAGCAATCCAGCTGAAGTAGCTGCGCTTCGTGAGGATGTTCTCCCTCATCGATCTCCCATCCAACTGGTGATCCCCAAGCAGACGCAATCTCCTCCACGAGCCAGCGCACGGAATGAACATCATTCGGATCAGGCCCGAAATTCCAGCCACTGCTGAAGTTCGCCCCATCTTCGTACAGCTTCTGCGCCAGCATCAGATATCCGCGAAGCGGCTCCAGAACGTACTGCCACGGCCGGATCGCATCCGGGTTGCGGATCTTCAGCATCTTTCCCTCAGCAAAGGCCCTGACGATATCCGGGACCAGCCGATCTTGCGCCCAGTCCCCTCCACCGATTACGTTTCCAGAGCGCGCCGACGCAACTCCCACGCATCGTGCATTGCAGGCTGCGGCTCCGAAGAAAGAACTACGGTACGCGCTCACTACCAACTCCGCGCAAGCTTTGCTGTTGCTATAAGGATCGCGGCCTCCTAGCGCATCGATCTCGCGATATCCCTCGCTAGAATTGCGGTTCTCGTAGCACTTGTCGGTTGTGATAACCAGAACAGCCGACACCGACTTTATTCCGCGCACTGCCTCCAGCAGGTTCGCCGTGCCCATCACGTTCGTCTGGTAAGTAAGGATGGGATCGTTATAGGACACTCGCACCAGCGATTGGGCAGCCATGTGGAAGACGATGTCAGGCTTGCAATCTGCCATCGCCCGCTCCACATGAAGCAAATCGCAAACGTCTCCGGTAATCGATCGCATTCCCGATGCTACCGACGCCGTCTCGAACAGGCTCGGAGAAGTCGGCGGCTCCAGCGAGTACCCCGTTACTTCTGCACCCAGGCTCTGCAACCAGAGCGACATCCAGCTTCCCTTAAAGCCCGTATGTCCCGTCAGAAAAACTTTCTTGCCCCGCCAGAACATTACTCACCAAACCTTCCACGGCGCCTTACCTGCGGACCAGAGTCCCTCCAGCAGGTTTTTCTCATAGAGCGTATCCATGTGCTGCCAGAAGCCACTGTGTTTGAACGCGTACACTTCACCTTCGTGCGACAGTTGCTCAAGCGGCTCGCGTTCCCACCAGGTGTCATCGCCTTCGATATAGTCCGCAACGCGCGGTGAGAGCACGAAAAATCCACCGTTCACCCAGCGTCCGTCAGCTTTGGGTTTCTCCATGAACTCGGTAATCTTTCCATCTCCGGCAATTTCCAGTGCGCCGAATCTCCCCGTGGGCTGCGTAGCAGTAATCGTCACAGCTTTCCCATGCCGGCGATGGAAATCGATCAGGCTATTTATGTTGATGTCTGAGAGTCCGTCGCCATAAGTAAAACAAAACATCTCTTCGTCCTTCACATAGGGAATGACCCGTTTCAATCGCCCGCCGGTCAAAGTACCAACTCCCGTCTCGATGAGCGTCACTCGCCAGGGTTCACAGTCGCTCTTGTGCGTCTCGATGCGGTTGGTCTGCAGGTCAATGGTGACATCAGTCGAATGGAGCAGATAGTTCGCAAAATATTCCTTGATTAAGTAGCCTTTATAGCCGAGGCAGATAATGAAATCGTTGATTCCGTAATGAGAGTAAATCTTCAGAATGTGCCATAGCATCGGATGGCCGCCGATCTCGACCATGGGCTTGGGCCGAGCCGACGTCTCTTCACTCAGACGGCTTCCCAAACCTCCTGCAAGTATGACGGCTTTCATGACGCCTCCGGCCGACCGCCTGTGGGACTCCGTGGGGCAGTCTGTATTTTCGCTGTGTCAGTGTCGAAGATTGATGCCTGCCGGTCAAGCCTAAAACGGATGACAGGAAGAATCGCAGAATTGGTTTTACGGCGCAGCCGGGACAGTCTTCGCGTCCCGAATGAATACGGAAAATGCGTTCACCACATGGTCCAGCATAGCTTCAGAGAGCCCAGGATAAACACCAATCCAAAACACGTTGCGCATTGCGTAATCGGTGTTCTTCAGCTCCCCCACAACCCGGAACTTCACGTCTCGATACGCAGGCTGCCGCGTCAGATTGCCGCCAAATAGCAGCCGCGTTCCAATCCGGCGAGCTTCCAACGACTGAATCAGATCGTTGCGCGTGAAAGGCGCGTTTTCCCGTACACCCAACGGAAATCCGAACCAGCTGGGGTCCGCATCCGGATTGCTCTCAGGCAAGAGCAAAACATCCTCGTAGGGTTGCAAGCGTTCATAGAGATAACGGAAATTGCTTCTTCGGGTTTCAATGAAGCCCGGAAGCCGCTCCAGTTGAGACAACCCCACCGCGGCCTGCATGTCCGTCATTTTCAGGTTATAGCCGATGTGCGAATAAATGTACTTGTGATCGTATCCGTAGGGCAGGTCTCCCAGTTGCCACTGGAAGCGCTTGCCGCAAGTGTTCTCTTTGCCGGGATCGCACCAGCAATCGCGGCCCCAGTCGCGGAATGACTCAACCAGCGATTGAAGCAGCGCCGAAGCCGTCATCACCGCTCCGCCCTCGCCCATCGTGATGTGGTGTGCGGGATAAAAACTTACTGTTGCAATGTCTCCAAAGGTGCCAACCACCCGGCCTTTATAGGTGGAACCGAGCGCATCACAGCTGTCTTCAATAAACCAAAGGTTGTGCTTCTTGGCGAAATCGACCACCGCGTCCAGGTCGCAGACGTTGCCCATCGTGTGCGCGAACATGATCGCCTCAGTGCGTTCGCTAAGGGCGCCTTCCAGTTGCGAGACGTCCAGCTGAAAAGTGGGCAATGAGATGTCGACAAAGACCGGGACACACTGGTTCTGGATGATGGGATTGACCGTCGTAGGGAATCCTGCCGCCAGCGTGATTACCTCATCGCCCGGCTTTAACCTGCGATCGCCCAGCTCAGGAGAGGTCAAGGCAGAGAACGCGACGAGGTTAGCCGACGAGCCCGAATTCACCAACGAGCAACCGCGAACTCCAAAGAACTGAGCGAACCTTCGTTCGAATTCCTGCGCGAATCTTCCCGTGGTCAGCCAACAATCCAGCCCCGCATCCACCAGGTTACGCAGATCCTTGCCACTTAAAACTTTGCCGGAAACTGGAACCGGGGACTCGCCGGCGACGAATGGCTGCTCCGGGAACTGCTGGCCGTAATATTCCTCCGCAAGCCGGAGTATCTGCTCCCGCAACTGCGAGATTCGACTGCTCATACGGCCATTCTATTACAGCTTACCGTCGCATCTGCACCACCTGCGAAGCGATGAAAAGCCTCTTAATGAATCGGCGTTGCTTTCTTAATGCGGTAAATCCGTGCCATATACCCGACTTCGTCGGTTCCAACTACCGCGGTGAGGTCGCCGTTAGACTGTATAAATTTCTCGACCGAGAGACTGGGCGACCTGAGTCCGCTGCCAACGATCGCATAGTCGGCGTCTGACATGTAAGCCCAAGAGAGATCGTGAGTTACTTCTTCCGGTAGGAATTCCCGGAAGATAAGGTCAGACCGCGCCCTCAAGCCAAAATATGGGTCCGGAATTATGGACAATAACACCTTGGATCCAGCCGGCAGTTTTCCGCCGATCTCTCCGCACCAGCGTCCGTAGTCCGTTTCAGACTTGTAAACAACGTTTTCAAGGTGTCGCACGCGCAGCGTGTGCTGTAGGTTGCTGATGACGAATGCCGCCACCCAGAAGACCAGGCACGCCACGGCAATGCGTTGCCAACCAGGCGTTGCGAAAGAACGATAATTATTGAGCAGATGGCAGAGCCCAATCGCGGTGATTGGGATGGCGTAGACGGCGTACCAGAGCTCGGAGCTCCAAACGATCACACCCAGGATCAGGGCCTGGCAGATACATAACAGGACCACGGACTGCCGCTCCGGGCCCTCCTTGCCGCGTAAAGTGAGTTCAGTGTCGCCAAGCCCGACCAGTCCCATGAACCAAACCGGTATTGCCCAAACAATATCGAGAGGTCGACCATCCTCAAAGGCATACTGTCCAACCAAATGAAAAAAAGATCGTAATACAAAGTTATTGTGCCCGTGGGGAGCCGATTTCAGCGCCAATTGTCGCCCAAATTGGTAGGTGAAGGTCCGGCTATCGAGTCCTATATAGGCCAGCCACGGGAGAAGCGGCACGGCGATTCCGGCCAGCAGGAGCACAAGCGAACGAGTCGTCCGCCCTTCGCGCATAAACAATTGCCAGAGCACCACTCCGGCTGGCGCCACAACCCCCACGGGGTGCGTAAGCGCGGCCAAGGCGCACGCTATCCCGGTCAGAAACAAGCTCCATCGATCCAACGATCTCGTGGCCACCCATAATGCAAACAGGATCAGAGCCAGAGCCAGCATATCCGGGCGGCCAATAAGGGCGCCTCGAAGAAACACCGCATCCAGGGCAACCAAGGAAACCGGCAGCAAGCTTGTCCAACGCCCCAAGCCGGTGCGGACGGCCAGCAGGTACGTCAACGCGAGGACGGCTATACCGGCTGCCGTCGAGGCGAACCGCATGGCCACAATGCCCGGGCCGGTAAACCGGAATACCGAAGCCAGGTAAAAAAAGTAGATGGGCGGCATCCAGTAAGTATGTCCGACACCAGGCAGCGCACCGAACAGGCTTGTCGACAACACTCCGTGTTGCAAGAGGTTAGTTGCCGGGCTAGCAAGGATTCCCTCATCTGGCCAGACCGGCGGGTATTTCAGCACCAGAGCCTTGGCAAAAAAAACGAACCATGCCAAAGATGCAATCGCAACCGTCAGCAACACAGCCTTCGTAATCGCAGAGTGGATTGCAACTGCCGGCGCAGGTGGCGCACCGGAGGCCATAGGTTCGGTCCGCTGGTCAATCATCGAACCTCTCCTGAAGCTGTTGTTCCCCTACATCGCAACCGCGCGGCAACATAGTCGGCGTAGGTCGGATGCCATGTCGGAGTATACCGGGGCGCACAGACGAGCGGGTCAGTTGGCTGTCGGAAGGCATAGTCTATTCTGTGCTTGTTCAGTATCGCGAACGGACAGCGGCCTTTGTGGTTACAAGATAGTCCTCGAACCTCTGCTGTATTCTTAAAGATATTGGCATGTCCGTCAATGAAAGGCTACAACGCCCAAGATAGCGACCATAATGATGGCATCAAGCCGCGGTTTTTCCAACTCTCGCTCCTAGGGCGGAAACAGCGTGAGGCGTATTGCGAGTATCGGCGCCTTGATCAGGCCCGCGGACGCCAGTGCTACCCAGAGCGCAAACGCCGTTGCAAAACGTTCAGCGAGTATCTTGGTTGCTGCAATAGCGACCAGGCTCGGAAGCCGACGTGGTCATGAAATCAGCGCGGTTGAACTCGACCAGCAATTTTTGTGGTATAGATAGGCTGGCTGAACTTACTGTCGTCTGGCTGTTGCCTCTTCTTCATATGATGAGCGGAGGTTTGTCCTGTCCCAACTTGCTCCTTCGCTAGGCCAGCCGGTAGCGCCACGCCCTCTCGACGCCGAACCGGGTACAGGTGACACGAAACCGGTTATAGACGGGTTCGGCTTCACGATTTTTCTTAGCGCCTTCCTTTTGTTCTGGGTCCAGCTTCTGCTCGGCAAGTACATCCTGCCGTGGTTCGGAGGCACCCCCGCGGTCTGGACCACCTGCATGATGTTTTTCCAGGTGGGCCTGCTCGGGGGTTACACGTACGCACACCTCATCAGCAGTCGGCTCAGGCCTCGGCTCCAAATGGTTCTTCACGGAGGTCTTCTCCTTGCCTGCGTGCTGTTGCTTTTCTTGTTGGCTATGGCGTGGGGCTCGCCGATTACACCAGGGCCGAACTGGAAGCCACATACCGCCGATCACCCCGTTTGGAACATTATCGTCTTGCTCAGTGCCTGCGTAGGGCTGCCCTACTTCATCCTTTCCTCCACCGGACCGCTCCTCCAGGCTTGGTTCGCGCGCACCTATCCGGGTCGCTCTCCGTACCGCCTTTACGCGCTTTCGAACTTCGGTTCCTTCCTTGCCCTGCTGAGTTACCCGTTTCTGCTTGAGCCCTGGCTCACCTTGAAAATGCAAGCTCGCCTATGGTGGTGGGTCTACCTGGGTTTCGCGGCGGCCTGCGGATACTGCGCCTGGCGCGTGGGAAGCGTCGCCACTAAGGACCCCTCCGCCGCTCTCGGCGACGAGGCATCAAATCGCGAGGATCTCACGCGACCCCGCGCGGCATCCTATGCGCTGTGGATCGGCTTGGCGGCCTGCGCCTCCGTAATCTTTCTCGCCACCACGAATCAAATCTGCCAGGACATTGGCGTCGTACCGCTCCTTTGGATTCTGCCCCTTGGCCTTTACCTGCTGTCTTTCATCGTCTGCTTTGAAAACGACCGCTTTTACTCTCGGCGCTGGTTCCACCCATTGCTCGCGCTGGCTGTTTTCGGCGCCTGCTTCGTCCTGTCCGACGGCGCCGTCGGCAGCATCATGGCGCAGATTGCCATCTACTCGTTCGTCTTATTCGTGTGCTGCATGGTTTGCCACGGCGAGCTTGTCCAGTCCAAGCCGCATCCTCGCTATCTGACTTCCTTCTACCTCACGGTGGCCGCCGGTGGCGCCCTGGGGGGCGTCTTTGTCACGCTGTTCGCGCCTCATTTCTTCAAGGGATTCTGGGAGTATCAACTGGGCATCTGGCTCTGTGTGCTGCTGACGTTGCTGGTCGTGGTGCGCGACCGCGATTCTTGGCTGTACCGCAGCCGGTTTGGCTCGCCCGTATTGGTAGTAGCCGTGGCGGCGCTCTTGCCGGAGGCAGCTTCGCTGTCACCAATCTCGCACTCCGGCAAATCCATAGTGCACCTCCCCTTGCTCACGGCGCTGATTTTGATCGGGTACGTGTTCCTTAATCGGAATCGCCTCGGGGGCGAGAAGGCGCGTCGCCAGGCGGCGCCGGTTTATTGCCTGGGAGCGTGGCTCCTGCTAGGCGCGGTGCTCTTAGGTAGCATCACCGCCCACACCCGCACCGCCGTGGCCCTCTCTCGCAACTTTTACGGCACGCTGGGCGTTTTTCCCCAGAACCCGGAAGACCCTGAGCGCGCTGCATACGTGCTCAAGCACGGCCGCGTGGTTCACGGCATGCAGTTTCGTGCCGCGGACAAAAGGCGGCTGCCCACTTCATACTATGGTCCGGCTAGCGGTATCGGCCTTGCGATACTGCGTGATCAACAACGCTTGGGGCCTGAAGGCGACCGCGGGCTTCGCGTCGGCGGGGTGGGTCTCGGTGCCGGCACCATCGCGGCATACGGTAAACCGGGAGACTCCATCCGCTTTTACGAAATCAATCCTGAAGTCATCCGCCTTGCAACCAGCGGAACCTACTTCACTTATGTTAAGGATTCCCAGGCGCGGGTGGAGGTGGTCCCCGGAGACGCTCGCCTGTCGATGGAGCGCGAGCTCGATCGCGGCGCGCCGCAAAAATTCGATGTGCTGGCAATCGACGCATTCAGTGGCGATGCCATACCGGTGCATCTGCTCACCCAGGAGGCCTTCCAAATCTATCTGAAGCACCTGAGCGGGCCGCAGGCGATCATTGCCATTCACATCACGAATACCTATCTCGATCTTCGACCCGTGGTCTTGAAGCTGGCCCATCACTTCGGCCTGCATAGCGCCTGGATCAACTCCCCCGGTAATGGCGAAACGGTTAGCACCAGCAGTTGGATGCTCTTGTCGCAGAGCAACACGCTGGTGACGGAAATGGCAGGCACCCTGGACGGCGTTCGTCTCCCGGAGTCGCGCCTGTGGACCGATGACTACAGCAATCTGTTCCAAGTGCTCAGAAGATAGCTTGCAACGACAAGTGGCGGACTGGCGCGGAGCCCACTCATTCGCGTTCTTGGACTGGAGGTCCCGGCGTACGCTCGAACAGCGCCGCTATCTTGTCGGTGTAAATCGGACGCCATGCTGAAGAATGCTCTAGAAGGTAGACCAGCGGCTCTTTCGGCTGCAACAGCACATACTCGATTTTGTACTTATCCAGGATCTCAAACGAATTCTTAATCGCTGTAGCCCTGAGAAAGTCTTCAAACACTCCGTTGTACACAAAGATATCCGCGCGGCCGTCAACAAAAGTCTTCAACTCGGGGTCATGCCACTCCATATAGCCGCCCCACTTGTACTGATTGAAGGTCCTTCCCTTGAGCTGCTGACCCTGCATGAATTCAAGCGCAGCCTTCGGGTATTCTTCATCCACTTTCCGCTGCAGCTCGGCCGAGGAAGGAAAAAAGAAGACTATTGAGGCGATGACACCTGCCATAATGATCGCGTTGAGCCACGGTTTATCGATCTCCCGTTCGTAAGGCGGAAACAGTGTGAGATGTGGCGCGAGTATCGGCATTATGATCAGGCCGGCGAAGAACAAGAACCGCACATGTGATAAGGCCGCCCACAGCGCGAACGAAGTGAGCAACACCTCATCCAACCTCCACCGGCGGCGTGAGAACAATGCCGCCGCCAGCAACCCGAAAATCATGGCCAGCGCCAGCTTGCCATTCGGGGTACTGAAGTTCACCGGCTGCCACTCTTCTATGTACTGCATAACGCCTTGCTGGCGGAGCAACAGCGTATATGGGTAGAGCACGAGTTTGTAGCCATAAGGATTGACGAGGAGCGCGGCGAGCGAAGCGGCAAAAGCCGGCAGCAGTTTTCTGAACTCCCCGGCGGTCCAGCGGCGCGCCACAACCGAACCCCACTCGCCTTGTACCAGGCCGGAGGCGATCGTCAGTACCAACACGGCCATCCCAAAGACCCAGGAGCCGTGAAGATTGATCCACAGGGCGAACAACGGCGGCAAGAGCCAGATGCCCTTCC
>Ga0187847_10003886_pt1 | contig 11210 bp, 10 predicted proteins | sample June2016WEW_4_10_FD_132458 | JGI IMG/M metagenome (GOLD analysis project Ga0187847, IMG submission 132458) | Peatland microbial communities from SPRUCE experiment site at the Marcell Experimental Forest, Minnesota, USA - June2016WEW_4_10 | ecosystem: Environmental > Terrestrial > Soil >...
CAGAATGAGGTAGGCGATCGAAAGCGCGCGGCGAAAGCCTAGGCGGTCGGCGGCTGCTCCTCCAAAAATGGCAAGAAACCAGACCATGCCGCCAAACAGGCCCGTCAGAGTCCCAGTCTGCTCGGTCGAGAAATTCAGCTTCTCTTGCAGATACAAAGCGAGAGACGCGAACGCTCCGTAGTAGGAAAGACGCTCAAAGATCTCGGTAATGTTCGCGACCCAGAAGGGACGTTCGAAGCCGGTGCGGATTTCCTGCAAACGTTCAGAAAAGGTCAATCGTCGCTCCCCATGGCTCGTGTACCGCGGGCGCCCTCGCCCGCGATTGTCATAAAGGGCCGAGCCGTTCGCGTACTTGTTCGGCTGTCAGGCCCGCCACTCGGATCACTTTATTCCGGCTGGTCTGGCCGGCTGCAATAGTAACGGAGGAACGCGGTACCTTCAAAAGCTTTGCGAAAAATTCGATGCAGGCGTCGTTGGCCTTGCCGTCGACGGGAGGCGCGGTAAGCGCAAGTTTCAACGCATCACCCGTTTCGCCGGTAATGGCATTCTTCTTCGCGCGCGGGTGAACCTTGACCGCGAAGGTTGCGCCGCCGGGCGAATTTGTTATTGCTGCCATCGAAAGGCTTTAACGCGGAGAACGCAGAGAGGCACACGGTGGGAAACCCCGCGCCTTTTTTGTGACCTCTGCGTGACCTCTGCGCTCTCTGCGTTTAAGGTTTTGCTCTCCCGCCAAAAATCGCCGTGCCCACGCGCACCCATGTCGCTCCCTCTTCAATCGCGACTTCGAAATCGTGCGACATCCCCATGGAGAGAACTGCCATGCCGATGTTCGGCAGAGAGCGCGCGGCAATGCGGTCGCGAATCTGCCGGAGCCGGCGAAAATAGGGCCGCGAGCCCTCCGGATCTTCTGTGTACGGCGGGACGGTCATCAGGCCGTGAATCTGCAGATTGCTCCAGCGCGGCGCGCCTTGCAGAATCTGTTCGAGTTCGTCTGCGTCTGGAGCTAGCCCGCTTTTTGCCTGCTCTCCACCGACGTTGATCTCGATGAGAACGGATAATATCTTGCCCATGTTTCCGGAAGATGCATTCAGCTTCTCCGCCATGCGCACTGAGTCCACGGAATCCACGGCATCGAACAACTCCGCCGCCTTCGCAGCTTTATTGGTCTGCAGATGTCCGATGAGGTGCCATTCGATGTCAGGCAAACCGCGCAGGGCGGTCTCTTTCGCTGAAAATTCCTGCACCCGGTTCTCGCCAAAGAAGCGCAGTCCCGCCGTGTAGGCCTCGCGAATGCGCTCGATGGTAACGGTCTTGCTCACGCCCATCAGCATAATTTCGGAGGGATTGCGGCTGGCCCGCCGCGTCGCCGCCGCGATCCGCTCCCGCACCAGAGCGATATTTTCCGCAATCGACATAAAACGAAAACCACGAAGGACACAAAGTATCACGAAGGAGAATCTCCATCGAACTGGTTCCTTCGTGAACCTTAGTGTGCTTCGTGGTTAAGGCACTCGGTTGCAGCGGCGCAAAACGAAACCTCTGCAAGCGCACCCGCACCTCACATAATCGCTGTCGGCGGCGCCGGATCTTCGGGCCTGCCGGCATTGGCCAGCGGAACACGGATCATTACGATTGCCAGTATCGCGAGCGCGCCCAGCGCCAGGAAAAACGACGGAGTCCACTTAAAGAGCGTTACGTCGTGCCCAGAGCCCACAAGGCCTGCGATGGCCAACCCACACAGCGCCTCGCCTGCGATCAGACCCGAAGCGGTCAGGACACCGGCATTCTCCACGCGCGCCTTCTGTGCGTCATTGAGGCCGCGGCGATCGCGCAGTTTGTCGGTCAGCCAGCGAATTACACCGCCAACAAAAATGGCAAACGTTGTGCCCAACGGCAGATACATGCCCACAGCAAAGAGCATCACGCTCTTCACTTCGATCATGATCATAGCGAGTCCCAGCAGGATGCCAACGATCACCAGCGGCCAAGCCATGTCGCCGCCGACGATTCCTTTTGAGAGCATCGCCATCAATCCCGCCTGTGGCGCCGGAAGCGCGGGGCTGCCGAAGGTATACGCCTTGGCGAGAATCGCGATGGGGAAAAACAGAACGAGCGAGGCGACGACGATGCCGAAAAGATCTCCTATCTGCATCTTGGCCGGCGTTCCGCCGAGAATGTGTCCAACCTTCAAGTCTTGCAACATCTCACCCGCCACAGCGGACGAAACGCAGACCACGGCGGCCACTCCAAGCACCGCCGCTACTCCGCCGATTCCTGATACGCCGAGCGCGACCATGAGCAGGGCCGCGATCACCAGCGTACACAGGGTGAGTCCCGATACCGGATTATTCGACGATCCGATCATTCCGACCAGGTTTCCAGAAACCGCGGCGAAGAAGAATCCGACGATAATCATCACGCCGGCCGCAACCAGGCAACCTGATATCACACGCGAACTGGAGAGCGTGCCAGCCGCGCTGATGAAATAGTAGTAGAGCAAAATCATGGCGACGAATACGACGCCGATGCCGGCAAACACTGCCTTGGCAGGCAAGTCACGCTCGGTGCGATTGGCGGCGGCGTGCGCTGCTGCCGACTTTTTCAGATCGGAAACGGCGCGGCCCATCCCAAGCGCCAACTGTTTGCGCATCTTGAAAAGAGTGTACGAAGCGCCGACGAGCATTCCGCCGACCGCGATTGGCCGCACAATCGAAAAGTAGATGGCCTGCGCCAGCAGCGGCCAGGCGATGGGCTCTCCCGGCGGCATCGAGGCCTGAATGTAGGGTCCAATGGTGAAGGTTAGGAGTGGAACCAGTAAACCCCACGCCAGCAAGCCTCCCGCGAAGTTCAGCGCAGCGAGCCGGGGACCGATGATGTATCCCACGCCGAGATAGGCGGGACTGATGTCGGGCGCCGTCATTAATGTGGCGCCACCGGTAATCGTTGTAGCCACGTTTGGATTCGTGCTGGTGCGGAGCAGCAACTTCTTTCCCAGGTCGCTGATCTTTACCGGGAAAGTGTTGTTGGGATTAAAAACGTTGACCGCTCCGAGCAGGTACATAAACGCGCCAAAGCCCATATTGGCAAACAGAATCTTTGCCGCTTTGGCTCCCTGCTGACCGGCCTTGTGAATTTCGGAGGCGGCCACGGATTCGGGGAACGGCAGATCGGGATCTTCCACCATTACCCGGCGGAGCAGGGTCACGAAGAGAATGCCGAGCGTGCCCCCGATCATCATCAGGGCAACGGATTTCCAGTATTCGGGAGTGCGGACACTAGGCGTCAATGTTGGCCACAGCCCCGCCATCACAAAGGCAGGGATCGTAAATATCGCACCCGCTGCTACCGATTCGCCGATCGACCCCACGGTTCGCGCGATGTTTTCTTCGAGCAGCGACCCCTTCATCAGCCGCAGCAATGCCATCGAGATCACCGCTGCCGGATAGGTGGCGGCAATCGTCATCCCCGCCTTCAGGCCGAGGTACGCGTTGGCCGAGCCCAGCAGGGCCGTCAGGAACAGCCCGATTAGTACGGCCCGGAAGGTAAATTCCTTCATCTCCATGGTTTCCGGAACGTAGGGGCGATGCTTGCGTGGACTTTCAGTACTGGCCACAACCGGAGTGCTCATGAGAACCTCGCGACCTTGGATTCGCAGAAATTTAATTGCCCGTTCATATTAGCAGCGACGGCGCACCTTACCATGCCGAAAGTGAGCTTTACAAGCGCGGCGGTCTCTCGGAACCGCATGGCGAAAGCGATTCCCGTACAGGAAACTTGAGTTTTTCGGTAAACTGTACGTGCGCGCACGTCGCCTTTAGTCCGCAAAGACCGCTGCAACTTTTACGGGTAACTTTGCGTCTTAAGCCGGGTTTGAATACCCCAACCCATGGAGGTGTCCCGTGCCAGCGCCTGCCACGTCCGCTTGGAGCCGGTTTTTCGAAGAATTCTACTGCCGGGGATGCGGCTTTCAGGAAGCTTATCGCTCCCGCCCTCGCGGTGTCTTCGAAAGATACGTGCTTCCATTATTGTTACTGCAAGCGGTCCGCTGCGAACGTTGCTATCACCGCCGCTACGTCTGGTGCACGATTCCCACAATCGGAGGCGATCGGAGTGAACGCAAGCAACCCACGAGTGAAACACCAGCCGATTCGAAGTCTGATGGCCGCGTTGCATAGCGCGTGCGGTCCAGCTTATACTGACTGCGTGTAACCCGGCGAAGGTTGGTCGGATTGCTGGGTGTGGGAGGCCGTCTTCAGCAGTAGCAGTACTGGGTTTCGAATACGGGCTGCCCAGGGCCAAGCGGCGGACCAGGGATTAGCCAAGCACGAGTTAGCGCAAAATCGGCTAGCGCAGGATGCGTTAGCGCAAGATGGGCCGGCGCACCCGGGCTTGGCGGATCGCGGTATCGTTGGCTTTGGCGAGCGTCTGGCTGCGACTTTATTCTTCACTTTCTTCCCTGCCGATTGCCGTATCTGTGGTTCCCCGCTGCTGAGAGTTTCCCGTCTCCCCGTTTGCAAAACCTGTTTACTTACACTGCGCCCGCTGCATGGATCGTATTGCTCAGTTTGCGGCGAAGCTCTGCACTTGCCCTCCTACGCGACTGGCGAAAACGCCGCTTCCTTCGACGCCGCTTGCGCCGAATCCCGGTGCACGCTCTGCCAGCGCACCGATCCTCCGTTCGAGCGGGCGGTCGCCTATGGCAGCTATGAAGGCCAATTGCGCGACCTGATTCATTTGCTCAAGTTCCAGCAGGTTCGACCTGCGGCCGCGGTTTTGGGACGCATGCTGGCCGACGCGATTGCAAACTTGGAACGGAACATGCCGGTTGGGACCATCGCGGTGGTTCCCGTTCCGCTGTATCCACGCAAGCAAACCCAACGCGGATTCAATCAGGCAGAGATGATCGCTCGGGCCGCGCTGAAGCAACTAGCGCGTCCGAAACGCTTTGATCTGTGTGCGGGAGTGCTGGCACGCCGTCGCGAGACCGGAAGCCAGATTGGCCTGACACGTCACCAGCGTCGCGAGAATCTGCGCGGCGCTTTTGCGGTCCGTGATCGAGCGCGAATCTTGAACCGCGACATCTTGCTCATCGACGACGTGCTCACCACCGGTACCACCGCGTCCGAGTGCGCGCGTGTGCTACTGCGCGGAGGAGCAGCGCGCGTATGGGTGGCAACGGTGGCACGGACGTTGAAGATTTCCGATTTCATCTCGTTGTCGGGAGATATGCCGGGAAATCTGCCGGAGGATTTGCCGGACGATCTGCCAGACGAGGGAAGTGCAAATCGCGTGGGCATGGCGGCTAACGGGTAGAGGTTTATGTCGTTGCGATTACACAATTTCGCGGGCAGCATGCGGTCGCACCTTCCGCTGGCGATGCTTGCCTCGGGCATGCACGCCGAGGGCGATGGCCACGCCCTGCACCAACCCGTCCTGGTGCTGAACGCCTCCTACGAGCCGATCAATGTCTGTGCCGCGCGCCGTGCCATCGTGCTGGTGTTGAAGGGCGTGGCCATGACCGAAGAAGAAAATGGACACTTCCTGCACGCCGCCCGCGTTGCCATGCGCGTGCCCTCTGTAATCCGTCTGCTGGAGTATCGCCGGATTCCGCACCAGTCGCGCGCGCTATCGCGGAAAAACATTCTGCTGCGCGACCGCAACACGTGCCAGTATTGCAGTGCCACGCTTCCTTCCGGCGAACTCACGCTGGATCACGTGATTCCACGCTCCCGCGGCGGCCTCTCCACGTGGGAGAACCTCGTAGCGTGCTGCCATTCCTGCAACCGCCGCAAAGGCAACCAACTTCCGCACGAAGCCAACATGAAGCCCGCCCGCGAGCCCCGCTCCTTCAATCTCCACACCAGCCGCCACATCATGCGCCTGATGGGGCACTCGGATGATAAGTGGCGGAAGTATTTGTTCTATTAGCCCGGCTGTCAGCTATCAGCTATCAGTAAGATCACCCAGATTTCGGCACCACTCTTGGCGGCGAGCTCGCAGGACCCATGGGCTCAACTCGGTTGGATAGAACGCCACAGGACGTGGCTATGAGCCTTTACTGATGGCTGTTGGCTGACGGCTGAGAGCTGACAGCTTCTACTGCGGCTTTGGCGGCTCCGCCGGCTTCTGGTCAGGCTCCGGCTTCTGATTTGGATCCGCCTTCTGCACGTCCTGCCCTTCGTAGGTAATCCTCGATTTTGATCCGAAGCGCCGGTAGTTCGTGTATTTGATGATCTCGCGAATCCTGACTCCGCCCAGCGAGAACTGCAGCGTGTCCTCGGCGCGCGTGTACGTGGGAAACCAGTATTGTCCGTCAATCTGTTCGCGCCATGTCGTGAACTTCGGGAACAGGTTCTCCTGCCCCTTCTTCTTCTTGATATCAGGCACGGTCTTGCCGAACGTTTCCACAATCTGGAAATCGTGGTCGTCGACCCAGATTCTTCCGGAGAAATATCGCTTGTTCTTCTCCATCTGCTTGGGGTTAATGTCGAACACATACGTATTCAGCTCGTCCTGTTTTTGCTGGCCGACGTACATGATGTCGTATTCCCCGACTTCATCGGAGGTCAGCACGAACGGCAGTCGGTTCTCAATGTCGTCAAAATCTTCCGAGGTCATCTGGATGCGTGTCAGCGATGGCTGCGGCGCAAAAACCACATTTTTGACTTTGTGTCCCTTGTCGTCGAAAGTCACGTCGAATACTTCCTGGTACGAGCCATCGACCGTTTCGCCGTCGAGCGTCATGACCTTGACGTCCTGCCGGTAGGTGTACTGATCGCGCGCCTCCTTGAATTCTTTTTCCTTGGCGGCGAAGCGCTTGATGATTTCTTCGACCGTGGTTCCTTTGGGAGCGGATTTATCGAGCGGGCCCTCTTGCGCACGTGCCGCATTGGGAAGCAGGACGATGGGCGATACGAGGGTGAACACTACGGCCGCAAAAAACGAAAAAAACGCAGGTCGGGAACGGAATCTCATAAACCCTATTCTAGCGAAAAGGGACCCGGGAGAGTTAACAGCAGCCTCCACCCCCAAAGCCGCCGTGCATACGGCCTTTTTACCGGGGGTGGACGACTGCAGTTCTGCCTGCTTCATTCGATGCGGTGAGGGTCGGAAGGTTTGCTGACTTTACTTTTCTTTACCTTTGTATCAGGGGTATCGCTTTAGCGATACCATCAGCCGAAATCCCAGCGCATGAAGGCGCGTTCCTTTAATGAACTCGCGGCATGCCTCAAGGTATGCCCTCATACGAATCTCCTGTACTACGGAATGCTAGCGCGAATTCCGCATGGCCTTGCCGATCCCCCACTCGACCACTCCCGGCAACAACTGGTAGAGCTTGATCGCAGGAATCATGGTCCAGGGCACGACCACCTCGCGCTTACCTTTGCGATAACCGCGATACGCTGCCCGCGCCACCCGCTCCGCCGTGATCCCGCGCACGGACTGTGGGCGGACATTCCCCTGCCGGTTGGCAACCAGGTGCGCGCCGAATTCCGTGCTTACGTAGCCTGGGCAGACCGTAAGCACGTTGATGTGGTCGCGCTTCAGTTCCATCCGGGCGCCTTTGCCGAGCGCGTTCACGGCAAACTTGCTGGCACAATACAAAGTCATAAACGGGACCGGAATATGCCCGGCAACACTCGAAATGTTGATGATGGCTCCGCCGCCTTGTTTGCGCATGGCCGGTACCACGGCTTGCATGCAAGCGATAACGCCGAACAAATTGGTTTCGAACAACTCGCGGCATGCGGCCGGCTCCGCATCGGCGACCGAGTCACGGATGCCCACTCCCGCGTTATTCACCCACACATCCACGCGATGAAAGCGCTCAAGGGTAAGGGCCAGCGCGCGGTCGATATCTTCGCGATTGCGAACATCGCAAGCCGCCGCCAGAGTGCGGTCGGCGTGGCCAACCCTCTGCCTGGCCGCCTCGGCGCGCCCGGCATCGCGCGAAAGGAACACCACGCGGGCGCCCTCGTCGGCAAACACCTTGGCGATCTCCTCCCCAATTCCCATGGAAGCCCCGGTCACGACGACGACCTTGCCACCCATCTCTTTTCCGTCCATCTCCATGGCGACTCTTGTATCGCGTGGAGAGCGGCAAGTCAAACGGCAAGCTCTCAGCCATCAGCTTTCAGCTCTCAGTAAACGCAACATCCATTAGGTTTTTACTGAGAGCTGAAAGCTGACAGCTGATAGCTTCTTTCATAGCGTAAAATCGTCTGCACTGGAGCTGCCTTGAGTCCTCTGTTGCCCATCTTTCCGCTCGAACTGGTGCTGCTGCCCGGCGTTCCGCTGCCGCTGCATATCTTCGAACCTCGCTATAAAGAGATGATCGCAGAATGCCTGGAACAGAAAAAACCATTTGGCGTGGTGCGGGCGTCTTCCGACGGAGTCGCTGACATCGGGTGCACCGCCGAGATCACTTCAATCATCAAGAAATATGACGACGGCCGCATGGACATCCTGACGCGCGGGGTCGAGCGCTTCGAGGTAATCGAGGTCAACGAAGACCGATCGTTCTTGCAGGCCGAGATCGCATTGGTGGAAGACGAACCCGACAAGCCGGCAACGGAGATGGTGACGCAGGCCGTGCGGTTGCATGCCGAGATCGCCAAACTCGCCGGAGCAGAGCCCTCCGGCCCCGACGAGCATGCCGGCAATCTTTCCTTTTTACTCGCGGGATCGCTGCCGCTCGATCTCGATTTCAAGCAGAGCCTGCTCTCGACTTTGTCCGAAGCGAAACGTCTGGAAGCGGTGGTCGGCTATCTTGAGGCCGTTCTGCCGGGCTTGCGGCGTGCGGCGAAGGCGCGCTGGAATTAGCGTCCGTTCTGCGTTGGCAAAGGCAAGCTCACAGCCCTCCGTGGAACCGCCCGAACCATTGTGCAAGGTTCAGCGACATGAGCAGCATGCCCGCCCCGAAAACAAGCACGTGCGGGGTCTTGCGGAGATCGAAGCTTCCCACACGACAAACCAGCACGTAGCCGATGGCAAGGTTGAAAAGGCCCCACAGCACATTGACTGTCGAGGAAGACAAGCCCACCCCAGGTGGCGATGCAAAAGGGCTCTGGAAGGCATGCCCGGAGATCCCATTTCCAAGATGGGGCAGGGCGTTCGCGAGGAATGCGCCCCCGAAAAAGTACGCCAGATAGTGGTACCAACGCATGGCCACTCCTTCCGACTGCCAAGCCAAATGGTATCAGTTTCGCTAACCTCGGTTGATCATCTTAGTTGATCCATCCTAAATCCTGCATGACTGCATCGATTCAAGCGGCGCAAGCACAAAAAAACCGAGAGACCATTGAAAACAGGCAGCTGAGAGCCGAAAGCTGACAGCTCTTCCCAGGCGGTATAATCCGGATAAGGCTGTTTCCTTCGGGGGTTTCCACCATGAGTTCCGCTCGGACTCTTGGCGAATTGCGCCAAAGTCCTTTCACTGAACAACGTCTCGGTTCACGTCGCGTAAAAGATGAACTCCGCGAGAACTTGATGTCGCGCCTGCGCGAGGATAGCCAGATTTTCCCAGGCATCGTTGGATACGACGACACGGTGGTGCCGCAGATCGTGAACGCGATTCTCTCGCGGCACAACTTCATCCTGCTTGGGTTGCGTGGACAGGCGAAAAGCCGCATTCTGCGCGCGCTCACCGCGCTGCTCGATCCGGAGGTGCCTTACATCGCGGGCTGCGAGATTCACGATAATCCCTACGCTCCAATTTGCCGCCGCTGCCGTGAACTGGTCGCAAAAGAAGGAGACGCCACGCCCATAGCCTGGCTCACCCCCGACCACCGCTATGTGGAAAAGTTAGCCACTCCGGATGTCACCATCGCCGACCTCATCGGCGACATCGACCCCATCAAAGCAGCGCGCGGCGGACACGAACTGTCGAGCGAGTTTACCGTCCATTATGGATTGCTGCCGCGCGCCAATCGCGGAATTTTTGCCATCAACGAGTTGCCCGATCTGGCTGGCAAGATTCAGGTCGGACTTTTCAACATCATGCAGGAAGGCGACGTGCAGATTAAGGGATATCCGATTCGCCTGCCGCTCGATGTCGCAATTGTCTTCAGCGCGAATCCGGAAGACTACACTGCGCGCGGCAAAATTATTACTCCGCTGAAGGATCGCATCGGCTCGGAAATTCGCACCCACTACCCTGCAACGGTCGAGGAAGGCATTGCAATCACCGCGCAAGAGGCATGGATTGAGCGGAGCGGCGCTCAACTCCGCATTCCTAAGTATGTGAATGAAGTCATCGAACGCATTGCCTTCGCCGCCCGTGACGACAAGAAAATTGACAAGCGCTCGGGAGTAAGCCAGCGCCTGCCCATCTCCGCCATTGAGAACGTGGTGTCGAATGCCGAGCGCCGCGCGCTTACGCATAAGGAAAAATTGATCGTTCCGCGCATCAGTGACATCTATGCGGCGCTGCCCGCGATCACTGGCAAACTCGAACTCGAGTATGAGGGCGAAATGAAGGGCGCCGACCACGTAAGCCGCGACTTGATCCGCACTGCGGTGGCGAAGACATTCGATACTCATCTGCACGGCGTCAATCTGAGCCAGGTGGTGCAGTGGTTCGATCTGGGCGGCGAAATTCAACTCGGCGACAACGCCGGAGCCGAGGAAGTGCTCGGAGGGTTGCGCCAGATTCAAGGCCTGATGGAAAAACTCGTGAAGCTGAATGTGGGACCGAAAGACACGGCCGAAGTGCAGGTATCGGCGGCCGAGTTTGTGCTTGAGGGCTTGCACGCACACAAGAAAATCGGTCGCAATGAGGAGCGCGTGTTTTCGGCTGGCGAGAAGCCGATGAAGGTCGCGGAGAAGCCAGTGTTTGAACGCGATGATCCGGACTTCGGCCGGAAGAGGGGATTTAATTAGTCGTCAGCTATTAGCCATCAGCCGTCAGGAAAAGCGAGAACGGTTTAGCTGAGGGCTGACGGCTGAAGGCTGAAAGCTGCCCTTATGAAACGCATCCGTTACAGCAAATACGTTCCCGACCCCGCCAGTGAAATGAGCATGGAGGATCTGCTCAGCGCACTTTCCGACTACTTTCTGCAGAGCGGCTTCAACGACAATTTCTGGTACGAGATGCCCGATGGCGAGAAGACGCTCGATGAATTAAAACGCGCCCTTGAGCAAGCTCTGCTCGACGGTGAAATGTTTGACGAAGAGATGCGCGACCGCCTGCAGCAGATGCAGATGGAAGG
>Ga0187847_10003891_pt1 | contig 11205 bp, 6 predicted proteins | sample June2016WEW_4_10_FD_132458 | JGI IMG/M metagenome (GOLD analysis project Ga0187847, IMG submission 132458) | Peatland microbial communities from SPRUCE experiment site at the Marcell Experimental Forest, Minnesota, USA - June2016WEW_4_10 | ecosystem: Environmental > Terrestrial > Soil > Wetlands...
AGTTCGGAGCTTGATAGTAATAACCGGCTCCACCGCGAAAACTTGTTTTGCCATCTTTGGAATAGGCAAAACCCAAACGCGGGCCGAAGTTTTTCGGATTGTTGTAAATGGAAGAGGCCGGGCATCCGGGATCGTGATGACTTCCGCCGAACAGCATACCCACCGGGGCATTGGGAAATCGGACAGACTGCGCTCCCGGAACAAAGCAGGCGACTCGCCCCAGACTATCGGTGTAGGGGAAGAAAGGATCCCAGCGGAGTCCGGCGCTTAAGCGCAGACGGGGAGTCGCTTTCCAGTTGTCCTGGAAGAAGAGGCTTTCTCTGTATCCGGTGAAATTCAGGTACAGTCCTCCGCCTTGGGTAAATGAAGACACAGCACCGAGTTCGAAATCTGCCAGAGGACTGCCGGTGAGATTTTCAAAGTCGAAAACCCCGCTTTCCTGATACTGATTTCCCATGGGGAGGCGAACGCGCATAATTTCGCCGCCGAACTGCACTTCATGCTTCCCCTTTATCCAGGTGGCAATTTCACGCAGGGATTGATCGCCGCGATTCCAGACGCCGTAGGGCGTCGCCACCAGAGAAAATTCGCTGCCTCCCTCTACGGTCAACTGGAGGACGGCGTTGTCCCCGCCTCCGAGGTTTGGCGGCACTGCGATCTTCGAGCCGGCATCGGCCAAGCTGAACGGTGCCGAGGAAAAGGTGGTGCCGTTCTCGCTGTTATAGCCGAAGAAACTGCTCAGTAAGAAGGTTGAGGAAATGGTATAGATATCGACGACGCTAACGTTTTTCAGAACCAGATGCTCGGCATCAGATCGGAGCTGTAGAAGGTTTGAGGAAGGCGGAATGAAAATCGGGTCCGTGTAATTCATCTGGAAATAATGGACGCTCAAATGATGCTTCCGGAAGTTGTAGTCCACCTTGGCTAAGTATTCGTCGGTGTTCTGACTATCGGGGCCGCCGTCGTAGTTGAGGAGATCGTTGGCTCCGGGAAGCGGGATGTGATTCAGGATGTAAGCGGCGACTGGGCTAACGGGAATTTGATTGTAGGCATAGTTCATGCCAGTAGCCGGATTTGTCAGCGTGATACCCGTCCCGCCTTCGCATATCCCCTGACTGTTGAAGGAGCCGCCAAAATCGGTGCAGAGGTCGCCGAAGTTTCCGGTGCGTTCAACTGCACTTGGAACGGTTGCAATCTGGCCGTTTTGCGCGGTGCGCATGCGCGTTCCCTGATAGCTTCCAAAATAAAACAGGCGGTTCTTAAGAATCGGGCCGCCGATGCTCACGCCAAATTGATTCTGCTTTAGCGGATTGACTTGGCCCTGAGCAAAGTAATCGCTGGCATCGAGGGCGTTGTTGCGCAGAAATTCAAATACATCGCCGTGAATCTGGTCGGTTCCAGATTTAGTGACGACGTTGACCACGCCTCCAATGGCATTTCCGTAGATGGCGCTCATATTGCCTGTGATGAGATTGAATTCCTCGAGCGCGTCGGGATTAGGGAAAGGTACGTTGGCATTGATGTACGTGTCGTTGGCATCGACGCCATCCAAGAGGTAATTGACTCCGTTCGCGCCACCGCCGTTGACCTTGGCGTACTGCTCGCTGGGAAAAACGCCGCCCTCACAGTTGGCAGCGCAATAGCTGGAGGTCACGTCGACCGCTCCCGGCGCAAGAAAGACCAACTGCTGTACGTTGCGGCCGTTCAATGGTAATGAGCTGATTTCCTGTTCATTGATCAACTGCCCGATCATGGCGGAGTCCGTGGTAACCATCGACGCATCTGCCGTCACAACTACCTGTTGGTCAACCCTGCCCACTTGCAGTCGAACATCTTCGGTGGCCGCCTGACCGACGGAGAGCACTACTCCCTTCTGAACGTACTGGGTATATCCGGCCATGGCGACGGTGATTTGATAGGTGCCTATCGGCAAACTGGGGAAAAGATACTGCCCGGCGGATTCGCTCTTGGTGCTTTGTGTGTAGCCCGTTCCTTGATCCTGAACGGTAATGGTCGCTTGCGCCACGACTGCGCCGGTTGGATCAGTGATGATCCCACTGAGCCGCGCAGTCGTGTACTGGGCCCACATTGCCATGGTCGATCCGAAAACCAGAATTAGTGCGAGGGAGAAGCGAGTGCAGCAAAGCGCTGGCAATAGGTTGCGAAAGTTTTTGTTCATCGTCTTCTCTCCCTCAGAGCCATCAGGCGTACGTCTTCACATTTTGAACAACCCGGCTTATGACACCGTCGGCGCTGGGGCGGTCGGGCATCAAGTTACCGCGCATGGAAAAAAACAGTCCCAGCAACTGACCGAACATGACGTCCACCGGCGGACGACAATCATCGGGCACCGGTGTGCGAATGTCGGGCGCGAGATAGCGGTCGGCGAGACCATCCAAGGGCAGCTCGGAATGTCCGCCTACGGCGATTCTCGTTTTCACGAGCCGCTTCTGCATGATTTCCTGTAACAGATCTCTTTCATAGCGGGCAACGTGTTCATCGCTCGAAAGAAAAGCAACCAGCAACGTGGTTTTATCGAGGGCGGCCATGGGACCGTGGCGCAGCCCCATGGCCGATTGCGACATGGTCAGGATTTTGCCTGCGGTCAGTTCGAGTACCTTCAGCGCAGATTCAACGGCCACGCCTTCGAGCGCGCCCGACCCGAGAAAACAGACCCTTTCATAAGGTGCTAGAGCGGGTGCTGAGGCGGGTTCTGCGGCCAGCGCCGCCGCAGCGTCAGCGGCGTGTGGGAGGAACGTCTTTCCCGCTTCCACGAGCCGGGTGAGTATAGCTTCGTAGGGTGCGAGATTATGAACATGAGCCATGCACTGGCCGAATACGACCATATTCGAGAATGAACTGGTCATGGCCAGACCCCTGTCGTTGACTGCGTCGTCCAGGGCCACGACGAACACTTGTTTCTTGGCAGCGGCGCAACGAATCATGCGCCCTTCCGCGTTACACGACACGATGATGTGATGGATGTCCGGATGACGGACGAGAGTTTTTTCCAGGACCGACACACCCTCCGGGCTATCGCCGGACCGGGAGAAGGAAATCCAGAGGTAGCGCTGGCCTGGGATCAGCCACTCTTCCATGTGGGTGAGGAGGCTGGTGCTGGGAGTGGCAAGGACTTCACACTTCCAGAGCCGACGAAGGACGTTCACGAGACATCTGCCCACGTAGTCGGAAGTGCCGGCGCCGATAAGAAAAACAGTTGGATCCGGCCCTGCGGAATCGCCAAATCCCGCCTTCACAAGAAACGCCGCAAGCCCGGTGCGGTGTTTCTGAAACAACGAGAAGGTTGATTCCCAGGTGGCGGGCTGCTGTGCAATTTCCGCCGGAGTATATAAGAGACCGCGTTCGACTTTCTCTTCTGTCGAGAGATCAAGAATTTTAGCAAGAGCATTCACGCCACAGGCTCCTCGGCGAAACCCGACCGAAACACGGTTGGTGAAGCTGCCGCCATGGTCACAGGGCGGTATAGCACGAATGAAGGCTCCCCCAAATGGTTTCGAGGATGCTTTCGTTTTATTACGACTATAAACATTTACTTGCGATTGGCGTTGAAGTCAAGTACAAAAATCACGGGGGCGTAAGCGCCTTTTTTGGTGCGGATTAGTCTCTCAACCTGATTTCCGGTTTTTCGGACAGGTTTTCAAAACGTCCACCTTTTCCATGGACAAACCAAACTCGTAACGATAGAAAGGACTGCTGGCGAGTTGTTGGCGGCTCACACCTTCATCCTTCATCCTGGCGCACAAACCTCATGCTGATTGAAGAACGCAGAAGGGCAATCCTGGAAGCCTTGCATACGGACGGCCGCGTACTGGTCGGGGAACTGGCCAAGCGCTTTCGCACGTCGCAGGTAACGATTCGCAAGGATCTGGAGATACTTCACTCCACCGGAAGGATTCATCGGACGCACGGCGGCGCGCTGCCCGCGCGCGAGGGAGCGTTGGAAGATCCCACGCTGCGGGAAAAGGAAAAGCTGCATCGCCGGGAAAAGATGGAGATTGCGGCAGCGGCGGCGAAGATGGTGGAAGAAGGGCAGGTGGTGATTCTCGATTCTGGAACCACGACGACCGCCATTGCGCGAGCGCTGCGCGATCATCAAAATCTGACCATCATCACCAACGCAGTGAATATCGCGGCGGAACTGGCCGGTTCGTCCCTGGAAGTAATTCTGACCGGAGGAACGCTGCGAAAGAATTCTTTTTCGCTGGTGGGCCCGATCGCAGAGGAAACCTTGCGCCGCTTGAATGCCGACATTCTTTTCCTGGGAGTCGATGGCTTTGATGTTCACTATGGGTTGAGTACTCCGAATCTTTTGGAGGCGAAGGTTAATCGCACCATGATCGATGTGGCCCGGATCGCGGTGGCGGTCTGCGATTCGAGCAAGTTTGGCCGCCGGAGTCTCTCGTTGATCGCTCCTCCGGCGGCGGTTCACCGAGTTATTACCGACCGCTTAGCTCCCAAGAAGGATATCGATCAGTTGCGCAAGGGTGGGATGGAGATTACTCAGGTAGATGCGGGCGAGCGGCGTGTGGCGCCGGAGATCCGCAAACGGCCGCCGCAAAAACCAGGCAAGTAAGAACCGTCTCCGGGCGGGCCCCGGTGGCTAGGAGAAATCATTGCCACAATTCGATGTCACCATTGCTGGAGAACTCAACATTGACTTGATCCTCTACGGACTTCCCGAAGCGCTGCCCCCCGAACGCGAATTGCTCGCCGAGAATATGATGCTGACGCTTGGCAGTTCTTCCGCCATCGTGGCGCATAATCTGGCTGCGCTCGGCAGCCGCGTGGGTTTTGTTTCTTACATAGGCGGCGACCCCCTTGGAGACATCGCACTGCAGCGGCTCTCCGCCAGCGGCGTGCATGTTGAAGAAGTCATCCGGCACTCCGGCAGTCAGACCGGTCTCACCGTAATCCTGCAGCACGGAAATTGGCGCAATATTCTGACCTATCCGGGGACTATCTTTGCTTTGAAACCGGAACATATTAATTTGGATTACGTTTCCGGCTCGCGGCATTTTCATTTTTCGTCATTTTACTTGCAGCGTGGCTTGCGACCTTATGTGGCGGATCTATTTCGGCGGTTGAAACAGCGCGGACTCACTATTTCCCTCGATCCCAACGACGACCCGGAAAATGAATGGAAGAACGGCATCGAAGAAGCTTTGCGCTCCGTCGACATTTTCTTACCGAACGCGCGGGAGGCTATGAAAATTGCCGGGACCGACAGTATCGATGATGCAGTTTCCAAACTGGCTTCCATGGTGCCAATCGTTGTCGCGAAGCTCGGCCCGCAAGGCGCGATGGCACAGCGCGGCTCCGACCGTTTTGTCAGTCCGGCCACAACGGTGGAAATCGTGGACCCCGTGGGAGCCGGAGACAGCTTCGATGCCGGCTTCCTGCATCAGTACCTGCGCGGCGGCGATCTGCAGAGTTGCTTGGACGCGGGGAACGTCACGGCAGCGCTCTCGACTACGCGCTCCGGAGGCACGGAGGCCTTTCGCGATTCGGAGTATCGGGATCGCTTCTTGCAAAACCACCTTTAAGATTTCAATCCACGCCATGGCGCGCGCCGGACGGCAGCCCGTGGGCTCTCTCACAGCGCGGTCGGAACCCTAGTGGGTTGGTAAGCCCCTAATGTTTTGAGGATCAAAGGTCGTCGGCATGTGGCCGGAGATGTGTAGTTGGAAATGGTCTTCGGTACTCAACCCGCTGAGACCTGTGGCCGTCAGACGCACCTTGTATTCACCGGGCTCGGTATAGGCATGATGCACTTCACTACCGTCGAGCGTGACGCCGTCGCCGAAATCCCAGTGATACGATAGCACCGCGTTGCCGCTGCCGCCGTGAGCCGCAAATGCAAGCGTGGCCCCGGCGTTTCCGGCCGCAGGGTGGTCCGTAGTCACGGCGGGAGCAGATGCGGGGATGTGGGCGTCGACTAATTTCAATACCCGAACAGAATGGGGCGGCTGATGAAAGACCAGCACACCGGCTGTTGGGGCAGGGATCTCCCGATTCTCCAGAACATCCGTAACTGTGTACTGGCCCGTTGCAGACAATCCGGCGTCCCGTAGGTTAGCGCTCGTCAGATCAATCGAGCGATCCCTCTCCTTGTCCGTCCAGTTGAAGACAGTCAGAACGCTTTGCCGGTCGTCTTCTTTAAGGAAGAAAATGCTCGGCTGCTCATCTTCGGGTGCGAAACTCATCAGATCAAGAGGAACCGACGTTTTTCCCAGGCGAATCATCTGAATCAAATCTTGATTCTGAATCAGTGCGAGGCGTTCCGGAGCGTTGGACAACAATGGGAGATTATCTCCGATCTCAAACATTCCCCCAGAAACGGCAGCGAGCGCGATGGACACTCGGGCGTCATCGAAGGTCATTGGCTTGTCGCTGTCGTGCGGTGGCTGATCGGCGATGGTTTGCGTGGATACCGTAAAGGCGTCGGGATCGGCTACAAAGAAATTACGATTCATGTAATAGCGGGCGGCAATTCCTGAAGCCGCATCTTTACTGGCGATGAATGTGTGCCCCGTATCCTGCGATATCCGGCCGTAATCGACATAACCTACCGGGTTGAGCATGACGCTTCCATCTTTGTCCAGATAGACGTCATCGCCAACCGTGTCGCGAATGATCTTCAGCCCGATCCTCTGGGCCTCGAGCGCAGTTGTATTTGGCTTGTAGTAGTAACCCTCGATGCCGCTGTCGTCCATGAAATCCATTTTGATGGAGTGCACGCCCCATTCGTTCACCAGAGTGGAATATGTTTTTCGCAGATACTCCTGCGCCCCTGGATTCGTAGTGTCCAGGACGAAAAGCGGGTCTTTGTTGTCCTCTACTGTGCCGGCGTGGATGGGCTGACCTTTTGCGTTTTTTACGAGCCAATCGGGATGCTTCTTATACACCCACGAGCGTTCCGATACTTCGAAGGGAGCAGTCCAGATCGCCGGAACCAGGCCCAATCCGCGTACTTTGTACTCCAGCGCGGCTAGGCCTTGCGGAAACAAAGTTGCGTTCGGAGTCGTGTAATCTCCGCGGGCATAATCGTAGCCTTCATCGATGTGGAAAATGTTATAGCCGAATGATTTCAGATGCTCTGCTTCCCACTGGGCGTTGGTCAGGGCTGCGGCGTCATTTAATCCGAAGTAGTATGCCGTCCAGCTCCACCAGCCCATCAGCGGAGGCGCGGAAGTTCTGGCGTGATGGATCTGTCGAATCAACGAACCGTAAGTTTCCAGTTGGTGATGATAATCACTGCCCAGACTGAAGAGCACTCGCTCTGAGGAGAGCTCCGCACCGGGGGCGACCGGCAGGCTCAACCGCACCTGATCCTCTACCGGGGAATGCTCCAGAGAATTTTGCTTCGCCAGTTCCGTCGTCCCGGTCGAATCGACCTCGTAGGCAACCGCATGAGGCGAACTGCCAGATGAGCCTGCGACGTGAAGCCGAAGAATAGTGAGAAAGCGGTCGGAGGTGAGCGCGCCAATAAACAAGCTCTCATGGCTCTGGCGATTGTAGATAAGTTGACTGCCGACGGCGCGATGCATCTGCTTTTCGGCATCGGCAAAATTGCGAATGGTAATGGCCGGCCGGTCTTCGCTGAAGCTGTCGGAAAGAACTCGATTGTCGAGGAGCGGTCCGCCCAGGTCGAGAATCGGTCCTTCGTTGGCGTCGACGGAACGAATACTCTCGATGTGAATGGCTTTCCCCGTCGTGTTTCGAACCGTTACCTGGATGTCGGCGAAAGGCTCGCTCGAATAAGCACGCAGGTGATAAATCAGGTCTGGCTGGCCGCTTAATCCCGAGGAGGTGACTTGCCAGTCGGTCGCGTCCCCCAGATATCCCTGGGCTTGCTGGTGCTCGACCGCATGGCGCGGATAATTGGACGCGCGTAGCCAGCGACCGCTCAGCTCAACCCCGACTCCCGCTCGCAAGGCATAAGAATTCGATCCTGGCATTGCGATGGTGTATGTGCCGTCAGTCGGATTCACTAGGATTTGCAAACCGCGTTGATCGCGGGAGGATTGCGCCTGGAGCGCCGTCACACCGCTGCTGACAAGCAGCAAAATTGCAATCAATCTGACCGCAAACACCACCCTGATCCACCCGATGCAGTAGCTGATCACCGATTCCTCCATTGAGTACAGAAGCATTGTTGTAGCGGCGGTTTCATCTGTTTTTTGACCCGGTCCCGGTCTCGCTTTCGATCCCTTAGGAATCAATCGGTCGAGTAAATGCCAGTGACAAGGTTTTTGACGAACAGTGTACGACCGCTTCTAGCGAGTGCAACCTCTCATGACATCGCCAAAGGCACACTGGTCATCCAGCAGGAGACCGACGCCATTGTAACGCTTGATGATTCTTGCTTGGTGCCGGAGGCAGCGCGTGAATTCAAAGACCCTTGAGGACTACAAGCGCCACACAGAACCCATGCTCTTGTAGACCTCATCCGCCGACTATCGCCGCGCTGCAGATCCGCGAATCGGTACGCCTGGCGAGCGACCAGCCGTTGGCGGTCGTGTTTCGATGATCGCTGCATCTAGTCGAGCCGCGAGATCAGTGAAGGTGGGTGTGGGACCGTTCCAGCGCAACTCGTCCACATCGTCGAAGAGCGGAATGTCGGTTCGGAGCGTAGCAAGCGTGCGAAAAAGCAGTGCGCGGTCCCGCTCGCGGGTGAGCGTGGCCGTGAGGGCGCTCGCGTTGGCGACATGCACTCGCCACTCGCGCCAGTCCGTGGGAATGGATTCGAGATGGGCAAACTTGGCAAGGACGCTAGCCGAGGACTTCGCACCCCAACCCCTCAGGCCTGGATAACCGTCCGCTGCATCGCCCACCAGCGCGAGGTAGTCCGGTATCGATGCCGGAGACACGCCGTACTTCTGGATCACACCTTTTTCGTCTGTGGTTACGCGAGTCCGCCGATTCAGCTGCACGACCCGGGTGCCCCTCACACATTGCGCAAGGTCCTTGTCCGGTGTGCAAATGACCACCCGTTCAACACGCGCATCCCTAGCAGCCGCCGTTGCCCCGGAAGCGAGCGCGTCATCCGCTTCAAATTCCACCATTGGCCACACTACAATGCCCGCCGCCGACAGCACCTCTTCGAGCAGCGGGAATTGTGCCAACAAGTCGGGCTCGACGCCTTCGGCGGTCTTGTAGCCCGGCCACAGCCCGTTGCGAAACGATTCGATGACATGATCGGTCGCAACGGCGATGTGCGTGGCGCCGCCTTTGATCATACCGAGCACCGACGCGAGGACGCCGCGGACCGCAGCGACCTCTCGGCCATCCGAATCCCGGGCGGACGGCAGCGCGTAGTAGTGCCGGAACAGCTCGTATGTACCGTCGACCAGATAGATGTCCAAGGCGCGCAGCTCCCACACCACCCTATAGGAGCGGCTTGAGCTCAATCAACTGACAGACAATCAGCCCAAATTTGGGCTGGGTTCAGTTCGTGGCATGCTCTGCAGGCATCCGACGAGACCAGGGCAGGGCGGTTGCCGGATTGAACGTTGTCGGAGAATTAAGACAGTAGTATTGTGCGATTCCCCTCGGCTGGTTGGTCGCTTTGAACTGCTGAACTATCCACTCGGTCGATTGAATGTTTCCACACGATATTTGATTGTTTCCCGAAGACCGATCCGGAGACGATTCCCGTTGTCGGGTCTCCGTTCTGATTGGTTGGCGTTTCACGTACGCGCGCTGGCGGCGGCGAGGACTGCACTGCCTCTGCCAAGATCTCTTCGGCGGAAACTCACGCCCGCAGCTGCTACACGCACGCAGACTGCTTTGACGGTCTCTAGACTGTCCCATGCGTCACCTCGCGCTCAGAAACGAGAAATGACGCATTTGCTTCTGATCTATGTGGTGTCATAACCCTAATCGTCTCCCCCTGACGCCCCATTTCATTTTCCAGGCCAGTATCGGTCCTAAGATCTCAGCCGCACCCGGCACACGCGAGAACCCGACCTCCAATGCCCGCTCCGCCCATTCCTTCCTTTGAATAGTCCGATCTTGTCTCCGCGAGGAGCGCGAATATTTCAGCGCATCAAGAGCTTTGTCGTGGATCCGCATCGGCCGCTCGATCAGTTCGTAGTAAATGCTGCCCGACTTTTGTGTGCTTTCGTAAGTGAGCTCGTGGCACACACGGCACGCAAAGACGTGTCCCCTAGGAGATAGATACAACTTCCGGCAACGTCGCCGGCAGGGAATACCGTTCTTCCAGCCGGGGCAAATGAACCAGAGGCGGATCCCGCCGTAGTTACAGGGCGTGGTAGTGATCGAAACCCAATAGTCACAGCTTCTCGAATCTCCATCGGATGTCGCGTATTGGAGTTGCATTGAGACGGGGACGCTTCCGCGCTTCTCCAGCACGTATGCGACGCTACTGCACGGCTTACCGTCGCTCATCCACTCAATCCGCGAAGGAATACCGGCAACACGCGCGAGGAATCCTTTCCTTTGCAGATCAAGAATGTCGAGGTTCAGAGCACTCTCAACGATGTCTTTTGTCCCGTTCCTTCCCAAATTCACTCCTTCCTGCATCCGAAATCATTAGGCTAAGATTGAAGGTTTCCGCATGATAATTTCACCTAATCTCTTCGTATCTCACTCCGTTTGTTTCAAGCCTTTCTCAGCCTTAAGGCTCATGGGGGTACCCTCCTTGTTTTCTGCTAGCAGTGTTTGGAGTCGTTTCCAATCTTGCAGCCCTCCTTCCAATGTCGGAATGTCCTGTTACCGTGTTTTTCCCACACCCCTTCCGTATTGGCTGTAGGGGTGGCTCCGTCCCAATGCTCACTACTCGTCTGTTTACGTCTTAGAAGGTAGTTACCAGTTAAGCCAGCCGTCTAGCGTGGGGGACATAGGGTCGTGACTGGAATTTGCGCCCGAAAGCCACCAGAACGTAGCCCCCTTCCCTGAGACTTTCCTTCTTTCCCCGGCCCAAACGGGGTTTAACGTGAAACGATGACCGGCCCGTTATTTTTTCGGAGTTTACGCAGTGCCGGGAAGCTGTAACCGTCCCTCTTTCGAGAGAAACAGACGAATGGGCTATAAGCGGCTCTCACGCATCTCTATTCAGGCAGAAATCGAGTCGGCGCGGTGTTTCTCAATAGCACCATGCCGCGATGCCGTAGCAGAGGGGTGAGGCAAACACCCACTTCCGCATTTTTCAAAAGTTGGGCA
>Ga0187847_10003894_pt1 | contig 11200 bp, 10 predicted proteins | sample June2016WEW_4_10_FD_132458 | JGI IMG/M metagenome (GOLD analysis project Ga0187847, IMG submission 132458) | Peatland microbial communities from SPRUCE experiment site at the Marcell Experimental Forest, Minnesota, USA - June2016WEW_4_10 | ecosystem: Environmental > Terrestrial > Soil >...
GCGGCAAAGGTGAAGACCCATCCCACCTTCAAGACCCCACGATGCCGAACCTTCCGCAACAGCGCGATCGTCTTCAGCCAGCCGAAGCACTCTTCCACGCGTTTCCTTTTCCTCTGACTGATGGCATATCCGGCGTGGTGCGTCGTACGAGCATCAATGGCACTCCCACCGGGTCGCTCCAGGTTCTGGGCAACGTGCGGCGTGACCTTTAAGTTTCTGCACTCGGCCACGAAGTCCGCCGTGTCATATCCCTTGTCGCCGCCCACCGTGACTTGTTTCGTGCCCGGAATCTGTTCCAGCATCACCAGCGCGGCATCGCGCTCTGCCGTTCCGTTGGCCTCGAACACCTCGGTGTTCACGATCAGGCCGTGGCGGTTCTCCACCAGCAGATTCCCGTTGTAACTCAGCTTCGCTTCTTTGCCCTTGCCTTTGCGTGCCATCTTCGCATCCGGGTCCGTCTTCGATGCGTGCGTCTGGTTCGACCGCTTCTCCCCGTGAAAGTCCACCGTCGCATTGCCAGGATCGTCCGGGGGAACGTCGTTCTTCGCATCCTTGCGTTGATAACTCTTCACACTCGCCCACGCTTCCAACAACGTTCCATCCATCGTGAAGTGTTCGTCCGAGAGCAGACTCCGCTCCCGCGCCTGCTGCAGTACGGCTTGGAAGAAGGCCTCGGCAATGTCCCCATCGAGCAGGCGCTCGCGGTTTTTGGTGAACACGGTCACATCCCAGATGGCATCGTCCATGTTCAAGCCCACGAACCAGCGGAACAGCAGGTTATAGTCGAGCTGTTCCATCAACAGTCGTTCGCTGCGCACCGAGTACAACGCTTGCAGCAGGAGCGCTCGCAACAACTTCTCCGGCGCAATCGAAGGGCGCCCCGTTTTGGCGTACAGCTTGTGGAATCGTGGTTGCAGTTCTCTTAATGCCTCATCGGTCATGACACGAAAAGGACGCAAGGGATGGTCTTGGGGTACTCGCTGCTCCGGGCTTACGTAGCTGAACACATCCAACTGTTGCTCGTCTTTTCCACGCATTCCTTCTTCTTATCAGGTTGTGCTGTGGAAACAAGAGAGTTTTGTGGTACTGCGTCCGCTTCTAATCGAGTTTTTCCGCAACCTGCTAGGGACAGTTCGATAGCACGCAAGATGGGAGTTACACGATCACCTTGGGTAAGTATCTTGATCATTTGAGCGTCAGTATAACCTGTTCGTCGCATCAGTAATTTAACAATGTGGTCCGAGATCTGGTGCTGGACTTCATTGAATGCCTTATACAATATGCTAGGATCCTGCAATTCTGCTGGAAACGCGCATTGGTTGTTGTCGTCAATCGAGGACCATGCGTATTCAGATAGGCGGACACGGGGTGGTATCATCGGAGCGTCTCTCCCGCTACTCTGTGAGCATGAGCCGCCCGTTTCGACGATTCGTTTTTGCTACGATTATTGCGCTGCTGGCCATTGTGCCCGGCCAACGCTCCACGGGACAGCAGTCAGATGCAGCATCGGCATCCGCTTCGGACATGTGGCTTGGTCCCGAAGTCACAGCGTCTCTCGATGCTTTGTTCGCAGTGCCGCAGGGATCTCCGGGCTATGCAGTCGCGGTCATAAAGGGTGATCGCTTTGTCTACAAGAGAGGCTTCGGGCTCGCGAATCTGGAAGACAATATTCCCATCACGCCGGAGACGTCGTTTCATCTCGCATCAGTATCTAAGCAGTTCACCGCTGCAGCTATCGCGCTTCTGATCCTTGACCACAAGATCGCGTTGAGTGACCCGGTTTCCAGGTACATCCCGGAGGCTGCAAAGTTCGGAGCCGACCTGCGAATCGAGCATCTTGTGTATATGACGAGCGGATTGCCGGACTACACTGATCTCCCGCGCGAGAGTGGTGTTCCGTGGATGACCTTCTATTACTTCACCCGCGATGAGGCCATTGCCACTGTACTGAAGTCCGGCAAGTTGGAGTTCGCTCCAGGCACACAGTGGGCCTACCGCAACATTAACTACATGCTACTGACGAAGATCGTAGAGGTGGTGAGCCGTGAGCCGTTCGCTGAATTCATGCAGGAACGCATTTTCCGCCCCTTGGGAATGATGCACACGGAGATCAACGACGACAGCACGGAAGTTATCCCGCATCGCGCCACTGGCTATGCCGCACGGCCAGACCCTCGTGTCACGAAAGAACTCGCCGCGGTGGGCATCCGTATCAAACCGGGCGATGGATGGGTACGGCTTGTCCGTGTTTCTCCACACTTCGGCGGAAGCGGTGTCTTCACATCGCTCAATGATCTTCTGCTATGGGACCAGAACTGGTACAGCGGCTCTTTGAAGGGAATGGAATTCACCGATCTCATGAACCGCCGTCAGAAGTTTCAACATGACAAGGACAATGACGCTTTCGGTCTTGTCTGGCGCACCCGTTACAGTCACCCCATGCTCGACTATTCCGGAGGCGACACCGATACTTCAACGTACATGGCCCGCTTTCCTGATCAACACTTGACCGTCATTTGCCTATCCAACATGCCTTTGGGAGACGCAGAGGGGAAAGCTGGAACACTCATGGGCGTACTTCACACTGCCGGGAAACTGTAGCGCGCCGCAAGTCCCGTGGAACGCCCATTGCACTTGGAGAGTCCTGGCTTCATGCTAAATCTCCAGTGCCGTATCGACAGTGATCCGCGTGCAGTGGTCACCAAAAAGGTCAGCTGCCCTTTACCGGCGCTGATTCGCAACAGGCAGTTTGAAAGCGGGAAGCCCTACCAGTCGAAGGGGAACGACGTTCTGCCCAAAATGGAATCGAAAAGGGGCTTGAAGATTCCGTCGCCGTTGGAGCTGTTTGTCATGATGAGGAGGCCGTCGCCATTACTGAAGCATATGCCCTGATGCCGCCATCCGTCATCATATCCACCTTTGAAGAAAGCATTTCCATAGGGAGAGGTGTACAGTCCCCAACCCAAACCGGCGCTCAATTGAATCGCGTCGTGTGCGGTCGTGGTCTCAGGGGCGAGCGACGGAAACTGGTGCGTAGAGTGGATCATCACCTGGGGCTTAAACATCTCTGCTGAAGTTTTTTGGGTCAGGATTCCGTAGCGCATAATCGCGCTCAAGAAGGTTGCGTAGTCGTGCAGTGTGGTCTGCATGGAGCCGACGGCGCCTGGTTTGGAACGCTTTTGCGGGCCAAGTGACTTCCCATGTTCGTCATATCCATTGGCAAAGTCGCTCTCGAACCGCGGCTCCCAAACCATGCTGGTCCGAGTCATCCCCAGAGGACCGAACAAATCTTCTTCCATCAGTGCAGTCAGCGATTTCCCGGTCACTGTCTCAACAACGAACTGCGCAAGCTGGAATCCCTCTCCACTGTAAGCGTAGCGCGTGCCCGGTTCGAAGTGAATCTTGAGCTTCTGGTCGTCCTCGAACCACCGAAAATTGGGAAAGCCGCTGGTGTGGCTCAGCAGAATTCGCAGGGTAAGCTTCTTGTACCGGTCGTCGCCCTGGAGGTCTGCATATTTCTCATACTCGGGGAGGGGCTTTGGCAGGTATCGCTGGATGGGCAGGTCGAGATCGAGGATGCCCTTCTGCACCAGTTGCATGACCACAATCGCAAAGGCAGCCTTGCTCATCGAAGCACCGGGCATTACTGAGTCCGGCGTAAGCGCCAAGCCTTTTTCGGTATCGCTCTGGCCATAGGCCTTGAGGTACGAGATCTCCCCATTGTGAAAGACCGCGATGCCTACGCCGGTGACGTTTGCACTCTTCATGAGTCGGGTCACCGTCGCGTCAACTTCCGTTGAAGTCAGACTGCTTCCATCGAGACGCAAAATAGTTGACGGCACCAAAGGTTGCTGCGCGGGCGCCGACGAGAATCCGAGCAGCAAGACGATTGCTGCCAGAGCGTTCCGTTGGATCACTGTTCCTCCATCCCGTGCGCAAGTCCAGCAAGGCTCACTGCAAGCTCATGACTTTCCAGCGTGGTCGCCGTATTCCCAGTCATAAGGTACTCCGGTCTCGCCGAGGATAAACCTGACCAGATCGGCGAAGCCTGCCTCGGAGCGAACATCGTTCGACAGGATCACGACGCAACGCTGACAGGCCTCGATGCATACCACGCTGTTGGCAGTCTGGCCGTCGTGACCGCCTTTGTAGAAGCCGCGCCCAAGCGGGCCGTCGAATACGACGACGCCCAGTCCGGCTTACAAATCCCTGCGCTGCTCACTCGCCGGCAGATCTGGGAGGAATAAGGGGAACTGATGGGCCGTGGTGATATGCAGTTGCGGTTTGGTCATCTCGGTGCGTGGCCGCACTCAGACCATCGCCGCTCACCAAGGCGGCAACGAATCTGGGCAGGTCGGAAATTGTGGTATCCATTGAGCCCGCCACGCGCACCTTGCTGCGCTTGTCATGTGCCTGCGGCTGGCCCTGATCGTTCCAACCATCGGCGACATTGGTGTCAAGACCCTCACGCCAGATCAGGCTTGTGCGGGTCATGCCTAGCCTGTCGAAGTTGGATTTGGTCAGCTCGCCGACATCGAGCCCCAACCCCTGTGCCTTGCGGCCGTGTTCGATGACGAATTGCAGAAGTATTAAACCTTCGCCCGAATAGCTGAAGCGCGTACCGGGTTCGAAATGGATCTGCAGCTTCTGGTTCGGGTCGACGAACCAGAAGTTGTTGAAGCCGGTGGAATGGGTTAAGGACATCCGCGGCGTGATCTTTTCCCAGCGCGAATCGTTGGCTAGATCCTTGTATGGCCCATACTTGTCAGGAAAAACCGGATCGGGTCCATAGCTCGGCAGCGGCTTGTCAAGATCGTCCTTGAGAGGTGTGTCGAGGTTGATCTTGCCCTGATCGACCAATTGCATCACCGTGTATGCAAACACCATCTTGGTGAGCGACGCGCCGTACATGACAGTGTCGGTGGTCAGCGGATCTCCCTGGGCGTTACGGATGCCGTACGCGTGAAAATAGCCGACCTTGCGTGATCGATGACCGCAACGGCCATGCCGTTGGCGTGGGTTTCGGTCATGATCTTATTCACTTCGGCGTCGACGGCGGGGCCGCCGGGAATCGTTTGCGCGAACGCCGCGACGGGAAGGTACAGAGAAGCTATAAGTACAACCAAAGGCTGAAGAGCCTTGACTCTCGTTTTCATGGAGCTCCTTCAACGGTAGATCGTACAGGCGATCTTTCCGCGAATCTGTATCATTTTGATCATGGTCGGATTACGTGTCGAACCCTCCCTGGGCACAGCTTCGGGTAGCCTGCTCTTCAATCTGAAACGTCTCATATTGCATCAGTGCCGAAACGTAGGTTGGATGTCTCCATCCAAGTTCCGCATCCATGTCCGATAACCCGGTCTTCATCAGCCGCCTGCACGGCGACTGTTACGGGGATGCTTTTCGCTCGCTCTGCAAGAAGGCTGGCGTTCCAACCGCGGATGTGCGCGGGAACATCACTTCAGTGAGTTTGCTACAGGACACGTCGTTTCGGTATGGTCGGCTACTCGGAAGTTGGCCCGAAACGGGCTTGGAGGAAATCAACTTCGATCTCCTCGAATCGGACTTCGGGGGATTAGTTTCCGGTTACCCGGTGATTCGACCGCGTCATCGCCGGCTTCCCCTTGACAGCCTAGGAGAGTGCTGTTATCGTTTCTCTCCTAGGCGTGCAAGGAGAGATCGTGGGAGAACAGATCGATTTGCTGCAAGGCACTCTCGACATGCTGATCCTCAAAGCTGTCTCGCTCGGTCCGCTGCATGGCTACGGGGTTTTGCTGCGCATCCAGCAGATTTCTGGCCAGCAGTTGGAGATTCAGCAGGGATCGTTGTACCCCGCGCTCTACCGGCTAGAACACCAGGGCGTGATCGCCAGCGAGTGGGGAGAATCCGATAACAGGCGCAAAGCGAAGTTCTATAGTCTGACTGCTGCGGGCCGCCGTCAACTCCACTCCGAGACTAAGAAATGGAATCGCATGGCCTCGCTGATCGCCAGCATTCTGCAAACCACGCCGGAGGAACTATGAGACTCTTTGCGCGCCTTAGGTCGTGGTTCAAATGGATCGCGAAGCCGCGGCAGCTCGAAAACGAAATGGAAGCGGAGGTACGCTTCCATCTTGAGAGCTACGCCGCAGACCTCGTCCGGCATGGCGTTCCCAAGCAGGAAGCATTGCGACGTGCGCGCGTCGAATTCGGCGGCATCGAATCGCACAAAGATGCAATGCGAGCATCGGTTGGGTTGCGTTTCTGGGGCGAACTATGCGCGGACATTCGCTATGGAGTGCGCATGTTGCGCAGGAATCCGAGCTTTACGACAATTGCGGTTGCATCACTCGCGCTGGGTATCGGAGCGAATACGGCAGTTTTCACTCTGGCTAAGGCCGCCCTGCTCGACACATTGTCTGTGTCGCATCCGGACCAGTTGCGGCTGCTGGCCTGGCCCCAGGACGACAAATCAGTCGTGGACAGTATGTGGGGAGACGGCTGCCCTGACGGCAAAGGGCACTTCGTCGTCGCCTCATTTTCGTATCCCGTGTACGAACAGTTGCGACAACAAAATCACGTGCTGGGCGAACTCTTCGCCTTCAAGGAACTTGGCGGTGGCCTCGACCGCCTGACCGCGACCATCGATAACCAGGCTGAGATTGTCACCGGCGAACTTGTCTCAGGCAACTATTTTCAAGGTTTCAGCGTCGGGACCGTCCTTGGCAGGCCGATTGAGCCAGCGGACGATGCTACGGCGGGCGGCGGTCCGGTTGCTGTTATCAGCGACGCTTTCTGGGCACGCCGTTTTGGCCGCTCGTCTGGCGTGATCGGCAAAGCTATAAAGCTCAATCTGGTTCCTATCACTATCGTTGGTGTCGCTCCCAGCGGCTTTACCGGCGCATCGCATGTGGAAGTTTCTCCCGACGTTTTTTTGCCGTTGACCATGCAACCGGTCATTGCTCCGAAGGGAGAGCACTCTCTTTTGAATGATCCGGAGATCTGGTGGGTGCAGGTGATGGGAAGGTTGCAGCCTGGCATCTCAGAAGACTCGGCGCGCGCTTCTCTGGCCGTGGCCCTCAGTCAGGCGGTTCAATCTACGATGACCGTTCCCAAGGGCGCGACCCTGCCATCGTTGACCCTCATCCTCGGCAATCGAGGCTGGCTGAATTATGCGGACCGCCAACTGGAACAGCCGAGCTCCATTCTGTTGGCGCTCACGGGCCTTGTGCTTCTGCTAGCCTGCGCCAATATCGCCAACCTGCTGCTGGCTCGTTCCGTACGGCGAGAGCGGGAGATGAGCGTGCGCCTGGCTCTGGGAGCGGGAAGAGGGCGCATCGTCCGCCAGATGCTTACCGAAAGTCTCATCCTATCGATGCTGGGTGGATGCGCGGGCCTGATCATCGGCTATCTGGGTCGAGACGCTATTCCGCGGCTGTTGTCCTCCAAGTGGGATGTGGCTCCAATCAGTGGCCGCTTCGACTGGAGCGTCTTCGCCTTTACACTGATGATCTCGCTGATCAGCGGGCTTCTGTTCGGAGTGGGACCAGCATGGCAAGCCACCCGATCAATCGTCAACGCAGACTTAAAGGAGAATACGACAACCCATACCCGGCGGAGAGGATTCGCCGCCAAGGCACTGGTGGCCATTCAGGTAGCCCTGTGCATGCTGCTGCTGGTCGGGGCTGGGCTCTTTGTCCGGACGCTGGTGAATCTCAACGCTACCGATACGGGTTTCCAGCCGAATGGTTTACTGCTGTTCGCGATTAACCCGCCGACGCTGCGCTATCCGGCGCCGAAAAATATCGACCTCCTGCACGAAATAGAGGAGAAGATCGCGCCGTTGCCAGGGGTCGCGTCGGTCGCGCTTTCGGCGGAGCCACTCCTGGCGCAAACGGCGTCAAACGACGGCTTCTTTCCGGATGGTCAGCCCCGCAAACCTGGTCGCGAGCAGCTCGTTCTGTCGAATTCCGTCGGCCAGAATTTCTTTGCGACGATGGGCATACCAGTCTTGTATGGCCGTGCTTTCGATTTTCGTGATACACCAACTTCCGCCAAAGTCGCGATCATCAATCTGGCCCTTGCCCGCAAAGAGTTCGCGGGGATGAATCCCATCGGCAAGACGTTCAAGACCGAAGAGGAAGACAGGTACGAGATTGTCGGAGTCAGCGCCGATGCGAAATACACGGACCTGCGAGACGATTCGCCCCCAACTTTCTACCTCTTGTACCGGCAACAGAAAGACGCTCGCGACGGCATGACGTTTGAGGTCCGAACGAAGGGTGATCCTGGAGTCCTCGTCGGTTCGATTCGCTCTGCAGTCCAGTGGGTGGACAAGGACCTGCCCTTGATCGATATGCGAACACAGACTGACCAGATCAAGGCCAGCATTGCGCCAGAGCGGATCTTCGCAGCGGTGACCGCTGGATTCGGCGTGCTTGCCCTCATCCTTGCCATGATCGGCGTTTACGGCATCATGGCCTGCTCGATCGAGCGCCGCGTCAATGAGATTGGCATTCGCATGGCTCTCGGAGCGCAAGCGAGCCAGGTGCTTGGAATGGTACTTCGCGAAACCGCATGGCTCGCTGCGATTGGTATTGGCGCAGGACTTGTCGCTGCGCTGCTGCTTACGCGGTTTCTCGCTTCGATGCTATTTGGGCTGAAGCCGACCGACCCAGCCACCCTGACAGCAGCCGCGTTGCTGCTGTTTGCTATTGCGGTACTGGCGGGATGGAGACCGGCGAACCGTGCGTCTCTAATCCAACCGATGCAGGCGTTGCGTCACGAATGAGATAGCTTCCTCGGGCCGTGCGGGGCCGGTCGAAGATTTTTCGGCGCGCTCCATTTGGCATGCGAGGCCCGGCGGTTTTACTAAACCCGCACGTTTCGTTTCATGGTTTTAGATAGCCTGTGAGGCGACGTGCCACTCAAGGGAGGATTGCTGAAAGCGTATGCTCCGACTTCCATTCAGACTATTAAGTACCGTTCTCGCGGCATCTCTACTTCCAACATTCGTGGGCGCCGAGATTGTTTATAAAGTCGCTCCGTCGGTTGCTCGCGACCATTTGTCGATCGAGATGGATTTCGACGTGTCCGCTCCGACGGTCGAGCTGCAGATGCCCAGTTGGTTGGGAGTCTACTCTCTACAAGATTCATGGGAGACCCTGCACGACGTAACGGCAGCCGACGAAGGTGGAAACAGCTTGCCGGTTCTTCATGCCAGGGGAGACACGTGGACCATTTCTACCGCTGGCCACAAACGGATCATCGTCCGATACGACCGACCGATCCCTCGGCCAAGGTTCGACGCGGATCAGACCGCATCGGACGCGGACACGGTGCACTACGGATTTCAGCCGATCTATCTCTATGTCGTCGGTCGAAAGAATGAGCCTTGCATTCTCGAACTGGTGGTCCCCGCCGAATGGAAGATCGCCGTCGGTCTCATGGCGGCTCAAGAACGTGACGGGCATCCACGCTTTCTTGCGAAGAGCTACGACATGCTCGTCGACAACCCGGTGACCATGGGGAGCTATCTGGAGGAGCGATATCAGGAATATGGAAAAGAGCACATCGTCACTCTTCGCGGGCCTGCCAAGAACTGGGTGGACCGGCAGAAGACACTGCAGATGGCGCGTTTTGTGACTCAGATTGAGGGCGACTTTTTTGGGGAAGTCCCCTACGACCTGTACGTCTGGCATTTTTGGGTGTACGAAGGCGCGAGCCTGGCAGGCGGCACCGAGCATGCGAGCAGCACGGAGATGCACCTCTCCACCGAAGAAGGACTGCGCGTGCTGCAGGGAATGGCGCACGAATTTTTCCATCTTTGGAATGTCAAACGGATTCGCGCCAAGCCGCTGGGACCGTTTGACTACACCCAGCTTCCTCATACCGGCGCGCTCTGGTGGCTGGAAGGCGTCACCGACTACTACTCCATGCTGCTGCCATACCGCTATGGGGCATGGAATCGCGACTTGTTTCTGGACGATGCCGTGGACCAGATCCACGAGGTGCGCGAAAACTCGGCACGGTTTGAGGTGAGCCCGTACGACTCCAGCTACAGGATCTCAAAGGAGAACGGCAATAACTACAAAGTCGACTACTATCCGACCGGATGGGTCCTCGGAATGTTGTTTGACATCGAGCTTCGGGTACGCACCAACGGCAAACATTCGCTGGATGACGTGGAGCTTGCGCTCTGGAACCTGTGCAAGAACGACCAGCCCGGCTTTGACGAGGACGAGATTCGACGGCAATTGGTTCGCTTCGGCGGACTGGATATGGGCCCTCTATATGATCAATGGGTCCTCAAACCCGGAGACTTACCCATCGAGCAGGAGTTAGGTAGGATCGGTCTTGGTCTGGTTGAACAAACCCCGGCAGAACAAAAAAAACGCGGGAGCAACCAGACCGTTTCCATTCAAGAGCGTCCCGACATCACCCATGCTCAACGAATGTTACTCGACGAATGGTTGCGGTCTCAGGTATCCGAAAGCATGCCTCCTCCGCATGATCCGCCGACTCCCTTAGCCGCCATCAAAATCGATCCCAAATCGTATGATGACTACACAGGACGCTATGAACTAGCGAACGGCGTCCTATTCAATGTGACGAGTGATGGGCAGGTGCTCTCGGCTGGCTTCCCTGACAGTGGCGGAGCAGAACTCACGCCCATTTCCTCGGAGACATTTTCTTATGCGCGGCGGAATGCGCAGGTCTCGTTCCTCCGGGACAGTCTGGGACAAGTGACAGGCATTCTCTGGAAACAGAACGACCTCCGACGAACCGTGCCGCGCGTCGGGCCTTTCATTCATTCCATCCCCGCTCAGCCCGACCCCGATGTCGCTTTTAGTCAGCGTGTGCGAGCGGTCATGGACGCGCTGTCCCAAGGCGTCCATCTCGACGTGAAAACGCCTGGTTTGGCACCCGGAGCGTTGCAGGATTACTCCTCCTCAGGGCCAGTCCATCACCTGATCGGCATTCGCTTGTTGGATTACATCGCTACCCAAAATGTCGGCGGACGCAACATCGAAAGGCATCATGGAAAGGTAAATCGCATTGTCTACTACAAGATGGTCACCGGAAAGGCCACCGAATACTTGATGGTCTATCTCACGGCGGATGACTTGGTCACCGACTTTGACTACTTCGACGACTAGACTGCTGAACTGGAACAATGTCCTAGTGTAGGGATGGGGCCGTGAGTGCGAGGGGTGAATTA
>Ga0187847_10003895_pt1 | contig 11196 bp, 7 predicted proteins | sample June2016WEW_4_10_FD_132458 | JGI IMG/M metagenome (GOLD analysis project Ga0187847, IMG submission 132458) | Peatland microbial communities from SPRUCE experiment site at the Marcell Experimental Forest, Minnesota, USA - June2016WEW_4_10 | ecosystem: Environmental > Terrestrial > Soil > Wetlands...
GCTGGACTTCTGCGCCACCGTCAACAGATGACTCTCGCGCGTGTCCGCATCTGCCAGCCAGAGTTCGGTCTCGAACGAATTCGCTTCCCAGTTGGTGCGGGACTGTTCGTAGACCACGCGGCGCCCGTCGGGAGAAATCTGCGGCGCGCCCACGCTGCGAAGCTCCAGCGACTGATCGATGGTCGGAGTTCTGGTTGGGACCGCCGTCTGCGAAAGAGCGCAGCAGACGCAACCGAGCAGCGCCGTGGTGAGCCTGGAGAAAAACGCGGTGGAACAGTTCAAGTGCACGCTCCTTGCTGTGGACTGCCGGGAATTATATCGCAAGCGCGCCAGCGGGCCCGTCCGGCTGTTCATCTTCGCGGTGAGGATCACGCAGTTCGCTGCGAAGCGCCGGCCCCATCGGCCGGTAGTTTCAGAAACGCCAGGCTCAGAACCGGAGGATGCGCCCGGCCGCGTGCGGGTGGATCAGGGCCGCGTACATACCCACCATTTCTGCAGACCTGGCCGCGAAGGAAACGGTCAGCGCGAGCGGGAACAAAAGGGCAGCCCGGATGCCGCCCACTCCCACCACCCGGCAATAACGAAACCAGTGCCGCGCATCGCTGCACAGCAAGCCCATTCTTAGAACGATAGGCTCGATCAGCTTCATTCTCTCCAGGATTCGGATGCGAGGCCACGCCGGGTCCGCGGCCCTGCCCATATAGGTTTCCCAGCCGCGCCGAAAATGGACGCGGAGCCACCAGCGGAATCGCATGGCGTGCGCCACTTTTTGCATCGGCTGGTACTCCACCCTCGCTCCGGCGCGCACCAGCTCGAAGTACAGGAGCGAAGAAACGAACGATCGCTCCATTCGCCGATAGGGGTGCTGCAGACACACTTCGCGCCGCATGCCGACGTTGTGGCTCAGCAGAGAGTTGGCCCTAGGCGGCTCACGGCGGCTGGTATTGGCGAGCACGAAGCCCCACGTGGGCAGCGCGGCGGTCAGCATCCATGGCGAATCCGGACCGAACCGCCTGGTGCGATACTGCGAGGGTCCGACCACCACGTCCGCGCCATTCTCAATTCCCGCCACAATGGCCGACAACCAGCCTGGGGCGGGACGAATATCAGAGTCGGTGAACGCGACGATATCACCCACCGCGAGCGCCGCAGCCTTGTTCTTGAGTTGGTAGTAGTGGGTGTTTTCCGCATCCGCCGTAACCAGCCTGACTTGCGAAAAGTGCTTCCAGGCCGGATGCGACCCCCCGATATTGTCGATCTGTCCGGCACTGCCAATGAAGATCAGCTCCACTTGTTCGAGCGGAAAACCCTGTTCGAACAGCGCGTCCACGGTGTCAGAATGGAACGCCAGCGCGTTGTGTTCCTCGTTGTACGCTTCGATGATGATCGACACCAGGGGCTTCATAGAAGTGATTCCGCTATGGCGGGCGCGGCCGGGCGGGCGCAGAGCGACTCATACAAACGCACAAAATGATCGGCAAAGCCGTCCTCGGTCAAATACCGCATCGCAAATTCGCGCCCGCTCGCTCCGATCCGGTCGGCGCGCTCCGGGTCCCCGAGGAGGCTCAGCAGAGCGTCGGACAAACCCACCGGGTCTGATGGCGGGATCAGCACTCCGGTCTCGCCGTCCCGAATGAGCTCGGCCAGACCGCCCGTATTACTGGCAATCACCGCGGTCCCACGCATCATGGCTTCCGCGGCGACAATGCCGAAGGGCTCCTCCCAGCGGGAAGGCACCACCTGAACCCAAGCCTCCGCAAAATGTTCCTCCAGCCGCTGCCGGGAAAGGTGGCCCAGCAGGGTGACGGCGCCGCTTAGGCCGAGTTGTTCAATCTTAGAAACAATACGGGGTCGTTCCGGCCCATCGCCTGCAATGAGAAGCCTGGCTTTCGGCATCTGAGCGGCGACTCGTGCAAAGGCTTCGATCAGGACGTCAGCCCCCTTCTCCGGCACCAGCCTCCCCGCAAACGCGATGGTGGGCGGATAGTTGAGGGGCCGTCGTGCCGCTGTGACCGGAACCCCGTTCCAGATCACTTCCGACGTCCGCATGCCTTCTGCCTCCAGGCGGCGCTTGGTAGCGTGACTGTTTGCGACCACGAGGTTAAACGCGCCGCACCACCGGCGCCACAGTTTGAGTTGGGTCATCAGGAAGGGCCAGGCGTACAGCGGCAGGCAGCGGTTTCTCAGACAAGCCAGGCCCGCCGTTTCGCGGCAGCTGGTGAAGTCGGGCAACATCTTCGTTCCAATCGGACAGATGCTCCGGTACCAGGCGACATGAAAAATGGCGGGGACATTTTCGAGGAGCGGCAGGATGAGAGGCGAGAGTTGGCCCAGCAGGAGCCGGACGTGAACCACCTCGGGCCGGAAATCCCGCAGCACGCGATTGAGGCTCAGGTAGGCCGAAGGGTTGGCGACCTGGATGAAGCCGCGGAGTTCGGATGCAATTCCGAAACACTCATAATCGGCCTGGCCAGGGGCTCCCATGGGCCTCGCGGAGCTTGCAAAGAGGCGTGCGTCGTGGCCGCGGCGCCGCAAGAGATCGCGCAACGCCAGGACCATGAGTTCAGCCCCGCCGGTGGGCGTGGCGTAGTCGGTAGCCAACAGGATTCGCATCAGGCCGCCGGCTCGCCGGGCATGCGCAATTCTGAGGACGCGGTGGGCGCTGGAGTCGTCAGGGTCGATCGACCTTTCTGGTCCGGTCCGGCGCCGGCAGGCATGACCACTGTCCGGATGCCGTTCGCGCCCGAGAGAAAAGGATCAGGCTCCGCAACACGCACTCCGGAGAGTTAATCACCCGCTCGATCCCCTTTATGAGAGTCTACCTCCCCTGCAGCCGCGCCGTCAGGCGCGAACCCTGGATTCGCCATTCGCGAGCTACGGTCCACGAAAATGGTATAGATCCTGGCTCCGCACATCCAAGCCCATGAGCCTCAGGTACATGAACAACTGGTGTTTGTGGTTGATCAGGTGCTCCATGTTGCCCAGCAGCAGTGTCAGGATGGACTCGCCGCTGCTGACGAACGCCGTAGGCACCAGCCGGCCGAGATCCGCGTCCGTGAGCAGCGCGAACCCCTCGGCGATGCATGCGCGGTATTGCCCGATGCGCTTCCTGGCGGCGTCTCTGCTGCACCTGCAATTCACCGGCAGCTCGCGCAATTGATCGAAGTGCGGGAGGTGGTCGGGGTGAGCCGCGTAGAGCGCTGCGCAGAATCCCGCCAGGCACTCCAACAGGTGGCCGAAAAGCACTCCGGGTGGCCAGGCGCCGGGAACCGGCGGGGACCAGTCCAGTTGTTCGGCCGGCAGGGCACTAATCAAGTGATCGGTCCGCTCGATCTGCTCGAGGATTTTGGACAGAAGGGCGTTACATAGCAACTGATCCATCTTTACGCTTCCTCAACCATCCGGAATCCACCGCACCGCTCGCGCGGCGTGCAGCCGCCGCGCCGCGTCCGCTTAAGCGCCGTACCTGGCATCCGCGCGGGCTTTGGCTTTGGCGGCTTCTTCTTCCCGGTTCTTCGGCGGCGCAGCGGTTTCGAGCGAGCGGAGGAAGCGAGACGAGATTCCGGCAATCTCATCGACCGCGGAGCGGAACGAGTCTTCGTTTGCCTTCGACGGTTTGTTAAACCCGCTGATCTTTCTCACGAACTGGAGCGAAGCAGCCAGGATTTCTTCGTCTGTGACCGGCGGATCGAAGTTGAAGAGGGTTTTGATATTCCTGCACATTTGCTTGCCTTCACGGTAGCAGAGTGTTCCGGAGACAGAAAAACCGGGGACATACAGCGTAATACGCCGGGCACTGGAGGCTTCTGGCTCGGGCGCCATAGTTTGATCGAAGCCTCGCCTGCGGAGGTGGCGTTACTCACTGCCCGCGCGATTGGGCGGCACTCAGAACGACAGCCTGGCGCTCAACTGGAATTCGCGCCCGGGAGTCGAAGCTTCCGTGATGGTGCCGAATTGGGGCGTGTTCACGAAGCGATTGGGCGTGCCCCAGTTCGAATGATTCAGCGCGTTGAACGTCTCGCCGCGAAGCTCGGCGTGCATCCGCTCCGTGAAGGCGAAGGCGCGCACCAGCGCGAGATCCACGGTCTGCATGCCGGGCCCGTAGACGGTGTTGCGTCCCAGGTTGCCGAAGGTGTAGGCGGCGGGAGTGGCGAACGCATCCGGATTGAACCACGCCGCCGTCGTGCCCGTGCCCGCGCCGAAAACCGGCTGTCCGGTGTAGTTTGCGCGAATCGCGTTCTCGCCGACCAGCGTGCCCGTGTTGGCGGTATCGCCGAATACCGATATCGTAAACGGCATTCCGGACTGCACCTGATAAATTGAGGAAAGCTTCCAGTTGCGCGTGATGGACCGTGTCCAGTTGCTCACTGTCAACGGATGTATATCGTACACCGCGCTCAGCGAGAGGCGCTGGCGGACATCGCACGACGGCCCTTTCTCCGCTTCCAGGTCGTTGTCGTTCTGCGGGATCGCGGATTCGAACATGGGCGACCGAAAGTCCGGAGCATTGGAAAGGTTCTTCGCAAAAGTGTAATTGACCAGCAGGCTCAGACTATGCGCATACCGGCGCCTCAAATTGACGTAACCGGCGTCATACCAGCTTCGGGCGGTGTTCTGCAGCAGGTTCACCGAGCTCACCGGGAAAGTCATGCTTTTGACCGCGATGTTTGACGGCAGCACGGTGCCGTTGACGAAGGTTGCGTCCTGATAGGGCCGGCGGGCTTGCAGGGCGCCCGGCACCGGAAGTGCGTTATTGATGAGGTCTGCGCGTTGCAGATGGAAGCCGCGCTCACCGTGATAGCCGGCCTCTAGTGTGGTGTTGCGGCCCAGAGTTTTTTGCAGGGACGTACTCCACTGCTGCACGTATTGCGACGGCGCGTGCGGATCGAAGGCGGAGAAACTCACTGTCGTCTGACCCAGCACCGGCTGCGGGAAGTTAAACCCGGTGATCTGCGGCGTGAAGTTATTACTCTGCTGGGTGATCGGAAACAGCACGGGCACATTGTGCAGCTCGTTGCACCACGTGTTCATGTCGACCGGAGTGTAAAAGATCCCGTAGGCGGCGCGGAGCACAATGCCGCTTTGTTCGAAGTGATGGGCAATGCCAAGGCGCGGCGCAAAGCGCAGCTTGTTCGTGTACATCAGGCCGCGCGGCATTCCGTCCTGACCGCCGATGAATGCCATCAACTGGCCATTCTCGACCGCCAGATTGCTCCAAGGCTGCTTGGTATCCGCGAGCGGCGTTTCCAATTCATAACGCAAACCGAAGTCGAGGGTGGTGGTCGGCGTCAGCCGCCAGGTATCCTGGGCGAAGGCATTCGCGGACCAGTTACGCAGGTTCATGCTGGGCACGCCGGCCTGAACCTGGCGCGACGCGGGAAGGCCCAGCAGGAAACTCGCCAGGGCGGAACCCGTGCCGTCGTTGTTTTCCGTTTCCGTGGTGAATCCGGGAGTGAATTGATAGTAGCCGCGGCTCTGCACCAGCGCCCACATCGGCCAGATCACCCGCCGGCCGCTGGCGCCGAACTTCAGGCTGTGACGGCCGCTTTGCCAGCTCAGCGTTTCGCGAGCCTCCACGGTGGTGTTCCACTGATCCATGGGTGTGGCCTGCCAGGAGTCTCCGAACGGCGAGTACCCTTGCACATTGAAGTAGGGCGCTCCCCATCCTTTCTGGCCGCCGAAGTTGGTTCCGGTAATTCCCAGTGCGTCGACGATGTCGTCAATTCCGTTGTCCTGCGACCAGTGCGACATGGCCAGGCGGGAAACCCCGACCGAAGCCGTATTCACCATAGTGGGCGAGATCACTTTTGTCCACACGATTGCGCCGTTCTGCGATGCATTGTCGAAGTTGAAGCCGTAACCGGGCAGATTTTGCGGCGTGAATCCCTGCTCATTGCTGGACGAGAAACGCACGTTGAGCGTATCGCTGCCAAGCATCCGGTCCACACGGATGGTGCCCTGGTTATTTCGCTCCTGTGCGTCGCGGACGTCCAGCAGGTTGTTGGAATCCAGGCCGGCGCCGAAGACCGTGGGTGCGCCGTTCATAGTCATGCCGAGCCCCATGTCTCCCGTCGTGTTGGGACGCGGCACGTAACTCTTCAGCATGAGGAGGGCCGCGGAATTGATCCGGTCGGCCGGAATAATGTTACCGGGAAACTGGGCGCGCAGAGCCTGCGGATTGCTCGCGCTCACTGGAAGCGCCGGGTTGTAATTCGGATTTGTATAAGTGCTGGAAGGATCGAAGATGGCGACTCCGCTGCCGCTGAAGTTGCCGGTGGCTTCCGACCCGGTGGGCACGGTGTCCATCGCGGTCTGCGCCTGGGTCTGCCGGTAACCTTCATAGTTGGCAAAGAAGAACGTGTTCTTTCCGAAAATCGGGCCGCCCAGAGCGCCGCCATAGTTGTTCTGTACCAGATGGTCGTTGCCCGGCAACTCGTTCCACGTGCGCGCGTCGAGTGCGTTATTGCGCAGAAACTCATACACGGTTCCATGAAACTCCGTGGTGCCCTGGCGAGTGATGACGTTGATCTGACCGCCGCCGGCACCGCCGAGTTCCGCCGAATAACTGCCGGTCTGAACCTGAAACTCCTGCACAGCATCGGGCGACAAGCTAAGGTTCATCGCATTGAAGGTAGGGTCCGTGTTGGTTACGCCGTCCAGAAGAAAATAGTTGGCATTGGGACGGTTGCCGCCGATGGTAATAGCGGAGCGCTGGCCGGGACGCCAGTACAGCGGGCTCATGTCGCCGGTCTGAGCGCCATGGCCGATGTGCGCGTCCGGAACGGTCAATGCCAGGTCGATCAACATGCGGCCGTTCAGCGGCAGTTCCTCGATCGACTTGGGCTCGACCACCTCGCCCAGGCTGACGTCCTGGGTTCGCAGCATGTCGGCTGACTCGACAATCTCCACGGTTTCGCGTTTCTCGCCAATCGCGAGCGCCAGATCCAATGCCATATGCTGGCCGACTTCGAGCAACACGTCGCGGGTCTGTTCGGCAAATCCGGGCGCGGAGACCCGAACCGAATAGCCGCCCGGAAGCAGATTCGGGAGTTCGAACAGCCCCTCGCCATTTGTGACTGCCAGGCGGACCGCGCCGGTCGCTTTGGCCGTTACCGTGATATGGGTGCCGGAAACGGGCGCCTGCGATGGGTCCTGAATCCTTCCACTTAACGTCGCGAAGTTACTCTGCGCGCAAAGAGCCGCGCAAACCGCGACTATGGCTGCCAAGAGCTTGAACATGGATAGGTCCTCATTTCGGTCGCTGAGTCCCCGCAATGACTCGCTTGGCGAACACACGAATCCCGCGTCACCGCAGAGGGCGTTGCGCCGGTTTTACTGTTCCGTACTGATGAGAGCGAGACTGTAAGCCGGCGCGGAAGCGTTCAACGTGACTCGGTCGAACCGAAAACGCGATCGACGAGCCGCCGCCTGCCCGGCAGGTTATTGAAGAGTATCGTATCCGTAATTACGATTCGCTTCAATAATAGGAATGGATTAGAGCGGCCGCTCTATTTCTTCTGTGCCCGCAGCCAGGCTTCCAGAACCTTGATTTCTTCCGGAGTGATGGCCGGCGCAGCTTTCTTGACCATTACCAGGAACCAGTCGATCTCCTCCGGCTGGACGGGATGGCCGATGTTGCTGCCGCCGGCATCTCCCTTCCCCGGCCGGATGGAGTTGACGATGGTCTCGCCCTTCTGGTTGAGAAACGCGAAGAACGGCACACTGGCGTCTTTCCCGCCGGTCTGAGCGCGCACCTCGTCGCCGCCCGGCGTGTTCAGCGATTGCTTGTCTTTCTGCTCCAGCACATCCAGGCGGGCTAGCACGAAATACTTGTCGATGATGGGCTTGACTTCCCGCGTCTCGAGAAACTGATCGAGCTTCCTGCACCAGCCGCACCAGGAGGCGTGAAAGATGAGGAAGATCCTCTTATGTTCCGCCGCGGCAGTATTCTGCGCCGATTCCATGATCACGGAAGCCGCCGGCGGCGTTTCGGCCGTCAGCAACAAGAAACTGGCCAGGAGGCCGCCCGTCAGGCAAGAGAACGCGGTGCGCCGCATGGCAATGATTATAGGCAAGACATCGGTTGGCGGCCAGAGCGCCAATTCCTCGCGGACGGGAGAGCGCTACTCCTCGCGCAGTGCGGCCGAGGGGTCCAGCGCAGCGGCGCGGCGAGCGGGCACCCAGGTCGCCGCCGCGGCGATCACAAAGAACAATGCTGCTGTGCCCGCAAAGGTAAGAGGATCAGTGGGCCTCGTTCCGACCAGCATGCTGGTCAGCGCCCTGGTTAACGCCAGCGCCGCGACGAATCCTACCGCGATTCCGATCGCACTGAGCCGCAGGCCGTATCCGATCATCAGGCCGAAGATCCCCCCGGGCGCCGCGCCGAGCGCCATCCGTACGCCGATTTCGGCGGTGCGCTGGCGGACCACGGTGGAGAGTACGCCATAAAGCCCGACGCCCGCCAGCAGCGCGGCGATGGCGCCGAACGCCGCAATCAGCAGGAGTGAAAACCGCATGCCGGTTTGCGCGCGAGCCACCACGGAGTCCATGGAGCGCACGTCGGTCAGCAGCATGCCGCGGTCAAACTTCGCCATCTCCCTGCGGATTACGGCCGCGTACTGCGCCGGGTCGCCTTGCGTGCGTACCGCCCACTGCTGGATTTGCTGATGCGTGAAATATCCGTCGGTAACGTACATCTGCTCGCGGCCGGGTTCGGCCAGCGAGGTGAGCCGCTGGTGCCCGACCACGCCGACAATCTCGTACCAGACGGACGTGGGAGTGTTCATGCGGCTGAGGATTCGCTGCCCCACCGCGCCGCCGTGGGGAAACGCTTTCGCCGCCAGCGCCTGGTCCACAATGACGTGCCGGATCTGCGGATTGTTGTCCGCTTCGTTGAACGCGCGGCCCTCCAGCAGCGGCGTGCGCATGGTGTCGAAATAACCGGGAAGCACGATCTGCGTATCCGCCGCCTGAAATCTTCTGAAATCATTCAGCGCGTCTTCTTTGCCCCAGCGGTACGGGAAGAACGAGCCGCTCAGCGGCAAAATATTGGCCGCCGTCACGCTCTTCACCCCCGGAATGGCAGCCAGGGCGGATTGCATCTGCCGCACCAGCGCGCCGCGCTCATCGGACAAACGGCCCTGCTTGCCGCCCATGGTGCGGAAGGTCATCAGGCCGTGCGGATCGAAGCCCGGATCAATCCGCTGCAGAGCCCGAAAACTGCGGAACATCAGGCCGGAGCCCGCCAGGAGAACGAAACACAACGCCACCTCCGCCACGACCACTCCGTTGCGCAGCAGCGAGCCGCCGCTCAGTCCGCTGTTTCGCCCACTGGCGCGCAGTACCTGCCCTACATCCGGGCGCGCCGCGCGCATGGCTGGCGCCAGGCCAAACAGCACCGCCGCTGCCAGCCCCGCGCACATGCTGAAGGCGAGCACCGTGGAATCGATGCGGGCAGCGTCCAGCCGGGGCAGATTGGCCGGCGCGATCGCCAGCAGGTCGTGAACCCCCACCCACGCCAGTCCGAATCCCAACAGTGAGCCGATCGCCGACACCAGCAGCGCTTCGGCCAGCATCTGCCGCGCCAGCCGCCACCAGTTCGCGCCGAGCGCGGTGCGCACCGCCAAGTCCCGTCCGCGCGCCGAGGCGCGCACCAGGAACAGATTCGCGACATTGGAACAAGCGATCAGCAGTAAAAAGACCACCGCTCCCATGAGCGCCAGAATCGCCGGCCGCACCTGCGCTACCAGGTATCGCTGCATCGGCTCAAGACGAAATTGAAGCCCCGCGCCGCGATAGGCAGGCTCGAGGGCGCGGCTTTGTGCCGCTACCGCGTCCGCCTGGGATTGCGCCCTTTGCAGGGTTGCGCCGGGCCGCAGTCTGCCAATCAGGCGCAGATAAATGCCGACCCGCGGCGCGCCATACGACAGCCGCAGCGCCAGGTACAGATCGGGCCGCCTCTCGATGTCCTTATCCGGCCGGAACAGCAACTCGAAGCCGCGCTGGAGCACGCCGACCAGAATGGGGCCGTTTCTCCCAAGTGGCTGTCCCAGCTTCGCCGGATTGCCGCCGAATATTCGCTGGAAGAATTCCTGGCTGACGATGGCGTACGTCGGCAGGCGCCGGTCGGGCGGCGGTGGAGCGCCATCCTCACTGTTGGGCTGCGCCTGGCCGTCGCTGTCCATAAAGTCGCGGCCGAGCACAACGCGCGCTCCCAACACCCGAAACAGGTTCGGCGTGACCTCAGCGTAAGCGATTTCTTCCGGGGTGCCGTCGCCGTGCAGGAACGTATCGCGGCCAGTGTCGAGCGCAGCTACATCTTCCAGCGTCGCGCTGGCGTGGTCGCGCAGGTCCATGTAATCGGGGCCGGACCAGAGATGGTCGGAGACGTTTCTGGTCTTCAGGTCGGCGCAGGGATAGATGAGGCGCCCGGGGTTCTTATACGGCAGGGGCCGAAGCAGCACCGCATCCGCCACGCTGAAGATGGCGGTGCTGGCGCCGACGCCTAGCGCGAGCGTGAGCACGGCGGCAACGGTGAAAGCCGGGCTGCTTCGCAGCGTGCGAGCGGCGTAGACAAAGTCCCTCAGCATCCCAGACCCCGGTACGATTATACAGAGCTGGAGGCCCTGCCATAGCTGCATTTGGGCCGAACACCGGCCCTCGATTCACCATGTTATAGTCTGGCCATGATCTCGGACCACGCTGTTTCCCGCCGTTCTTTTCTTGCCGCCACCGGGGCTGCCGGCCTGGCGTTCGCCGCACCCGGTTCGGCCATCCCGGTTGGACTGGAGATGTATTCGGTTCGCGATGAGTTGGCCAAGGATTTGCCCGGCACCGTGCGCGAGGTCGCCCGAGCCGGCTACCAGGTGGTCGAGTTTTACGCGCCCTATTACAAATGGACCACCGACTACGCGAAGGAGGTGCGCAAGATGACGGACAACCTAGGCATCAAGTGCAACTCCACCCACAATGGCGGCGAGTCGTTCACCGCCGACGGCCTGAGCAAAGCAATTGAGCTCAACCAGATTCTGGGCGCGAAGTACATAATCTGGGCCAGCGCCGGCAATCCCAAGAACCTGGATGGCTGGAAAGCCGTCGCCGAAAAGCTGAGTGCGACCTCCGAAAAACTGAAGCCGCTCGGCATGGCCACCGGCTATCACAATCATCAACTGGAATTCACGCCGCTGGAAGGCAAGC
>Ga0187847_10003896_pt1 | contig 11193 bp, 6 predicted proteins | sample June2016WEW_4_10_FD_132458 | JGI IMG/M metagenome (GOLD analysis project Ga0187847, IMG submission 132458) | Peatland microbial communities from SPRUCE experiment site at the Marcell Experimental Forest, Minnesota, USA - June2016WEW_4_10 | ecosystem: Environmental > Terrestrial > Soil > Wetlands...
ACTGTCACGTCCGGTTCTTAGGGGAGGGAGCGGCAGCAATGCCGTTCCCTTACCCGACCCCGCATGGATGGGGAGCGGAAAAACGCCGGTAAGTTCGGCGGTTGCAGCGAGGGAAGGGCGGAGCATCCTTCCCTTCAAGGGAGGCTCTTACGGACAGAGGATTTCACGGCGAGAAGCGGCGATAGGAATATTGAGCACATGGATGGCGATTCGCGAGATCTACAAATCAATTCGGGTGTAACGAGGGTTTCCCAGGACCTGTTCTCTCGCCGGGTTTCGTCTGAGCCGTGAATTCACACAGCCGGGGAATCGATACCGTCTGGAGAAGGATCCGCTAAGAAAGTTGTTTTCTTGACAGCTCTGCTAAAAGGTGCTGACAATGAGGGGGAGATTCCGTCCAATTTAACGAGTCTGAAATAGCCGAGTCAAGGAGGTGTCACGTATGATTTCTTCACTATGCCTTCGCCGCGCTTCGTTTGCCGGGTTTGCGCTCCTTTTGGCGGGACTCCATTCGATCGCCTCAGCTCAGACCTTTCAAGCAAGACTGAGCGGTGACGGATCAATTGAGAGCAGGTTGAACGTCAACGCCTTGAATTCCCAAACCCTCAGTCCATCCTCACTCAGCCCGTCAAGATCAAAGGATATTTCTGCAAATTCGATGCAGATTCCAGATACACCTCAACGCTCCTTTACCGGGAAGGGATTTGGTGCGGGACATGCCCATTCACTCCTCCTCGCTGAACAGACTTCGCTCCACAATTTACTCGTACTTTCTCCAGATCAAGTAAGCCTGAAGGATATCGCGGCTACAAAAACAAAGCACATTCAGCTTTCCCCCGCGAACGTAAATGGACAAACCTCGAAGAAAGCCCGTGAATAGAGGTATCGATGTCCGAAAACAAGCCCTGCCAGCGGCATCGCACCGCTTTATGTAGACTCCTACTGCTGCCGGTGATCTTTGTCTCGATCATCAGCATGCGTCTTCAACTCGTCGCTCAGGAACATTTAGACGACGATTCACTTGCGCAGCAGGTCTTTCAGAGCCTCCTCAGGGTCGCCCCTTCCCAAAGCGCAATTCAATGGCCGCCTACTTTAAAGATTATTGACAAGCCCGACATTAATGCCTTCGCAACTATCGAGATGATAGACGGGAAGCCGCAATCGATAGTTGTTTGCTACAGAGGCCTGCTCCAGAAGGTGATTCAAGGCGACCCCAACAAGCTCGCATATGTACTAGGGCATGAGTTAGCTCATCATATTCTTGGCCATACTCGCCAGTTACCGGCACAGACCGACTTCCTGCGAGCGACATTCACGCGAACACAAGAGTTGGAAGCTGATCACCGAGGTATGGAACTTTCCCTTCAGGCTGGCTATTCCTACGATGGTGGTCTCTCTGCAATGCGCAAGATGATTGATCTCGGCCTAAATTATTCATCATTTGAGGGTCTCTCAAGCGACCATCCATCATGGTACGACCGTATCGCACAGCTAGATAAAAACCAGGCAGGTCTTTGGAGGTCACTAAGCGCCTTCGAAAATGGAACCTATTTCTTGATGGTCCAGAATTATCCTCTCGCGGAGCGTTCATTTAGACAGGTGACCAAAGCATTCCCGAACTCGGATGAAGCATGGGCGAACCTAGGATATGCGCTTTTGATGGAGTATATCGATTCATTGGACGAATCCGCCATTCGTCACTTTGATGTTGGTCAAGTGGTAATCGGCGGATTCTATAGACAATCCAGGTCCCTAGAGGGTCAATTACGAGGAATAAACGAAGAGCTGTGGTGGGATTCGGTCGGCGCTTTGCGAGAGGCCATTAGGCTCAATCCTAGCTTGTCATTGCCCAAAGCCAATCTCGGTGTAGCCTATCTGTTTCGCCCCGCAGGCAAAGATCCCGGAAAAGCTGCACAGTACCTGGAAGAGGCGTCTGCTCTGGCGGCAAATGACCAATCGTTGGACCCTGTAGCCCGGTTGGCGGAACAAACAAATCTTGCAGTTGCCTATGAGGCAACGGGAAATTCTCAAAAGGCTTTACTTACTTTTGGCGCCATCGAATCTTCTCTGGAGGCCCCCGCTCTCTCTAACGCAAGGAACACTTTTTCCATCTCCAGCGCATTGGCCTACAATCGGGCTTTCCTTCTCGCCGATTCTCTGGACCCGAAGGTACAGACTATTGCTCTCGAAGACCTCAAGCATTACCTAAAGCGAACCGACCCTGGGGCTGTCTTGTGGAAGACTGCATATAGCAAATATTCTGGCCTTAGCAAGAAAATGGGTATTGCTCCTGAGCCAGAGTCAACGATCTTTGCAAATGACAGTCCGCATTTCCGCCCAATCGATTCCTTGCCCATAGACACAACCCAGGTTGCACTTGGAGATGACTTCAGCCAGTTGAAAGCCCGGATGCGAACGGAGGATCGAGTTTCGACATTGATCCCGAATACGAATCTGGTCAGAATAGACTATCCAGACAGGGGAATCGGTGTCATAGGAACAGATCAAGTACTCGCCTTCGTTTTGCAAGGCGGCAACGCGCCTGCGATCACACTGAAGGAGACGGGTTTCGGATCGAAGACCTCCAGGGTCTATATAGGTATGCCAACTCGCGACCTGGACGCCCTGATGCAGGATGCCGATTATGATTTTCGCCAACTAACGGATCCTGATGTTAATTACCGGTTCTACAAGGACCTTGGTATCGCAGTCTTAATCCACGATGGAATCGTTTCTGAGATGATTATCAGTCAGATCCCTAAAGGGCCAACTGGCCTAATCTAGGGAGCTGGCGAGAACAGTTTAGATGGCGGAGGAAGGATGACGAGCAAGTCTTTTCAAGTGTTTCTTGCACTCTCTTTGGCGGCGCTCTCATGCGCTGCAATGGGACAGCAACCAAATCCCAAGTCTGAGGCTCGTCTTGAGAGCCTTTTTAAGGCTGATGAGATGCCTTTTGTTAAAATCGCCGATTCCCACTATGCGGCTGTTATAACCACGGATAATGGCGAATCCGACCGCTTCCACGTCTTCCTGAGCACTATCGGGAATGATCCAAACGACGACAATATGCAAGTGGTGCAGATAGTGTTTTATCTCGGCCAGATTCCAAAGGGATCGTCTGCTCCCATAGCGCTAATCAAGCAGATAAACGAATGGAATAGCAGTCTCTCCAGAGGTAGTGTGTACATCATTGGACAGTCAGTTGCTTACCAGAGTAGCGGATGGCTCTTCAAGTCCGACCCTACTTCATTGGAGATCGATGCACTTGTCGGTCATTTCTCTGCAGTAAGTCTTCGCAAAGAGGTCGAGCCCTATCTTAAGCAATAAGTGACTTGCGTCATGTTCTCCGCCGTGATCGAGAGCCAAGAATTGTCGACAGGTGGGATGCCAGGTTTCGCGTCTTAGCTTTTGCTGCGAAGCATCACTCGCCCGTGAGTACAAATGGAGCCCAGAAGAAAGGGTTCGAATATCCCTGAGCGACGAGTGATGCGCGGGCAGTTGCGAGCGCCTTGGATTTGGGCACGCCGTCCAGTAGATTCCGATAATACTCTTGCATGAGAATTGCCGTAGACTTGTCCGCGACTTCCCAGAGGCTCACCGTGACGCTTGAGGCTCCGGCTGCCAAGAAGGCGCTGCCTAGGCTTGCGACACCTTCGGCGTGTGTGACCTTTCCGGACCCTGTGTTGCAGGCCGAAAGAACAACCATTTCAGAATGCAGGTTTAGTCCTAAGATGTCAGACACCTTGAACATCATTCGGTCTTCGTCTTGTCCATCGTAGGAAAGAACGAGCGCAGGCTCTCCAACGCTTGATTCAACTGGGAGGAAGCCGTGTGTCGCGAAATGCACGAACCTGAACCTGCTGAGATCCGTCTGCAAGAGATCTGCCTTGGTAGCTTCCGTTCCTATACGGACTGTCACTGACGCGCTGTCTCCAGAGAAGAGGCCGGCGATGTTGGTCACCTCCTTAGAAGTCTCAGGCAACCGGTCAAAAAAATACCCCCGCGTGGTAAAGCTACGAGTTGGGCTCGTCTTTGGCGCGGGCGACGACACGTCCGAGGTCGCAGGCACTCTCTGAGTCGGAATCAAATCTGACGCTAAGTGCGCTACCAAGTACCGCTCATCGTCCTTTGTAGTTATTGGGTCTGCTATGCCTAAGAACTGCGCTGGCCACTCACGCTTCGCTGGTGTTACTGTTCGCGAGAGGCGCAACGCAGCGGCTGATGGAAAATATGACGTTGGAGTCTTCAGCAAGACATATCTATTCTGTGATGCACTCGGAGAAAGCATCTCTAAGGGCAGCAGAAATAAAATGTCGTCCGGAACAAAGATTATCGACTGAGCGGACAGCAACGTATGTGTGTATTGCTCCGGAAACAGGGCCTCGAACAATTCCTCGCTGACCTTGGGATTGAATCCCCCTTGGTCTCCGCGGCCAAATGCTCTCCGAATGTCGAGAATGCGGTCTTCAAACCATTGTCGGCTATGAGCGACCTTATAAAAGGCGGTCAGCTGCGTTCCGGATTCTGAACCTTGGAGGATCCAAACAAAGGCTGCAGGGTCGAACAACTTGAACTCGATAAGAACTTCGCCTGGACGAAGCCGTAAATCCGCGATTGCAATTGGTCGCGGATAGCGAATCTCCGCATATGCAGGACTACTTTCGCGCAGCTTATCGCGCAGTAATGAATCCTCCACGTCGACTTGCTTGAGGTCCGTTTGGATCTGCTTTACCGTTCGCTGTCCGCTGTTGGAGGTTAGTTGGCTCAGTTCGGAATGAAGGGACTCCTGTCTCGCCAAAATATCCCGTTCACCCTGCTGTAAATCGGCTGGCACCTTTCTTCGGAGAGCATCGACGAACGAGTGTCCCCATGCATTTGTCAGCGTACGTGATTTGTTAAGTTCGGCGTATTTGAGTGCTTGTTCCGCGAAAGATCTCCAGGATTCACCCTCTTTAGTCGCGCGCAAGTAGTACGTTTCAATCAACTCACCATAGATATAGTTATAAGTTTCTGACACTGTGCGTCGCGAACCAACGTCGCTGTTCGCCTTGTACTCTTCCAGAAAGCTAATTACGTGCTCATATTCATTGATGGCATCGGTGAATCGCCCTTCTACCTTATATAGATTCGCTTTTCCGTAATAAAAGCGTCCGGTCAGGTAGAAATCATCTGTCTGCTTTACCAATGGCTCCGCTCGCCCTAAGCTGATCGTTGAGTTCTTAAAGTCCCCAACAAATCGCTGAGCTTCAGCTAGACTTAGCAGGGCGTTGGCTTCGGCTCCAATATCTTTCTTTGATTCATAGTACGAAAGTGCCTCCTGTGCTTTCGCAATAGCCTCTCTAACACGCCCTTGCTGCCAGTAGACTTCCTCGACGCTTAACGCCAACGACGCTGCCCGCCCCGGGTTTTCCTGGGAGATAAGTTTATGTGCCTTTTCGTAATAGTCAAGTGCCTTGTCGAAGTCCTTGATCTCAGACTCTCGCCCTCCATATATATCCGTTAATTCGGCGTAAGCTACGGCTTCATCATCTGTGTCGTTAAACTGCCGTAATGTGGGAAGAGCAGCATTCACAGCATCCAGAGCGTCCTGCCATTCGCCCAGGTCGATCAATCCTACGCATCGTTGAAGATCTACCCATGCCGAATTCAACGGTTGGCCCGCTGAGTTGCTGATTTCTCGGGCATCCCGTAGGGCAAGAAGTCCACCTTGGTAATCTCCTTTGCTGAAATCAATGTCAGCGATCAGGCGATGCACAGAATAGCGCTCAAGCCAGTCGCCGCCAAGATCAGATAGCCGCCTTGCATTGAGTGCGAGTTCAAGAGCTTCCTTCGGCCTGTGCATATCAAGGCCGATAATGTAAGCCTCATTCCTTAGCGCGAAGGACTCCTGCCCAGGTTCGCCTTTATTGCGATAAATCTCTTCGGCACTGCGAAACGAATCGAGTGCCTTTGTAGCATCACCAAACGAACGATATGACTCACCAATCGCACAGAGAGCGCTCGCCTCCAAATCAACATTTTTCAGATTACGGGACTGCGCGAGTGCTGTCTCAAATACTTTCCGAGCGCTCGGGCCGTCCTTTTTCTTTGTAAAGTATTTTCCAAGGGCAACGTTCACTTTCGCCTGGCTACTAACATCCCCAAGCTGCTTGTAAAGATCCATCGCCTTCCTAAGATGACCATATTCACCATCTCCATCCATGACCTTGCCCGTTGCCAATAGGCCTGCTAGCGTGAAATGCGCTGATGCCATCTGCGCTGCGTCTTTTTTGACTTCCAGTAACGTTAGGGCTTTGTGAAGGGTATCAAGATCCTGTTGCCAGTTTCCTTGCATGCCCTGGATTGCTGCTTGAGTGAGGAGCTGTTGAGGATCTGCAGAGCTATGGTCAGTCACGAACTGTGCAGACTCCACGCCATCGCTCTGCCTACCTGCTGCTTGAAGAACCCAGAGATTTATCTCATGAGCCCAGAGTAATAATTCAGGATCAGCAAGAGTCTTGGCGCTAGTTAGGCATCCTGTGACTCGTTGCAGAGAAGAAGGAACGTCCTTTTGGATTAAGAGCGATAAGGTCAATCCGCAGGATAGCTGGACATCATATCTCTGCGGATGGTCAGTGTCCTTTAGGCGGAGATTCGGCCATGCAGCAGTGGCATATTTTATTACTTGGTCCGGGCGATTCTGAGGGAGGTAGTAGTCGGTCAGTGCGATTAGAGTAAACATCTTAGCCGCTCCAACAGCGGGTCCCAAGTTTTGGAGATTGTCTTCGAGAGTTTTTGCACCACCGGGCTGAGCAGTCAGGGCGATTGGGATGTCGATAAGCTTTTGCACTATTGGATCATCTAAGTGTTTGTTGTAGTCTAGGCCTCTCCATCGGGCATCTGTCTGCTGATAATGTTGCAATAATTCAAAATACAGGAGAGCCTTCCCGAGGTCACCGCTGAGAAAGGCACCATTCGCTGCGTCTTGGGCGTTAAGGTGGTCGAGATGCTTCTTAATTTCCTCGTCGAGGTTAAGCATTAAGTCTGGCTTGTTGTCTGCTTCAAATGGAGTCATCGCCTTCTCAAGAACGATAACTTGTTTCAACTCGTCTTTTTTCTTCCCATAGAAGTTCGCGAGGCGAGCATAGAGTTCTGCTATCAGACCGGGGGCGACGCCTTGTAACGTAAGGTCTGGGGAAAGGAGGGACTCTGCTTCTAAAAGAGCCTTCGAGGACCTCTCTTCATCTCCTTTCGGTTCGGCATTTTCTGCGATTGCCAAATCGAAGATGAATTCTCGACGGAGGTCTCTGCGCGCCTTAGCCAACTGCAACAGGGTCTCATCGACTTGGAGCGCCTTATCGCTCTGTGCGTTTTGGGAGAGCAGGAAGGCCTCAGAGCCGAGGGCGTCCATTTCACGATCTGGATTTCCTGCCTTCTCCCATGCGTCTCCGGCCAACGCGAACCACGCAATGGCGGATGAAGATTCCTTCTTAGACTGATAGATAATTGCAGCACCGTTGGCTGCTTCGGCAGTCGCTAGATTGAAGCTGGCCGACTTCGCCACTTCGTAGAGCGTTTGCCATGTCTTGAGAGCATCATCTGGACGGCTTTGGCTTGCCTGATAGTCGAACGCAAGGGCTTCCAGGAATGACACTTTGATTAGCGGCAAAGATGTTGCAGCATGGTACGAGGTTGGATTTTTGAATAGTGGCTTGCCCTCATCTGTTAGCCCATCTCGGGATTTCTCAATGAGCGCGATCGCCTGGTCAAGCTTGCCTCTCTGAGCGTATCCATGAGCAAGTGACGTGGAAGCCTGCATGAAAACTAGGTAGTTCTCCTGTTGAATGGCTAGGTCCCGCGATGAAGTGGCGAGCTTAATGGCTTGGTCGAGGTCGCGGTTTTCAATGAAAGTGATCCAGGCGAGGTATAGCAGATGGATCGACTCAAAATCGTACTGGTTCAAGCGGTCAATGCGGAGAGCCTCTTCCACCGACGCACGGGCGTCCGATGTTTTCCCCATGGTGAGTTGCAAGTTTCCGAGTTCTCCCAGGCAGTGTGACTGTATCCACAGATTCTTGCTCTTACGCGCGATTTCCATGGCTTGGGTAGCAAGCTCAAGGGCCTCGTCCATTTTCTGGTAGGACTTTGCGATTCCTGAAAGGGCTATCAATGCATCCGCTTGTAAAACAAGATTTCCAACAGCCATCGAGTCGGTATCGGCGCTAAGCCAATATTGCTTCGCATGTTCAATATCGCCGCGCACTACATAGCTGGCCGCAATCTTCGCTTCAAGGAGTGCTTTGTCGGAATGCAGGTTCTTGTTGACACAAAGATCGAGGGCCTTCTGCAGTTGCACGAACGCTTGCTCGTATTCTCCATTCTTCTCTTGCGTATCGGCGGAATCAAGATATGTTTTGACTTCAGGATCAGCCACCTGCATTTCGTTGGGGATATCGTCTTTCTTATCCCCCTGAGCGTGTGACATACAGCTCGGGAGGAAAATAAGAAGCAATAGGACACAAAACACGATGGCGAGTTGCTTGGAGAACGCCTTCATGGTGCTCCTCAGAATCACCCAAAAGATAGCGTAAAGCTGTATCGCGCTGAACGGATCATCAATAGAATAATGCTCTTGGGGTCCGGGAAGCGCAACTGAATCATCGCCAATTGGCAACTCCCCCATGATGGGAGCATGTCCCGCTTCGATGCTGACTGAAACTGTAGGTTCCATCTGCGCAAACCGCAGTCGCACCCGCTGGAACGCTCCGTGAGTATGCCGGCGAGTGAATCCGCTGGCCATCGCTGTTTGTGTAGTAGCGGCTATTGCTCAGTTTCTGACGAGGTAGGGCATGTCGCGTGGTTGAATGTTGGTTGGCCGGATCGTGGAGGTTGGTTCCAGACCGGGCATGATACTCGATTCGAAGGTCACTGGCGCCAACCTGCCAAATTCCCTGCGAGGAGACTGATTTTCCGCTGTCACGCTTCCAGCCTACGGCCGTCAGCGAGTGGTGCGGGTAAAGGGGGTAATTCTTCCCATAGGCCGCATGTTTAGCCGCGACCCAATGCTCACGTTGATCGACGCCAATCGAGAGAATGGAACCTCGATCGTATTGTGAAGGCACCAACTGGGTGCTCAGCATGGAGATTGTAGTCGGCTGCATCGGCTGTGCAAAGGCGGCAAGTCCCAGAAGCCCCGAGACAACAGAGATGGCAAAGCACCTACCCAGAAATCGCATTGTTTATTCCTCTGTTGATTGGAACGAGGAAATACGCGATTCTTGCAGCAAAAATATTCGCCTAGTTCTCGTCCCCTCTATCGATCTCCGTGGATTGCCCAAGGCTCAGCCCGGCAGGCAGGGTGTATCTCGATAATCATCCTGATTTTGGTTGATAATCAACCACTTAATGGTTGATTATCTATACATGGTCCACCGTCACTTGACCGGCCCCCTTCTCGAAGCCCTAGCGGATACACCCGCTGTTCTAGTCAACGGAGCCCGCCAAACCGGAAAGAGCACCCTGGTGCAATCGGCGGAGGTCGCCGGCCAAGGCCGACGGTACCTCACCTTCGACGATCCCGGCATTCTGGCAGCTGCCAGGCGCGATCCCAACGGCTTCGTTGCCGGCCTCAATGCGCCAGTGACCCTCGATGAAGTCCAGCATGTTCCTGAGCTCTTCTCGGTGATCAAAGCTGCAATTGACCGGAATCGCCAGGCGGGACGATTTCTGCTCACCGGATCAGCGAATGTGATGCTCCTGCCGAAGCTTTCAGAATCTCTGGCAGGACGCATGGAAGTGTTGACTCTTTGGCCTTTTTCCCAGGGCGAGATCCGCGGCGTCAAAGAGAACTTTGTCGATACCTTGTTTTCCGGGAAATCCTTGGGCTGGTCAGGCAAATCCCCCGTCATGTCCTGGGAAGAATTGCTTGCGTGCATCGTTGATGGAGGCTATCCGCCTGCTTTGGCTCGCAAGAGCGCGGCCCGCCGGGATGCCTGGTTTCAGTCCTACGTTTCGACGGTGCTCCAACGGGACATACGGGATTTGGCAAACATTGCGGATACGACTGCTGTTCCACGGCTACTCTCTGTCGTGGCCGCCCGCACGGGCGGACTGCTGAACTTCGCCGACCTGTCGAGAACGATGGCTCTGCCGCAAACGACATTGAAACGCTACTTCGCCCTACTGGAGGCGACTTTCCTCGTACAATTGCTGTGCCCCTGGGCGAGAAATCTGGGGCAGCGAGCCATCCAAACTCCCAAGGTCTACCTGAACGATACAGGGCTATTGACGCATCTTCTTGGAGCCACGGTGGATCGCCTAAAGGGCGAGGGGAATGTGGCCGGATCGGTCTTGGAGAACTTTGTCCTGATGGAGCTGCGCAAGCAATCCGCCTGGAGCGTGACTCGGCCGGAATTATTCTACTGGCGAACGGTTTCAGGCCGCGAAGTTGACGTCGTGCTGGAAGATCGTACCGGGAAGGTGGTGGGCGTTGAAGTGAAAGCTGCCGCAACCCTGGGAGGCAATGACGTGGGCGGATTGCAGGCTTTGGCGAGCGCCGTCGGCAGAAACTGGGTACGCGGTGTGGTGCTTTATACAGGTGCGGAGACTATTCCATTTTCTGCCAATTTGCACGGCATTCCCATCAGGCGACTTTGGTCGGCTTGATGATCGGGGTTGTGGATGGCGTTATGGGGACAGTTCCGAACCTACCGAGGGGCAGCGAGCGTAATCGTAGGCGGGGCGAACGGAACTACAATGGAGCGATGGCATCGAAAGATTTTTCTGCCGACTTGGCCGCCGTCGAGGCAAATCTTGACAGAGTTTTCCAACGCGAGTTGGGCTTGAGCACGATTCCAAAACCAGCGGCACGCGAGGCGCTGCTTGACGTAATGGAGTCACTGCTCACCGGACAAGGCAAGGAGATTGACGCCTCAAGTGGTGCCATGGTCTTTTACTTCAATAATCTGACAAAGAGCGCTAGCTCCGCTCTCCGAGCTATTGAGCGTTTCGCTTCCGAAAGAAAGCGCGCTTTCTCAAGGGGCTGGGATGTAAGTATCAGGAAATCTCTTTCTACATGTCTCTTTTTTTCCGTCGTAGAGGATGCATTCTTCACTTGCTGGAAAGGGTATTCCGTCCCTCAAATAGAAGGGCAGAATGTTTCATTTGAACCGCTAGGTTCCGACCTTGACGCAAGACTTCGCTTTTTCAGATCGC
>Ga0187847_10003897_pt1 | contig 11193 bp, 7 predicted proteins | sample June2016WEW_4_10_FD_132458 | JGI IMG/M metagenome (GOLD analysis project Ga0187847, IMG submission 132458) | Peatland microbial communities from SPRUCE experiment site at the Marcell Experimental Forest, Minnesota, USA - June2016WEW_4_10 | ecosystem: Environmental > Terrestrial > Soil > Wetlands...
GCCAACCTCGGTGTGAATCGTGTAGGCAAAATCGACCGGCGTGCCGCCCGCAGGAACCACCACAACCTTCCCTTTGGGGGTGAAGGTATAGACCTCATCCGGGTAAAGGTCCATCTTCAGGCTGGAGAGGAACTCGTTGGGGTCGGTCATCTCCTTTTGCCAGTCGACCAACTGCCTGATCCAGTTCAACCGCTCCTCGTCGCGGGCTGTGACCACGCCTCCGCCGGCCTTGTACTTCCAGTGGGCGGCAATGCCCTCCTCGGCGATGCGGTGCATCTCCTCGGTGCGGATCTGCACCTCGAATTGATGCCCGCCGGGGCTCATCACCGTGGTGTGCAGCGACTGGTAGCGGTTGGCGCGGGGCATGGCAATGAAGTCCTTGATCCTGCCCGGCACGGGATGCCAAAGGGTGTGGATGAGCCCGAAGACGGCGTAGCAGGCGGCCACGTCCTGGGTGATGACGCGAATGGCCAGCAGATCGTAAACCTGATCGAAACCAACCTTGGAGCGCTGCTGCTTCTGGTAGATCGAGTAGATGCGCTTGATGCGCCACTCGACCCGGGCCTCGATGTTGTTTTCGCGCAGTTGCTCGTTGAGCGTGTCTTCCACGCCGCGCAGGAACTGCTCGCCCTCGCTGCGGCGCGATTCGACGGCCGCCGTGACCTGCTCGTAGCTGATCGGGTCGGTGTAGCGGAAGGCCAGGTCCTCCAGCTCGCCGCGCACCTTGCCCATGCCCAGCCGGTGAGCCAGAGGCGCGTAGATGTCCAGCGTCTCCCGCGCGATGGCCTCCTGCCGCTCCGGCTTCAGATGCTCCAGAGTCCGCATGTTGTGCAGGCGATCGGCCAGCTTGATCAGCACCACGCGCACGTCCGAGACCATGGCCAGCAGCATCTTGCGAACGTTTTCAGCCTGGCGGTCTTCGCGATTGGCGAACTCGATCTTGTCGATATTGGTGACGCCCTCGACGATGTGGGCCACCGGAGCGCCGAACTCGGCCTCGATCTCCTCATTGGTGGCGGGCGTGTCTTCGACCGAATCGTGCAGCAGGCCGGCGGCGATGGCGGTCGAGTCCATCTTCATCTCCGCCAGCACCTCGCCCACCTCCAGCGGGTGAACGATGTAAGGCTCGCCCGAGGCCCGCATCTGCCCCTCATGATGCCGGACGCAGAACTCCCAAGCCTTGCGAATCAGAGAGATGTCGTCGCTGGGGCGGTTGGCGTGGACCTGCTTGAGCAATGCCTCAATGCGGCGGTCGATGGCCTGCTGGTCAATCGCGTGCTTTGCCGTGACCGGCTTTTCAAGCACTTGCTGGGCAAGGCCGCGCACATCGGGCTGCGCCGTTCCAGCGGGAGCCGGAGGCGCGCCGGAAAGGTCAGCCGGTGCGGACTGATGGACAGTCGCCATGCTTCATTATAGGCCGGGTTGGTTTGTTGCGCTTGAATAGGCGCGGATTGGGCCGTCGCCCAGGTCGAGTCGTCCTCTGCGGGCCACCTGCGGATTCCGGGCTTTGATCTGCTAATCGACGCCGAAGGTGTAGACCTCATCGGCAATGATGATCGCGTACTCGCCGGGGGTGAGCGGGGATGCGGGGACCAGTTTATAAGATCGCTCCCCGTATGTTGACACTTCAACGGGTAGGCCTTTGACGGGCTCCCGTATACCTCCTCTGTTATTCGGCTTTGCATATGCGAGCTGCCGCTTACTATCTTTCTGTCCGAGGCGGTAAAGACTGACTTGCTCCGGACTTCCGGTTTTGAATACAAATTCAGCCCTTTCATCAACTCTTATTCGGAAGGAAGAGCTGGCTCCAGATATAACGAGCAACAGATAATCTGGATTCGGGTGCCACGGACTGGTGTTGCCGCTTGTTCCCTTTCTCCACTGTTCATCTGGAAGCGGCTTCAATTCCTGGCTAGTCGGGTCGAGATGATAGACCACGCCGATGGCCGTGGGCTCGATCGGCTTGGCGGGCGCGGATTGGGCCTTGCAGAGGCCAAGCGGAAGAACAAGCATCAATACAAAGACCAATTTACGCAAAGACATACGCTCTCCTTGCCAGGAATCACAGCTCGTTTTTTCCCGGATGCGCTCAGTATAGTCCAAGAAACCGTGGATGGAGAATATTTCCAATCGCTGATGCCTTGAAAGGGCATAGCTTGTAATAACTGTGCCACATGCAAAAGTGTCTTCAGTTAGCCGAGAAGCGTCAGGGCACGACTTTAGTCGTGCCGCAAAAGGCCCACTCCGATTCCGGCTTTAGCCGCTGCGGAATTGCAAACAACTGAAAACAAAGAGACGCAGGGGCTAAAGCCCAACCTCTTCTTGCTGAACTAGCGGCACGACTAAAGTCGTGCCCTGACGCTTCTTGCAATCACCGAGGAATTTTGCAATTGTCTCAACTTATTGAATAATAAGGAAATAATAGATCATAAAAAATATGAGCGCACAACGCGCATATTTTATGAATCGATTGTGCTATAGTTATATCAGATTTGTTGAGCGGCTTGGACTAAGGTTTCAGGCCCGCAATTTCAATCCATCAGGAGGACGCATCATGGCAATCACTCGTTGGGATCCTTACCGGGAAGTTGTATCCCTGCAGAACCGCATCAACTCGCTCTTCCACAATATGAGCGGCGAGGACGATCCGTTGGCGGCGGCCAGCTTTGTGCCGGCGGTCGACATCTACGAAGATCCGCAGAAGGTCGTGCTCAAGCTGGAAGTTCCGGGCATCGACCAAAAAGACCTCGACGTGCGCGTCGAAAACCACACGCTGACGGTCAAGGGCGAGCGCAAGTTCGAGGCCGAGGAGAAGGAGCAGAACTTCCACCGCATCGAGCGGCGCTATGGCAGCTTCTATCGCGCCTTCACGCTGCCCTCGACTGTCGATACGGAGTCCGTCGCGGCCAGCTACAATGCGGGTGTGCTCAAGCTGGAGCTGAAGAAGAAGCCCGAGGCCCAGCCGAAGCAGATTCAGATCAGCATAGCGGCATAAGAGCAGCTTTTAGCTGTTAGCTCTTAGCTTTTTTGCCGATGGCAAAGGGTTGAGCTTGACCGCGCCGGGAGGCAGCAAAAGGCTGCTCTTCCGGCGCTGTTTTATTGTGAAGGAGTTGCAAAGAAGAGGAATCTGTTCGTTGCCGGCCGGAATCCAGTGGGTTGGCAAGAACAAGCTAAAGGCTAGAAGCTAGCAGCTAGGAGCTGAAAGAATGGCTATTCGCTGGGAAAAACTGACGGTCAAATCGCAAGAGGCGGTGGCGCAGGCGCAGGCGCGGGCAACGGAGCTCGGCAACCCCGAGGTGCAGCCGGCGCATCTGCTGCTGGCGCTCATCGAAGACCGCGAGGGCGTGATTCCCTCTGTGCTCGACAAGATCGGCGTTCCCACCGAACGGCTGGAGCATGAGCTGCATCGGATCGAGGAAAAGCTGCCGCGCGTGGCCGGCTCGGCGAGCCAGCCGGGCCTGAGCCAGGCGCTCAATAAGGGCCTGGAACAGGCCTTTCGCGAGGCCGCAAACTTCAAGGACGAGTATGTGTCCACGGAGCATTTGCTGCTGGGCGCGGCGCGCCTGAAGGGCGATCCGGCGGGCGAGGCGCTGGTGGCGCTGGGCGCGACGCATGAGGCGATTCTCAAGGCGCTGACCGCCGTGCGCGGGACGCAGCGCGTGACCGACCAAAATCCCGAAGGCAAGTTTCAGGCGCTGGAAAAATACGCCAAAGACCTCACCGAACTGGCCCGGCGCGGCAAGCTGGACCCGGTGATCGGCCGCGACGAGGAGATTCGCCGCGTGATCCAGGTGCTGAGCCGGCGCACCAAAAATAACCCAGTGCTGATTGGCGAGCCGGGCGTGGGCAAGACGGCGATCGTCGAGGGGCTGGCGCGGCGCATCGTCTCCGGCGACGTGCCGGAGAGCCTCAAGGACAAGCGTGTGATCTCGCTGGACCTGGGCTCGATGCTGGCCGGCGCCAAGTTTCGCGGCGAGTTCGAGGACCGGCTCAAGGCGGTGCTCAAAGAGATCGAGGAATCGAACGGCGAGATCGTTCTCTTCATCGACGAGCTGCACACGCTGGTGGGCGCGGGCGCGGCCGAGGGGGCCATCGACGCCAGCAACATGCTCAAGCCGGCTCTGGCGCGCGGCGAACTGCGGGCCATCGGGGCGACGACGCTGAACGAGTATCGCAAATACATCGAGAAGGACGCGGCGCTGGAGCGGCGCTTTCAGATTGTCTACGTCGGCGAGCCGAACGTCGAAGACACGATCGCCATTCTGCGCGGCTTGAAGGACCGCTACGAAACGCACCACGATGTGCGCATCAAGGATTCTGCAATTGTGGCGGCAGCCACACTCTCGCATCGATACATCAGCGATCGGTTCCTGCCTGACAAGGCCATCGACCTTGTGGATGAGGCAGCGGCATCGCTGGCAATTCAGAAGGGGTCGAAGCCAACTCTCATCGATCAGCTTGAGCGGGAGAGGACTTCGCTTGAGATTGAGCGCGAGGCGTTGAAGCGCGAGACAGACAGGAATAGCCGCGAGCGCCGCGAAGCGGTGGAACAGGAAGTGGGCGCGCTGACTGAGAAGATCACCGCGCTTTCGGCGAGATGGACGAAGGAGCGCGAAGCGAGCAGTCGCATTACCGATGTGAAAAAACGGATTGAGGATTTGCGCTTTGAAGCCGAAGAGCAGACGCGCAAGGGAATGTTGGAACGCGCCGCGCAGATTCAGTATGGCGAATTGCCGAAACTCGAAGCCGAAATGAAGCGATTAAGCGCCGCGCAGGAAGGCAATGCCGGCGTGGCGCGCATGTTGAAGGACGAGGTCGATGAGGAAGACATCGCCGGTATCGTGAGCAAGTGGACGGGGATTCCCGTCTCGCGGATGCTTGAGGGCGAGGTGAAGAAACTCGTCGAGATGGAGACGCGGCTGCGCGAGCGGGTCGTCGGGCAAGACGCGGCGCTGACCATCGTGGCCAATGCGATTCGGCGGTCGCGCGCGGGGTTGAGCGATCCGCGGCGGCCCATCGGCAGCTTCATCTTTCTCGGTCCGACGGGCGTGGGCAAAACGGAGACGGCGCGGGCGCTGGCCGAGTTCATGTTCGACGACGAGCAGGCCATGGTGCGCATCGACATGAGCGAGTACATGGAGAAGCACGCCGTGGCACGGCTGATCGGCGCGCCGCCGGGCTATGTGGGCTACGACGAGGGCGGGCAGTTGACAGAGGCGATCCGGCGCAGGCCGTATGCGGTCGTTTTGTTCGACGAGATCGAGAAGGCGCATCCGGATGTCTTCAACATTCTCTTGCAGGTGATGGACGACGGCCGATTGACCGACGCCAAGGGCCGGACCGTCGATTTCAAGAACACCGTGCTGATTATGACCTCGAACCTGGGCGCGCATCTGCTGATTCCAGATTTGTCGAAACCGGACACGCTCAAGACGGAGCACGACTTCGACATGGCCCGCGAGTCGGTGATGCGCGTGCTGCGCGAGCATTTCAGGCCGGAGTTTTTGAACCGCGTGGACGACATGGTGATCTTCCGCCCGCTGGGTCAGGCGCAGTTGAGCCAGATTCTGGACCTTCGGTTGAACGAGGTGAGCAAGATGCTCGAAGACCGTCAGATTTCGTTGGAGCTGACCGAGCCGGCGCGGCAACTGATTCTGGCCGCTGGGTCGGATGCGGCGTATGGGGCGCGTCCGCTGAAGAGGGCTTTGCAGCGCATGATCCAGGATCCACTGGCGATCAAGATACTCAATGGCGAGGTGCTGCACGGCTCTCATGTCCGCATCGATGTGGACCGCGGTACGAACCAGTTGCGTCTGGAGCCGATGAGCCGCGAGGCGATGGCGTGAGTCGAATCGCTATACTGTTTGCTGGTTCCCGATCGATCGCGTATGCCCTTTGCCCGCAAATCCGCCAAGCCCCGGACCTTCCTGAATGAGGCCGGCCTCTACGACTACGCCGTCAAGACGTTGGGGAGGGCCATGCGCTCCGAAGCCGAGCTGCGGCGGCTGATGAAGACCCGCGCCGAGGCGGGCGAACGGGGCGAGGCCGCCATCGCGGCTGCTATGGCCCGGCTGCGCGAACATGGCTACCTGGACGACGCGGCCTTCGCCGAGACCTATGCCCGCCTGCGCCAGGAGAATGAAAAACTCGGCGTCCGCAGGGTCCGCCAGGATCTGCGCCAGAAGGGTGTCGGCTCCGAACTCATCGCAGAAACGCTCGAAGCCCGCTACGCCCAAACCAACGAAGAGGCACTGGCCCGCGAGCACCTGGAACGCAAGCGGCTGCGCAAGCCGGAGAACGAAAAGGAGACCGCGCGGATCATGCGGCGGCTGGTGGCGGCGGGATTCTCTACGGGCGTGATCTACAAGATTCTGCGCCAGTGGGACGTGCCGGACGAAGCCCTCGCCGCCCTGGACAACCTCGATGAAGAGCCGCACGAGGAGTAATGGTTGGCTACGGAGCCTCTTGCAGAATTATCTTCTGTTAGCTGATAAGCGTCAGGGCACGACTTCAGTCGTGCCGCAAATGGCCTAATTAGATTCCGGCTTTAGCCGCTGCGGTATTGTAAATAGCTGAAAATAAATATCACAGGGGCTAAAGCCCGCATTGATTTTGTGGCACTTACGGCACGACTGAAGTCGTGCCCTGACACTTCTTGCCTCTCGAAATCAGTTTTTCCGGAGACTGTACAGGTCGCAGCTGTTCCCTTCAGATAGGCTAGGCAGATGAGCATTTTTGACGAGAAGCGGGCCGAACTGGAGCAGTTTGAGTTCATGATGGGCGTGGAGCGGGGCAGGCTGGCGGTGGCGCTGGATTTGCTGACCGATTCGCTGATTCTGGTCGGCCAGCATGGAGTCTACTGCGCCTCCAGCCGCAACCCGGCCAAGCCGGCGCTGGATTTGCAGGCGGTGCTGGGCGGCATGGAGGGCGCCAAGGCGCTGATCCAGTCGGTGATGGAGGAACTGCGGAAGAGCAGGGAGCAGGGAATAGGGAGTAGGGAGTAGGACGCGGCCTTGCAGCCGGGTGGCGAAGAGCGGCTGGGGAATGTGCCGCCGCAATCCAAAGTGCTGTATGCTGGAGATGCGCGCCCGTAGCTCAGCTGGATAGAGCGAACGCCTCCGGAGCGTTAGGTCGGGAGTTCGAATCTCTCCGGGCGCACCATAAAAAAGTGAAAAAGTGAAGTAGTGAAAAAGTGAAGCGGTGAAGAAGTGAAGGGGTAATAATTGATCCATCCAGCCTCTTTTTCCCGGCCTCTTTCTCGCCCGCCCTCTCCCTCCCCTTTCATCGTCGCCGTCGGGCAGTCCGGCCAGTGCGGTTAGACTGGATAAGGGCCTGCGAAGCAATCCCATACGCGGCCCGGACAGGGTTCAAATGCACTTCAATTTCGATTTTTCCGCGCGCCAGATTCTTTGGACGCTGACCTTCGCGGGGCAACTGATCTTGCTGGTGGTGCTGCTGGGCCGCGACCGCGCGCGGCGCTATCCGTGGTTTACCGCCGGCGCTGCCCTGTTTGCCCTGCGGCTGATGGCCGAGATGCTGCTGTCGGGCCGGTTGGCGATGCTCCCATTACAAGAAACAATGCTGACGCTGGCCAACCTGGGGATGATCGCCAGCATGCTGGTACTGGTGGAGATCGCGCGGCGAGCCTTTGGCGCAGCAGAGCGCTCCCTATGGATCGTGAATGGCGCAGGGCTGCTGGCGGTGGCCGGCGGCATGCTGTATTGGTGGGGGCCGTGGCCCGCCGCCAAGGAGTTGGATTGGGGCACCACGCTGGGCAAGCTGCACCTCATGCAACTGATGGCCCAGAAGGGCGATGCCCTGGTGAACCTGCTAATGGTTGAATTGGGGCTGCTGGTGGTGCTGTTTGGCCGGAGATTCAAGGCCGGCTGGCGGAGCCACACGCAGATGATTGTTATCGGACTCTCCACGGCGGGATTGGCCATGCTGGCATTGGAGGGATTGGTGCAGTTCATCGTAAAGACAGTTCATCCCACAACCAGGGCGGAGTACGATCGCATCCTGGGCCTGCTGAGCAAGCTGATGAACGCCAACGAGGTGGTTTATCTGGCCGCATTGGTGTGGTGGATTGTGTGGCTGTGGCTGGACGAGCCTGGAACAGCGGAGACTCCGCCGGTCGCGACGACGCCGGAGCCAGCCGAGTAGCCGCTCAGGGAATCAATGCGGCTGACGGCATCTTGTGCGCCACAAGCAGGTCTTGTATCTCAGGCCGTGACTAAAACACCATCTTCCTCCAGACGGAAGACGCCAGAGGACTCTCTGAGAGCCCAACCGGCGATCAGCAGACTGGGAGCGAGAGCCGGCGCGGCATCGCCGAGCTTGCCAAGCGTCGTATGCAGGATCTCCTGCCCAGGCTGCGCGGCGCGCGAGACGACGGCGCAGGGGAAGTCCGTCGGCAGCCCCTCGTCGAGCCACTGTTGCGCCAGCAGGCGCAGGTCGCGCCCCGGCATATAAACGACGCGCGTCGCGTCTTCCCGCTCTGGCAGCGGTGCGCGATTGTGAGACTGCGCGTGATGGCCTGTGGAGAAGATCACATTGGATGCGCTGTTGCGGCTGGTGAGCGAGCAGCCGATGGCCGCGGCCGCGGCGAAGGCGGCCGAAACCCCCGGAACGATTTCGAAGCGCACGCCGGCTTCGGTGAGGGCGGCGATCTCTTCGGCTGCGCGGCTGAAGATGAGCGGGTCGCCGCTTTTGAGACGGACCACGGTACGGCGCTGTTGGGCGCGCAGGACCATCAGCGCGCCGATCTCTTCCTGGGTGATGCTTTTCGCGCCGCAACGCTTGCCCACGTTGACGATTTCAGCGCGCTCCGGCGCTAGCCGCAAAATCGCCTCCGGGACAAGATCGTCATGCAGTATGACATCGGCGGATTGAAGCAGGCGCAATGCCTTGACGGTGAGCAGGTCGGGGTCTCCGGGACCGGCTCCGACTAGATAGACCGTTCCTTTGGATGCGGAAGAACGAAAAGCAGGTCCTTCGACTCCCTTCGCTGCGCTTCGGTCGCTCAGGATGACAGATGTTTGTGTAGATTCGGTTTGATCGGCTTGAGCCATCTGGCGCGAGGGGCAGTGCTCGGAGGCGCAGATGGGCTGCTGCGCCAGTCGATGCAGCAGCAATCTGCGAGCCTCGCCAGCCGGATGCGTTGCGAGGACTTCGCGGCGCAGGATTCCCAGCTCTTCGAGCCAGGGGCCAAGGTCCGCGGGCAATTGCTCGTCGATCTCGCGGCGCAACCGCTGGGCAACGGCGGGGCTTTCGCCGGCCGTCGAGATGGCGATCTGCAACGCGCCGCGGCTGACCACCGAACCGAAATAAAAATCGCAGTGGGGAGGGTCGTCCACGCTGTTGGCCAGGATGCCGCGCTCGACGGCGCCCTGGTAGACGGCCGCATTGACCTCGGCTGAATCGGTTGCGGCGATGACCACGAAGTTGCCATCGAGGTCGGAGATCTCGAACCGGCGCTGAATCCATTCGAGCCTGCCTTCGCTCGCGAGCTGGCGAATTTCAAATGCGGCATCGGGCGCGACAACGCGAAGCCGCACGCCGGTCTTGAGCAGGCTGCCGATCTTCTCCAGCGCAACTGTCCCCGCGCCCACCAGCAGGCCGCGCCGCCCTTCGAGTTTGAGAAATACCGGCAACAGGCTCATGGTCAGCTCCTCATTCGGCCACGCCATGCGGCACAGGGCTTGTCGGCAGGTCGCGCTCGACGGCCGCAACCACTTCGCCGGCGAGATGGGCGCGGAGTTCGTCGTTGGTGTGGCGCAAAAACCAGGCCCGCAGGTTCTCCTCTGGCAGCCGTGTGGCGAGGTAGTGGCGCAGCAGCCGCTCGATCGACTCCGGCACCAGCGGCGCGGGGCAGCGATAACCGACCGGCCGTGCGATGGCGGCGTGCTGGCCTACCGCTCCGCCGAGGCAGAAGTAGAAAGCGTCGGTCAGCTTTCCCTCGTGCTTGATCTTCTTGCCTTCCATGCCGATGTCGGCGATCCAGTGCTGGCCGCAACTGTTGGGGCAGCCGGTGACGTGCAGCCTGAGCTGCTGGTCAAACTGGGGCAGCCGCTCTTCCAGCTCATCCACGATCCAGCGGGTGAAGCCCTTGGTCTCGGTAATCGCCAGCTTGCAGAATTCGGTCCCGGTACAGGCGACAGCGCCGCGCCAGAACGACGAGCCGTCCACATGCAGGCCGAGCTGGCCCAGCTCCCGCGCCAATTCCGCGGCTTTCTGGTTGGGAATGTCGATGAAAAGCAGGTTTTGCGAGACGGTGGTGCGCAGCGCCCCGCTGCCAAAGCGCTCGGCCAGGTCGGCCGCGGCTTCCAACTGCTCGCCGCTGAGCCGGCCGCGCAGCACCGATGCTCCCACATAGCTCAGGCCCGGCTGGCGTTGCGGATGAATGCCCGCGTGGTCGCGGAAGATGTCGTCGGGAACCTGCTCGGGCGCGCCCGGCAGCAGCTTGAATGTGAGCCGCGATTGCAGCTCGGCGAGAAAGCTCTCCGGGGTCCAGCCTTCCTTGAGGAAGAGGTACTTGAGGCGGGCTTCATTGCGGTTTTCGCGCAGGCCCTGCTGCTCGCGGAAGATCTCCGCCACGGCGCGGACCACGCCCAGCACCTGATCGGGAAGAACGAAGGCGTCGAGGCGAACGGCAAGATGCGGCTCCTTTGAGAGGCCCCCGCCGACGCGCAGCGAGTAGCCGGTCTGGCCGTTGTGTTCGGTCGCGGTGAGGCCGATGTCGTTGATCTCCGGATGCGAGCACCACGAGGGGCAGCCGGTGACCGAAATCTTGAATTTGCGCGGCAGGTTATAGAATTCCGGATTCCCCTTGAGCAGTTCGGTGATCTTGTCGGCCAGCGGAGAGGCATCGACCAGCTCATCGGCGGCCACGCCGGCCAGCGGGCAGCCGGTTACGTTGCGCACCACATCGCCGCATGCGCCCTTGGGCGAGAGTCCGGCGGCGTCCAGCGCCGCCACAATCTCGGGCAGCGATTCGATGGTGAGCCAGTGAAGCTGAATGGCCTGGCGAACGGTAATGTCGGCCAGATTGCGCGCGTACTTGCGCGTCAGCCCGCCGATGACGCGAAGCTGCGAGGCGGAGACGATGCCGTTGGGAATGCCGATGCGCAGCATGAAGTAGTCGGAGGCCAGGCCCTCGCCGCCCTTGCAGCCGGTCGCGCCCACGCCGTCGCC
>Ga0187847_10003898_pt1 | contig 11189 bp, 7 predicted proteins | sample June2016WEW_4_10_FD_132458 | JGI IMG/M metagenome (GOLD analysis project Ga0187847, IMG submission 132458) | Peatland microbial communities from SPRUCE experiment site at the Marcell Experimental Forest, Minnesota, USA - June2016WEW_4_10 | ecosystem: Environmental > Terrestrial > Soil > Wetlands...
ACACAGCCTGAGATCGACGACCGGGACCACGCTCCCCCGAAGATTGATCACCCCGGCCATGAACTCCGGCGTCCGGGGTATTTGCGTAATGGTAGTAAGGTCTAGCACCTCTCTTACCTTCGCCACATCGGTGGCGAAGATCTCGTTGCCGAGCTTGAAGGTAAGGTACTGCCGAGTCTCCGTGATTTCGCTAACGCTCATACTCCAACTCCTTTCTCACTGTGAAGACTTCAGCGCCTGCTGCGCGGGCGCGTCGTCCGCGCGGCAGGCGCAGGCCAGCACCTAGTAGCGCTCGAACTCCCCGTCGAGCTCGTCGTGTTTGTCCTTGAGGCTAAGACTGACTCCGCCCCCGCCCGCCGGCCTTGCGCCGGAGGCGTGGCTGAGCGGCTTGGCCGTCCGCGCCGCCGCGCCCTGTGCGGGCCGTGCCGCCTTCGCGCCCGCGCCCTTCCGGCTCCCGCCATTCTCGTCTCCGGTGTGGAAGAACCCCAGCGCGCTGACCAGTTGATCGGACTGCCCGGTCAACTCCTCGGTCGTCGAAGCCATCTCCTCGCTGGCCGAGGCGTTCTGCTGGATCACCTTCTCCAACTGCTGTAGCGCCTTGTTGATCTGCTCCGCGCCGGTGTCCTGCTCCTTGCTCGCCGCACTGATCTCCTGCACCAGCTCGGCGGTGCGCTGAATGTCGGGCACCAGCTTGTCCAGCATCTCGCCGGATTTCTCCGAGACCCTCAGCGTCGTCGAGGAGAGTTGGTTGATCTCCGCCGCCGCCTTCTGGCTGCGCTCGGCCAGCTTGCGCACCTCGGCCGCCACCACGGCAAAGCCCTTGCCATGCTCGCCCGCGCGCGCCGCTTCAATCGCGGCGTTCAACGCCAGCAGGTTGGTCTGGCGCGCAATCTCCTCGATGATCGATATCTTGTTGGCGATCTCCTTCATCGCGGACACGGCCTCCAGAACGCTCTTGCCGCTCTCCTGCGCGTCGCGAGCCGACTTGTTCGCGATTTTGTCAGTCTGCGATGCGTTGTCGGCGTTCTGCTTGATATTCGAGACCATCTCCTCCATCGAGGAAGATGCCTCCTCGGCCGCCGCCGCCTGCGCGCTGGCGCCTTTGGAGACCTGCACCGACGCCGTCGAGATGGACTGGCTGGCAGCCGCCACCTCGCCGGCAATCCCCCGGATGTCGGTGACCGTACGCGTGAGACCGGCGACCATCGCCTGCAGAGCCTGCATCAGCTTGTCCTGCGGCGAACGCTCGCGGATGTCCACCGTCAGGTTGCCGTTGGAAATCTCCTCGGCCGCCGCGGTGATCTCGTTCATGGCTGTGACCAGCGTGTTGAGGTTGTTCTTGATCAGGTTGAAGTCGCCATGGTAGGTGTCGGTGATCAGAGGCGGATTGTCCCCCTTGCTGATCTGCTCCACATATTTTGCGGATACATTCAGCGGCACGATCACGGCGTCCAGAATCGCATTCACGCCGCGTACGATCTCCGCATAGGCCCCGCTGAACTGCTCGTGACGCCCGCGCTCGCTCAGCTTGCCGGCGTTTGAGGCCTCGGTCAGCCGCGCCAGCTCCTTGTGCAGCCCCTGCAAGACCTGGGCCACGTTGTTGATTGCCTGCTTCATCTTCTCGTGATCGCCCTTGTAGGTTTGCGCGATTAGCTCATCGATCTTGCCGTTGGAGACCTGGGCCAGAATGCGGTTGCCCTCGCCAATCGGCAGCAGAATCGCATCCAGCATGGTGTTGACGCCGCGCACGATCTCGGCATACGCGCCCTGGAAGTTCTCCGGCTTGCCGCGATCCGAGAGCTGCCCCTCCTTCGATGCCTCGATCAGCCGCGCAAGTTCTTTTTGCAGACCCTGCAAGACATGAGCGACATTGTTGATCGCCTGCTTCATCTTTTCGTGATCGCCCTTGTAGGTCTGGGCGATCAGTTCGTCGATCTTGCCGTTGGCAACCTGAGCAAGAATGCGATTGCCCTCGCCGATGGGCAGCAGAATCGCATCCAGCATGGTGTTGACGCCACGCACAATCTCCGCATATGCGCCCTGGAAGTTCTCCGGCTTGCCGCGATCACTGAGTTGCCCCTCCTTCGAAGCCTCGATCAGACGCGCCAATTCCTTTTGCAATCCCTGCGTCACGATGGCCACATTGTTGACGGCCAGCTTCATCTTCTCGTGATCGCCCTTGTAGGTTGCGGCGATCAGTTCGTCGATCTTGCCGCTCGATATTTGCGCCAGAATGCGATTGCCCTCGCCGATGGGAAGCAGTATTGCGTCCAGCATGGTGTTCACGCCGCGCACGATGTCGGCAAACGCGCCCTGGAACTGCTCCGGCTTGCCGCGATCGCTGAGCTGCCCGTCCTTGGAAGCCTCGACCAGCCGCGCCAGTTCCTTTTGCAATCCTTGCGTCACAACGGCCACATTGTTGACGGCCAGCTTCATCTTTTCGTGGTCGCCCTTGTAGGTCTGGGCGATCAGTTCGTCGATCTTCCCGCCCGAAATCTGCGCTAGAATGCGGTTGCCCTCGCCGATGGGCAGCAGGATCGCGTCCAGCATCTCGTTGACGCCCTGTACGATCTCGCGATGGGTGCCGTTGAAGAGCGTCGCCTTGCCGCGCTCGCCGAGACGCCCTTCCTTGGATGCGTCCACCAGGCGCATGATTTCGTTCAACACAAGCATCGAGTCGTCTTCTTCGACCAGATGCGCCTTTTCGCTCGCGCGGTCGCGGACGCCAAGTCCGTTCCCGCCGTTTCCGTTGCCGGCCCCATGCAGCTTCCGGCCTTCGCTCACCAATGCAGTTGGCATCTTCCGCCCCTTCCTTTTGCTGGAGTTCGTTCTCCTCCATCCGCTCCCATGTGGGCAGGAAATGGCAAGAGCGCGAATCGCAGCCGGTTAGATCGTTATTGGATGGGCGCTGGCATTCGATCCAGCGCCGACGATGACTTAACTTGCGATATGTGGCGCGGCGTTCCTCTCCCGGCCGCGCGGGTTCGCCGATGGGTGCCCGCGCGCTCTCTGTGTAATTGCGCGCACCGCGTCCTGCGCCAGCCGCTCCGGATCGAGAATCAGCGCCACTGTTCCGTCGCCCAGAATCGTCGCGCCCGAGACCACCTGCACATGCCGGTAAAAGCGGCCCAGATTCTTGATCACCGTCTGGCAATTGCCCAGCACCCGGTCCACTACAAATCCATAACGCCCCTGCTCGGTCGCGACGATCATGATCTGCTCGATCGCCGGCCGCTCGGAGCGGATGTTGAAGTGCTCGCGCAGGCGGATGTAGGGAACAATCTCTCCGCGCACATTGGCCAAATGCTTGCCGTTTGCCTCTTCAATGCCGGCGCGGGTCAGCTCGATGCATTCCAGGATGTTGGCCAGCGGCAGCACAAAGCTGGCCTCGCCGATGCTCACCAGCAGACCGTCGATGATGGCCAGCGTCAGCGGCAGGCGCAGCGTCACGCTGGTCCCCTGGCCGCGCTTGCTGGCTACGTCGATCGAACCTCGCAGGCTATCGACCCGCTGCCTGACCACGTCCATGCCCACGCCGCGCCCGCTCACATCCGTCACCGTCTTGGCCGTCGAAAAGCCCGGCTGGAAGATGAACGCGAAGATCTCCGCCTCGCTCAGCGAAGCGTCGGCCGTCGTCAGGCCCTTTTCAATCGCGCGGCGCAGCACCGCCTCCGCGTCGATGCCGTTGCCGTCGTCGGAGACGCCGATCAGCACGCTCGCGCCCGAGTGCCGCGCAGAGAGATGAACGGTCGCGGTGGGGCGCTTGCCATTTGCCGCGCGAGCCTCCGGCGACCCGATGCCGTGGTCCATGCTGTTGCGGATCAGGTGCATCAACGGATCGCTCAACTGATCGATGACCGTCTTATCCAGTTCCGTATCCGCGCCCTCGATCGTCAGCTCGACATTCTTGCCCAGATCGCGCGCCAAGTCATGCACCAGGCGGCGGAATTTCTCAAAGGTTGCCCGGATGGGCATCATGCGGATCGTCATCGAGTTCTCGCGCAGCGACGCGGTCAGCCTTTCAATCTCTTCGGAGACCGCAGCGACCTCGGCGTCGTCGCGCTTGGCGGCAATCTCGCTCAACCGCGCCTGCACCGTCACCAGTTCGCCCACCAGATCCACAAACTGATCCAGCTTGGCGGCCGGCACGCGCAGGCTCGAAGCGTTGTCCGGCTTGTCGTAATTCCGGCGTCCGCCGGAGGGCGTGCGGCCTTCCTCGAGCGCCTTGGCCGTCTGGTCTGCCGCGCTGGCTGCCGCCTCATTCTCTTGCGCCGCGGCCTCGGCATCCTCTGAGGCAGGCTCGATGATCAACTCGCAGTTGTCCTCGACAAAGATGAAGACATCGCGGATCGCATCGCGCCCCGCCGCTGTGGCCAGCGCTATCTCCCAACTGACGTAGCAGCGCTCCGGGTCCAGTTCGGCGATCGGCGGAATAGCCGCCATCGAGGCCCTCACCGAAAGCCCGCCCAGTTCCCGCAACTCGCGCAGCAGCAGCAGCGGATTGGCGCCGCAGCGCATCATGTCGGGGCCCGGCGCGAAGCGGATCGTCCATTCACGCAGAGCGCCGCAGGCCGGCTCAAAAGGCGCTGCCGCTGTTTTCGTTTCCGAGCTTTGCTCTTCCGCCTTGCCGGTCAGATGCCGCACCTTGGCCAGAATCTCGGCGCAGGCCGCCGGGTCCGCCGCCGGTGTTCCCGCTTCGCCCTCCTCCAGCATCGCCCGAATCTGATCGAGAGCCGAGAGCGTCAGATCGATCAGCTCCGCGCCGATCGCGAGGCGTCCGTTGCGCACCTCGTCGAAGGCGCTCTCCAGGTTGTGCGTGAAGGCGGCCAGATCCTCGAAGCCGAACATCGCCCCCGAGCCTTTGATCGTGTGCAGCGCGCGAAAGACCCGGCCCACCAGTTCGAGATCGCCGCGGCTTTCGTTCAACTCCAGCAGCGCCGACTCCAGATCGGCGAGAACCTCGCGGCCCTCTTCTCGAAAAGCGTTCTTGAACTGGTCCGCCTTGCTTGCCATCGACACCTGCCCGTTGTGTTACCTGGCGTCCACAGGAGCCAAAAAGCTCTGAAATCCCGCATGAGTCAGAGCCGACATGACCGGCTCCGGCAGGCCGCTTTCGAGCGCGAAAGCCACAGCCGCCGCTCTCGCCTTGCGCTCGGCCGCCCAGAGCAATTGCACGGCCGTTACATCCAGATCCGTCGCTCCGGCCAGCGCAACGCGCACCTCTTTGCCCGCTCCGTCCCCGCCCGGCTCCAGCGCCTGGACCAGCAGCGTCTTCAACTCGCCAGCCGAACCAATGTCGACCGCGCCCTCTAGCCGAATCACGCTCACCGTATCGTTCTGTTCCAGAGTTACCGGCATGACACGCCCCTTTGCCCATTTCATCGGTGGAAAGTCGCTCCTGTATGTTTGGGACCAACACCCTCGGTTGAGGTCAACCCAAACCTGTGGCGCCGGCTTTCAGCAACGGTTTGCAGTCACGCTTGTGGCTGCGTTCTTCCTCTACTCCGGCTTGTCTTGGCGCAACTCCCTCATCGGCCTGCGCGGAACATTTCTTGAGTCTCATTTGCGCGGGTGTTCATTAGCCATTCCCAATGGCCGCTTTGCCTTGCCATTGGGAAAGAACCCACAGAGACTCTACCGGCGAACGTAACAATGAAATGCATCGATCCAATGGCGCGGTCGAGAAACTCTCATCCGTTTCCCGAATTGAATATCGTCTCCGAATCCGGGAATACGCACTTGCATCCGTCCACTCGCGTTCCTTGCGATTTGTCCGATAAGTTCATTGCCGGACAAGATGCGGCGGGAGAAGCCTGATGGCCTTGATGACCTGGAGCGGCAAATACTCAGTAGGCGTGGATGACCTTGACAATCAGCACAAAGACCTGATGAAGGTTCTGAACGAGCTTCATGCGGCATCGATGAGAGGCGAGGCGCAGAAGGTTGCCGGTCCGCTGATACGCCAGATCGTTTCAATAGCGAGTGAGCATTTCGCGGCGGAGGAAAAGCTGATGGAGTCAACCGAGTACCCAGGGCTGGCCCGGCACCGCGCCAAACACCGGGAACTGGCGGGGAAGATTGCGGAGTTTGTCTCCCGGCACGAGAAGGGCGACACGACCGTATACGTCCAATTGCTGTACTTTATACGGGACTGGCAAACCAAGCACATGGAGACCGAAGATCGCGAATATGCCCCATGGCTGAACGCGCATGGCGTCCACTAATCGATCTCGCGCGGTGCCTGCGCGGCCATCCGGCTTCGACTCACCTTCTCGCGGATTCCGCCGATGAACAGGCTTCGGCTCCGATTCATGAGGACAGCGGAACCTGAGCCGCGCTCCTGGCCGATGCACATGCAACATTCCGTGAGGGAAGCCTCGATGGCAATGAAGATCCTTGTCGTAGACGATTCAATCACCATGGTGATGAGCCTCAAGACCACTCTGACCATGAATGGCTTTGAGGTCGAGACCGCCAACAACGGCCAGGCGGCGCTGGACAAGTTGAACGCGGGCGTCAGGCCCAATCTCGTCCTCACCGACATCAATATGCCGGTCATGGGAGGGCTGGAACTGATCGGCAAGCTGCGCGCGCTGCCGGGGCTGAAATTCGTTCCCATCCTGACCCTGACCACGGAAAGCGACACCGCCAAGCGCGACGAGGGCAAGCGCGCCGGCGCCACCGGCTGGATCGTCAAGCCGGTATCGGGCGACGACCTCATCCGAGTCATCAGGAAAGTCTTGCCGGGAGCATAAAGGCATGGCGTCAGCAGCCTATCGAGGACTGGAAAAAATCTCTCCCGCGCCGGCCGGCCGCGAGTGGGACGATGAAGTTGACGTTGTGCCGGATTCCAGGTCGCGCCTGAGCAAGGCCCGCAACCGGCTGCTGGCTCAGACGGTTGTAAGACTCATTCTCAACTTCCTGTTCTTTTTCTCCCTGGCCTTGATTCTGGGTCCGGTTTTTATCCCCTATAGGAGCCAGGCCGCGGCGATGCTTCTGCTCTTCGTCATCGTTCCCCTGCTGATCGGCCAATGGTATGAATGGGGTCAGGCCCGCAAGGGCATTGCCGAACTCGGCCTTGTGGGAACATTGAGCAAGGCCGAGCTGGCGCAAATGGCCGAACGCCGCACGGCAATGAGAGACGAATTGAAAGACTCTCAGCCCTACATCGACGTGATGCACCATCAGATCGGCGATTCGCTGGCCCAATCCGAGCGCGAGGTCGTCGAGGTAATCGAGCAGATCGGCATCCTCAATGCAAAAGCGAACCAGCAGAGAGAGCACATCGCTCAATCCATCCGAAGCGGCAAGGAGTTGACCGAAAGCACTTATCTCCGGGTCGAGAGCAACAAGCAGATCATCGCCGCCATCGATATGCAGTTTGACACGCAGATCGAGGAGTTCAGGGACAACTTCGAGCGCATCCAGGGGCTGGCCAACGAAGTGCGCGCGCTGACGCCGCTGATTAAGGTCATCACCTCCATCGCCCAGCAAACCAGCCTGCTGGCTCTGAACGCCGAGATCGAGGCGGCGCGCGCCGGCAGCGCGGGCCGCGGCTTTGCCGTGGTGGCATTCGAGGTGCGCAAGCTGGCCGTCTCGTCCACGCGGGCCGCCGCCGACATTGCCGCCAAGATCAACGCCACCTGCAAGAAGGTGGATGCGGAGATGGCCGAGGCCCGCCTCTCGCTGGAGCAGCACGAGGCAAGCAGCGCAATGAGCCAGCTAGTGGCCGACCTGGGCGTCATGCAGTCGGAGTTTGCCCGCAACGGCGAACTGCTCCTCAATGTCATCACCGAGGTGGATGCAAACTACGCCGAAAGCGTCAGCCGGTTAACGCAGGCGCTGGGACACATCCAGTTTCAGGACGTGATGCGCCAGCGAATGGAGCACGTGCAGGAAGCGCTGGTCGAGATGCGCGACCACATGCAATCGATCTCCGAAAAGGCCTTCGACCTCGACTGGCAAGGGGATTTCGATCGCAACTTCAAGCAGATGCTGGAGGCCCACAAAAGCAGATACAGAATGGCCAGCCAGACCATCACGCACCTCAATGTCGCCGGGGGCGAAACCAATCAAGATCACAGCCGCCCCCCCGTCGAACTCTTTTGACCGCCCGCCAATCTCATCCAGGTCTCGGACCGCTTCTTGTTGTGCCAGCTCCGTGCCCCCTACTTTGATGTCGCCTGAGCGACCCTGAGCGCGGCGAAGGGGAGTCGAAAGCCTTCTGAGCGAAGCCGAAGAACCTGCTTCTCCCTTTCGTCGAAGGGGATTTGCTTCTTGAAGTCCCGTCGCAAGGGTGGGCGACCACAAACCATCACACTCGCCGGACGCCCCATATCTGGCGCAGCCCCGCTTCGCCAACCGCCAGTCACTTTCTCCCGTTGCTTTTCTTATCGATAAGGACCCCTCCCGCGAAACTGTGAGATTCTTGCGCCGTCCTCCAAGGTAGCCAAAACCCGCTGCCACCGATCCTTACCGGTCGTCCGGGCGCTGTCATGGGCCGTTGGAACTGGCCGAGCCGCCACAAGCTCAAACGGAGATTCCCGAGCCATGCCGCTCCGCCCAACGAGGTATCAGGTCATGTTCGCAAACGCAAAAGCTTTGTGTGTGCGGGCCCTGCTCATTGCCGGGCTCATCGCCATAACGTCTACAACAGCATCGCCGGCAAACCTGCTGCCTGTCGCGGCGGCGCCGGTGATCTCGCTTGCCGCGGGGGTCTACTCCGGCACACAAACAGTGACCATCACGGACGCGACGCCCGGCGCCACCATCTACTACACCACCAACGGCTCCTCGCCCGCATACTTTTCTCCCTATGTCACAGCGCCGGCAATCTCTTCATTGGGGATCAGGCCGGGCGCGTCCGCAAGGTAACGACGAGCACCGGCATCATCACGACAGTGGCTGGCAACGGAGCCCAAGGCTACGGCGGGTACAGTGGCGACGGCGGCCCAGCGACCAGCGCGGAGATCCTTCCCAATGGCCTTGCATTCGACATAGCTGGCAACCTCTACATTTCGGGTGGGTCGGCAGTCCGCGAGGTGTCGGCGGAGACCGGCGTGATCAGGACGGTAGCGGGCAGCGGTTATTCCGGAATCGATTCTGAATACCCGGGCGATAGCAGTTCGGCGACCGTCGCCCAACTCTGCGGCGCAAACGGCATTGCCTTCGATGCGGCGGGCGACCTGTTGATCGCAGATGGTTGCAACCACAGGGTACGGAAGGTGACTCTACCCGGAACCATCCCCCAGACCATCACCTTCCCCGCCATCACCGGCACTGAGTATGCGACCACGACGATGCCCCTCTCCGCAACCGCCAGCTCCGGCCTGACCGTCGCCTTCGCCTCCTCCACGCCCACCGTCTGCACCGCGCTGCCGGCGCCAGCACCGCCTCGCTGCTCATCAACGGAACCTGCACCATTCTGGCCACCCAAACTGGCAATGTCGTCTACACCGCTGCGCCGTCAGTCCGCCGCAGCTTCACCGTATCGGCGCCTTAGCCAACAGGAGCGGGGGCGCGCTGGTCGCGCGCCCCCGCTCCCGATTGGTCCTAGGCGCCCCATCCTTTCGCTTTCCTTCAGACTCCTCGGCTCTCCGCGGCAATCTTGTTGAAGGACATTCAAAGAGATCCACTGAGAGTCCGGAACTCTCAGTGAATATGGGGGATTTCGCCTTTTTACGCCCCAAAGCGTACTATGGAAGCCAATGAAACAAGGAAGATTCCAATCACGGCCATGCCGATCGCGAGTGTGAATCCCGGAACCTAGCAGTCCCCAGCCCGGATGGCGAAATTGGCAGACGCAGCGGACTTAAAATCGTCTATGTCACAGTCGACGCATCGCATAAATTATTGAAAACAAATAGACTTGACTTGTCTTCCCGCCAAGCGCTATCCTTACACAACCCTTCCACATTTTCGTGGTTTTTGGGTGGGTCAGGAGGTGCCTGCGTATGTCCGAACATCACACCATCCTCGGTGGCAAAGTTCACGTCTACAGGCGTCCGAACAGTTCTAGCTGGCAATGCGCCAGCTATCTAGCGGGAAAGAATCGACGCACGACCACGAAAGAAGACAGTCTCTCGAAGGCAAAGGAAGTCGCAGAAGACTGGTATTTGCAGTTGCGCGGCAAGCTCCGCGACGGTGAGCTGAAAAGCGGGAAACTGTTCCGCGAAGCGGGTAAGTTGTACCTGCGCGAATTTGACATCATCACGCAGGGAGAACGGAGTCTGACCTATGCGCGCGGACAACACGCGCGTACAGATGGACACCTGATCCCGTTCTTCGGCAACATGGTTCTTCCTGAAATCACCTCTGGCAAGGTCAACGAGTATCGAATCCGTCGGCTCGAACAAAGCAAGGCTCTACGCGGCAAGCCACTGGCGCATAACACCATGCACCAGGAGATCGTGACTCTGCGCCAGATTTTCAAGACAGCTCTGCGGCATGGATGGATCGATCATCTGCCGGATTTGTCAGAGCCGTATCGCTCGTCGCCGAAGATCTCCCATAGAGCTTGGTTCTCACCGGAAGAGTACAAGCAGCTTTACGAGGCGACGCGAAAACGCGCCCTTGATCCTAAGCAGCCCCGCTTCCGTTGGGAAGCGGAGCAACTTCACGATTACGTTCTCTTCGCAACCAATACCGGCCTCCGCCCGGACGAGGCAATGCGCCTTCAGTTTCGGGATGTCATGGTGGTCGAAGACGAGGGCAGCGGCCAAACCATCCTTGAGATCGAAGTACGTGGAAAACGCGGTGTTGGTTATTGCAAGAGCACTGCGGGAGCGGTGCATCCATTTGAGCGGTTGAAAGCCCGCACACGACCAGATGGTGGGCCGGGGAGATCGGGCAGTCGCACGGCATCCATAGCGAACGGAGAGTGGCACGAGCCAGGACCTACCGATCTTCTGTTTCCGAAATGGCCTCGCGATTTATTCAACGCAATTCTTGAGGAAGAAAAGCTCCGCACCGACCGCGACGGTAGGCCGCGAACTGCTTACAGTCTGCGCCACACTTACATTTGCCTGCGCCTGCTCGAAGGGGCCGACATCTATCAGATCGCCAAAAACTGTCGGACGAGCGTGGAGATGATTGAGAAATATTACGCAGCCCATTTGAAGACAAGACTCGATGCTTCCGCAATCAACATCATGAAACCACGTCCGAAGAAAAAGGCGATTTCCAAGAAA